>BNJU01003041.1_pt1 | contig 119847 bp, 149 predicted proteins | sample 8539281 | NCBI WGS metagenome assembly BNJU01 (sample SAMD00202456, study PRJDB9452) | human saliva metagenome | isolation source: human saliva | place: Japan | reverse complement strand
GATGATATACGGTCATTTTTCGTTTGGGACTTTCTCCATTTTGCTGGTGTGAGTTGATACTGTTCTTTAAATTTACGGTTGAAATAACTTTTTGTCTTTAAATCCAATTAAGGAAGAAATCTCCTCAATTGAATAATCGGATGTTCTTAGAAGACGACAAGATTCTTCTAAACGGATATAAAGTAATTTCTCTGAGAAAGAGATACCTGTAATACGCTTAAACATAGAAGAAAGATAATCAGGATTATAAGAAAATTTTGACGCAACATCTTGTAGAGTACATTCATCAAAATGATCTCCCATATACTTTAGAATCTTTCCAAAACGATTTTTAGCAATCATAGTTGAGTTTTGTACAACAAGATTTGTAGGACGTTTTCGATCTAGTAGAGTAAATAATCCAACTACAAGTAAATGTTGCAGTTTTCACGGAGTAAATATCTGTATGATAAATCTCACGTTTTAAGAACTCGAACAGATTTTTAAAGTCATTGGATGTATCTGCCTTAAAAAATAAATGATCATGCTCGCATGAATTTCTAGTAGTGATAAAATCGTAAATAATTTTACAGTCTGCAATTTGACTATAGAATAAAGAATCAAAAAAAGACTCATGGAAAAGAAATAATAGTAATCTTATTTGTCGATGACCATGTAATATCTGGATGGCAGAGTACAATATATCCTGGATACATTTGATAAACTACGATTTTTTTAAGCCGAATATCAGTATCTTCATCACAATATAGTAGTGATAGTGTAGATGTCTTCCCATTTGATGATTTTAAATAGTTTTTATGTCTTTTTTTAACCATAATGTTCATTCCTATATACCTAAGATTAAAACACTTTTTTTAAATAAGAAATACACATTGTGATAAAAAAATATCAAAATACTATTATCTATATATAAGTCTCAGGGAGGGAAATAATAATGAAGAAGTTTGGTAAGTTAATGTTATCTGCCATGCTCGCATGTAGTTTATTTGGATGTACGCAAAAAAACTGGTGGAGCAAAAGATGGTGAATTCTCAGCAAGTGAGAAAGGCTTTGGTGGAGATATCAAGGTCACACTAAAAAGTTAGTGGCGGAAAAAGTTGAAGATGTTACGATTGATGCTTCTAAAGAAACACCTGATAAGGGTGGTGCAGCAGCAGAACAATTAGCAAAAGAAATTAAAGAAAAACAGAGTCCTAATGTAGATGCAGTTTCTGGTTCAACAATTTCCAGTGAGGCAATTATCAAAGCAGCTAAATCTGCATTTGAACAAGCTGGGATTAAAATGTTGAAGAAACAGCAGCTAAAAAAAGGTGAAGATGAAACTGTAGACACAGACGTATTAGTTGTTGGTATGGGTGCTTCTGGAACTCTTGCGGCATTAACAGCTAGTGAAGCAGGTGCGAAGGTAATTGGTGTTGAAGCAACCGATGTTCTTGGTGGTTTTGGCAATGCAGCACAGGGTATGTTTGCGATTGGTACAGACCTACAAAAAAAGAACGCTATGGCGATCATATGCAGACAAATGAAGAATATTGGTATGAATTTATGCAGGATCATAACAGTCAATTAGGAAATGGTAGTTTGATTCGTCGTTTTGTATCAGAAGCTAAGAATACAGTTGCATACTGTTTAGATAAAGGGGTTAAGTTCTATCTATCTGAAATGCCTCAGCAGATTGCACACTTTAATACAGATGTTATTTATCATCGTTGGGGTGGTGCAGAGCCATTTAAGCATTTTGCAGAACAACTTGAAAAAGATGGTGTACAAGTAAAATACAATACAACAGCTAAAGAACTTATCACAGATAAAGATGGTAATGTTGTAGGAGCTATCTGTGAAAAGCAAGATGGTGGCAAGTTAACAGTCAATGCAAAATCGGTTATTGTCGCAACAGGCTCATTCGCAGCGAACCAAGAACTAATGAAAGAAACATTAGGTGATACTGTATATAATAACGCTATGGTCATTAAAGGAAACCAATTACCAGGCATTGAAATGATGTGGGATAAAGGTGCCGCGAGAGGTGAACTACTCACAATGAACCATGGAGTAGTGACTAAAGGTGCAGGAGAAGAAACAGTATCTCAATTGAGTTTAAATACACCTATCCTTTGGGTAAATAGCCAAGGCCAACGTTTCATGAATGAAGATTTATTAAAAGACACAGTAGAGTTCTCATCTGCAGTAATTGCACAGGGTGGACTAGCATATACAATCTTTGATCAGACAACTGCAGATCGTTGGACAGATACTACACAACCTAATACAGGTTCATGGGTACATTACTGGGATCGTTTCGGTATCAAAGATGAAAATGGCAAACCAACTATTTATCACGCACCAATCGATAAAGATACATGGAATGCGGATTGGAAAGCACTTGAAGATGCGAATGCCGGAAAGATTTGTCAGACATTAGATGAAGTAGCTGAATTTATCGGCTGTGATAAAGAGACATTGAAGGAAACAATCGCTAAATATAATACTTTTGTTAAGAATGGTAGTGATACAGAGTTCTTTAAAGATCCACAAGATTTAACATATACTGTTGAAAATGGTCCATTCTATGTAACTTGCGGTCACTCTGGTGTACTTGGTGCTTTAGGTGGAGTAAATACTACAGATAAACTTGAAGTATTAACAGATGATTACAAGGTAATTAAAGGTCTATACGCAACAGGAAACAACGTTTCTGGTGTAAGTGTAGCAGCTTATCAAAACTGTTGAAGGTGTAGGTCTAGGATTCTCCTTAACTTCTGGTAGATTGGCAGGTCAAGCAGCCGCTGAATACGCAAAGAAGTAATAAATAAATACAAATATGATCGAGGTAATTCAGATAAGAAGAATTGCCTCTTTTATATTGTATTTATATATGAAATATCAATACAATAAGAGTAACAATAATGAACTTCAAAGCAGTTCATCAATCATGAATAGGAGGATAATAATACATGAAAAAGTTTTATTGTGTTCTTTCGACAGTTTTTCTACTAATTAGTTTAACAGGATGTAAAAAAGAGGAGGATAAGCAAACCTCGCAAGTATCAACTGAGATAACATCAAACGAAAAATATTCTGAGGAAGATGTTATATATCAATCCGGAGATGTAGATGTATATGCGACTGTCACCATGCCTTTAAACAAAGAAAAATGTGCCATATGTTGTAATTTGTCATGGACATGGTGGATCAAGAAGTGAAAATGGTGGACTTGATGCGATTGCACAAGGCTTAGCTGAAAGAGGAATTGCGAGCATCCGCATGGATTATCCAGGGTGTGGTAATTCGAAGGAACAGTTTAGAAATAATAATCTAACAAATATGATCCAATATACCGAAGATGCAATGAAATACATGAATAATCATTACGCGGTAAATAAAGATTCTGTTGGTATATTCGGTTATTCAATGGGAGGTAGAATTTCCCTGGAAATGCTGGCAAGTCAGAAAGATAACTTTAAGGCAGTATGCTTATTAGCACCTGCCGCAGATACGGAAGATTTAAAGAAATTATTTGGCGGAACAGAAAACTGGGAATTATTAAAGAAAACGGCACAAGAATCAAAAGATGGTTATGCAGACTTCACGACGATTTACGGTCAGAAACAAGAATTAAGTACAAAATGGTTTGCGGATTTAGAAGAAAAAGATTTCGCAACATTAATGCAGGAAGTTAAGAAATCATACAATGGTCCTTCAATGGTGATTTATGCTGTAGATGACACGGCGGTATCACCTTCTGTAAGTAAGTCTGTAGCTGAAGAATTAGGTTCAGAAATAATCTTGACTCCAGAAGATGGACATAGTTATGGATTTTATAGTGACAAAGCATATGTAAAAAGAATTGTTGTAGAAAATACAGTCGATTTCTTTGAAGATAAGTTAATGAAGTAGATGATGAATAACTGATAATAAAGAGATTATTTATTATCGAGCTAACTGACAAATAAAATGAAACAAAAAAGCCAGAGAATGAAGACTCTGGTTTTTTATAACTTCTACATGAAGATTTTATGGCTTTCTATCGTATAAGAGTTTAAAGATTGATATAATAAATGCATATGAAAATGATAAAAAAATATTATGTATCACCGCATTACTATTAGTAGGATGTGGAAAGCACACAGCACAACAACAATCTAGTGTAGAACAGACGATTCAAACAGATGATTCTACATTAGGAGAATATACCACAACATTAAAAAATCGAAAGATTGAATCTTCTTGGACAGTAAGTGTTCAGTCAAAATACACGATGACATATAGCGATAAAACGTTGGATACGTATCTCATGGATGGAGTGTTAGAAACAGATGGTGATAGTGCTCACTATGAACAACACATCAATGCGGATGGCATGTTATCGGAATTAAATGGAGATTATTATGGTGGTAGATTGTATAACACATATAACTCTGTAAGTTACTATGAAGATATGGACTTTAGTAATCTAAAGAAGACGATGCTAGTTCCGCTAGATCCATATGTATTTGAAGCTGGAGATATTGCGTCCATAACGAAAGATAAAAACGAATATACGATTCAACTTCAAGCAGATCGAGCAAAAGAAATCTTCTTAAGTCGATATGATTCATATGGATTAAAGAACTTTGATTCATTTGATATTACGAGTAATGAAATTCATGTGGCATTTGATGAAGACCAGCACTACGTAAAAGAAACTGCAGTGTTTGATACTACAATTACGACAAATGGGACAGTCCGTAGATGTTAAATATGAAAGTGAAATAAACTATCTAAAGTTTGGCGAAACAACGGTATCTATCAGTGATCAAACCAAACAGGCTGAGAGTGCATACGTATATTACAAGGACATTGATACGAGTTCGATTCAGACTGTGACAACAGACGATGATTCTCCAGAGGATACTGTTACAGCAACCTTTAAGAAGAGACTTGTATCACGACTAAATTACACGAAAGAATCAGAGAATGTTTATAGTAATAAATTCAATGAGAATGAAAGTTATCACATTGATTTGCGAATAAAACATTTACCTATAGTAATCGTTCTATCACTTACGTATATAGTTGGAAGGGTGACAATGGTAGTTTAGGCGCATGTCAGTATGATTTTGTGAATAATAGTCAAACATCTACTTGTGAAGATAGTACTGTTGATTTTATCAAAAAGACAAAACTATTTTTACAGATGGAATTGTATTATTGTGGTTTATCACTAGAGAAACTACAAGCTGAATAAAGGAGAATATATGAGAGCAGTCATTACAGTTGTTGGCAAAGATAAGCCGGGCATTCTAGCATATATCGCCACAAAATGTGCTGAAAGAGAAATCAATATCGTCGATGTAACCCAGAAGGTATTGCAGGATTTATTTACAATGATCATGATTGTGGAAGTTCCAAGTAATCTGGAAAATTTCCGTAAAGTCGCTGATGATTTAGAAAGTGCTGGGAATGAACAAAATCTCAAAGTGCATGTCATGCATGAAGATATCTTCAATAGCATGCATACAATATAGGTGAATCTATGCGTATTGAAAGTGATAATATTCTAGAAACGATTCATATGATTGAGGAGGATTGCCTAGATATTCGTACAGTTACGATGGGGAATCTCCCTGTTGGATTGTGCAGATGAAGACATTGATCGATCATGCGAGAAGATTTATAAAAAAATTACAACAAAAGCAAAAGACCTTGTAAAGGTTGCAAAGGATATCTCACGTGAATATGGTATTCCAATTATCAATCAACGTGTATCGGTAACACCAATTGCATTATTGCAGAGTGTTTCAGGTGGTGATTGTGTGAAAATACGCAAAGACGCTAGATAAAGCTGGTAAAGAAATTGGCATTAACTTCATTGGTGGATATTCTGCTCTGGTGCAAAAAGGTATGACAGAGGGTGACCGTGAGCTAATCATGTCGATTCCGCAAGCTTTAAAGGAAACAGATATTGTTTGTTCGAGTGTTAATATTGGTTCTACGAAAGCTGGAATTAATATGGATGCGGTTAAGTTGATGGGACAGATTGTTCGTGAATGTGCAGAGATTACAAAGGATAATAACTGCTTTGGTGCAGCAAAACTTGTTGTATTCTGCAATGCGGTTGAAGATAACCCATTTATGGCAGGGGCTTTCCATGGTGTGTCTGAACCAGACTGTGTTATTAATGTTGGTGTATCAGGACCTGGTGTTGTTCGTGCAGCGTTACAAAAACTAGGAGAACATGCTAGCATGGATGAAGTTGCGGCTTGCATCAAACAAACCGCATTTAAGATTACTCGAATGGGACAACTTGTTGGTCGTGCAGCATCACAACGGTTAAATGTTCCTTTTGGAATCGTCGACTTATCATTAGCCCCAACACCTGCAGTAGGTGACTCTGTTGCGCAAATTCTAGAAGAGATCGGTCTAGAAGTGTGTGGTGGTCCAGGGACAACTGCAGCACTTGCAATGTTAAATGATGCGGTGAAGAAGGGTGGCGTCATGGCATCCTCGAATGTAGGTGGTCTATCTGGTGCATTTATTCCGGTATCAGAAGATGCTGGAATGATTTCAGCAGCGGAGCAGGGAATCCTAACAATTGAAAAATTAGAAGCAATGACGGCGGTATGTTCCGTTGGATTAGATATGATTATTGTGCCTGGGGATACGACAGCAGAGACACTATCTGCTATAATTGCAGATGAAGCTGCTATCGGTATGATTAACAATAAGACAACTGCATGCAGATTGATACCAGCAATTGGCATGGATGCAGGAGATAAACTAGTATTTGGTGGTCTTTTAGGTGAAGGACCAATCATGCCAGTGAAGATGACAAAAGCAGATAAACTAATTAATCGTGGTGGAAGAATCCCGGCCCCGATACATAGTTTGAAGAATTAATACCGGAGGGAATTATGTCAGAAAATCAGACAATACAGGAATTACTAACAAAAGCTAAACAACGTGACATTGAAGCCGCAAAGGAAATACTAAGACGTATTTCAGATAAGATGTATTTTATTACGAGATTATATGTGGCCGATCATGAACAAGCAAGAAAAGTAGAACAGGCTGGCCTAAAAAAGGTATTCTCAAGTCTAAAGGAAGTAACGAATCCAGAATGGTTTGAGTGCTGGGCAGCAGAGATTGTTCGTAAGGAGGCTATTGCCCACGTATTACCTTTAGAAGAATCTACAACTAACAGTAACATGTATACAGAAGCGGATGAAATCCCTAACTATATGGCAGTTTTACCTGAGACAGTTGAAGGCAAGAAGTACCAAGTGTTAGAGATGATGGATAAGCTTAGCACGGGAGCTAGAGCTGCTTTAGCACTTCATCTATATGATGGTTTATCCATTGAGGAAAGTGCAAAACTATTGATGAGTACGCCGCAGTCTGTCATGAGTTGGTTAACAGAGGCTAAAGATACATTGATGAGTGGAGGCTATAACCTTGGTGCACTCATCGTGTTAATGGATAAGTTAAATCCAGTATCACAGCGTGCACTCGTTTTAAAGATGCAAGATGACCTTGCGCTACAGTCAGCAGAGGATGATATTCTCAGTGGTGTATTCGCACAACCAGAAGAAACTGCTAAACCTGTAGAAACACCAGCTCTTCCACAAGAAGAAAGTAAGGAAGTGCAATTCCCGGATTTACCATCCACATCAGGTTCTGATGAAAATACGATGCAGATACCAACAGTATCTGATGAAATTGAGGATACATTATCGCTTCCAACAGTGAAGGAAGAGTCAGCACCAACTTCTCATGAACAAGAGGTACGTTCCTCTGCAACCCAAGTTATCAAGAAAGAATTATTTGATGATAATGATGAAGCTGTAGATGATATTGAAGAAGAGGAATCCAAGGGTGGAAGTTTCTTTGTGAAACTATTAATCGTACTTTTAACATTAATGTTATTGGCTGGCCTATTTTGGATTGTATATGATTCAATGGGTGGAAAGTTTGATTTCAAATCACTCTTTGGCTCTAAGAACGAGACAACTAGCGTAGTTGCAAACTCTGATGCGACACCAGAACCTACAGCGACTCCAGAAACTTCTGCAACTCCAGAGCCTACTCCGGAGACACTAGGTGAAGTTGAAGTTGTAATTGACTCCTTGAATATTCGTGCAGGGTGCAGGCACAAACTTTGATGTAGTAGGAAGTGCAAAACATGGAGAGAAGTTTACAGTACTTTCTATTGAAAAAAACAAATGATTACACTTGGTACCAAATTGGTGAAAAACAAGTGGCTTTGCGGATAAGAATAATCAGTTCTTAACCTATCGTAAATAATGAAAGAGACCTCGCGGTCTCTTTTGTTTTAGAGCAGTTCTAACAAATCCTGTCTAGATAGTGTGGCACTGGATACACCTTCACCAGATAGAATACGGTCAGCTAAGTTTGATTTTTTTCTTTTTGTAGCTGGATGATTCTCTCTTCGATTGTATCCTTGATGATTAAACGGAAGACATTTACTACATTTGTTTGACCAATACGATGCGCACGGTCACTTGCTTGATTTTCAACAGCGGTATTCCACCAAGGATCATAGTGGATAACGATATCTGCTGCAGTAAGATTTAGACCAGTGCCACCTGCCTTTTAAAGAGATACAGAAGATAGGCACATCATCTTTTTGGAAGGATTCTACCATCTGCGCACGTTCACGCTGTGGGGTGGAACCGACAAGCTTATGATATAGAATACCTTTCTTATCAAACTCTTCGGTTAAGGGTATCTAGCATAGAAGTGAAATTGAGAGAAGAGTAATATCTTATGTCCTTCTTCGATTGCGTTTTTCTATGATATCTAAACAGAGCTCTTTCTTGGCAGAGTTGCCTTTGTAGTGGTCATAAATTAAGTGAGGGATCACAACACAGTTGACGTAATCGTGTTAACTCTGCTAATACTGCAATCTTGTTTTCTTTGAATTCTTCATCACTTTGTTTCTGTAGCATTAACTTGAGACGCTGAACGCGTGCTTCATAGAGATCTTTTTGTTCATCTTCAAGTTTTTCCAAAATAAACATCTTCAATCTTATCTGGTAGGTCATGCAATACATCTTTCTTTCGTCTACGTAGGATAAATGGTGTTACCATCTTTTTGTAGTTCTGCTTCTAGGAACTCATCCTGGTCACGAACGATAGGTAGTTCGTAGTTTGTACGGAACTTTTGATAAGAGCCGAAGAATCCTGGGAGGATAAAATCAAAGATAGACCAGAGTTCGCTTAAACGGTTTTCAATAGGTGTACCTGTCAAGGCAATGCGGAAGCGGCTGTTGATTGCTTTTACTGATTGTGCGGCTAGTGTAGATGCATTTTTTTGATGTACTGTGCCTCATCAATGACTTGACAAGAGAATTCCATTGTACGGTAGATATCAATATCACGCTTTAGCGCATCATAAGAGGTAATTAGAATATCATTCTCTAATGAAGTACGAATAAGTTCTTTGCGGATGTTTGCGAATCCTGAAATCATTGTGTAATGCATATTTGGCATGAATTTATTGATTTCATTAGCCCAGTTGTATACAAGGGAGGATGGACATACAATCAGCGCACGTTTACGGTCTTTCCAAGCCGCAAGTAAAGATATGATTTGGATAGATTTACCTAAACCCATTTCGTCCGCTAGTAATCCACCTAGATGATTTTCTTTTTAGTGCATAAAAGCCAACGGAAACCTTTCTTCTGATAAGGGACGCAAGATTGGCTCTATTTCCTGAGGGAATAGTGTATTCAATATCTTCGATATCCTTCATATTGCGAATCAGTTTTCTAAAATTTTCTTCTGCTTGAATATCTAAGATAGAAGTCTTCGATAATTGATCAAGATAGGATGCACGATACGTAGGGATATCAATAGAGCCACTTGTAAATTGTGCATTACTGAGATTCATTGCATCTTTGAAACTTGCAAGAGCTTGAATTTTTTCATCAATATCTACAAACTCACCACTCTTCAGACGATAGTATTTCTTCTTTGGATCATATTTACTGAGAATTTCATTGAGCTGTTTAAGATTAATTTGGTCACTGACTAGATTGAGTTGCAATAAAGCATGATTGACGGATACACCAATAGATACGCGGGTTTGGCTATGAATCTTTAACTTCTTGAGAGATTCTGAGATGAACACATCAGCTTTAGCCTGCATTTCTAGGATACCGAATTTTACAAAACGATATACCTTATCATCATCATCGGTCAGCACCATACGAGAGTTTGTTGGATCGTAGGCACTAAACCAAGGGGCAAAGAAATGGTCCATATTCTTTTCGATGGATAAATCACGATTCAATGTATTATCATTAGGTATGAACACATTGTATTTTCCGTGGGAGTAGATTGCGAAGAGTTCACCTGTAATCAGGTTGTCTTGTGGCATATCTAAATATATCTCAAAGCTAGGGACTTCTGGAAGATACTGAGTAGGATTAAATCCTTCTGTTTGAACAGTTAAATTCTTCTGCAAGATTGGGAATACATTTTTTTGCAAAGAGCTGCGATATCATCTTCACCAATAAAGATATTCTCTGATTTTTGCACTATAGAAATAGTCGATTAATTTACGGAAGGATTGTGAAGTCCTTACGTCACGATAAAAGTCATCTGACGACTTTCATCAAAGAAGTAGCTGTGTTTTTGCCGGTAATATAAGGTAAATACAGTTTGTATAAATTGATATCCATCATCAACTTTCTCGATAGAAGCGTTCATAGATGGCTGTCCATCCATCAACTAGGGTATATGGTTGTAAGATACCGTAACTCTCTTTGATGTTGAATGGAAGATTTTGGATGGTATCCCAGAAGATATCGATTGCATAGGATTTTACCGTAATTGTACGACGTGGCAAATCAGCCGCATACATCATACGATACCCAGGGAATACTTTGGTAAAGAGAATAGGAAGTTTCATCATGTACATAATCAACTAAATATTGTACAAGAGGGCGATAGCGTGGGTGAAAAGGCTTGGAGTGTATGAGTAAACTCTAAAGATTTTCCATATTTCTTACTCTTTTTCACCATCCAGATTCTCAACAAACTCCGTAATATTTTGAATTGAATAGAGATGTTCATTTAATAAACCAATCTTAAAACCTACTTCAAGCATGTCATTGCGGAACTTTGGGGAAATTTCTGGTTCTAAAATAATATTTAGTGGTCTTTCTAAAAAGTTACTTGTGTGTGCTTGATAACTTGATAAGAACTCTTTAAATGATTTATCGGTATGTTTCTTTCGCAAGGAAGGTTCAGGCTGTACTTCGTCGCGTTTTACGTAGGCAATAAGTACTGCTGCGATATGTTTACAAGGGGTATGGCGATAATCAAAATACTCGCAATCACAGGACATCTTTGTAATCCATTCGTTTTGGGGGCTTAACTCTATGTTAACAACATGAACACTGTAATACTCTTCACCTTGAACATTAGCTGTAATCAGCTTGTAATGTTCATCATTCTCGGTAATTTCCATGTTAAAGACATTGGCTTCAGTATACTCCTGCATACCTCTAGCAAACATTTTCTCACCAATAAAAGCACGTACAAATTCAAGCGTTAACATAGAACCTCCCTCCATTTCTTTATCCTTACATTCTAACATGTACCGTACGCAAATAATATATTATACTGTCTATATGGATGAAGTTAGATTACAGGAAATACACGATAAAGCAAGAAAGGAACATGTCCCAATCATGTTGGATGATGGGATGGAATTCTTGTTGGAATATATACGTAGTCATGAAGGGATACGCGATATCTTAGAGATTGGTACTGCGGTAGGTTACTCAGCAATTCAGATGGCAAGTTTGCGTTGGGATATGACCATCGATACGGTGGAAATTAATCCTGTTATGTATGAACAAGCTAAGAATAATATCATGCATGCAGGTTTACAGGATAGAGTACATGCATACTTACAAGACGCATACCAATTTGAAACAAAGAAGATCTATGATTTGATTTTTATAGATGCTGCGAAGTCTCAGTATCGCAAGTATATGGAACACTTCTTAAAAAACGCTAGAAGGGGTACGGTTTTCTTCTTTGATAATTTGCAGTTTCATGGCATTGTAGAATGTCCTGAACTTTCACAAAATCGTTCTACCGTACAATTGACTCGTAAGATTTTAAAGTTCCGTGAATATCTCAAAACAGATTCTCGTTTTGAAACAACGTTTCACCTTGATGTGGGGGATGGCATTGCAATTGCAGTGGTAAAGTAAAAGGCTTATCCGAATGGGTAAGCCTTTGGTGTATTAGAAGTGTCCGCTTGTATGACCAAATCCACCACCACTACTAGAGTGGAAACCACCACTTCCACCGCTACTCTTAGCTGGAGGATTATAAGTGCGTGTTTCAGAACGATATAGATACATATCTTGTGCCCTTTGAAGTTTTAGACCGCCTTGTGGTATGTATGCATACGCTTCATGTGAAATACCTTTTGTCTTATGTTTACTTCTAAAGAATAGGATTGTGACAATAGAAATAATGAGTGGAACGATTGCAGTGATACTACCCTTGATGATATAAGGTGTAACGATAGTACTTGAGCATTCATCAAGGAATACTTTTGCGCCTTCTCCATATTCGTTATATTTTAAGTGATCATATATGACGGCACTTGCGATATTTTCTCTCGCTCTTGCGTCGAAAATCTTATTCGCCTTTTTACCGTGTACTGTAATATCAAACTTACGGTCTTCCATTGTTAGGGTTAGCATGATGCCTTCTTTTTCATCCCCGATTCCAAGGCCTTCGGAATTGAAGATACTTTCGGAATATTGCTCGATAGTCTGAGAACCGTGAGAATTCATAATACGGATATAGAAACCAATCTTATATTTATCACTGTAGTCTTTTGCAATGTTATTGAGTGCTTGTATTTCTGCGTTTGTTAATAAACCATATTCATCAACGATGTAATCATTCGCATCTGCTCTTGTTGGTAGCAAGAAACTTGGTAACATGCATAGCAAGAAAGTAAATGCCGCAGCAAGTGCTAGTAATTTTTCTTCATAATGCGTACCTCCTAAAATGCCACAAACAGCAGTATGCCAGTCAATATCATACCGATGAGTAGAATGCCAAAGAAGTAAAGAACAGATTTTCCAGTATCGATTGGTAAGTCATCGCCAATCATCTTTCCTGTTTGACCATTCATTGCGAACATGTATGTCTTACCTTGCCATTTTGTGGTAAGCATCCATACTGGCAAGAATGCATAGTGTACTTTATCTTCTCGAATATAGATATTTGAACGACGTGGGAGTAGGGTGTGATAACCTCTAACAGTTTCACGAATTTTATCTGCTGAAGATGTACGCATACGTGTATTGACACGATTACGATCTTGTTCTGCAGTTACATCGTATCGATCTGCAAGGTATCCAGTCATATATCCCATTTCAAATGGAATCATTTCGTTATAGTTATATGGTTCGATTGCGTCCATGAACTCATCTGGCATCTTACTTGATCCATCAGCGGGAACACGGTTAAATTGTACGGTTCCTTGACGTAGGATAGAGTAGTTTTCGGTAACAGTAACTGTGTAGTCACCCTCACGATGAGAATGCGAAATTGTACCGCGGAAGGCCATGTCTACGTCTGCTGTACCATCATAGAGCCAGAAGGGTACATAGACACCTTTGATATCTTCAATGTGGTTACGTTCCTTGAAGGCATCTGGCAATAGTGGTTTCCCACCGTAGAAATCAGACAATTTCTTGATGGCTTCATCTTTATTCATCTTAAATGGAATCACATAGTCAGGTTTTAATGCACCACTGAACTGTGCAGGAACAATCGTAGGGTTACCACAATATGGGCAACTTGTCGCAGCAGTATTCTTATCTGTAATTAACTGTGCGCCACAAGATGGACAGTTGTATGCACGCAGGTTTTGTTCATCCTCTTCACTCCACTGTAGCGTATCATCTGCACTGTATTCTTTTTGTCCTTCTTCAATGGATAGTGCTACTTGTTTGTCGTAGTGTTCTTCGATTTCAGCAGGAGCAAAAGTACTACCGCAGTTACCACATTTTAACTTCTGTGATGCTGGATCAAAGGTAAGAGGACCATTACAATTTGGACATTGGAAATTTGTTAAAGCGTTATTTGCCATAATATTCCCCTTTCAATTGAGAAAAAGAACCCGATAGAACGGGTTCTTATCGTTTTAAATGTTATTCAGGTTTCTTTGTTCCGCAATTAGAGCAGAAGTTTGAATGATTCTCATTACCACATTCTGGGCAGAACCATTTATCATCGCTATTAGCAGCCTTTTGAGCCTGACCAGCTTGGTATAATGCGTTAGCATTGATACCACCAGCACTTTGTGCAGCGTTCATTCCCATGAATCCCATCGCTGCACCGTTAGCATTCTTGGCAGCATCTTGCATTGCTTGTGCTTGTGCACCAACAAGTGTTGCGGCAGCTAAGTTTGTATCTGTGTATGCAGCGTTACGTTGCATTTGCTTGAGCATTTCCTCATCAGCTTCATCAGCCTTGATAGAAGATACGCCAAAGGATACGATTTCGATACCACGCTTTTCTCTCCACTTACTGCTGAGTTCTTCGTTCAGAGCTGCAGCTAATTCAGTTGTGTGTGCTGGAATCTGAGAGTAACGGATACCTTGTTCGCTTAACTTACCGAATGCTGGTTGTAAAGCAGTGAGTAATTCAGCGCGTAACTGATCGTTGAGATCACTTAACTTGTAGCTGTCTGATACGTTACCACAAACGTTTGTATAGAATAATACTGGATCGCATACATGCAAGCTGTATTCACCAAAGCATTTCATCGATACATCAATATCGATACCTGCACGAGCATCCACAACTCTAAATGGGATTGGAGCTGGAGTTCCATACTTTACACCAACTAATTCCTTTGTGTTTACATAGTAGATACGTTGGTCTGCGGCAGGCTGTCCACCAAATGTGAAGCGGCGACCAAATTCCTCAAACATTCTCTTAACGCCTTCACCAAGGCTACCTGTAAATACAGATGGTTGTGTAGAAGAGTCATATTTGAATTCGCCAGGTTCAGCACAAATATCAACGATTTGTCCCTGTTCAACGATAATCATTGCTTGGCCATCAGCAACAGCAATAACTGAACCGTCAGTGATGATGTTGTCGCTTCCCTTATTGCCACTGAAGAATCCTCCAGAGTTTCTCTTAATACCTTTCACAACAAATACATCAGATGGAATAGCATCACAATAGAAATACTCTTTCCAAGAATCGCTAAGTGTTGTACTAGCGGATAATAAAGCAGTAGAAATGAGACCCATATAAGTTCCTCCTTATAGTCTTCTGACTGTACAACCATATACTAGCACCCATTTGACCGTCAGTCAATAAACAATTTCAAATAATTTAAATCAACTTTTCAGCAAATAATGAAAAAAGGTGTTGCGATGATTATGCAGAAATGGTAATATAGTCACGTGCCTTAATAGCTCAGTCGGCAGAGCGAGCGGCTGTTAACCACTAGGGTCACAGGTTCGAGCCCTGTTTAAAGGCTGCCTAATAAACACTACACTCCGTTGTGGTGGGGGTTTTCTCTGTTTATGCGTATTTTAAGGGTTTTTAACATTTTCTTATATCCGTTATAAACCGCTGTTTTTCATACAAAAGTATTCATAAAGTATTCATGAATTATTTTCGCTTTGCGATGGCTGCTTTTTTATCTTCGTCGGTGACACGTGCATATGCCAGTGTCATAGAACTTGATGAATGCCCCATTAATTCCTGTATTGTTCGCAGATTTGTGTTTGATTTTATTAGATCGCTGCTGAATAAATGCCGTAGCATATATGCATTGAATTTGATTTGTTTTTCTTAGCCACGTTGGTAATGTAATTTGATACGAAATCAGTTTTATATAATTTGCCATTATAGTCGCAAATCAAATAATCAAATTGGTGCCATGCCATCAGATTTAATAATATTTCCTTTAACTCTGCGCAGATCGGTATATCTCTTATGCTTCTGACCGTTTTAACTGGAACGATTACACCTAGTTCCTTTTTATCAGATCCGACCATCGCTCTTACTTTTATAACATTATTGGTAAGATCTATGTTTTCTCTTCTGAGGGCGAATACTTCCGCGTTGCGCATTCCAGTATAGTACATAATGTTTAGCATATACCAGATAGACATTGAACGATAACGACCTTTATTATCGTAAGTATGATAATTTAATAGAGCATCAAGGAAATGGTTGAAGTTTTCTAAAGTTGTTTTCACATCACGTGGCTCTACAACGATTTTTGACTTAACAACTGATACTTTTAATGTTTTATCTATGATTGGGGATTTCTTCAATCTGTGCTGTAGTATATATTTTTCCAAACGCTCAAGCATCTATTCGTATCTTCTTGAGAATGGGTAGTCAAATAATTATTGATGCTTTCTTGGATATCAGCTGCGGTGATTTTATTTTATGGGTATATCCGCATACTTTGAAATTGCTGAAGCGTAATAATGATCATGTTTTCTTTTCGTCTTTAAGGCGTATGGGAATAATTCGCTCATCCTTTCGTATAATTTTTGGATCGTTGGAAATTTCTCTGTGACAATATCATCTCGGATACTCCTTAAAATGTTATCGCGTATTTCACATGCAACATCCATTGCCATCGCTGGGGTAGGATAATCACTGACGTTGATACTTTTCCGGTAAGTCTCACCGCCTTTTTATTTGTATTAGCAAACTGATTTTTGCCGTTAGGTAAGACGCGTTGCGATATGTGCTTTTCTTTTCTAATCTTTCTTGCCATTCAAATCACTCCCTTACTTTGAGGGTGTTTTATGACTAAAAATTAGGTATAGTAAAGACCTTTTGTGAGGGTAGTTTACTTTTGCTCTGCCATTACCGTGGCAGAGTTTTTATATTATTTCTTTACTTTATCTTCCAACAATTTCCATATTTTCTAAAAATGCTTTTTCTACCGGCGTTTGATCGGCGTCGATAATATTCTTGTATTTATCATATTCTTCATCAGCCTTAGCAGTTGCGCGTTTATGGCTGATTCTACCGGCTGTCTGAAGAATCCCTTGACCGTATAAATACAGAATTTATCCAGTTCACTTGTCCAATCACTCATATACATTTGCTTGTGCTGTTTCGCTCGCATTTCAGCTAGATCGAAGAATGCGGAAACGAGTGTATTTAGATTACTTAATTCATCTTCGTTTAAATAATTTTAGCAATTCTCACTTCTTCTCTTGTTGGATGAGTGCCTTTGAAATTAGTTAGACCCATGTTTTGCTTGCCGGCATTTGACGTGTATATACAATTTCAGCTGCTGTATTTCCGTGTGCCGCATAATGCAGTTTATTTTGCACTGTTTTTTGAAGAACGTGACTGATTCAGGAGATTTAGGATCATAATCCACACTGGTTGCATAGATGTCTAATACCTGTTTCCAAAATACTCTTTCTGATGATCGAATATCGCGAATCTTTTGGAGCAACTCTTTCCAATATGTACCGCCACCGGCTGCTTTTAATTGTTCGTCGTTTAATGCAAATCCTTTGATTAAGTATTCCTTTAAGATTGAGTTTGCCCAAATACGGAACTGCGTACCACGCACAGATTTAACACGATAGCCGACAGAAATAATGACATCGAGACTGTAAAAGTTTGTGGGTTTGGTAGAAAATTCGGAAATTCCGAATTTTCTCAATGTATCATCCTTTTGCAATTCTCCTTCATCATAAAATGTTAATTATATGCTCGTTAATAGTTGATTTGGATTTCTGAAAGAGCTCGGCCATTTGATCTTGTGACAACCAAACTGTTTCGTTTTCCATATGAACTTCAATTTTAGTATTTTCCATCGTCTGTCTGGTACATTACTAATTCATCACCACTTTTCCATGTGCTATCACCTCCTTGAGCTTAGCTATCTTTCTGATTGTTATACTTTTTGATTATATAAGTCAGTTTCCCGACTATTTCTACATCTTTTTCGCTAAAAATCATTGGTGGTTGTATTCCGTCATCAAATTCAAGAATTACAGTTTCGTTTCTTTTGAAATATCTCTTTACAGCGGTTTCTTTACCTTTCATAATAAACGCTCCAATCTCACCATCTTTTAATTTGGAAGTGTTTTTGAAAATCAAAGTATCTCCATCAGATATACCTGATCGAATCATGCCATTTCCAGAAGCGTAAGCAATAAAATCAGATTTATCGCTATCAAATAATTCCGGGGAAACCATAATGATTTTCTGAGGATTGTTTAAATAGCTCTCTTTATCCATCTGAATTATTCCTTTTGCTTTTCTTCTTTTTCATAATATTCATCTTGAGCAGGAGAGTCTTTCAACAATTTGTTCTTCATACACCGGCTTTTCAATCATATCTACATGTTCGAAATCCGCACACCATTATGACCGGAACAAGCACCTTTTGCGAGTATTTGAACGCTAATGGAAACCATCCTTACATAAAATATAAGGATCTGATGTTGTTGTTTCTGTTCCGGTTTGTACTTTTTCTACATGAGTTACTGCTTCTTTTGCTGGGTGATATATGTATTTAGAATATGTAATCCATCAACTACGCAATCAGAAGTAATCGATACTCCATCGCATGTTGGCAGTTGTTTTTCTTCTTCCTCTTTTTATCATTCTCGGTCTCGTTATTTTTGGGAGGTTTGTGATGAACTTTCTTCTTTTCGCTTGTTGTTTCCATCCAGCAAAGCCTAATACCACAAAAACTGCGAGTACAGTGGGAAAGTTTATACGTTTAAACCAAGAATGGCTTGATGAGTCAATATTCGGTTGATTAATATGAATTGCCTCCCAGAGTTTGTAGTCGAGAAACGAAAATCCTACTACTAGAAAAATGCCGATTAGTCCACCACTAAAATCTCCTTCTTAAAATCGGATACAATTACACTCATGCCAGCAATTACAAAAAGCGAAGTAATGATAAATGCTATAATAGTTAGTTTCTTTTTCATAAATTACAATCCCTTAATGTATATGATTAAATACTACCGATTACCTTTTCCGACCGTAACCATTTTGTCATAATCGTTGCAATGAATATCTTGATATTGTTTGTTGTGAGATATCAACCGATCTTTTCCTGGTTCCTTTACAAAACTCTCACCATTGATGATGAATACACCGATATCACCAACATTTAATTCGGATTGCTTTTTCACTAATAATTTATCTCCATCTTGATATGTTGGCTCCATTGAATGTCCTTTAACAGCAATGACAAGATCCGCTTTATTGTTAAGCGGTGTATCTGGTAATGAGATTGCAGTGCAATCAAGATCATCGAATAGATACTCACCATTACCTGCAGACGCTCCTACAGCGTAATAAGGCTTTATAATGTATGCCGGCATATCTTCTTCAATAACCGTATTACAACGCTCATATTCAACATCTAACACATTATTTATCACTTTTCTGCCGTAGCCATCTAAGCTACGGTATATGATACTAGATTCAGAAAACGTAAGTTTTTGTGCTTCTACATTTCTTTCTTTAATTTCACCATTCGCTTGAGGCATCTGTATCTATATTTAAGGCTTTACAGATTTTAATGATATTTTGAATACTTGCTTTATTTATTCCGCGTTCGAGTATTCCTATAAGAGTTGTATACGGCAAATCTGCTTCGATGGAGAATTGTCGTAAGTTTTTAAGTTTATCAACAATTAAAGCTTTAGGATATTTTTATATTTGTCATAATATCACCTCAAGCAAAAATATAACTTTATAGGGTAATATTTTTCAATAATTTTATTAAAAAGTAAATAAATTACCGTATACGGTTGACAATATACCTTTTGCGGTATAAATTGATTATAGATTTACCGTACATAGTAAATTATAGAAAGGAATCGTATGTTTTATATCTTAGAACGTGAATTGAAGGAACGCAATATAACTAGACGGATTTTTATCTAAAGAAATTGGGATTGCTGAAACAACTCTTTTCTTTAAAAGTTGAATGGTAAAAGGATTTTTACATTATCAGAGTGTAAATGCGATTAAAAGAGTACTTAAATACAAATCTTGGACTTGATGAGTTGTTCGCAACCAAGTTGCATTAAGAATCATAGCAAGGAAAGGAAGGCCGTATGAATAAAGATGAAAAAGCCCATAGAGAAAGAATATTCACTAAAGAAGAAAGGCAGCTTTTCTCACTAATCTATAAAAAGAGAAAAAGCTGCAATGAAGAAAAGGTTTCTAATTGGAATTTTTATAGAATTATTGCTACTGTCTTGTTTCAAGCCATAGCAGGATATTAAGGATAAGAGATATCAAGGAAATCAAAATTGCAATCCAATTTGAAAGTAGATTGAATATTTTCCATCTCTGAACGATGCAATAGCGCTCGTATTGTTCAGAAAGATGATAGGGTATCAGTACCTATGTTAATGCCGAATTCATTAACTTTATCTAATAAGTTTTTCGGTCAAAAAACCGTAATCGCAATACAAGCGATGAAAACATTTAATTTCATCTCGATGCTGATTTTTCTTGAAGTGAAAGGTAAATAAGAGCGCCGTTCGTCCTTATTCAAAAATAATTTCTTTGATATCTATCATGTTAATCACCTCTTCGGTTTAATTATATATCAACCAAAGAGAATATCCACAACAAGGAAAGGAGAAAGCATGAAAAGAAAGTGAAGGAATCATCACGTTCTTCTTAATGGGCGTATTGTTGGATTAATTATTATTGTGCTGAAAGAGTATTTTGATTGCAGCTTCAACAAGAAGTGTTGACGCAATGCCAAGGATAAACGAAATAATTCGATTTACCCAAGTTCTGATCGTTCGATTAGATACAAGCGTGGTTTTGGCCGCGATGAATGAACCATATTGTGTTGTCGGCATATTCTATCTCAATACAGTTTGCTTCTTTGCAACGCAGACAATATTTCTTCGTCTTTTGGAAGATTACAGGCAGATAACATGGTTTTGCCACTTCGTTCAGCATCAAGCATTTTTAGTTAGTAATCTATACATTCTAAAAACGCAATATTAAATTTTCATAATCAGTACCTCACTTATTAAAGATTATACCAAATGACTTTAGAAACATGGCAAGGAAAGAAGGTGTATATGGAAAATATCATAGAAGACTATATTCGGAAACTGGTGAGGAAACCGTTAAATCTGTAATTACTACGAAATTGCAAAAGTCAGATTGCAGAACAATATCCGAAAACAATATTACACGCAGAAGGAATTGAAAAGAACTCTTCTCTGTTTCGGATGAAACGATTGAAGGGTGGTGTAATGCAGGGATTATCGATCGCGTAAAGATGGGGCGTGGATGGAGATATGAAGCGGAACAGGTGGATAGACTGTTTGATGATTATCGCAATCAAAAATATATCAAATGAATATCGTGCCGCTATTGCAAAGGCAACTAAAAAGCGCAGTCCCAACAAAGACACAGCGCTTAAGTGATAGACTTAACTATCACTCTCATTATATCAAATAGAAATGGAGAGTTAAACATGAAAATAAGAAAGAACGTAATTAATGCACTCGAAAAATAGCACTAATCGGAATGTGCGCATTCATTTTTGCAAGAGTGTTTTTATTTATGGTTGGTATTGATTTATGAACGAGTTAATCAGAGATAAGCTTCGCAGATTAAAAGGACTACCCACCAAAAAGGTAAGTACTGAAGGAATAATGATTCTTAATGATGATCAAGCGGAAAAATGCATTGAAATTTGAGTTATCCAAACTTGATGCATTTCGGAGAAAAATCAAAGAAATGAGTGATCATCATGATTAGACAATGTTTTGATTGCAAACAATGCGTACGCTGGCATGCAGAAACGCAGAGTTGCCCACCGATTAAAGCAGGATTCAGAGTAATTGAACAAAGAACGACTGCTTGAACTGCAAATTTTATCAGAAACAAGCGTCACTAATTTTGAAATAGGAGATATAAATCATGAAAAAGAAACAGTCACAAATTGAGCAGGTACAGCCAAGAACTCAGATGTGCATCCATGATGCGAAGATGTGCGTAAATACAATGAAACGTAAGAATTATTCATATGCTGAATTATTGTTCAAACAGCGAGAAGAAAGACGTCTAACGAGAGGCATTGCGAAAAATCTCATAAACATATATAGAAAGGCGATTGGTCAACGGCCTGCAATGCCTCGTTAGACCAAAAAGAAAAGGGTATGTCACAGGAAATGCATGGATATGTAAGTGTGGCAAAGGACATATATGAAAACAAGGTTTTATTAAGATAGACCGCCAGATATTGGAATGGCGCTATCACGATTGCTACTATGCATTCACGATATGGATGCATGTATTGCTTTTTAGCAAATTGGACCGATGGTTACTTTAAAGGGCGAAAAAGTAAAGAGAGGTGAATTGATCACATCAATTAATAATCTGATGCTCATATCGGCATTAAATCAGATAACACAATCCGCAAGTGGCTAAAAAAATATTTGAAAAATGAAAAAGATGATTACATTAAAATCTACAAACAAATATACGCACATAAAGCATAGTAAATTACGACAAATTTCAAGATATTGGCGAAACCCTTGCGGAACTAAATGCGCAACAAAGTGCGGAACAAGGTGCGTATCAAACTGCGGAACAAAAGTGCGGACAATATAAGAATAATAAGAAATAAAGAAGAAAAAGAATATAAATACTTGTTCGGAGCAAACTTCGTTCGCATCCGAACCTGTAATGGATTTACCACCTTTAATTCTGAAAGATGGTTCTAGATTTCATATATCCCAGACTCATTTAAAAGAATTCGTTGATGCTTATCCAGATGTGGATGTACGTGATCAAATTTTAAAAATGAGCCAATGGCTTAAAACTAATCCTACAAAGCGAAAGACCAAGAATGGAATCATGAGGTTCATCAATTCTTGGATTGCACGTGCAGAACGAGTATATACTCTGAAACCACAATCGTATGTAAAGATTACAACGTCGGAATATATCCGCCAACAGGAAGAAGGTACATTGCCGGAAGGAAAACCGCCATCAAAGGAACTGATTGAAAGGGTGCTCAGGTTGCAGCAGGAAGGAAGAAAAATGATTAAACAGCAGAAGATAGAGTTATTTAATGATAGTTTTCAAAACTATAAACGCTATCAAATCCCAAAGGCGCAATTGGTTATTGCCGATATTCCGTATAACTTGGCTGAAAATGCATATGCAAGTAGTCCGTCTTGGTATGTGGACGGCGATAACAAGAACGGTGAAAGCAAAAAGCAAAATCAGCATTCTTTGATACCCGACGGTTATTTTAAAATTCCTGAATACATGCACTTTTGCTCAAAGATGCTAATTAAAGAGCCGAGAGAAGTCGAAAGCACCAGCAATGATTGTGTTCTGCGCTTTTGAACAGATGCAACAAATCATTGAGTATGGAAAAAGTACTGGATTTATGAAAAGTTACCCGCTTGTATTTGTTAAAAACTATTCAGGACAAGTTTTTAAAAAGCAAATATGAAAAATAGTTGGTGCTACTGAATATGCAGTTGTTTTATATCGTGATAAAACTCCCAAAATTTAATAATAACAATCGCATGATATTCAACTGGTTTAAGTAGGGAAAGAGATACACAAACGCCAAAGATACATCCTACACAGAAGCCAGTACAGTTATTAAAACAACTAATTGAAATCTTTACCGATGAAGGCGATGTAGTCATGAGATCCATGTGCCGGCAGCGGCTCAACACTTTAGGGCGTGTGCAGAGATAAATCGTTCTTGTTATGGATTTGAAATCAAGAAAGATTATTACAAGCAGGTAAAACAGAAAAATGTTAAAAGATGTACAGCAGAGTTTGATTTTATAAAAAATTAAATAAGAGAAAAGGAAGAACTTATGAAGAAGATCATTAAGGAGTTGCTAAATGAATAGATATCAAGAAGCATTAGATTACTTGGCTGTATCGTTACAAGTGTTTGATGAAACAGTTGACGATAAAAACATATAGGGATGAGTTAGACGCCAAAAGAAGATTGCAAGAAAAAGAGTTGCAAGAATTAGTAGATAAGGCTACACCTAAAAAGCCAAAAATAAGAGCCTTTAATGAAGCGAAATCGATAGGGAATGTCAATTACTTAACAGAAGAGAAGCTTTGTTCTTTATGTGAACGAAAATTTATATGCAAATACAAATATTGTCCTAATTGTGGCCAAAAGGATAGATTGGAGTGAAGGTAATGAATGATGCAATAAAAAGATTTTTCTGATAAAAATAATGTCGGAATTTCCACATAGCTTCATTAAATATTACGTTAATGGTGGATTTGAAATAACTCTGATCAACAAAAATATGCTTTGGTTTTCTTTAGGAGAAATAGAGAGTGATATTGAGTTGAAACGAAGATTTATATCAGTTGTAAGCAGGTGTTATAAAACAGAACCGTACAGAACTTCTAAACGTAATATCGAATGGCAACAAAAATATATATCCGCTTTTAATAAAAACATTAGGAACTAAATTTAACATTGACGAAATTGCATATATTTACACATATCTTGGGGAATGGTTGTAATAAACCGATTGCAATTAAATTCATTGAAAGTGGATATGATCTAAAATGTTTTAAAAAACAACTAATAGCAGAAAGGGATAATGGAGCAAAAGAATGATGACCTATCAAGAAATTTTTAATAAAGCCATTTCCACTTATGGTGAGAAGGCACAGAAAACTAATGGCAATCGAAGAATGAGTGAACTTACAAAAGAAATTTTGCAAAGGACTTTAGAGGAAGCTGGACCGTGAACACTTAATCGAGGAAATAGCAGATGTAACAATTACCATAGACCAACTAATGATGATGTACAAGATTACTTTTGAGGAAATTCAGAAAGTGCGTGAAAGAAAAATTTGAACGTTTAAAAAGAAAGGCTGGAAATGGTGAATGATGAAACCAAGTGATATCGAAAAGAGGTAGAAACGATATTAACAAAAATAGAATGTTTAGAAACTTCATTTTTAAATTCTTCAAAAAGAAAAATGGGATAAGTGATTTTTGTGTGAGAGTTAATCATGTTTATTTTGAAATTGATGGTATTTTAGTTCAAAAATACTCAATATAATTTTGGAAAATTTTAACTATGAGCTGAATGGATATGTGGAAGAGTTAAAACAACTTGGAGTTGAATACGTAGATGAGACAGCTTTAGGACGTCTGCAACGGACCAAAAGGATACCTGCGCAAAACTGATGATAAAACATGGCAGAGATTGTTAAGCCATTTTATTAAAAGTGACTTCGACGAAATGATTCGGTGCTGCTTGAACCATAGAGACAAACACAATCCGGAGAGTTGGAAATATCGTGTGTGGTACAGAAACTATATTCTGCTAATCCTGGGAGTAAACACAGGAAACAGAATTGAAACTCTTATTGAGTTAACACCAAGAGATATTGCAGGTGGTCAGTACACTTGCAAAGAGATGAAGACAGGGAAAATGCAGCAGTTCACAATGAATCCTGACGTATACGCCACTGTAAGTGAATATATAGAGCGATATTCAATCCAGCCTAACGGATATATCTTTGAATCAAGACAGGCTTAAAAGGCTATCCAATCACGCGACAACAAGCATGGAGAGTTATTAAACAACTTGCTGATGAAGCAGGAATCAAATATCCGGTCGCTTGCCATAGCTTGCGAAAGTCATATGGTCGCTGGTACTGGGACAGTACTCACGACCTGCTAACAACACAGAAACTGCTGATGCATGAGAGCGCTGCAGAGACTATGCTCTATATCATGTTAGAGCCATCAGACATACAGGATGTTAGAGAGTCTATCAACCATACTGAAAAATGGGGATAGAAAATAACATTCTTGCATGTATCAAAACAGTAAAAAACAAACGTGAGTGTAACATTCGATTTTGTAACACTCAAAAACAGATAAAAACAAGATAAAGCAGTATTGATAAGCGTTATTAAGAAAAATACTGCTTTGAAATGAGCGTTACATAGTACTGATTCTGTTACACTCACGAAGATAAGAAAAAGGAGATAAAAATGAGATCTATTCAGGTACAAAATAAAGAAATTATTTACATGACACCGACAATTGAAAGAGTGTTTATCAAAGAAAGACTGATGTCATATGCATACAGCAATTATCACAGAAGTCTATGCAAGTATAAAAGGAGAAGATAGATTTTTGAGGGAGATATAAAAATAGAGAAGATGCTATAGCTGCTATGGAAGAAGTTGCTCATAGTGATTTCTGCAGTGGTGGTATGTTCACAATGCCGGAGGATAAGCAAGCATGTCGGTAATAGCATTAATCGCATTCATGTGAGCAGTGTTTTATAGTGTATTCATTATGCTTGCTTCAAAAATTTCAGGAGTAGATGATGACTAGAAAAGAAGATATTTAACTTGCACCTGTTACAGGAAGAAAACAATTTGGAAAAAGAAATTGCAAGAGTTAAAGAAGCACATCGATGACATGGATTGCAGAGTTAATACATTTCAACTCTTTTGTGCTTGAGATCGAAACACGTTGGTAAAAAGAAGATAAGTAGAAGGGTGAAGCGTGGTGAATGATAATAAACTTAAATATATTGATGGCAAATTAAAAGGAATTAAGTACTCTGCAGATAGGGGTTGTTGATATTTGGGACAGATTGCAAGAGATTGCTGTTGGAGTTAAACGAACGAGCACGTTCACCATCAATAAGAACAGAAGATGAAGCGTTGTTCAAGAGGAACAAAAATTTATGAGTCGAATATAATTGAACTTATGAATGAAGAAGAAATACTGTTTAATCAATATAAGATGTATGAGACAGGAATTAAACGATATGCAGCGCTTCTTAGAAAAACTTAAAAGATGATGAAATAGAGTTGCTATATGAGACGTTATAGAGTGTGGGTAGGTCGTTTGAAACGATAGGCTATATACTTGGATATGACAATGCATATATTCAGAGACAATTGATATTACAAAATATTAAAATTGTCATAATTATGACAAGAAAAATGTGATACTATGCGCGTAGGTGAAGGAAGCACACATATTGGGAATATTGCTTTTTCATGGTCGAGGTGTCAACAAAAACCTTAACTCAACATGAAGTTTTCTATGGCATATTAATCCTCCTTTCATCTTATCTTGATGTCTGCCTTTTCGCCTGCACCGGAGGTTTATATGGCAAGAGAGTTTAGCAAAGATTTACAACTACAGCATGGATTAAATGTCGTAAGGCTTTTCTTTCGATACATCCATACTGCACTAGATGCGAACAGGCTGGAAGGATTACACCAGCTGAACATGTACACCACAAGATATGGTTGTCACCTAAGAACATACATGATCCATACATCACATTGAACTGGGATAACCTAGAAGCACTATGCCACGACTGTCATACAAAAGAACATTTAGGGTAAGCCACAAGTTTCTGATGGATTGTACTTTGATGAGTGCGGAAAACCTAAGCGGAGATAGAGGGGCATAGTATCAAATAATACGTAAAACTAAGAGGACCGATGAGCAGTCCTTTTTAAACCTCGAAACTGAAAAAGCGGCTGATGGGTGTAGTCTAATAGCCGTGTAGAGAGGAAAAAGATATGGCAAGAAAGAAGAAGATAGACAAAAGAAACTCTTATTTCAGAAGAGTTTAATAGACTTACTGTTATTTTCAGAGATATACCAAATGAGAAGAGAGAGCTATGTACTAATCTGAGTGCAAAATGCGGCTTTTATGGTCATATCTTTGCGTGAATTACAAGATGATTTGCGTGTTAATGGATGGATTGAGGAATATCAGAATGGAAAACCAATCTGGAAGAAAACCTAGTGCATCACAGGTATAACAAATTAATTTCAAATCTACATACATCATCAAACAATTGTTGGATTGTTGCCTGATGAAAAGCAAAGAAAGTGTTAAGGCAACTGTGAGATCCAATGATGGAGTTCCTTTAATACTAAATGATTGAGTACGATCATACTAACTACATTCTTAAATACTGGAATGAAATCATAAAAAGATTGTAAGTTAGTAAGAAGATTGAAAAAGGTTTATCAAGGGCTGGCATAATGATGTTAAAAAGCAAAAGAAGTAAATATAAATTTGATATAGATAGGGCATCGCGACCTATATTGAATCATTCTGCAAACAGTCTAAAGGGCAATTGGTGAGCCGATTAAAACTAGAGACTATTTCAGAAGGCTATATTCAAGCTATTTTGGATTTGTTGATAAGAATGGAGTACACTGATCCAATGAAGTGCTATGGATTATGGGGCGTAAAACGGTAAATCTGTTCTACTATCAGCAATATCTTTATACATGATGATAGGGACCACGAAGGTGGTGCAGAAATAGATTGTGTTGCAGGTAAGAAAAGACCAGGCAAAGATTGTATTTAATGAATCTAGAAATATGGTCAGACAATCTCACGTATTTATCAAAGCATATCGCTAAGCGAAAGAGTGATATGTATTCTGACTTTAATTTCAGGGAATTCCAGCCACTATCAAGGACTCAAATACATTAGATGGATTGAATGTACATTGTAGTATTATCGATGAATTACATTCAATTAAGGACCGTAATATCACGATGTGAGTTAAACAGGGTATGTCTGCTAGAAAACAACCGATTTTTGTTTACTATCACTACATCAGGTTTTAACGAGAGAGGTATTTTATGATGATCTCTTATGAATATGCTGATAAGGTCATTCATCAAAGACACCAATGATGAACGCTTTTTGCCACTCATTTATGAACTTGATAGTACTAAAGAATGGGATGATGAAAAAGATGTGGCCAAAAGGCTAATCCAGGATTAGGAACGATTAAGGCAAAAATCATTTCTGCGTGAAATGGTAAGCAGAGCAAAGAGTGGATTCTAAAGATAAAAAGCAACTCATGCCTCGAAGACTTTAATCTAAAAATGTAACATCAGAGACTTGGCTATCCTGGGAACAACTTGATTGCGAGGATACGTTCTCAATGGATGATGTTGCTAATACATATGCGATTGGTGGATGTGATTTATCTGCTATCAACTGACCTTACAGCTACATTACTAATTCAGAAAGACGATGAAAAATATATGTATTACAGCATTACTTTTTGCCACAAGCACGAGATTGACTACTTAGAAAAGACGTCTTCAAAGAAGCGCCATATCAAGTTTGGGCTGATAGAGGTTTATTAACAATCTGCAACTGGAATATGGTTAATTACAGTGATGTAACACAATGGTACAAAGATATGCGTGATAAGTATGGAATTGATTTGTGGAAGATGGGATATGATAGAGCGTTAGCTGGATATTGGGCTGACGAAATGGCTGGAGAGTTTGGCCAGTCTGTAATGGAGAAGGTTGCACAGGGCCTTTCACTGGGACTGCTCAATGAAGGAACTGGGTGCAAGACCTGCAAATAAAGAGATTAACTATGAGTAACAATCCTATGGCTAAATGGTGTTTATCAAATACTGGAATTAAAGCGCAGGGCAGTATTGAATCAATTCAGCCTGTAAAGATACAACAAAATAGACGTATTGATGGCATGGTTAGTTTGCTGAATGCATATGTACATATGTCAGAGTATCGATGATTACTTGAATTTAGTTGGATAGGAGAAGAAATGGGAATTTTGATATTTTTAAAAGATCTAAAACAAAAATACTCAGGAGATTTTAAACCATATGACATCAACACGTGGAGCTATCGCTCCTTTGATGGAAATGCATTGAATATTGACTTAGTACGCGCATGTGTAGATGCACTTGCTAGAAATATTGCAAAAATGTCGTTACGCCCAATAGTAATGAATAAAGATGGGCAACAACAATTGATAATATCTCAGACATTGCCAAAGTTCTTAAACATCCAAATCTGTATATGACTATGTATGACTTCTTATACAAAGTTAGTGCAATGTATTATCTGAATAATAATGCGTTTATTTATCCGGAATACGATGAAAAAGGATATTTAGTTGCATTGCATCCTATCAATTACAGTACATTCAAATTATACGAACTAGATAATAAACTCTATGCATCGTTTAGATTGAGATATACAAGAACATACACAATTGCATACGACCGCATTATCCATTTGCGAAAATCATTTTTATACAAGATGATTTAATGGGAGATGCAAATAATGCACTTTATACAGCATGTGAATTGATTGGTGCACAGAATCGAGGGAATTATCAACGGAATTAAGAATAGTGCTATTATTAGAGGTATTTTAAAAACAATAAATGTTATAAAAAGATGAAGATCTGGAAAAAGCAAAGCAGAGATTCATTAAAGACAATCTTTCTGCACAAAATAATGGTGGTGTAATTGCGGTTGATGGAAAAATTCGACTACCAAAACATTGAGTCAAAAGCCATCATTGTTGATTCTGCGGCGATGGATCAAGCAAAGAATAAGATATTTTTCATACTTTGGTGTAAATGAAGAATTTCTACAAAATAAATTTACGTCTGAACAATATGAAGCGGTATATGAAGGCAGACTAGAGCCATTTGCAATCTTAATAACAGACTCGTTAACATATTCTTTATACACTGAACGTGAACGTGGTTTTGGCAGCGAGATTGAGTGAATATGTCTCGCTTGAAGTATCAACCAACAGCATGATTGTGAGATGTAATCAATGCGACTAAAGAACTTGGACTATTCACTCGTGACGATTACAGAAAGCATGCTTGGATATACACCATTGGGACATGAACGCGGGTGGAGATGAAATTATGATAGCGACAAATAACTATGTTAAAGAATCTGATATAAAAATACGGAGGAAGATGATGGAAAAAGAATCTGAAGAGTAAAGAGAATCGTTCATTTTATGTGACGTGCAGGCAAGAGATGATAATCAATATGGAAGCATAATCGAAGGATTCAATTGTTTTAATCAAAAGACAGATTTAGGATTTTTGTGATGAAATAATTGATGATGGCGCATTGACGAACACCGATTTAAAGATGCTCGTTTTTAGTTAATCACGACACAAATCAATTGCCACTTGCAAGAAGCAGAAACAATAACGCAAACTCAACAATGCAATTGAGTGTTGCAAATGATGGATTGCATGTCAGAGTGAATCTGGATATTGGAAAACAATCAACGCGCAAAAGAGATGTGGTCGACGAGTAAATAGACAAGATTGTTCGAGAATGTCATTTATGTTTACTGTTGATGGTGAAAGATGGGAAGGACTGGATACGGAAAAAGCCAGTCAGACATATTACAAGCATTGCTAAAGTTTTTGAAGTATCCGCTGTTACCTTCCCAGCATATGAGCAGACTTCAATCTATGCTAGATCACTGGAAAGTGTGAAAGCGTCACTGGATAGTGAAAGAGAAAAAATGCAAGTCAATCATATGGAAGAAATACGTATATGCATTAAAAGCTAGAGCAGAGCGCCTAGCTAGAAAGGATTCTGATGAGTAAGGAATTACGTGGGATGTATTGAAGAATTAAATAATTGCAACAACGAGCAACATTGATTTCTCAAAAGAAGCTGAAACAGCAGATGAAAAACGTTGCACAGGTTAAACACGAACTTGACTCTATCGAGGAAAGAAAAAGAACTGTTGCTAAAGAAACAAGAACTAGAAGAAAAAGAAAATGAAGAAAGAGCAGCAGCCGAAAAAATTGAAGATGGAAAAGGTATGGAAGTGAACCTACCAACAGAGGAGAAAAAAATGGAAAGAAGATTACAAAGACATGATGGAATATCGTGATGCGTTCTACGCATTTTTGAAAAGGTGAAGCTACACCAGAACAACGTGCCGCATGATGTGCAACAGATAATGGTGTTGCGTTACCAAAGCAGTTGGATGATAAGATTTGGGATAATATCCACACAGCACATCCAATTTTGGCAGACATTGATATTAAGAATACAGGCGTTATCTTGGAAGTAACAAAGCATACTGCAATTACTGCTGGTAAGGCCAAGAAGGTAACAGAGGGTACAGCAAATGCTGATGAAGCAAACACATTTGTGAAGGTAGTCTTAACAGGTAATGACTATTCAAAGAGCGTTGAGTTATCATATGCTGAAGCAAAGATGACACAGGGCGCATTAGAAGATTATCTAGCAACTGAAATTGCGGCAGACTTAGGAGAAGCATTGGCGGTTGATGTGTTTGCACAAATTAAGGCTGATTGCGCTGCCAATAAGGTTGTAGCAGCTACTTGACTATGCATCATATATTTCTGCATTTGGAAAAGTTTCTGCTGGTAACAATCTAGTTGTGTATGCTTCACGTGCTACTAAGTATGGTTCAGTACTATCTTTAGTAGATAAGAATGGCCAGCCTGTATTCCGCGATGGTGTTACATTTGGTTCTGCAGTCAAGGAAGATTCTGCAGCTGGTAATGAAATCTTTATCTTAGATCCAAAAGATGTTTATGTTAAACGTTGTACAGCCTGTTATGATTGAAACAGATAAGGACATTAAGTCACATAAGATTATCTACTCTGGATACACACGTGCACAGGGTACAATGCGTAATGCAGGTGCAGGAGCATTTATTGCGAAAGCATAATTAATTTGATAAGGGATACTACGGTATCCCTTATATTTATGCGTTGAAAGGGTGGTTATTATGGACAAAGAAAAATGTCACTCTTAAGAGATTTTTGTTAAAGGTGAACCTGAGAAATTACAACTAATGCATTTGATTCAGTTGAAAATTGACCACTAATTAATGCATGCATACAAGATTTTCAAGAAGCAACAGGTGCATCTTTTGATATTGATAATCCTGTAATGAAAAATTTGGTGGCAATTTATGTTCGTGCTAATTTTGGAGAAGGCAATGATAAATGTTGGGCGTTATATCAGGATAGGCTAAAGACGTTAGGGGTACGATTTAATGGTGGACATCAATTAGAATTGATATCTTTGCTACAACAAAAGATGAGTATGGAATTCGACAATCAATTCATATCTAGGGAAGTATTTTGCGGCGTGTCTTCGGTCGGCTCGCAAGAGTGGTCAAATGGTCGAAAGATTAGGGTTGAATGCACAATATCAATTCAAAGTATTTTTGCAGATTATCAAAATGAAGAAGTGGTTGAATATCATGGGAAATGTTATTCAATTTATAGAACCTTTATTAAAGGCGACCATATTGAATGTATGTAGAAATGAAAAAGGAAATGAGTAATACTATCAAAGTTGGCAACTTCGGAGATGCGTTGAATGACCTTTAACAAAATATGGAGATGAAGCAAGAAATGCTATCCAAGAAGAAGTAGTTGATATTGCAAAAGGAAGCATCAAAGAAGTTAAAAAGTGCGGGTTCTTTCAATGGCAAAAAGTATCGAAAAAGGGTGGACTGCAAAAAGTTGACAATAAACGTGTTTCCATTAAAGCGGTCGCATACAACAAAAATCACTATCAATTGACACTTAGTTTTGAGTTCGAGCCATGCGAAGCGAAATGGCGTAGTAGGACAAAAGGCATTTGAGCATATTTCCCCAGTCAATGATTGGGCGCAGAGTGAATTAGTTAAACGTATCAAAGAGAGGTTGGAAATGGAGTTTAATGATGTGAGGAAAAATTATTGAAGAAATACTTGGTGAAGATAAAACTGCATATTATTCGTTTGAAATTGGAAGGCTCCAAAAGCTTCCATATATTATATATTACTATCAACTTCATCTAATGAATATGCAGATGATGCAATTCATGCAAGTATACAAAATTTAAATATAGAACTTTATGCAAAAACAAAGGACTATAGAACACAACGAAAAGTGGAAAAAGCATTGAAGATGCTTCTCTACTTTTTCAAAAACAGAATCATATAATGATTCTGAACATATGTATGAGCTTTATACGAAAGTGGTAATTATAAATGAGTAGAGTGCGTTTTGGCGTTAAAACGTGTATTATGCGATTAATTAAGAGCACAGAAGGTGGAACATATACTTATGAGACACCAAAAAGCGTCAAAGGGTGCTGAAGTATTACTTTATCAGAAGAAAAAAGCGATATTAAAGTATGCAGACAGCAGTATGTGGTATCAGGAAGTACATTATCCGGCTATACTGGCTCTCTATCGAAGTAGAGGATATGGAAAAAGGCAGTGAAAGCAGAACTATGAGGCCATAAAAATTGATACTAAAAGCGGCATGATTGTAAAAGATACAGATGATGCTCCAGGAGTGCATTAATGTTTGAGTTACTCTTGCGGATACAAATGCAAATGCAAAGCGTGGTCTTTATATCGTAGTTAGAATTGTCTAGAAGGAAGAAAAAGGAAATACAAAGGAAGATAAGATTACGATTGAACACTATCAACTGAGATATTACGCATCCGCAAGACCGGATGGAAGTGTCAAGTATTCTTGTGAGTCAACGGATCAAGAAATTTTTGATAACTGGTTTACTAAATAGCGGAGCGAGCACAATTGGCTTAAATCAAAGATTTATAGCGCTCACTATGTGGGCGCTTTTTGCGTATAAGGAGATGGAAGAATTATAAATATTGATGGCAGTGAGATGTTCCATTTGCAGCCAGTGCTGCAACTGTTATTACTATCGGAATACTTTTTAATGCTGATTTGATAAAAAGATTTAATAAGTTAAACGAACAGGGGACCGAGCAATTATCAACAGGCGTTGTAGAAACATTTAGCCGTCTTGCATATACAATGGCGAAACAAGCAAATAGCTCTATTCCAGAAACAGTAGAGGAATGGCTAGATTCTTTCGATGTATTCCCTATTCAAGATATCTTCCCAGAAATTTCGGATTTATGGGCAAAATCGCTCGGTACAACGGTAATCCCAAAAAAATAGTTCCTCCTACTGATCGTGAATTGACTACAGCGTTATTCTTGCTTCGTTGCAAAACATTAGGCTTTTCAATTCAAGAATTGGAATCAATCACTGTAGGCATGGTTTATGACATGATATCTGAAAAATAATGATGAAGTCGAGATATGATACAACGGCTACAGTTGATGATATCAATAGTTTCTAATCAGGAAGGAGGATGACATGGCAGATAAAATAAGAGGTATTACAGTTGAACTTGGTGCGGATACAGCTAAACTTTCAAAAGGACTAAAGGATGCAAATTCATCAATAAATTCTACCCAAAAAGAATTAAAAGATGTTAATAAGTTGTTGAAATTTGACCCAAAGAATTCTGAACTGTTAAAGCGAGAAGCAAGAACTGCTAAAAAGTTCGATTAGTAAATGTAAAAGATAAAGCTTGAACAAGAAAATATACTTCAGCAGTTAAAAAGCAGAAGATGGCGGTTCCGGAAAAACGCAGAAGCAATGCGAGCACTTGAACGTGATGTTTGTCTACTAATATTGAATTGAAGAAACTTCAAGAACAATACAAAAGAATTTGGCAGTGTTGCAAAACAACAAATTGAAAATGCCAGCAAATCGTTGCAAGAAGCCGGTGGAAAAATTAGCAATGTAGGTTCATCGTTGACTAAGAATGTTACAACTCCAATTGTTGCAGTTGGAGCTGCAGCTACAGCATCATTTGAAACGATTGATAAAGGAATGGATATCATCGTCGAAAAGACGGGCGCAACTGGTGATAGTTTAGAAGAAATGCAAAACATCGCGAAATCTGTATATGGTCAGATGCCTTCATCAATTGAGGATGTAGGTAGTGCTGTCGGTGAAGTCAATACGAGATTCATGTATACAGGTGACTTACTAGAAGAAACAGCGATTCAATTTCTTAAATTTGCAAAACTAAATAAGTTAGATGTAAGCACTTCGATTGACAGCGTTCAAAAAGCCATGGATGCATGGTCAATTGGTGCGGATGGACTAAATAATGTTTTAGATGTTCTTAACTGGGAAGGTCAGCGTACAGGTGTTTCGATGGAAACACTAACGAGTGGTTTAGTTAATAATGCACCATTATTTAAAGAATTGAATATGTCTGTTGATCAAGCGGCAGACTTACTAGCGACATTTGAAGTTAGCGGTTTCGATAGCTCCACAATGTTAAATGGTCTATCTAAAGCAATGAAGAATGGTGCTAATGATGGATTATCATTACAAGAGTCGCTTGATAAGTTCAGGAGCAAATGCTTAATGCTTCAACAGATGCTGAAGGTTTAAGTATTGCGTATGAATTATTTAGTAAGAGTGGAGATAAGGTATATCAAGCTGTAAAAAGATGGAATCATTGATTTTAACGATTTGCGTATTCTGTCGAGATGTGCTGATGGTGTTTTAAATAATGTCGCTACGAGCGTTTGAAAATACACAAGATCCATCAGATAAGATGGCACAGAAAATGCATCAGGTGCAGACTGCATTTGCGGAAGTTGGGGAGAAACTTGAAGAAAGTATTTTGCCAATTGCTGAAAAACTAGCAGACGCTATTGTTACAATCTTGGATGCATGGAATAACCTGGACCCTGGCATTCAGACAATGATAATAACATTTGTTGGATTGGTTGCCGCACTTGGACCGGTTCTGTCAATCATTGGAACGATAGTTACAATTACAGGAGCTCTTGAGGGTGTCATTTCGCTTTGGCATGGACCGATAGGGATTGTGGTTGTAGCGATTGCAGTTTTTAGCAGGTGTGATTGTTGGAATTGTAACTCATTTTGATGAATTAAAGCTGTCGCAATGAATGTATTAAATATGCTTGGAGACCTTGTAACTAATGCGCGTAATGCTATGATGAATGCATTTGGCTCAATCGGTTCTTTCTTTGGTGGAATCTTTGATGGGATCGGAAAAACAGCATCTAATGCTTTGAATGGGTTACTTCGAGATTTTTCAAGTGCAATGGAATTTATCAAAGGCTATTTAATTTTTGAATTTAAGGTACACATCCCATTGCCACACTTTTAGCATTAGCGGTAGTATCAATCCGTTGGACTGGCTAAAAGATGGATTACCAAAGATTGGGGTTGAGTGGTATTCAAAAGCTATGAATAGACCGATTATGATGACTGGTCCAACCATTTTCGGAATGAACGGAAGCAGTTTGCTAGGTAGTGGGAAGCCGGCAATGAAGTTATTTTATCTGAAGAATATTTGAAGAGTATCGCTAGTGGAAATACATACAATTTTAATCAAACAAACAATAGCCCAAAAGGGCATTGAGTAGATTGGAAATCTATAGACAAACACGTAATCAATTTGCTCAGTTTAAGGCGGTGATTAATCAATGATTAAAAAGGTCGTTGTTGAACGAGTAGATGGTAAGGGTAGTGCTTTAACATTACCCTTCACTCAAAAAGAAATTTATAGATATATTGTAAATAGCATCGATGGTCTTGGACCTGTAAAAGCATCAGCTTTTCACATCAAAATTCGCGAATAAGGATGGACTTTTGTATTCTTTCGCAAAGAATCGATGCTAGAAATTTAATATTTAATATCGTACTGAGAAAAGAACGATTTTTAAATATTGAAAGCATACTGACAAAGAGTTATATGGATATTTTTCCACGCAATACAGCATTAAAATTTACATTTTATATGGATAATGTGACTGTATATTGTACAGGGTACGTCGAAAACAAATGAGCCTACCATATTTGATGATTCATGCAAAGCAAACGATTAGTATTATGTGCATAGATCCATATTTTTATGATGTTGAAACCAAAAACAATCGCGTTAAATGGAATCACGAATACTTTTGAATTCATATTCGAAAATCCCGTAAATTCAAAGTCAATTGAATTTGGCTCAATCATAAAAATAGCACTGGAAATATTTACTATCAGGTTCACAGCCAATTGGAGTTGAGATTGTAATTATGTTTAGCGGTGATGTCAGTGGACTGCAGATCTATAATGCAAATACGCGTGAAAAGATGGAATTTAACGGAATTTCATTTCATGCTAAGCAAACATTATGTATTAATTCACAGCGAGGTGAAAAGTCTATTACACTTATGGATGACGGAAAAGAGAAGAATATGTTGAGTTATCTAACTAATGATAGCGAATTTATTCATTTAGAAAATGGTGATAACATATTTGCGTACAAAGCATCTTCTGGAAGTGAACATGTTTCCATGCAGATAACAAATAAAGTTATTCGAGAGGGAATCTAATGATTGTATATTTATTAGATAATAACTCAAAAAGTTAAATTAATTGATGAATATATATCATTGATATGGACAGATAGATACAACGAAGCTGGCGATTTTGAATTATATTTGAATGCTAGTCTAGAGAATGTTAAAACCTTTTCAGATTGGCATGTATCTATCCAGTACATCTAGCGAACATATGATGATCATCGAAAACAGTTGAAATCAAATCAGATATCGAGGATGTCTCGAAGCTAATTGTTAGCGGTCGCTCACTTGAGAGTATCTTGAGTAGGCGAATCGTGTGGGAATCAGACAATTTTTGAGAATAAGAGTATTCAAGATATCATTTACAAATTACTAAATGATTCAGTAATTTCACCAACCAATATTAATAGGAGAATTGCTAATTTTATATTCAATAGAATAGATGATGAACAAGTTAATGCTATTAAATTGGATAGACAATATACAGGAGATAATATTTATTCGATTATAAATGACCTATGCACACAATATGGCATAGGGCTTTCAAATTACTTAGAATAAATGGAGAATTTCAATTTAGCATATACAAAGGTAAGGACCATACAAAATGTAGATTCTTTTTGTAATGTTTTCACCACGATTTGATAACCTAATTAGTTCTAATGTAATAGCATCGATTAAAGAGATGATGAATATTGCTTGCATGTTGCAGGCGAGGGTGAAGGAAATGAAAGAAAAATCATTAGTGCAGGAACGAAATCGGTGGACTAGATCGTATAGAACTTTTCGTTGATGCAAGAAATATCTCATCAAGGACGGATAGTAATGTAAATTTATCAGATGCGCAATATCAGTCATTGTTAAAGGCTAAAGGCATCGAAGAACTTAATGGGCATTCTTTTAAGACGACTATTGAAAGCGAAGTGGATTACAATGGGTGTTTTAAGTATAAAAAAGATTTTGATGTAGGCGATGTTGTTAATGTATCAAACGAATTTGGATATAGCGGAAATTGCGGATAACTGAATTGGTCATTAGCGATTCAATCGATGGTATTACAATTGTTCCTACATTCAAAGCAATATAGAAAGAGGTATTATGACAATTAAAAGTGGTTTTTTTAATTCTCTGAATCATGACCGAATGTATGATGCGATGATATGAACGCAATTTTTGATGGAATCATTACAGATGGCGTTTTTGGGAATATTGGGAATAGATTTATTGTGACTCCTGGTAGTGGGATGACAATTAATATTGGAACTGGAAAAGCTAGACTGCATCAAATATTTGTAGAGAATGATGCTAATTTGGTTCTACAAGTATCTCAGTCAGATGTGTTATTAAATCGTATTGATGTACTTGTAATCCGTGTAGATAAGACGATTAGCGGAAGAAGAGGAGATATTACCATTCTCAAAGGGACACCTTCTCAAAAACCCAATTGCTCCTACTCTATCAACTGATGGTCAAATTTGGGAAATGCCAATTGCAAATATCAGAGTAAATGCAAATGTAAATAAAATAACTGCAAGCGATATACAATATTTAGTTGGCAGAGATACAACACCTTTGATTACTGCACCAATGCAAACAATGAACGTAGATCCATATGTAAGAAATATGGAAAATCAATTTAAAGACTGGTTTGCAGAAATGAAAGAAAAATCTATCACAAGATGCCGCAGGCAACTGCAAAAATCAAATTATCGCAATTAGGACGAGCAATCAACCTCTTGCAAAGAGTTTATCCGATTGGCCTCGTTTTACATTCTGAATCAACAGCGAATCCAACTACGTTATTTGGATTTGGAAAATGGGAAAAGATTGAGGACAGATTCTTGATAGGTTCGAGTAAAGATATGCCTATCAAGTCAAAGGGTAGTAGTGCACCCTACACTCATGGAAATAGAGATGGAAGAAACGGCAATCTTGCAGCAGCTATTGAGTGCAGTTAATGGAAATGTTAATGCTATATTATAAGGCTACTAATGATACGAATGTAAGTGCTGGAAATGCATCATTTGTTGTTTCTGGAGCGAGTCAGGGTTTCATGAGATGGAACCATTTCACACAAGTCGTAGGACAAACGGCAGAAGCAAGCACATTACCACCATATTACGTGGTTAACATTTGGCGTAGAACAGCATAGGAAGTGAGGATGAAGATGGAAATTAAACTAAATGATGGCAAAACATTTGAAGTTTTGTCATATCAAAACAGATTTTGAATTGAGTGATACCTTTAAAAAGGGTTTATGATACAGCGGTTTTGATGAGTCAAAACAATGTTTCAAGTTCTAAAATCATAGATTCTAGCACAGGAAAGAAACAGTCATTTATCAATTCAAAGCAGTAAAAGCCTTTGGGTTTGAAGTTAAGATTGTTGATAATGACAATGTCGCTGTTAGTTTTTCTTTTGATGAAGTTTTCGAAACCGAGCTGGAACTAGCAAAAGCAGAAAGCTGAAGCTGAAGCGGTTTCAGCTTTATCGCGTTAGGCCTACAGAACGCAGAAATAAAAGACGTAATCAAGTGGTCAAAGTTCTTAGATGATTGGAATGCGTTCAAATTTCCATATCATAAGGGAGAGCGCTTCAAGTTCAAAGGAAATCCGTATGAAGTTGTTGAATCTGTAACATCAGATGCAATTAATACACCGGATAAAGGATTCGAAGCATTACAAAATTTCTGAAAGAGCAAGAAAACAGTCTAGATAAACCAAAAGGGTTGAAATCAAACCGTGGGAAGAAAAAGAGGACCTATAACAAGGGCGATTTAGCTTAATCGCATGCATTGTGTTCGTCTCAAAAATTGATAACAATAAGGCAGAATAGAACCAGGCTTTGGAACGGCTTGGGACTATTACAAAGAAAATTAAACATTGCTATTAAGGCACTCGAAAGGGTGCCTTTTTAGATAGAAAGAGGAAAAAGGAAAATGAGAATTTATAACGTACCAGATGTTAGTGAACATCAACCAAATTTTGACTTCACGCCTTACGCTGGAAAGTATGCTATCTTACGCGCAGGCGTTGCTAGTCGAGGACTATTCATTCCGCAGACACGTTTCAGAATGCCAACGTTTAGGCATTACAATCGGTGTACTTTATTCCTATGCGTTAAACACTGCACAGGCAATTGAAGAAGCACAGTGCTTCTTATCCATCATTGCTGGCGTGGATATTGGGCTTGGCGTATGGCTAGACATGGAAGATGCAGACCATTATAAAGTCAATAATGGCGTGGCTATCACACACGATAACATTGCGCCTATGTCACGTGCATTCTGTGATGTGATTGCAAGTGCTGGATACTACACAGGAATTTATACTTCGCTATCATGGCTTGGCTATCTAGCGCCTGAATGTGATCCATACGATAAATGGGTAGCGGCTTGGGGAAACAATGATGGAAGCCATACGGTTGATACTTCGGCATACGGAACAATCCAACAGTACACTTCCAATTATGGAACATTAGACGAAAATGTTATCTTTGTTGACCCATCAATCTATCGTGTTGGTGCAACAGCAGATAGACCGGATAACTATGCTCCGGCACCATCTGCTATTGCTCCTGAAGCACCGAGCGTATATATCGTACAATCCGGTGATACGTTATCTGGAATTGCTGTGCGTTATGGTACTACATGGCAGGAACTTGCGGCAATCAATCGTTTAAATGATCCTAATATGATTTTCCCGGGACAACAGATTGTAATTAGAGGTTCTGCTAATGTAAGTAATTCCGGTGGCGGCGAAGAGTATTATACGATCCAACCAGGCGACAATCTATCATCGATTGCGGCGAGATGACGGTACAACGTGGCAGTGGTTAGCAGAGGTTAATGGTATTAGTGAACCTAATCTGATTTATCCTGGCAACACAATTCGTGTCAGATAGGTGGTGACCTTATGCAAGAAGGAATCAATCCAGTTTATCTTAGTCTGCTAGTATCTCTTATTGGCCTAGTTGTAACAATCTGGAGTGTTAATGCAACAATCCATAAAGGCAACAAAGATCAGGCTAAAGAATTAGCCGAAGAGTTAGGGAAAATGAACGCGAACATAACCTACGTAAAAGAAGGCATCACTGATTTAAAAGCCACAACCAGAGATGTGAGCAATCGCGTCATGTCTCTGGAGAATCGCTTGGCACAGACAGAAACGTCTGTAGTATTTCTAAGCGATAGAATCAAACAAATTGAAGGAAGAAAGGAAAGGGAACTAAAATGAAAGACAAACAATATTGGGTAAAATGGGAAAGGCAGCAGCAATAAGAGCATTAAAAACTGCAGCACAAACATTCGTAGCAACGGTCGGAACGGCTGCTGTAATCGGTGATGTCAACTGGCAGATGGTACTATCTGCTTCAGCACTGGCGGCTATCTTGTCATTAGGTACTTCCGTTGCAGGATTGCCGGAAGTCGAGCCGACAGAAACAACAAAAAGCCGAAGAAGATTTGAAGTAATTGAAAGCCTACTCTCTTAATTGAGGGTAGGCTCTGTTTTTATACAAAAATAAAATATTTCGTAAAAACACTTTACATAGTGCCGTCATTATGTTAATATATAAGGTAGAAAGGAGGTAAGATGAAAAACAAAAATAAAAACCGATGAGATGAAACGCCTCGCACGCGATTTCCTCGCCGGTGTCGTATCAGAGTTATTGCTGGGCTCATTACTTGGTGGATTACCGATGATACCAGCCAGGGCGAAAGCCCCTCTCCTTTATTAAATTATATTTGTTTTTCATTAAATATCAAGTATGCCTATTTATATCATAGTTGCTATTTTTACTGCAAGTGTTGTAACGGTTTTGCTTCTCAGAAACAGAAAGGATCAATAATATGCCAAAAACAAGTAACGGCGATTTTAATCAGAAAGAATATAATGCAAAGTGGCGAGCAGAAAACATGATGAGGTATCTGCTACATACAAGAATGAATTTGTTTTAGCGTTCCGTGAAGCATGTCAAAAACTTGGTGTAACTCAAGCAGACGTAATCAGAAATGCGATGCAAGAAATGATTGATAAGGCTAATAGAAAGTAAAAAGATAAGAAAATTGTAGCAAAAGTATTCATTAAAGTATTCATGAATTTCTAAAAAGCCTTTTATTTAACATGATTTATTTTCACTTTTCGAACTCCGTTTAAGGCTATATATATTGAAAAAAGGTGTTTACAGTAATAATTGTAAGCACCTTTTTGATGTTTCCTAGATATTTTTGGAAGGAGGGAAAGGTATGAAAAATCTTAGTATTCCGAGAAGATGTTCTTGCATGGAATTATATGCTGGATGACGCAAGAAAGCTTGCTGAAGAAAGAAATGTAAAAATTTAGTAAGAGACAGATCAGAATTGGTATCGATATGCCAGAATCTACTTTTTGGAAAATATTGTACAGGAGAAAGGCTTACGAATAAACTTCAGATATTATATGAAATATTGCAATTTTTATGAAGAGAGACCCAGTTGAATTCTTTTGAAAAATCTTATAAAGAAGATACTGCAAGATAGAGAAGAACATCCTGAACTATATGATTATTAAATAAAAATCACCGAACACTCAAACTTGGCGGGATGAGTTCTGTGATTAAGGGGAAAGAAGGTTAACCACCTTCAATATAGTGCATTAATAGAGGGTTCAGATACTCAGATACCCTCAGAATGACCCTGAAGAAAGATACTCAGTATGATGACCTCTTTGCATATATAAATATATAAGATTTAAATAAAAATCAATTTTATAGTGTGAAAAATTTATTAAAAATCACAAATAAATAAAAACAACATAGGTAAACCTATGATGTGTAGTTAATAAGATGAAAGGAACTGTATGTATTCATTTTTCAATATAGCAAATCTGTTTGATGACCTTCAATCAGTCTTAAGTATTTCCGAGTGGCTTGCTGAAACTGGTGGTGAATTAGTAGTTGATGCTACTGTAGCTTCTCTAGGTTATTTAGAATTTTTCTCTCAACTGGAACAGTTTGAGATTCTTCGAGCAGGAAAGAGAACTCAAAGCAACAACATTCAGGCAAAAGTCCTTAGAGATTTTTGATTCCAGATAGCATTCAGGATTGTAAGCCGTGTGCTTGTTCCATCATGGATGAAATCTTTGGAGATGATAAACCGTTACCTTATGTTGCTTTCTTGGTGACACGAGGAAAGGGTAGATATTTACGAATCCTCATCTCTGAGCGTTATTACAGTGCAGAGGAGATTGTTTATGTAGACCGCTGGAAAAGCGACCGCTATCAAAACAAAGTGACTGGACGGTTATGCAAAAGCTGCTGATCCAGAAGCTAGAAAGATTGTTAGCGCTGGAGATGTTAGGAAAACTTGGGTATCTCATTTCAGTTTAAAGAGTCGAATGTTCAGTGCTGATGGTTTTGCTAGAAAACATTCCAACCGAAAGGAAAGAATTGGATTTGATAGATTGTTGAAGCATCTAAGACAGTGCATTGTTGCAGGGCATTTGTTAGATTAAAAGTTCAGTTTACAAAAGAATTCAATATTCCAAAACTTAAGAGACATGATTAGCTAAATCAATATCAAAATATCAATCTAACAAGAATCAATAATGCAATACATCATATTGAAAAACGAGCTGCAAGAAGAATGGATTGCAGTCAGAGATGGTTATTTTATACAAAAATGTTAAGACTTATGACCGCTTCATGGCACTTTGCAAAGAGATACTTAAATCGTTTTAAAAATGGCTTTTTCAATAAGAAAGTTGGAGGAAACAGAAAACTGAAACTATCCTTCTCACCGTTTATGAACGTAGTGAGAGTTCAAGAAAAATTTGGATTCTCTAATTGAAGATTTTAATCAGGAAATTGAAGAATTCCGTATGCAAGAAAGATATGGAATCTAGAAAGGAAATAGAAGATGATAACTACAATACTGAACATCAAGGGTGGATGTTCAAAAACATTAACAGCCGAAATGCTAGCAAGAGGATATGCAAAAGAAGGAAGAAAAACATTAGTAGTTGATGCGGATGGACAAGGGGATATTACTTCTTCTTTAATGCCACACATCAATTTTGATCAACCTGAAAATTATTGTTGGGGGCGAAACGCTCCCAGAGAAAAGGAACAATCGTAGATTACTTAAAAGGAAATAAGAAGATTGAAGATTGTATCTGGAAAACAGATGTTGAAAAATCTGAGACTTAATTCCTTCAAGCATGGATTTATTCACTGTCATTTATGAGTTGCAAGGTAGAGGTGGAGCAGATTTCTTATTAGCAAACGCCTTAAAGAACCTTGGATACGATGAGATTGTGATTGATAATAATCCGTCTATCAACAAGATGACTTATAACTCTATCTATGCTGCTGATGTAATTATCTGCCCTACAAACATCAGCGAGAAGACATTAAAGGGAGTTATGAATACTCGTGGGGTATGCGTGCAAGCATTGGATGCATTGCCATTTAGCAAAGCCTTTAAACTTCAAGATTGTTCTTACAATGATGACCAGAAACAACAATTGCAAAGAAGGCGCAAAACAGTTAAGAGCAGCATTTGGAAAAGACGTATTTGATACACAAATCAGATTCCAACAGAAACCAGTGCAGGATGCAGAGTTTAGTAAGAAGTCTCTATTAGACATGAAAGCTGGTGTAGCTGAAGACTATAGAAATTTGACAAAAGAAGTAATTCAAAAGGATGAGGTGCATGCATGACAAATTTAGATTTAGGAAAGATGTTTGGTGACAGCAATCAGGAGATGCAGAAAGCAACTGCATTAAAGACATACTTAGTAAAGTTGGATGAAATCCTTCCATCGGAGGAAAATCCATACGAAGTAGAAGAAGAATCCGTTCAAAGATTAGCTGAGAATATTGAACAATACGGATTGTTTCAAGCATTGACCGTTCAGAAAGAAGGTTCTGAAATCAGGCTCATTTCTGGTGAACGTAGATTTACTTCATTGAAGTATCTTACGGATACAGGGAAGACATATACATACAACGGTGCAGATATAACTGGCTATGCACCAGTATCCTATGTTAAACAAGCTGTAGGTGATGCGAAGACTATGATGATGATTTCTGCTAATGCACACAGGGATATGCAAGCAGGGAAAAAGAACAATATCATTGAAACTGCAATAAACAGTTTAGAAAAAGCAAGTTCTGAGTGGGAAGTTTTCTTGGGAAGGGAAACGGAAGGCTACAGTCTTAGCGGCTATTACAGGAATCAAGGAACATTACATCAAGGATTATCTTGCAAAGAAAAATAAGGAAATCAAGTTTGCAACTGATGATGAAAATGTTGGGGGCAGAAACGCCCCAGAGGAAAAATGCAGATGAAATCAAAGCAATGGAATCTATCCTTAAAGGGATTGCATCATTGAATAAAAAGTTAAAGAACTACGATGAATTAGATTTTTAACTTACTAGACATAAAGAAAATCAATACAGGACTTATTGAATCAAAGCTTCTAATGGATAGTATTGAAAAACTATCTGATGAATTACAAAGATTATCCAGCAACAAATAAAGATAGTGAAAGGAGACCATTCTAATGAATAGATTAGAAAAATTCCCTTGAAAACATAGATGCACTAATTGCAAGAGAATTAGGTTTGATAAAAAGATTAATTCTGTGAAATTAAATTTAGTTGATGGTATTCAAGTTAAATATTGTTTTGGATCCAATTTCCTATGTTGAATATAAGGCGAATTTAGAAGAAGTTGAAACTCAGATCAATGAACCAACTTCATTCATTAGAATGCAAGTTATTGAGAAGCTGAGTAGAATGTCAGTTAATAAGTTGAATTCCATTGTTACTTTCCTTCAAAGCAACGGCATGTAGTGAATCTGAATTTGTTTATTGAGAAAATAGAATCTAATGCATTTTCTGATGAAGAAATTAGGATGATTATGAAAGCAATAAAAATTCATAAAGAATAGGGTGGAGAATATGGATGAAGAATTGATGGTGATTTTATCAAAAAGAAAATAGAGCCTTTGAGACTGCTTTGTTCAGTAATATGAAAGCAGCTAAGAAGTGGGCAGATAAGATTAGAGATACTAGCAATTATGTAGTTACGATTTTTAGGGTTCTGATGATACTCCGATTGAACAATATAGGTGAATAAAAGCTTGGGGCGTTTCACCTTAGAAAGAAAGGGTAAATAAATGAAAATAATAGTAATGATATTTATGTGTAGTTACAGTTACAGCAAACAAGGAATTACTAAATTTTTCGATACAATGATTGGGTGGGATGATGGAAACAAATGGTATGACCTTGTCATGAGAGATTTCGCATTATGTATGAAGGGTATGCTAGACAAGTGTTTTGATATTCTTGCTTATTGGGATATATCAGATATGGGATATAGAAATGGTTGCCATTGCTATGTTCCTCATGTACATGCTAAACAGATTTGTTATAGAAAAAGGTTTCTCATAAAATTAAAGGAATATATAAAAAGCAATTATACTAAATTCAATATAGACAGGTAATAAAATATTTATTTTCGATGATTTGCTAGAATGGGATATTTCATGCTTTAAGAGAAAAAAATAAATTTATACTATATATTCCGAGAATTACTATACTAGCGAAAAGTAATTACGACTTCCTTTAGATAAGCTGGATTCTTTAACATTTTCAGGAAGTATTATTTGTGGGTTGTATGAAACGGCAACAATGGCGGAGTGAATGGATGATAATTGATTCCACCAATATACAAATATAATCATTGTGAAAAAATATACACATAAAGTAACGTATGTAGATTTACTTGGTAATGTGCCATGATTTCTTTTATAAAGAGCTATATAGATTCCAATAAAGATGGAGAACATAATAGTATTTACCAAGATGATTATCGAACTGTACTCTAGCAAAAATACTATTCCATTCCAAGTCCCATCCAAATAATAATATATAGGCAATTATGTCAGAACCGCTATTGTCAGAAGAATTTGTTGTTGGGGAATGATAATGAGTATTTATGTTAGTTGTATTATTTGAATTGATAGTGTTGTTAGAAAAATAGGTGTTATCAGAATTATTCTTAATCTGAATCGTTGGGGTTTCTGATTTCTCTGACTTTTTCTTCACAAAAACGTTCAGTAATAAATTTGCTGAGGATTCCAAATAGTAATGAAATTATAGCTGTCATAATTGAATAAGAAAAGTGTTGGTTTCAAATTCTTTAAATAAAAATCCATAAAAAGTCCTCCAATATATGACTAGATTATACTCCCATAGGGGAATGAAAGGAACACTAATATGTTATCAAACAAAATTGAACAATTAAGAAAAGAAAAAGGGTACACTTTTGCAAAGTTATCCGAACTATCTGGAATCAGTACAGGAAGATTATCCGATCTAGCTTCAGGAAAACGAAATAATCCAACTATGGATACTCTTATAAAATTGGCGGATGCATTAGATGTAACATTGGATGAGTTGGTCGGAAGGAGTGAAGGTTGGAATTTAACACAAGGTATATGTATTGCGTGTGCATGGATGATAAAGAACCACAATGAGGAAGCTATGGTCGTTGACATGCTTGCATCCATGCATATTACAAAAGAACTGATGCAACAGGAAACATGTTGTGGAAGAGGATTATGAAATATTGTCTGAAGCAATAGATTCTAATTGGGAAAGATATGTTAGACAACTGCCAGAAAATCTTTAAAATACGGTTCCAAAGCAAAAGTGTGTCTTGGGGGCGAAACGCCCCCAGAAGATAGAAAGGAGATTACAGTGGATAGATGGGTAAAAATAATTGAAAAGCCGTATTGTAATCCAGAAGATAGATTAAGAGAATTTATGGATTTATTGATTGATATTAATGCAATGTATCATAATGATAGATTTTATTTTGACTATAGAAACATAGCTCATTTTGAACATGCAGTTGAGAGAATTGAAAAATCCAATTGTAGGTGGTAGCATTGTTAAAAATACCAGAAGGCAACTGTGCATGGAATGAAAAGTATAGTAACAGCATCATGTACGACTGGGACAATCGAATGCTGTGCTTTTGGTGCTTTGAGATACTTCAACGCAGATTTAAGTGAGTTGGAAAGAGCTTGTATTATTAATAAATGGTTTAAGGCTACAAAAGAATATCTCACAAAATGATATATGTAGAAAATACCATATTACAAAAAAGAAGAATCCCTAAGATTATTAAAGATGCAGAAGAGATTCTGATTGAACAGTGGGGAATGGACTTCTATGGTGGTGTTGAACATAGTAGATTACTTCATTTCCGTGAACGTGCTGAATATAGAGAACAGAGAACTGGAACATGGAACGGTTGGTTAGGACTACATCCAGACAAGTATCTTGAATTCCTTCCATCTGAAGAAGAAGCGAACAGATATTGAAAAAAGATCCAAGATTACGGAAGATTCTGAAGAAGACGAAAAGAAACAAAAAGAAGTTTACTATCTGTTGAAATATACACGCATTGCGTGTATATTATATATAGAAAGAGGTGATTTTTAATGTTAATTAACTGTAAGGAATGCGGATACAAATATAGCAGTGAAGCAGAGAAGTGTCCTAAATGCGGGATGCCAAATAAAGACTTAATGGAAAGCCGTAGAAAAGGTACAGCAGCAACAACAAAAGAAAAATCAGATCCGACAAGAGATAAACAATAGATATAACTATTGGAAGAATATACATGAAAATCAGGTACTTCTCATGATTGGCTTTTTGGAATGCTGATTGGTTTTGCCGTAGGATATGGAATAAGTTATTTCTTTATTACAAAAGAACGTAACAGATTGTATTAATGGTGGAATTTTATTTGCTTTCTTTGGATCAATGCTTATTCCATTTGCATTAAAGCCACCTCTATTTGGTGCCTTTGCTGTATATGCGATTGTGGCGGAATTTTTGAAGTGAATACAGCTAAAGTAGTAACAGACAAGGTTCTCTTAGTTGGAACAATACTTTTTGGGTTAGTCATACCTGCCTATGGTTTTTATACGAGTGGGAAAGCATGGAATCAAATGAAATTGATAGAAGAAGAATTACGGAACCAAGAATAAGGCAGTATGGCAATGAACATTAGAACACTACGAGATAGATATCACCTAACCAGACGAGAGTTTTTCAGAACTTTTGAAAATACCATATAGAACGGTAGAAGACTGGGAAGCTGAAAGAAGGAAGCCAGCAGAATATTTATTTCCATTAATAGAAACGTATCTACAGGTCTACTTCAGTAACAAAAAGAAGGTAAATAGGCAAAAATGTAACAAAAACCCTAAATTTTTCATAATAAAAAAATAAAAATTTTTTAGCCTTAAAATGATGGGAACCACGAAAATCGCAAAACCCTATTGAATAAAAGGGTTTTCCGCACTATACACACATGTAGTACATGAATGTAGATTTTTAAAGTGTTGAATGGGGAACCAGAGGGGGTCTAAAAATATGTATACTACTGAGATGTGGGTGAAGAGGAGTATACATAAATTTGTAACTTTCTTTTATTTAACCCAAAGAAAAATCAGTAAACAAATGAACGGGTAAAGTGCCCGAAGGGAGAAAAGACATGAATAAAAAGAAAAATATTCATCATCGTTAGTATCTTAGCAGCAATTGGATTAGTAGTTATGCTATTCATGCTACCAAAAACAAACAACACAGCAAAACACGAAACTAGCACTGAAACTTCTTCATCCAAGGAATCTTCTAAGAAGAATGACGATAAAAAGAATCAAACTTCTAAGAAAGACAATAAGAAGAAGGATGATAAAAAGGAAGATAAGAAAGAAGATACTTCCACTACATCCGAAACACCAGTTACTCCTACAACTGGAACAACTAGTACTGAGGTACAGAACAATAATAACAGTTCTTCAGTAAATACACCAACTACGAATACAACTCCATCTCAACCAGAACCACAACCGATCTATCAAACGATCCATCATGATGAAGTCGGACATTGGGAAACACAGGTGATAGCTGAAGCATGGGATGAACCAGTTTATGAACGTAAGATTATTGGTAATAACACTGGTACAGTGTATGCAAGTACATTGGAATTTGCAGGAAATACAAACGGCGATGAAGGTTACCACGTAGGAAATGTTCAGGTTGGCACAACTCACCATGATGCTGTAACTCAAGAGGTATGGGTCGTGGATCAATATGCTTGGGATGAAAACTATCATTGTAGGTTATAGATAAATATAAAATTAAGTTCAGTCAAATTTTTCTCCTTGATAAGGCGATAGACTGTGAAAAATCTACCGCCTTTTTTTAATGGAGAAACAGTCTAAAACAATATTGCCTATTTTGATTGTCTGTTACAGCAAATAGGCGATGAGATATATAGCAGTAAACAACAAGTTTCATACAATGCAGAAAAAAATTCAGGAGGAAAAAAATGAAAGATAAATCAATTAGAAGTAAAACTTACTGCCATTCTAAGTATGATGGTAGCCTTTTTATTGGCAACAATTATTCCGGTAAAGCTTACAGCTGCTACAGTATTTGCAAATGGTGGTGCTGGTTCAGGTGGCTCTGGAGGCGGTGGTGTAACAGGCGATAATCCTGGATACACGATTTGGTATGACCAATGGGGAGCAGACGGAGAACCTCTACAAGGCTGGAACGAAGCATCAATGAACAATATGCAAGCACGTATCGAAGGCATGCTTGGTAAGACGATGAATCCTAATAGTTATGGTGGTACACGTCCATACCTAGAGATTTATCAACAGGCTGCTCGTGAAGCACTTGCAGATGCAATGGCTCGTTCTGCTACAGGTAAGGCAAGAATTGTTGGTGTGTCAAGTATTTACTGGGATGGTGGTAACAACATGCAAGCGGCTTATGATTCAAAAGCTAATGTATTACGTCTTGCTGGAACACGTTCTGGTACTGCTACAGAGTTACCTGACAATACAGGTTGGTCAACTTTATATAACAATGGAAGTGGTGCAACAGGTACCAATTGGAGAGATTGGCTTGAACAGTATGGTGTAAATAAGGCACCTGACACAAATTTAACTATGATTGTTTGGGCTGTAGCCGAGGGTGAGCCAGTGCCACCAAATATTCAGCTTAAACTTAAGAAAACAAACGCACTTCCTACGTTAACACAAGGGAACAACTGTTATGCACAGGATTTAAGTGGAGCAGTATATGAGGTACATCGTAAGTCTGATTTAAGTGATGCACCTATTTTGACATTAACAACTGATGCGGATGGCAATGCTACTGCACCTAATGAAATTCCGTTCGATGGAACACAGCCTTATTTATATATTAAGGAAGTAACTGCACCAAGAGGATTTGCATTAGATCCAACAACCCACGTTGTATCTCCGTATGATAGAAGTACATGGGTTGTAAATTCCACTGATACTCCGTTAAATGACCCTTTAAGAATCACTTTAAATAAAGTTAGTCCAGATAGTGAGGTAGTGGAAAATCCAGCAAGTTTAGAGGGTGCTGAATTCACCATCAAGTATTATGCAGATCAATTTACAATGGATACATTACCAACAGCACCTACAAGAACATGGGTTGTGAAGACTGCATTGATTGGTGGTAGATATGTTACAACTTTAGATGAGTCTCTAAAAGTTGAAGGCGATCCATTCTACCTTGATGGAGGAATTCCAACATTACCACTAGGTACAATTACAGTAGAGGAAACAAAAGCGCCAGCAGGCTATACGCTACAGAATAAAATGTTAAGCGCAGGTGGTCAGGAAGTATCGAATGGAATTGCATTATTCAATATTACAGAGAACGATCAACACATTGCGGCAGTCGTTGGAGGTAATGAGTACACTGTTGTGGAAGGCGTTGTACGTGGTGGACTAGAGATTCAAAAGAAAGATACAGCTACAAATGAAAATGTAGGGAGTTGCTGTTTTTGAAATCATTAATAAGAATAACTTTGATGTTGTAGCTAGAGATGCGGACGGAAATGTACTTGGCACTGCCGAAGCAGGACAAGCTTTAAACTATGCAATCACAACAGATGCAAGCGGTCATTGGAAATCAAGTGATAACTTCTTGCCAGTTGGTGATTATGAATTAGTAGAAGTATCTGCACCAGCAGGATACTACTTAAATACAAATCCAAAGCCATTTGAAATTAAAGATAATAGAGCAACAGTAAGTCTTGAATTTAATGATGAGAAGATTGTTATTGATGTTGCCAAAACAGATGGTAAAGGCAATAACGTTGCTGGTGCTAAATTAACATTAATTGAAAAAGACACAGGAAATGAAGTTGCCACATTTATCACTACAAAAGAAAATACAGACATTTCTAAGTTTGTTGAAGGTGGTAAGACTTACATCTTACGTGAAGACGAAGCACCATTTGGATTTGAGAAGTTTGATGATATTGAATTTACTGTAACTGGAACAAGACAAAGCAAGCAAATTATATCTGCTGTGGATCAACGTAAAGTGTTCTACGTGAGTGCAATCAAGGTAGATGCTATGGATAACTCAAAGAAATTAAAGGGTGCTGAATTGACGTTATTTAAAGGCTGATGGCACGGTTGCTTTAGATAAGGATGGTAAAGAATGCAAAGGAATCACTGATGGTGAAGGAGTTATCACTTGGGCTGTTGAATTTGCCGATGATTTAGGCGGCTACTATGTTCAGGAAACAGCAGCACCTGAAGGCTACCGAATCAATAATGATCACTTCCAAGTTGTATTAAGTGAAGATTATGACTTTTGCTGATTAATAATGCTGTGAAGGTGGTTGTAAACGATATGGCACTTCCATCAGTTAAAAGACAGGTGATACATTCAATGCAGTAGGGATTATCTATGATGTTTGTAGGTGGTTTAGCTGTAGCAGTGTTCCTATTCTTAAAAAAGAGAATTAGTAAGTAAAGATATAAGAATGCTTGAGCAACTTTGCCCCAAGTTTTTTTAAAAGATTAGAAGAAATGTTGTAAACAGAGAGAGGAGAAATAAAAAATGTGGAACAATAGAGTAATTTTATCAGGTAATTTAGTGAGAGATGTTGAAGTAAAGGCAACTGAAGGAGAAAGTAGCAAGCATGTAGCAAACTTTTCGGTCGCTGTGCAGAGACCACAATCAAAAAGATGCTGTAGCAGACTTTATTAATTGTGTTGCATGGGGACAACCAGCAGATTATTTAGGTTCTTACGGTAAAAAGGGAAGCCACATCACAATTGAAGGTGAGCTACGCACACGCAATTATGAGCGTGATGGACAGAAGGTTTATGTTACAGAGATTTACGTGAGCAGTTGTCATGTTCATGTAGAGAAGAAAAAGACATTGAAGAGTCAATGGAAGAAGAATGAAATTAAATGAATTAGATGCTGGGGGCGAAACGCCCCAGACATTATTTCTGATGTTGATGACATCCAGCAAGGATTTGATGTTGCTAAATTTACAGAAATGATAGGACATACGCTTGCGGAAAAAGAAACATATCATCAATGCAAAAGAAGTAATGCAAGAAATATCATCAGGCTATCAGGAACTGATTGATGATGAAATCTATGATGTTATTAGTGCTATGAATCACCAGTTAGATTGGATAGCTGATTCTATGCAATGGTTATCTGAAAAATTGTTGATAGAGCTTTGGAAATAAGACAACAAGAAGAAAAACAATTAAAAACTTTAATAGAAAAAGAACTTGTTACTCATGAAACTGAGAAGGCTTATTTTGTTAGTATTCCTAAAAGCTGTAATGAAATCTAATATGGATGGATTTTGGATTCCTAAAAGAATTATGAAATGGAATGATGAAGCAAATTCCTATGAGGTGCAGTATTACCCGAATTTCAAATTTATAGAATACGAGTATTCAAAAACACACAAAAAACTAAGGGATGCTGTAGATAAAAAGAAATAACTGGAGATGAATTTAAATCATTGATGGTAGCTACAAGTATCCATCTGGATCATCTAAGAAATTTAGATGGTGCTGAAAGTATTGAAGAACTTAAAGAACAGGAAAGAGAAGACATTATGGATAGTAATAAATCAAAAAGAAATTAAATGGAGTGATCAGCTGCTGGATGAAGATAGGAATCTAAAAACTTGGGAAAGACAATTGTTAGAATATGAGTATGGTTTGATAGACAATACACCTTTAGTACTTCAAGAGAACTCAAAAGACTTATCTTATGCAGATGTTGATAATTTGCCAATTACAATGAATACATCAACCTTGAGAAAATTAAAAATCAAAACACAATATTGATGGTAAAACGATTATTGATAGTGCAAGGTTGCTTAAGAAAACAGTGTTAGGAATCCAAAGCAAGAGTTTTGATAGTTCTCTTGTTTTTACTTGATTATAAAAGTGATAGAGGGTACCTAATGACTATGATTTTACGTGAGAACAAAAATTAGGCTCTTACGAGGTAAATGAAATCACATCTATTTACGATAGAAAAACTTTGAAAAGTATGTTTATACAAAGTGTAGATGATAATAAAAAAGTTTGGTTAAACCCTGAAAAATAAAAAGAGATAACGTCTCAGGACTTACAATTTGTCCCAGACAGCTTATCTCTGTACACAAATCATATATCAGGTGTGGTACAAAAATCAAGAGGAAATTAAAGGATTGTTATTATCAACGCTTGGAAAAAGATGACTTAGCAGAAACGGAAGGCGAGTTATGTTAATAAAATACAAACGATTTTTAAAAGACTTACCATTTAATGTTAAAAGCATCCGATGATAACGAAGTACAAGAAGTATACAATAGTTTGAGTAAGTTAGATGAGTCTATTCTATGTATTTTTGAAAAAGGCATTAGAGTCTACATCCGATAAGAACTATATTCACTCAAAATTAGAATGGTTAAAAATCTTCGTCTATATCTGGTGATGGAAAACTAGATATTTTATATACAGAAGTAGACAATAACATTATTGAAAGTAAGGATACAATACAAGGAAAGATAAATCTATCAGAGCCTTGTATCGAGTGGTATGTGAATAATGAATTAATTGTTAATGAACAAATGCAAGGCTCCACTTATTCTGAAAAGCTAGATGCTTTGAATGGTGAGATTTCTGGATTTACATATGATGAAATAATGAGACGCTGTGATGAAGCACATAGTCTTTTTAAAGATAAGCTACAAAACGATATCTTAGATGAAGATATTGCTGGGGGCGAAACGCCCCTAGAGGAAAAAGAATTGGGAGGTGGAATACATCTATGACGTTTAGATACTCTATTGAGAGCACAAATCAACGGATCGAAGGAGATTTTAAGCCGATAATCAATAATGAAATACACGACCTATTCAGAATTGTTTATTTAGATGAAAGAGAGATTGTTCCGTATGGAGATAATCTCTTTTTTGATTCATTTACTCAGGCTGAACAATATGCAAAGAAACATAATCTTCAGTTAGTGGAATATGAAACATTATTAGCCGATGTGAGCATAGAAAGTATAGAGAAAAGCATAAGCGAAAATGCACAGACCATTCATTGTGATGTGGATGATAAAGCTTTTAGAAAAACATTCTGCAATTAGATGAAGAATTATTCAAACAGATTCAAGATGAAAATGCTGATCTGGATAGTAAAGATATGAATGAAATTTTAGAGGAAGTTTCAAAATACAATATTCAAAGAAAGAACTGATAGAACTAATTAATCGTACAGGAAACAAAATAATCACCGTCTATTTAAACGGTGAATAAGGAGAAGGTAGCGATGAGTAATAAAAACGAATAAATACTCTTTAGATGAGATTCATGTACGGTTGAAAAATGAGGATGCATCAAAAACTATTAACAGATGAATCTATAGATAATCCTGCTACAGCGGTGAAGCTTTTTGGGGACTATATAAAAGATTTAGACCAAGAACACTTCATGATACTAAATCTGAATTCTGCTAATGAACCAATTAATTTTAGCGTGGCTACAATGAAAGCAATTGACCATGCTGGCATGGATATAAGAAATCTGTTTAAATCTACCGTTTCATCAAATGCTTTAAAGATTATGGTTTTACATAATCATCCAAATGAGCATGTAGAGATATCAGATTTAGATAAGATTTTTCACTGCAAATATCTATGCAGCCACACAACAATTAAATCTAGAATTTGTAGACCACGTGGTTGTTAGCAAGAGCGCTGAAGAAATATTTTCATTTAGGGAAAAATGGATTGCTGAAGGATATCGAAGATAAATATGAAGAATCCAATTTAGTTACTGAGAAGGATAGTAAATATATAGATAATCCAGCATATAAGGAATTACAAAAAAATATCCTTGAATGGATTAATCAGGAATACGAACAAGAAAAACACAGAAGAATATCTAAATGAAGACCCAGAACATATTGGACTTGCATTTACAACGTTTGGAAAAAGATGAACATGAGTCACAAGCAGAGTGTGATTTAAAGAATCTAACCTTTACACATTATTTTGATGGAGTGCCAATTACGCATATTGATTTTATAAATAATGCAAATGGTGATGTTGATCAAGCCATTGCAGACATGCAGTCATATATTTGTGATGGTGATTTTAATGATTTAGTTTATCCAAATGCAGAAGATTTGAGATTGGTGATGAATCTTGAACTAGATGCAAATGATGAGGTTGTACCATATAAGAAACCTGCTAATGAGGTAGTTGAGGATTATAAGAAAGAAAATAGCAGAGAGGTTCATAGAATTAATCAATAAAGATGAATCTTCTATGACATGGGTAAAAAGAATGGTCTACTACTTTTGAGAAGCAAGAAGTTTAACCAGCAATATTCCATATAAAGGAAGAAATGCTTTTATGTTGAGTATAATTGCAGCTTTAAAAGGATATTCCGATCCAAGATGGGTTACGTTTAATGGCTTTGAGCAATTTTGATGGTGCACATGTCAAAAAGGTGAAAAAGGGCGTTCATATTGAAAGATGGATTGTATCCGATCTAACCAAGAAAAAAAGGAGAGAAGGATAAATTCATTGATTTTGATAAGCTTAAAAAACTTATTAAAAGTGGAGAAAGAGATGTAAGAGAATTTGCAATATTTCCAAAGATATTTACTGTTTTCAACGTTGAACAGTGTGAAGGTGTTCCACCACTTGTTAAACAGGAAGAAAAGAAAATTAATCAGGAACAATATGTAACTGATGTTGCAAATGGAATGAAAGTAAAACTCTTAAATGATGGTGGGGACAATGCCTACTATTCTCCGTTTGAAGACACAGTACACTTACCAAATAAAAATGCATTCTCATCCGATTATGCATACAACGCAACAGCATTGCATGAGTTAGGACATGCAACAGGTAGCGAAGGAAGACTTCAACGTAATCAAAAAAATAATTTTGGTTCGCAAGCCTATGCTTTTGAAGAACTTGTAGCAGAGATGACAAGCTGCCTCGCTGCCAGCAGATTAATGCCAAGCGATGCAGACATGGATTCCTATATTCAAGAACATTCAAAAAATCATCTAGCCTATGTAAAGGGATGGAGCACTATTATCAAAAACAATCCAAATGCGATTGAAGATGCATTAAAACAAGCAACATTAGCTACCGATTTTATGGACATGGCTGCAAACGTAATTACAGTAGATAGATTCAATGAATTACATAAATCAGAAGCATGCGTGCATAATGAGGATGGTATCTTCAGCGTAGAGAATTTTGGATTGAATCCTATAAATACAACTACATTAGCAATAGATGTAAGTGAGGAACTTACTCAAACTTTGAGTAAAGGAAGAAGCTTATAGATTGTTGGGGACGAAACGCCCCCCAGAGGATAGAAAGGAGATTACAGTGGATGATTATTTAGAAAAGATACGAAAGCGTGGACTGAATTCATTTCAACTGCATGAAGTGGAAGAAGGTTTAAAAAATGGACTTGATACAGAACAGATAGACATCTTTGCAAAGTCGGAATATGACCATATGCAGATGCAGGAAATACGTTTAGCTTTGGAGCATGGTTTTACCTAAAGCAGATAAGTGTTTTTTTAGATCCGTCAATAAATTATGAAGCAATGAACCACGCTAGAATCAAACTTCAAAAATGAAAATGTAATCGAAGAAAAAAGCAAGAGCAAAGCTACATGCGATGCAACTGAAAAATCTTTTTGTTGTGATACTGATTTTATTCTTGATTGGTGTAGCTGTGGTTGGAGGATACTTTGGTAGAAAATACTGGCTGATTTTTAATCAACCTATGGAATTAAAACTGAAGAGTACACATATTGATTTAGGTTATGGTGATGCGTTTAATCCTATTGATTATATCGATGAATATACTAAGGATGATGGAGTGCAATTAGTGTTGCCTAATGCAATTGATACGAAGCATATTGGACAAGTGAAAGTTATATACACACTAAAGAATCAATTAAAAAGTATTTCTAAAGAATTGACGGTGAACATTCAAGATAAGAACTCACCCGTGATTACACTAAATACAAAAGATATTACTTTAACTCGCACAAAAGATTCTTTTAATGGCAAATCTTATTTATCTAGTGCTATGGACGATGTTGATGGAGACGTTACAGAGTATGTTACGTGGACAAATCCAGATGAGAGTATAAATGACCAAACGATTACATACAGCGTTAAAGACAAGGCTGGAAATGAGTCACAGAGCGTTTTAAGTCTACATTACAAAGACCCAGAACCTGCGCCTACACCAGAGACGATCGTAATCTATCAACCGAGTGGAGGTGGTGGAAATACTTCTGGGGGCGAAACGCCCCCAAGCATCACCACGTCTCATGGAACACAGTATTTTATGTTCTCAGATGGGTATACCTTGGATTCTGGATACAGTGCATGCATAGCTGCTGGTTCAGCTTTTGGGGCATATTCATGTGAGCCTATTATGGGTAGTGATGGTTTGTATAAAGGGTACAAACTAAGCTATTAAATTAGTTGGGGGCGAAACGCCCCCAGAAGATAGAAAGGAGAATGTTGTGAAGGAAGTAGATAAGAAAAAGGTATTGGAAAATAAGATAAGACTAGCAGCCGTACAAATTATTAAGGATTCTTTCGGGTTGCTTGGAGCCGAAGCTTATAATCCGTTAGTTGTTGGAATCAAAACGCTTATAAAAGAAAAGAAGATAGATAGTGCAAAAGGCGCAGCTGAGATGATGTGGCAGTTTGTTATGAACTATAACTTTCATCAAGATGAATTAAATAAAAATCTTTTCTGTATTGAAAGCTATGATTTGGGTGGATTGACCTATGTGGTAGATAAAAGGAACAGGGAAGATATTTGTAGGTGGAAAGGAGCTGCTTAATGGATGAGTAAATTATATGGATATGAGTTGCCACCAGAATTTAAATATGAAGAAATCGAAGATGAATTTAAGATTTATCTTCCAGAAGGTGGGAGCCTTGAAGGAGTCTTCTTTACAGTCCCTAAAGAGTATACAGAAGATACAAATGGACGATTGAAGATAACTTTAAAAAACAAAGATGTAATCTATCTATTTAATGAAAAAGGAACGTATCAGACAATACGTTGGAAACAGGTATGGATGGGTTTAGAAAGAATCAGAAGAAAATAAAAGAGGAGAAGAATATGATTAACAAAAATTAAAACAATTAAAACAACTGCTTTATTAACTTTATGTAGTTCAATTACAGCATTTTCAACTTTAGCTGTTTCTGCTGAAGGAATTGACCAAAGTGCATTTAATACGTGGATTAAAAGTTATTTAGATCCAGCAACAAATATCTTGTTTGGGCTGATTCAGTAGTACTTGTTATCTATCTTTTGATTAAAGCGATTGATTGGTTTAAGAAAGATGCAAGTGGTGAGCAGACACAATCCTATTGGTCTACAGTCGCAAAGGGTGTAACAGTAGGTGTAGTAGCACTATCAATCAATATCATTTTTAAAAAATCGTATCAATCAATATTTAATAAAGGCAGTAGCCTTAAAGAAAGGACTATATGGACTTGATGACAAGTGGATTTAGATCTATTATTTGGATTTTCTTAGGCTTGGTGTTAAAAGTAGTGGATTATATCTATTCAATCATTTTGCAGTTCTTCAGTTTGAATATTAATCAATTCCCGTGGATCTGGACATTCTTTAAAATCATTTTTGCAGCATTAGCATTTTTTTGTACTGATGCGTATTGCAATCATGTTTTTCAAATCAGCCATGGGTGATACTGAAAGAATAGATAAGCTCAGTGGAGGAATGTTATTTCAAAGAGTATTAGCAATAGTAATAACTTTGTCTTTTATTCCTATTTTGATGCCAGCTTTAAATACGTTTGTTGCAGAGAGTGCAAAAGCATTACCACAAATTGCTGTTACAAGTGAAGTGACACCTTCAGATATTATTATTGAAGCTGGTTCAGCCAACTTAAAAGATAACAAACTTGGAGAGACTGATACAGGAATAAAACTAGAATCTGGTGAACATTACATTGATAAGATTAATGTTAGTAATGAAGGGATAAATGAAAAAGGATGGAGGAGACTATAAGTATTTTAAAAGATACGAGTAACTTGGTACTTAGTTTAATCCTTGGTGGAATGTGTTTGTATGTATTCTTACAGGTAGCAATTCAGGTTATACAGCGCTTTGTAGGAATCTTATTAAAGATGGTTCTGGCACCATATGCGTTGTCAGGATTAGTTGATCCAGATGATCAGGCTGCTTCAATGTGGTTCAAGCTTTGTTTTAGTGATTATCTGGGAATCTATTTCCAAATGGCTACGATATGGATAGCAATGTTATTTGCAACAAACCTTCCAAAATAATTTTTAGTGGTTTAGCAAAAGGTTTAGCTTTTATTGGGGCACTGTTTTCCATCATCATTGCACCAAGTGGTGTAGCACAATTAATAGGTGCTGATGTTGGTTCTCAATCAGGATTACAAATGATGCAGCAAGCACAAATGCTAATGGGTGCAGTAGGAACTGGACTTAATATTGCAAAAGCTGGTGTTGGAATCGCAGGCGTAGGCGCATTAGCTACTGCTGGAGTGGGAAAGACAGGCTTAGCAACTGCCATTTATGCAGGGTGGAAGAATGATGGGAGCACGTTCATTAAAATCCAACTGGTGGTGGAAATACTTCTGGGGCAGAAACGCTCAAGTGGAAATCACACTAATGAATTAAATATGAATGGTGGTTCTGGTTCCTCATCTGAGATGGCTTCAGTAAATGATAGAGAATCTTATCCTATGGAGATGGAAGGGTTACAAACGCTGGAACACGGCTTAATAGTTTGAACACACATTCCAAATTAGGCAGCATGGCAAGTGCCTTTGGAAATTTCTGCTATACAAAATCCGCACAACGTATTTTTCAATAGCAAGGCACAACGTCAGAAAAATGCAAGCTAATCTTTCTGGAGGTGAAAAAGCCAGAAATGTGATTGAAGGTATAAAGAGTGGTGTGAATGCGGTACGTGCACCACAGGTTGCACAAAGCAAGAAGAGATGCATTAATAGGAAATGGGAGGTAAATAATGGATGATGAGAAATTAAAGATACTGAGTTTTACGGCTCCAAAAAAATTTCAAAAGTGGAAGATTAATCATGGGTAGATTTAGATGGATAGATCTACTCATTTTAATTGCTGGTAGTACATTCAGTTTTCTAGGTGAAATAGTATACGTAGGATTTTTAAATCAAACAAATATATTAATTATTCTTTTTGTTAATCTTTCCTGCTGCAATATCTTTCTTACTAACTGCATCTGCTAATATTTATCACAATAATTTATTGTTTTTGAAGATGGCAATAGATTTTATTACTTCAAATAGAGTGTATCTTTGGGAGGGCATCTATCGAGATGAAAAAATGAGAAAAAATGAGCAGGCTTGAGAAAAAGAATATCATAAGCTGCTTCAAAAACAAAGAAGGCAACAAAACAACTCCAGAAGAAAGTTGCGACTACTTTTAAAATGGATGGACTTACAGTCCGTTGAAGATGATTGCATCATAATCGGAAAAGAGAAGAAATACTATATAAAGGGTATCAAATTGACTCCGCATAATATTTTCATTGATGAGATGAGCGAACAGCGTGCAAGAGTGGATGCAATCAGATTAGTTTTGAATCAAATGCCTGATGAAGTATGGTTTGAATTTCCATACTCAAAAATCAATGCGGATAATTGGATTAATCAATTAAATGCTGAAGCTAGAAACGAAACCGATCAGGTTGTAAGTCGTATGATTGAGGCTGATTTGGAAAAGATTTATGATTTCCAAAAATACAACCGAGAAAAGGAATTCATGCTGTTGATTCGTGATACAGATGAAAAGCGACTTCAAAAAAATCTAGAGGATTTATATAGACTTTGGACAAATGCAGGATTTTCACCGAAGGTACTCAATAGAAGAGACTTTTATTCCTTGATTTCATTTTACTTTGAGAATTCCTTGATAACGGATTATACGTTTTAGTCGAGGAATCTTTTCATATATGAATGTTCAGTATGAATTAGATTTAGAAAAAGACCAATATCAAAAGGTTGATTATACTGATACTTTTTGCTAAACTTGGCAGTCCGATCACGAACGTCAAACCAAGTGAAAACATAGTTCAAAAAGTCAAAGATTGCTCCTTTGGGATTACGTGTTAGAAATAAGAATATTGAGCTTGGTGATAAATTGATTAAATGTATTTTGATAACACAATTACCACCAGTTTATACTCTTGGGATGCTTACGGATTTTTTTAAATGACCCATCCATTAAGTTATTTATGAAGTCTAAAAAAATCAAATGATGATATCAGCGCAATGCTAAATAAAGATTTGCGGAATATGAAAAGAACGTTATGCTAAATCAAAAGATGAGATGGAAAAAGCAACGCATTATAACAGAGCTTGAATCACAGCAGACGTATATTAATGATGTTATCCGAAAGTCGGATAGAACACATGACTTGACCATTATCTTTCAAGTCATTGCGGATGATGAAAAAAAGAGCTACGTGATAAAAACAGATAAGTTACGCTCAGTGCTATCTTTGAACGGATTCCGTTTTACCTTTGCACCACTAATCCAAGAAGCTTTATTTAAGATTTGCACACCTTTATTTATCAAGTCAGGACTACCATCAATTATTGAAGAAAAATATCTCTTTACCACAAACTTCTGATGGGATTGCTGGATTATATCCATTTATCTTTGAGACTTTAAACGACTCAGAAGGTTTCTTGCTGGGAGAGGAATTACAAAATGGCGGAAAGATATTCTTAGACCCATTTTATTACCTACATAATTCATCTGAAGCAGGAAAGCAAAATAGATTAAATGGAAATTTCTGTATTGTTGGTTCTTCAGGTTCTGGTAAGACAACATTAACAGCATTAGTTGTTCGTTCGCTGATTAGAAAAAAGACATATACGATTTGGATAGATCCAGAGTCTAAAAATGAAAAGCTAACCCAAATGTATGGTGGAACGTTTGTAGACTGGGGCAAGAGGGGCAACGTAATTAATGTCTTTGATTTAAAACCGATTGATGTGGATGAAGGTGAAGATGATAGCCTGATGTGGGATACAGCATTAGCGATAGATAAAGTTATTCAAGATGTCACTATTCTATTCCAATTCTTGTTTCCACAGATTGAAGAGGATGCTATTAGCTTTATTGGTGGAATTGTTAAGATGGCATATGAAGAGGTTGGCATCAAACCAGATGATAATGGGAAGTATCAATCATTTAAGGGTTATACTAGAGAACAATATCCGACATTTGAAACCTTCAATGCGTGCCTATTAAAGGTTAGAGATGCAATGCATAATAAAGGGGATGGATATCAGGATGATGTGAAACTATTAAACTCATTATCTAGAAAGATGTTCCGTATTTTAAATGAATGGTCTGTGTACTTAAATGGACATACTACAATCAACGTAAATCCGAATGGGCGTAATATAGTATCCTTTGGAACAAAGGGAATTATTCAACGCACCACAAGAATTAAAAAATGCATTGTACTATCTCATGTTTAACTACTCATGGACACTATGCTTGAATGATAAGATAGAATCCGCATTTATTGTTGATGAAGCACATGATGTAATTCAAACATCACATACAGCTAAGATGGTTGCACAATTTGTAAGACGTTCTAGAAAATATAGAAACCTAATGTTTATCATCACACAAGAACCAGAAGATTTTGCAGCAGATAGCGTAATTATGCACACGAGAGCGATGTTTAACAACTCAGCCTATAAGATAATCATGAAACTAAATAAGGATGCTACAGAGGGATTAGAAAAGCTTCAGGATATAAATGAAAATGAAACCTTCTGGGTGAAAAACAGATTCCAGCAAGGTGATGCATTGCTGATTCTTGGAGATAGACGGATTCCTATTCACGTAATCGCAACTCAAAATGAGCTGTGGGAAATGGGAGCGATGTTATCAAGTGGAAAAATCAAATTAGGAAGTTTAAAAAAATACATTATTGTTTTCGTGGCGATTTTAGGGATAGTATGTTTGACTATCCCGTTACTATCTATTGCAGCAGTTGTTGCTGCTCCTTTAGTTACTTTGGATGCATTAAAAGGATGGGTTACTGGATTCTTTGATAATGGCTATAACGTGGATGATTGGTTTACTTCGATATATCCTAAATTTGAGCCATACGGAAGATATCCTGATATCAATGTAGCAGAAGCTATATCTTGTTATTATTTTCTTGAAACTGGGGAAGATATCAACGATGTTTATTTAATATCTGATTATGTAGTGAATTTTGATGGTTCAAAAACAATCAATCAGATTTATAAAAATTGAAACTAAAACTGGAATAGTTTTCTCTATGGAAGATAGAGAAAAAAATCAAAGGATTGAGTGACCAAATTCAAGCTACAAGAAAAGATACAAAAATGCAAAATATATAGATACATTGGGAACACCTGTAGCGCAGCCAATCGAGCATGCTATAGCATGGCTTATCGACATAGCAAATAATCCATCGTGGTTATTCACAAATACGTAGATTAGGGAATCCTGATTATGATTGTTCTTCTTTAATGGCATTTGCAATTCGTAGTGTAGGAATTGATGTGGCAGTAGGAAGTACACATACAATGATTGACCAGTTTGAAGCTACTGGAAAGTTTGTATGGATACCTAGATGGATGCTAGGAGATATATCTGCTATTAATGTAAATGGTGGTAGTAGTTCCTTAAAAAGAGGAGATATTCTTTTACAAACACAATCGCATACGGAAATGTATCTGGGCGGTGGTATGAACGTTGGAGCGCACTGTGATGAATATGGAGGTATTTTTGGAGCAAATGTAGGTGATCAAACTGGAAATGAAATATCTGTAACTCCATATTATGATGATAACTGGGAAGGCGTTCTACGCTATATAGGAGATTAAAAATGAGTAGATTAAGAAAGATGGTAATTGCTGGTGTAGTTATAGCTTTAATTGGAATGGGAACATATCACTTTTTAATTAAAGACCATTTTCAAAATCATGAAACTACACAAAATAGTGCTGGGGGCGAAACGCCCCCAGAGGAAAAAGAGAATCAAAAACAAGATGATAACTTGAATGAATGGGGAGAAAGTAAAGAAATCGAAGACCCAGAACTAAAAGAGATAGAAAGAACAGCGATTCTTGTAAATAACTTTGAATATGTGCAAAACACATACAATCTTCTTTACAATACATACAATAAAGAGCTAACTGGCTGGATTAATTTTCCTCCTACGCAAATTGGTATGCGTATCATGAAATCTGATAATAGAGAGTATTACAAGGATAGAGATGGTACAGATGCAACATCCAACGCAGGACAAGGTTATATCTTGAAAGATGCGGATGAAGAAAATGATCATGTATATACAATCTATAACTACTCTAACGGTGATATGACACAATATGATTTTTTAAGAGATTATTTCTTAACATCGCAGAGTGAATATGAGCAGCATCGTTATATGATTGTCTATCATTTGAGATATGCTGAAGCTTTTGAAATTGATGGAGCATTCAATTTGAAAGATGCACCTGATTTTGATATCGATAAGAGAAATTTTTGAGAATGAGAAAAGATTTTGAAGATTGGTATAGCACATATAAGAATGCATCAACAATACACTCCGATCTAAAATCAACGAGCAGAAATAAATTCCTTGTTATTGTATGCAGTAATAAAACAGACAATCCATATGTTGTAGTGGCACGAAGAATCACAGAATGGAGATTCGAAGATTACAAAGAGAAAAAATAGTAATACGTATTGAAAAAATACGTATCAAAATTACACGTACTATGATATAATATATTTGCAAGGAGCGATCAAGGAGGATTTAGGAAATGCCTAAAACTGCCAAAGAGCTAGAACGCTTAATCCTTGCTGATGGTTGGAAATTTAATAGACAGAATGGAAGCCATAGAACATATACACATCCTATAAAGAGTGGTATTGTTACTATTCCGTTCCATACTGGTGATTTAAAGATTAAGACCGAGCGTTCTATTCTAAAAGCAAGCAGGACTACTATCTAAATAGTCCTCTTGCTTTCATTACTAAAATATATGGAGGTGATTTTGATGTTAAGTGTATATCCAGCTTGCTTCTTTATGGAAGATGGAGGATATTCCGTAATCTTTCCTGATTTAAATTATTTAGCAACAGAAGGGGAAACTCTGAGCGATGCATTAAATAATGCAACAGAATGTTTAGCGAGTTATTTGTATAAACCATTGCCAGATCAGATTATTAATCCACCTTCTAAGTTGGCAGATGTATCTTTAGAGAAAGTTGCAAAAGAGCTTGATAGTAGTGTTGAAGATGGATCGTTTGTAAACCTTGTTAGTGTAGATGCTGAACAATATGCAAAACAACATTTTGATAAAGCTGTAAAAAAGACATTAACAATTCCTAGCTGGTTAAATGATGCAGCTGTTAAACAAAAATATCAACTTTTCAAAAATTGTTGAAGGATGCACTAATTGATAAATTAAATTTAGGATGACAATTTTAACGCAGCACACTCAACCATTCAGGTCTTGTGTGCTGCTTTTAAAAATGCTTTAATTACATGGATGCCTTCGCAGAATGCGATCTGCTCAGGCTTCCTTTTTTTATTGCAGTCTGTTTACTAAAACAAACTGCTGGATTAATTCTGATTTATCTTTCAAAGTTCCTTAGCACTCCAACCTTATCGCATAGACGAGATAAGAAAACAAGGATACGAGTTTCAGTCAGAAACTCTATCAAGCAGCTTTGCTGTCCTTGTTTTTTATCTCTTGACGTTACACATTTACGAGCCTTATTTTCATGGATTGACCCTTGTCATTTTTTTCACCCTATGACAGTAAACTGTCAAGGACTTCGCAAGCTCAAAAAATGCAAGGGCTTCGCAAGTCAATCACATTTGATTGGCTTAGCTCTTCAATGTTTCACTTGTCTATGCTCTTGCGTAGTCGTGCTAAGGGAAAAGCACTAGAAGATTACCGAAAGGTAGATGAGGAATTAAGACATGAAACATTACTACAAATTTAGTATCAACTATGATGATGACTTTGCGATTCATTCCGTGAATCAAGAATTAAAAAAGGGCGATGTCGTTGTCATTCCAGTGTATGCTGATGAGTTTGCGATTGGAATAGTTGCTGAACCAATCTCCGAACTTAAAGCATTGACAGAGTGTGGTGAAGTTGAAGATGTTATTACAGTTGTAAATACCAAGCTATATACAGATAAGCAGAAAGCACGTATCAAGCGTAAGCAATTACACTTGCTTATGAAAGAGCGACTTGATGAATTTAAGGAGATTGATACATTTAGAAAGATTGCTGATAAAGACCCAGCATTTAGAACGTTATATGAAGCATATCAAAAACAGAGTTATCAAATGATGAGCAACTACATGTGATGATGTAAGTGAAACACTTAATGAAGAGTAGGCGGTGATTGAGTGGGAAGAATTTTCTTCCCACTCACCACAACTATCGAAAGGAAGAGAATATGAACTACTTAGAAATAAAAGTAAAAATTGCAAAGATAGCAGAAAAATTATAAAAGAATTTTTAAAAGCACTGCTCTCATTTGGAAAACAAATGTTGAAGATGAAGTGATTTTTAGAAAAAGTATATGAGTTTTATTTTAATGAAGATGATGTAACGCTACTGAATGAAGAATTAGAAGATAGAATACTATATGAAGAGCAAATGCCATCAGAAAATCAAAAGGAGTTATAACGCACCGCCAGAAAAAATCTGGCGGACTGCCAACAACGCAAGTCAAAAAAATTCTATAACTTACTGTTGTGTGGCAGAAGAAAGATTGGTTCAATCATTCGACTCATTTTTTAAAAAGTCGCATGATTTTTCAATCGAACCCGTCAAAAAGTTAATTTTGACTAGGAAAGCAGGATAAGAGAAATTCGTGAGTACAGGTTTGTACTCACATTTCTAATTCGGACAAATGGTCTATGACCATTTTCGGTTATTTATCGGTGTTTTTTCGTTAGTACAACGTGATAACGTTGTACTCCAGTGTCGTGAATTTTGTAAGACAGTTGTCTTACAACGTGAGTACAAAAATACAACTTGTTCTCACGTTGTTATCACGCAAAAGGAAAGGATAAAATTATGGCAATTGAAACACGTTTGCAAATTAGAGTTGAAGAAGAATACTTAGATATGTTGGATGAAATTCTCGATAAAGAGAAACGGAACACTTAATGGGGGATGGAATTATTCCAACTAGAACACAAATTGTTAAGAAAGCAATTAAAGAATATTACTTAAAAACGATCGACAAGAAAGCAAGAAATGCATTAAGTGATCAAGTTGAAACAGTAATGGAATCACAATTAAAACACTTTATTGATGAATTAAATGCAGCAGTAGTAAACTTTTTGACATTGCAGTATCATTTAGATGAACAATTAATTCGTGAATATTTGATGTTAATGATACTCATGAAGTCGAGTGGATTAGAAAAATAATTATGATAAAGTTGATGAAAAATTTGCGTAATGATTTTAACTTAGCAGAACTTTTTTTAATGATAGAGCTGCTGAAATCTTAGAAGAAGGAAAAGTAAATAAAAGGAGAAAATAAATCATGAGTTTAAAAATTTTGAATGCAAAAATTGCAAAGATGAGTGAGATGATTGCAGAAAAAGAAAATGAATTAAAGGAACTATGTAATGATATTAAGGATTTAAAAAGATGGGAAAAAAGAAACTGGAAATGTACATCAAGAAATATTCAAATGCAATTGCTGAAGAACAAAAATTGTTGGAGGAATTTGCTTTTATTGATGTAGATGAAAAGCCAAAACGCTCATCAAGAAGAAAAACAAAAGTACAAAAAAACAGAAACTTCTGTACAAACTAATGTAAATAAAAGAGCAATTAGATAAACAAAAAGATGTTGAAGATGTGCAACCTGTGTGCACAATCAAGAGAAAAGTTAACGATGATTTGAAATACTTTTAATCATTAATAAGTGATAAATTATGGATAAAAAGTATTGTAGTAAAAAGCAACGTTCTTGCAATTTAGTAAGCATGCACCATCAAATTCTGGATACAAAGGTAAGTTAAATTGTGATTCAATTTTTTTGGTGGATATACAACTTATTTGTCACGAGATGATGCAACTAAAGCCTCTATGGGTGAATCAGAAACAACATTTATAGATGAGGAAGTAGTAGATAAAAATACTATTTTCTTCATCTTTTTAATTTAAAAATTCGCTGGATGGTTCACTGATGGATTATACAAGTAGAGCTTCAGCGACACATGACTCATCTGAAAAAGAGTACTTTACAATGACGAATGAAGGTAAATTATTTACGGATGAAGATAGAAATAAATGGATTGAAAATTCTAAAAGTGCATTTTCTAAGGATGGAGATATTGTATGGAATCTAGTTGTTTCATTAGATAGTTTTGATAGTTTAAAAGAGTATGAGATTAAAGACCAAGAAGATTTTGCAAAAGATTACCAAGACGGTTTTTATATAAGAGTTTTAAAAATTAAAGCTCGATCCGCAGAATATGATTTGGTGGGAAGATTATCATACAGAACACAAAAGCATCCACATATCCATGTTAATTTTTGGAAAAAGAACATTCTAGGGATAGAGGAAAAGCTTACCAAGAAAAGAAATAGATTATGTAAAAGGAATGTTTTGTAAACGAAATTGCTGCTAGAAAATTGTATAAAGAAAAGTACATGGACAATGCTGAAGATGCATTAAAGAAGATTACACCACTAAAAACAAAAAGATGATAAGTGAAATTAATAATCTTCCATATGAAATATTAAATGCAATTGCAAATCTTTATTCACAACTACCACGCACAGGGAAGATTACAATATAACGCAGCATCAATGATTCCATATAGAGAACAATTAGATAATATTGTAAATCAAGTTTTACAGTGTGATAGTTGCAAAGAGGATTATTCAATATTTACACAAGAATTAGACAAGCTAGACAATATCAGAAACGATTTAACAAATGATAATATTTCACATCTAAAAGAAACACATGACCAAAAGCTCAGAGTTCAGATTGCAAATTCAATCCTGAAAAGTTTTAAGGATTTAAAGGAAACGGACAAACGCAATATGACATCTTTAAACGAATGGAAAATAGCTAATGCAATTCAAATCGTATCAAAGATATATGAAGGAATTGATAAAAAGGACTTCACACCACAGCAGGTGGAAGTGGTGAATCTGATTAAAGACAATAATCTAAAGGAAGCTGGTATGCTTGCAGAAAGACTTGGAGATTCATCAAATGACAAGTTTTTAAAAGGCGCTACAAGTTTACTAAATGCAAAGTCAGAAGCACAAAAAGCAGATGCTATTGCACAAATCTATGATGCTGAAAATAGTGGTAATAAAAGAAGCACAAAGGGTAATGAATTTCTATAGAAAAAGGGCAAAGTCTAAATAAAACGGATTATCATGGCTTTAAGGGTTTGTTGGGAAGAAGATTGCCAAGAGGTGTTAAACACGCAATCAAGCAGCATGGTCAAGAAATCGAAAATGAAATAGAAGCATATTTAAGAAATGATGAACGGATAGTAGTATCTGTTAAATAATGAAAGGAGATAGAATGGGAAATTATTAAAGACGATAGTATTTGCAATTATATATCTAATTATTAGTTATTTTTAGCATTACAAATTGCATGGTTGCTATCATTCAACTTTTGATATCATCGCTTTATCACAGCAGCCTAAACTGTTTGGATTATTTTCATTCACGATGGATCCGAATGTTATGTTCTGGCAAGGAAATACAAACTATTTTAAATTAGCGAGTATATTAATCTTTATTGGATTAATAACCTTCTTAGGATGGTATGTTATTCCAAATAAGAGACAAAGAAAGACGAGCTGAAGAAAGACGTCTTACTGCTGAAGAAAAGATGCATATACACATATAGCAAATGACAGGGAATCCAAGCAGGGCTTACAAAGATTCACGTTTGATGCAGAAGGACACATCGATCACTTATATTTGAATCATACGAGATATATAACAGATTACAAATGGTGGATAGGAGCAATTACATATCCGTTAGAAGCAATACTGCTTTTCTTTTTGCTGATCAACTTTTATTGTCAGTGGTATAAACTGGCTTTTTAAGTTTTATAAGAGTAGATGTTTTGACTCTTAGAATACCATTATTAAAGATATTTTCATTTAGATTATTCTATATCATCATATTAGCAATGATTCTTGTATTACATTATTTATGCAGTTCAAAGATTTGGTATGCAGAATACAGAGAGTATTATTCAAAAGCAAAGAAGCGAGCTTTAGAAAATAATAACTGGAATATCAAGCGTAGGTGGAATGCTAAATGGGTAATATTAAAACCACACATCCGTGATTATATGGATTATGTCTTTAATCCTATAAAACACTTCTGGAATACACGTGTCCAGAGAATGAAATGGAGCGATAGATGGAAGGTAAATGAGCTTAAAAAATGGAATATTGCTGGAGAAACAACGAATAGAAGAAGTGGATTGCCTATTAGAACATATAAATCAAGATTGTATGTTGATGCGGATGATAATCACGACCTAACGATAGGAACAACGAATTCAGGTAAGACAACTTCAGTTGTACATGCAATGATTGAAGCTAATAGAATTGGCGGAAGCAGCATGTTTGTAAATGACATTAAAGGGGAACTTTTAGAGAGTCATTATGGACGATTAAAAGCTGACAATTATAATGTTGTAGTTTTTAATTTCGTTGATCCATCTAAAAGTGAATGCTGGAATCCATTTGGTATTGTGATAGAAAAGTACAGGGAAGCTCAGAAGAAAGCAGAGTGTGGATGGAAGAATCCGACACAAAGAGAATATTATTTTAGTCTGAAGAAGAAGTATCTAGCAGCTCAAAGAAAGTTAATTAAGTCATATTATGACATACTCAACGCACCTAGCGACAACAAAGATACGAAAGTGCTGGAGCATAGAGTATTTAAAGAATACAAACAAATACAAGAAGAGTTATACGCAGCCGAACGTGATATATATTACAGTAAACCAGATTATAGTGATGCGTTTGAACAGCTTACAGATATCTGTAGAACGCTTTGTGAAGAAAAAGAATGCAAAGCAGGCTCACTTCTGGCAACAAGCGCAAGCTTTGATGGAAGGTGCAGTTTGCTTTTTACTTGAGTATGAATGGCTGGATGACAATGGGAATATCTGTCATTTGAAAGATGAACAGATTAATTTCCAAAATATTAATAACCTTACAAATGAAGGCTTTATGATTTATCAGGTTACACCTAGTAAAAAGCAGGGCTTATTACAATGGTACTTAGAGAACACTAGACGTGTTACAGATAGAAGCTACGAAAAGCTAATCAAAATAACACAGATGGGAACGGATGAAAGAGGTTCTGTTATGTCCACTTTTGCAAATAAGATGCAAATAGGACTCATCAATGACAGAGTACGTAAAATGACATCCTACTCTAGCTTTAGTTTCCAAGATTTTATAGAAAGACCTACAGCAATCTTCATGGTTGTTAATGATGAAAAAGCAACGTACCATCCTTTTGTAAGTATATTTGTTACGCAGTTGTATAATGAACTTGTAAACGGTGCAAGAAAGTATCCTAAGCAAAGATTACCAATTCCTTGGGATATAGTGTGGGATGAATTTGGAATCTCTCCAGCGATATCCAATCCAAACACAATATTTGCTGCATCAAGATTCAGAGGAATCCGCTGGCACATTGTAATTCAGGAATATTCTCAATTAGATGAGAAGTATGGAAGAGAAGAAGCTAAGACGATCAAGGGAAACATAATGAATACAATTTTCTTATTAGCATCTACTGAAGAAACATTGCGTGAGATTTCTGAACGAGCTGGAAAGAAATTAAAATGGAATAAAGAAACAAGACATTTTGATGCCGTACCTGTTATTACAAAGGATAAATTAGCACATCTATCTCTGTCTGAAGCGGTTGTATTACGCCAGCGTAAGATGCCTATTGTAACAAGATATTACCCTTACTTTTGGTATGTATTTAATCGCTCGGAAAAGGATTATACAGATAATTACACAATTGAAAGTAAACTGATAGAAATGCAGAATTTCAGCCTTACACATGAATATATGTTGATGCAATCATCCAACTCTTCAGTTAGTTCTATGAGACAAAAATGAAGCGATTGAGAATATCAATGCTGGCACAGATGAAATGCAGGTCTTGAAAAAGCCAAGAGAAAAAGTAGCTCCTAATAAAAATGCATTTAAAGAAAAAGCCAAAAGAATGGGTTCAAGATTCATTATTTAATAGCAATTGGAGCTAACAGAAGGAGATACTTTATGAAATTTGTAGAAGAAAAAAAGCATTAAAAAGAACACTTTTGGAAAAAGTATGGATATAGAAAAACATCATTGCATATCAGTTTGAATGTCAGGGCAAGATATGGTGGAGTTGATCTGCTCACGGTAGAAAAGGTAAATGATGATAAAGGATTTTCATTTAGAACTATGCAGCTTTGAATTTAAACTTGCTGATATAGAAAAAGCATTTTCACAAGCTTATTTAAATTCAGAATTCTGCCATAAGAATTTTTGTTGTAGTTCCTATGGAGAAGAAGAAAGTAATTCTAGATAGATATAGTGATTACTTTAAGAAATATCCGAGTATTGGATGTATTGGTGTTGAACATCCAGAAGATGGTGGTAGATGGGAAATGTTTAGAAAATGTAAGACACGCTCGGATGATGAATTAAAAGCAAAAACCAAGAGATTTTAAAATTATGTATAAAAAGAAATTTAAAAATTTCACAAAACTGTGAACTTTTTACTAGTTTCTTGCATAATATATAGGGCTTTTAAATAAGCTAACAGAAAAGGGGACATAAGAAAATGAAAGATTTACGCTACATACTTATTGATTATGGAAGATTTAAGATTTAGAAACAATTTTAAAAATTATATGGAAAGACAGCAGTCAAGCAAGACACTATACTTATTTCTTTGTGGTTATATTTATTCTGCTTGGAGTGGCGGCATATTTCAAAAAAAATATGCTATTAATAATTGCTTTGTTAATATTATCTTTTTAAGTTTATTACCACTTTTTGATACAACAAGATAATAAATTTTTCAATGTTTGGCGCATTTCCAAGATGGAATGCTTTAAGAGCAAAGTGTTCAAAAATCACAATCTGAAGTACAAGTATATGATTTTACTAAAAGAAAAATGAAAAATCCAGCAGAAAGTAACTATTCGGGGGATGGTGTTCCAGAATGGTTTGATAAATTTTTGGATGAAAAAGGGCATCAATCCAAATAATATTAATTTTCTAATTGATGAACTATCTCTAAAAGTATGATTATCCTGTAAGAAAGAGGGTTTTGAACGTAATTTTGTTTTTATTGCATTTTTTTGGTTGGCATGAAATTAAGAAAATTCCGTGGACAATTGAACTTGGTACTTTAGTATTATTAGCGATAATTGCTGTTGGCATGATAATTGTTGCAATAGAAAGACATTATAAATCGAAGAAAGAGGCAGTTCATCCTGTATTATTTATGAAGGGGAAAAAGAGGAATTGATACATGATTTAAATCTCATGAAAAATAAAAGTGGGATGCTGAGACAAAAGAAAATGACAATAAATGATACCTTAATTGTTTTTTTAGAATCTAATTTATATAAAAAGCAAATATGTTATTTAGGGTATACAATCTACCATAAAATACACATAAAATATTTAAAAGGGAAAGTGTCCAAATAGACTATAGCCTATTTGAACGAACTTATTTTTCTACAAAAATCATATAGTTGAAAAATATTTCGGTAAAGATTATAATAATGATGTAGGAAATATTTTGTCTTAGGGGCAAAGGAAAAGAGGAGCGACCAACTCCTCTTTTCAATTTTGCACGTTATCCTAGGTGAAGACTATTTAGTCTTCAATACCTCTCTACAAATTTGGATGATAGCAACAAGTAGTTGCAATGTAACAACTACTATTTTGCACCATTTCATTTTTAGAAATATTTGCCATAGGGATAGCATGCGTAAATTTGAGGCTATAAAAACACACTCCATGGGGCTATGAAAATAGCTCCCAAAATATTATAACAAATATGTGTGACTTTACATGTTTTAGTTAAGGTTATGAGGAAAAAGAAATGAGAATATTTTTATGAGCGAGTTTCTACGGAACATCAATCACTTGCACGACAAGATGAATTGCTTAAAAAAATTAAATATTGAAAAAGTCTTTTGCTGATAAGGCAACAGGGAAGCATATGGATAGACCACAACTTAAAAGCTATGCTGGAGTTTGCTAGAGAGGGAGATACAATCGTTGTTGAATCGTTCTCTAGGTTAAAGTAGATCAACAAAGGATTTACTTCATTTAGTGGAAAGTATGCATGCAAAGGAATTACATTTGAATCACAGAAGGAAAAGATTGATACAAGTACAGCTTCAGGGAAACTATTTCTAACAATCATTGCAGCTTTGAATGAGTTTGAGCGAGAAGTTTTATTAGAACGTCAGGCTGAAGGAATTGCCGTTGCTAAACGAAATGGTAAAGTATAAAAGGAAGGATGCATGCAAGCATAGATAAATTTTTATTTACTGAACTCTATAAAGAGTATAAGAAAAGAAATATTACCCAGAAATATATGTGTAAGAGATTAGGAATCAGTCGTTCTACGCTATATAAAGAAATCAAAAAAATATGAATTAAATAATTTATAAATACTAGCTAGTGTACCGATATTAGAAGATTGAATATTGGTATTTTTCTTTTTATTTAATTGAATGTGTGCTTGATGCCAGTATGCAATAAATTATAAGGAGATAAATAAAGCGTGAAAAAAATAATTGGCTATGTCAGAGAATCGACCCAATGGCAGGTTGCAAATGGGTATAATCTTGGTGAGCAAAAACGAAAAAAATAGAAGAATTTTTGTAAATATAAATATGAGACGGGGAGTTATGAGCTAGAAATAAAAGAGAAGAGCGTGGTGTTTCTGCAAAGGGATCTAAAGAGACCACAGATACAATCAATAATTGAATTAATTAAAAGCAAAAAGTATTGATATATTAATCATCCACAATCTAGATCGCCTTACAAGAAGCGTAAAAGATTTAGCATACCTAATAGAATTACTTGAAAAATATTCAATTGAACTGGTAAGTATTACAGAGAGTATTGATACAACAACTCCTTCTGGAAGGACATTTATATTGATGATTGGAGTAATATCTCAATGGGAAGAAGATAGTATCTCTTGGCGAACAAAAAGAGGTATGGCAGAAGCTTTGGAACGTGGGTATTATTGTAAGCCACGGGTTCCTCTTGGTTATGTAAGAGACCCGCAAGATAAGCGTTACCTGATCATTGATGAAGAGAAAGCAGAATATATTCGTTATATATTTGAGACGGTTGCAAGAGGCACAAAAACAGCTAATGAAATATATCTGGATTTTAAGAAGGGAAAAGTTTTAGGAAAGAAATGGGGACAGGGATGATGTGTACAGAATCTTAAAAAATAAAAGCGTATACAGGGTGGTATTGAATTATTTGGAAAAAGTTTATGAAGGTGTAATACCTGCAATTGTAACAAAGGAGTTACAAAAAGAAGCGTTAGAAAGAGTTAAGTTACGATCAAGGATAAAGAAGTATAAGTATCCATTTAGAGGAATATTATTATGCTCGAGTGTGGAAGTACATTAAAATGTGATAGTACACATAAGAAAATAAGAGGAAAAGTATACAAAAGTATATCAATACTATTTTTGCGAATGTTGTAAAAAACAGGATTAGTCAGAACTGTATACAGGAACAAGTGGAACATAAACTGTCTAGACTATTAGATAAAGAACATACAAAAGAGATAAGAAAGAGCTTTTTGAAACACCTAAAAGCAGGTTGAGAAGGATATAAATGCTGTAATCGAGACTAATATTAAATCAGGGAAGAAATGAAATTCTTATAAAAAGTATGAAGCTTTAGTTAATGAAAGGGAGGAATTATTTAAAAAGCTGAGAAACAAGACGAGGAAATATACCACTTATTGATTCTGGAGAATTTTAAAAGATTTAATTTACAAATATATAAGCCATATCAAAAGTGGGATTTAATTAGAAAAAGTATTGTTGTAGAATATAAGAAAAAAATATAAATAGAAATCAAATTTCTGGCAAAAAGCGCTTGAAATTATAGCCATATTCGTGTAATATATATTCATAGAGATTATTACTGTTTTTGTTAGGAAATTTCCTGATAAGGCGCCATATTAAAAGGTATCCATATTCGTAGTGGATACCTTTTTCAAGTTTTATAGATAAAGCTCGAAATAGAAAGAAGAAATGAATGATATCAGACAAAAAGAGTGAGGATATATGAAAACGTTTCGTACGGAACATAAAAATGTCGAAAAAGTAATATTTCGATATAAACAAATTAAGTTCAATACATTTATTGTAACTCTTTTTGGACCAATAATAGAAGCTTGTATTCTACGATAAAGTTTATATGATGAAACTATAAAAGAATGCAGCAGATTGCATTGTATGAAAAAAGTATAATATTTATCATCTTTGTGTTGGAGAGTATACAACTTGAATTTAAGAACTTTATTTTCTGACATCATCCATAATTTTTAAAAATGAAAGGATATAAAGGATGAATTAATGGATTACGAAACACCAACATTTGAAAAATGATCCAAGTTCAGGAGCTACACCACAAGCAGTGTTTGTTGTTCCAGCTATTGCTTGGGTAGCAGCGACTGTACATATTGTTGTTGTAGGAACAGTTGCTGTATGTATTGCCGCTGGAGGTGCAATATAATAAACATGAATGATAAATTAATTGTTATACTTGCAACTATTCCGATATTGATATGTGGAATTCTAGTATTGATAGGCAAAGGAAGATTTTTGATTGCAGGTTATAACATACTTTCTGAATCTACAAATATAACATTAGAAAAAAATTGAGACTATCTTAGGTATTTGGGTGATTTTCTTTTGGCTTATCTCTAGCGACTATTTTATGGTTCGTGCATAAGATACCACCACTCATCATTGTTTGCTTTATTGTATTTACTATGTTTGTGTCGCTAATATTATTAATATATGTTAATAATATATCTACTAAAGAATAATAATCTTTCCTAATTCGAATTGATTATACTTCTATAGAAATACTAAGTATTCTTATTTTCACACATAAGGTTAATAGCAAATGCTTTTTGAAAAATATCTTGATTCTCTCAACAAATTATTAGGGTTATACTCATCCTTAATGTTCAGTATTTTTATTAAGTTCATCAATTTTATAAAAACTATACTGGTCTTTTTTCAACCATATGGCTGATAAGATCTTTTTATTGCTTAGCGTTTACCTTTTGTCTCTGGGGGTAAGAATTTGATGATAATTTCAACTACATTACAATAATGTAATTAAAGGGAAAAAAACTATCATTTTTCAATGATTTTTGCCCTCAAGTAAAAAGTTAAATCCACTTCCTGGGTGAAAGTTGAATTTAATCGTTCACTGAGAGAAACTTAACTTGCAAAAAATCTGTTTGAAATTATAGCCATATTCATGTAAACTATATTCAGAGATTATTGCTGTTTTTTTGTTAGGAGATTTTTCCTAATAAGGCGCCATATAAGGGTATCCGAAATTTCGGGTACCTTTTGTTTTTCTGATATTACTTAACGAAGTGATTACTTCGGATAATCAAATATTTTACATTAAATGAAAAGAGGCTGTACGCCTTAAGTAAAACTATAAAATTTACTTAATTGTTACAGTCCCTTTATTTGTGACTAATCCATTTTAGTTCGTATTCACCTGTGCACTCTAATACACCACCATCGCTGAGGTCAATAACTTCTTCGTTTTCATAGTAGTCTTTTACTCTACCTAATGAATCCTTCATGTGAAGACCTGCATCACGAATTGCAGTAACGACATACTTGCCAGGGCGTAAACTCTTTGGAATATCGTATACACCAGGCGTAATGCGAATGTGATTATCATCTGACATATAGATTAAGTGTGTATCCTTTTTGTTCCTAGCAGCGTTTAATTTCTGATAGAAACGTTCACGCATGAAAATTAAATCAGAGTTATCTAGCATGTATGTATAACGTGCTGTTGGTGTAACGACATTAATACGATCTGTATCGCTACGATTGCGTAATGCATATCCCAAACGGTGACAGTTGACATAGTTTGGAGATAAGAAGTAGAACGCTACATCAGTTTCATAGAGAATACCTTCTACTTTATGGGAGTTAGTACGTGTTGTGGAATCAACGATATTTTGAATTGTAGCTTTTGAAATCTCTGCAATCTTTGAAACTGCACGTGTATAAGGGATGGCGTCCTTGGTGACTGTTTGGTATGCCTTGACCTTAGAAATACAATGTTCCCCAGGGTGGAGTGGCATATCGTCGACAGGGTAGAACTTAGCCATCATTTCATCGATATTATGATTCTTGATGTAGGATTCCATAATCATATCGCGCATATTCTCTTGTGCGGTAACGAGTATCTGGAAGATATCGTGCTTGATAGGAAGATTATAAGAAGTTAATATGGAACGACAGTCTTTACAGATGTAATGGCCATCTTCTATTTTCTTAGGTTGGTTAAAAAGACCTTTTCCTTCACTTAGGCAGAAATCACATACTTTGTTTGCCATTGGAACCTCCTTGAACAAAAACAATATGAAAAATACATATTGGACTTTCTATTACTATAATACATATGGCAATGATATTCCATGATATAAGAATGAACTTTTCGTGTAGAGATTATGCGGAGGAAAAAAAGTCCATAGAACTGTCAAAAATATGATGAAAAGTATATTGACTTTGAACATATTAAAAGGTATCATTATTACGCTTAGCGAAAAAACTGGCTTTACGGAAGTAAGGCTTATATTTAGACTAAGGTTTGGCACACTTGGAAATGTGTGCATAAAATGAAAGGAGAAACTGAAATGCCTACAATAAACCAGTTGGTACGCAAAGGTCGTACTGATAAAGTTTACAAGTCAAAGTCCCCTGCATTAAACAGAGGCGTAAACTCACTTAAGAAGCGTGTAACAAAACTCAGCAGTCCACAGAAGAGAGGTGTATGTACTCGTGTTGGTACAATGACACCTAAGAAGCCTAACTCAGCTTTACGTAAGTATGCCCGTGTTCGTCTATCCAATGGATTAGAAGTAACAGCATACATTCCAGGAATTGGACACAACCTACAGGAGCATAGCGTTGTTATGATCCGTGGTGGACGTGTTAAGGACTTACCTGGTGTACGTTACCACATCATCCGCGGTACATTAGACTGTGCCGGTGTAGCAAACCGTAATCAAGGCCGTTCATTATACGGTGCAAAGAAGCCAAAGGCTGCTAAATAAGAGAAGGGAGAATAGAACATGCCAAGAAAAGGTTATATAGCAAAGCGTGATGTACTTCCTGATCCAATTTATAATTCAAAGTTAATCACTAAGTTGATCAACAAAATTATGATTGATGGTAAGCGTGGTACAGCTCAAACAATTTTATACGATGCATTCGCTCAGATTGAGAAGAAGACAGGCGAGAACCCAATGGAAGTATTCGAAAAGGCTCTCGGCAATGTAATGCCTCAATTAGAATTGAAGGTTCGTCGTGTAGGTGGTGCAAACTTACAGGTACCAGTAGAAGTATCTGCTGAACGTAAGTTGACATTATCTTTACGTTGGATCGTTAACTACGCAAGACTTCGCCATGAAAATACAATGGAAATGCGTCTTGCCAATGAAATTATGGATGCTGCAAATGGAACAGGCGCATCTGTAAAGAAGAAAGAAGATACACATAAGATGGCAGAAGCGAACAAAGCATTCGCTCACTACCGTTTCTAATCGGGAAAGGAGCAATCAATGGCTAGAGAATTCCCGCTTAATAAGATTCGTAATATCGGTATCATGGCTCACATCGATGCTGGTAAAACTACAACAACTGAACGTATCCTTTTCTACACAGGTAAGATTCATAAGATCGGTGAAACACACGAAGGTGCGTCTCAGATGGACTGGATGGCTCAGGAACAGGAACGTGGTATTACAATCACTTCCGCTGCTACAACTTGCCACTGGCAAGATTGCCAGATCAACATTATCGATACACCGGGCCACGTAGACTTCACAGCTGAAGTTGAACGTTCCTTACGTGTATTGGATGGAGCAGTTACAGTATTAGACTCTAAGGCTGGTGTAGAACCACAGACTGAAACAGTTTGGCGCCAGGCTACAGAATACCGTGTACCACGTATCGTATTCTCAAACAAGATGGATGCGACTGGTGCTGACTTTGATATGAGCGTTGCTTCTATTGGAAATCGTTTAGGTGCTAAGGCAGCTGCAATCCAGATGCCTATCGGTGCTGAATCATCATTCCGTGGAATCATCGACTTAGTAACAATGAAGCAGCACATCTACACTAACGATAATGGTACAGATATTAAAGTTACTGAAATTGATGAACAATTCAAGGCTAAGGCTGAAGAAATGCATTTAGCAATGCTAGAAGCAGTTGCAGACTATGACGATGAATTAATGATGAAGGTTCTTGATGGTGAAGAACCATCAGTTGAAGAAGTGAAGGCAGCTATCCGTAAGGGTGTTATGACTTCTGAATTCTTCCCTGTTATGTGCGGTTCCGCATATAAGAACAAGGGTGTTCAGTTATTACTAGATGCAGTTGTAGACTACCTACCTGCACCTACAGATATTGAAGCTATTAAGGGTACATTAGAAGATGGCACACCAAGTGAACGTCATCCTTCTGATGATGAACCATTTAGTGCCTTAGCATTTAAGGTAGCTACTGACCCATTCGTAGGTCGTTTAACATACTTCCGTGTATACTCCGGTATTGCGAAGGCTGGTAGTTATGTATTAAATGCTTCTAAGGAAAAGCGTGAACGTTTCGGACGTTTGGTTCGCATGCATGCTAACCACCGTGCGGATATCGAAGAAGTTTATGCTGGTGACATCGCTGGTGCAGTTGGTCTTAAGAACACAACTACAGGTGATACATTATGTGATGAAGAACATCCAATCGTTCTTGAATCCATGGTGTTCCCAGAACCAGTTATCCAGATGTCTGTAGAACCTAAGACAAAGGGTGACTCACAGAAGATGGATGAAGCATTAGCTAAGCTTGCTGAAGAAGACCCAACATTCAGAACTTATACAGATGAAGAAACTGGACAGACAATTATCGCCGGTGTAGGTGAATTGCAGTTAGATATCATCATGGACCGTATGAGACGTGAATTTAAGGTTGAAGCTACATCAGGTGCACCACAGGTAGCATACCGTGAAACAATCCGTCAGGAAGCTGAAGTACAAGGTAAGTTTGTTCGTCAGTCTGGTGGTCACGGTCAGTATGGTGACGTTTGGATTAGATTTAGCCCTAACCCAGGTAAGGGATTTGAATTCGTTGATGAAACAGTCGGCGGTTCCGTACCTAAGGAATTCATCAAGCCTACACAACAAGGTTTGGAAGAATCCTTAAACAACGGTTTAGTTGCTGGTTATCCAATCGTAGACATCAAGGCTGTCTTATTCGACGGTAGTTACCATGATGTAGACTCATCTGAACAGGCTTATAAGATTGCGGCTTCACTTGCATTAAAGGAAGCAGCTAAGAAGTGCGATCCTGCAATTCTTGAACCTATCATGGCAGTTGACGTAACAGCTCCAGCTGATTACCTAGGCTCTGTAATGGGTGATATCACAAAGCGTCGTGGACAAATTCGTGAACAAGAAGAAACAGGTAATGCAATTAAGGTACGTGCATTCGTTCCATTAGCAGAAATGTTTGGATACGTTACAGACTTACGTTCATTTACACAGGGTCGTGGTATCTATACAATGCAAATGGACCACTATGAAGAAGTACCTAAGAACATTGCTAAAGAAATTATTGAGAAAAACACAACTAAGTAGTAAAAATGATTGTAAATAAGTACTGTTTCTAATAAAATGGAAACAGCTTATAAAGGTAGAAAAAAACCAGGAGGAAAAATATTATGGCAAAGGAACATTTCGACCGGTCGCTCGAACACGTTAACATTGGTACTATCGGTCACGTTGACCACGGTAAGACAACATTAACAGCGGCAATCACAAAGTATTTATCAACACACCCAGAAGATGGTAAGGCTAAATTCGAAGCTTACGATCAGATTGACGGAGCTCCAGAAGAGAAGGAGCGTGGTATTACAATCAACACAGCACACGTTGAATACCAAACAAATACACGTCACTACGCTCACGTAGACTGCCCAGGCCACGCTGACTATGTTAAGAACATGATCACTGGTGCTGCTCAGATGGATGGTGCTATCTTAGTAGTAGCTGCTACTGATGGACCAATGCCACAGACACGTGAACACATCTTATTATCTCGTCAGGTAGGCGTACCTAAGATTGTTGTATTCTTAAACAAGTGCGACATGGTTGACGACCCTGAATTAATCGACTTAGTAGAAATGGAAGTTCGTGAACTTCTTACTGAGTATGGATTTGATGGAGACAACGCTCCAGTAATCCGTGGTTCTGCATTAAAGGCTTTGGAAGGCGATCCAAAGTGGGAACCAGCAATCAAGGAACTATTAGATGCTGTAGATGCTTATATCCCAGCTCCAGTTCATGAATTCGATAAGCCATTCTTAATGGCAGTTGAAGACGTATTCACAATCACAGGTCGTGGTACAGTAGCTACTGGACGTGTTGAACGTGGTAAGTTAAACTTAAACGATGAAGTAGAAGTAGTTGGTATCAAGCCTACTCGTAAGACAGTTGTTACAGGAATTGAAATGTTCCGTAAGACTCTTGACTTCGCTCAGGCTGGTGACAACATCGGTGCATTGCTCCGTGGTGTTAACCGTGAAGAAATCGAACGTGGACAGGTATTAGCTAAGCCAGGTTCAGTTACTCCACACACACAGTTCAAGGCTCAGGTTTACGTATTAACTAAGGAAGAAGGCGGACGTCATACACCATTCGTATCTAACTACCGTCCACAGTTCTACTTCCGTACAACTGACGTTACTGGTGTTATCCAGTTACCAGAAGGCACAGAATTATGCATGCCTGGCGATAACGTAGTTATGGACGTAACTCTATTAGCTCCTATCGCTGTAGAACAAGGAACTAAGTTCTCTATCCGTGAAGGTGGACGTACAGTAGGTTCTGGTTCTATCACAGAAATCGTTAAGTAATTCAATTACTTGCATAAGGCACTCATTGAGTGCCTTTTTCTGTGTGATTTCTATGAATCAAAATTCGTAATATGCGTTATACTAGTTGTTGTAGTAAATTACAGGGGAGAATTTAACTCTATGAATAAGAGTGGTAGCAAAAGGAACATAATTATTATCATATCGATGTTATTGATGTTTGGCATGCGTTTTCTACTGCATTACCTGGTTTATCCGCATCTGGAATGCAGGTGTTGGGAATCTTTGCAGGAACTTTATTGTTGTGGTTAACGATTGCGATTGATTGGCCATCAATTTTATTAATTGGTGCACTTGCATTTGTGCCTGAATTAAAGATCAGTACAATCTTATCCGGTGCGTATGGTGGAACGATTGTAGTATTCTTGATGTTTACCTTTGTAGTAACATACGCTCTATCGAAGACTTCCTATATTAAGAGAATAGCACTACTATTTATTAATTCTAATCTTGCGATGAAAGGTCCTTGGATGTTTATTGCTTTGTATTTTGCAAGTATTCTTGTGGTAGGTAGTTTTATTTCACCTACGGTGCTGTTCTTTGTATATCTTCCAATCTTGGAAGAAATCTATGTTTTATTAAAACTTAAGAAGGGTGATAAATTTGCGTCTGTGTTAATGATGGGGACAGTCATTATGTGTGGCATTTCATCGGGTATGACACCGATTGCGCATGTATTCCCTGTGATTGCCATGAATGCCTATACTGAGTTATATGGAAAAGTAATTCATTATGGTAGTTATATGCTTGCGGCGATTCCTGTTGGTATCTTAACGGCACTAGTCACGCTATTAGTTTTCCGATATGTGATAAATCCAGATACTTCAGCATTTGTAAATTACGAAAAAAAGAAGATTCATGTGGAACAAGAAAAAACAACACGAGCTGAAAATCTTGTGCTTGCGGTATTTATTCTTGTTGTATGCATGTGGGTATTACCAAATCTATGCATGCATATTATTAAGGAAGGATGGATCTACGTTGGCCTCAAGTATTTAGATAAGTTAGGTACAGCTTTTCCACCTTTAGTGGGGGTTGTTCTACTATCGATTATGACGGATGAAGGAAAACCTTTATTGAACTTTGGTGAAGCAATGAGTAAGGGTGTATCTTGGCCATCACTTATTATGTGTGCTGGTACTACCGCTCTTGGTGCAGCTATCACCAATAGTGATATTGGTGTTACTGCATGGATATCTGCAGGACTATCTCCGATTACATCGCATTTACCTGTGATGATCATGGTGTTGATATTTATTCTTTGGGCTGCGATTCAAACAAATTTATCTAGCAATATGGTAACTGCTACAGTTGTGTCTGCCGCTGCTCTAGCGGTAACTGCGAATATGACTGCGGTAAATGTTGCTGCACTGATTGTGAATGTTGGGATGATGTCTGCATTTGCGTTTGCGACACCTCCAGCGATGCCATGTGTAGCGATTGCGGTGTCGAGTGGGTGGACAAATACAAAGCAGATGATGGTATATGGATTTATGATTATGGTTGTAGCGGTAGTGATTTCTACGCTTGTTGGTTATCCAATCGCAGCAGCGTTACTATAAGTTAATGAATAATAGTATTTCACATGCATGCCGGTAGAAGAATCTACCGGTTTTCTTGTCAGATTACTTGAATAGATAACAATACTATACAATCCATATTTATGTGAAAAATTTATCAATTTCGTATTGACTAACTGAATATTGATAGTTATTATCATTAAGCAGACTTAAGTTAGATGGAGGGAAATTTAAAAATGAAAAAGATTCTAACAACTTTATGTGCTGTCGCAATGCTGGCAGGTTGCACAGCTGGAGGATCCAAGAAGTCTTCCACAAATACTTCTACTAAGGAAGAAACAGTTGCTACTGTAATGGTTGGTACAGGTTCTGTTACGAGTGTATCCAATAAAGCGAAGGAAGGTTCTGATACAGCAGCACAGTTCGATACAACATTTGCGTCAGTTGTATTAGAAGGTAATGTAATCAAGTATGTATACTTTGACGTAGCACAGGATAAAGTTACTTATGATGCGACTGGTCACGTTACTTCTGATAATACTACTTCTACATCTAAGAAGGCATTAGGTGATAAGTATGGAATGAAGGACAAGTCTTCTATTAAGAAGGAATGGTATGAGCAGGTTGAAGCTTTAGAGAAGTGGGCTGTTGGCAAGACAGTTGAAGAAGTATTAAATATGCCTACAACACAAAAGGATGAAAAGCATACGGTTACTGCTGATAAGGATCTTATGACAGGATGCACAATTGGTGTTACTGCTTTCCAACAGGCTTTAGATAAGGCGGCTAAGAACGCTGTTGAAGTGAAGGATGTAGCTTCTGTAGGTTCTGCAATCTTGACTCAGGTTTCTGGTAAGGACGCTAGTGCTGAAAAGAGTGGTGAAGCTAAGGCTAGCTCTACATATGGTGTAGTTGCTTTAGATAAGGATGGTAAGGTTGTGTTTACACAGACTGATGAAGCACAAAACGCTGTGAAGTTCACTACAGCTGGTGTTTTAGATGGAGAAGCAGCTGCTGTCGCTACCAAGGGCGAAAAGAAGGATGAATACGGTATGAAGAAGGCTTCTTCTATCGGCAAGGAATGGTTCGAACAGAATCAGGCTTATGATGAATGGACAGTTGGTAAGACTGCGAAGGAAATCGCTGATATGAAAGTTACTACGAACGAAGGTGGTAAGACTGTAACAGCCGATAAAGACCTTATGACAGGATGCACAATGGGTGTTGATTCTCTACAGAAGGTAACAGCAACAGCTATCGCAACAGCCACAAAACTTAACTAATTTAAATCTTTTAGAACGATCAGAATATCTTTGGGAAACCAAAGATATTCTTTTTTCTATGCGTAGAAGGAAAGTGAGGGATGGTGGTATGACTATGCTATAATGAGTGGCAGGAGAAAATATGGAAGAACTACGCAAAAGTATTATTTTAAAAATATTAATTACACTTGTTTCTGGAATCTTGATGATGGTTGTGACATCATTTGTGATGATTTTATGTAACTTTAAAATAGTATCTGTGAATGGAATCATAGGTATGGTTCTACTAGTGACATTGCCACAGTTATGGTCTGTTTTACGAAACTATAAAATCCCTACGATGGCGATATCCTTAGGGATGATTGCAGTCTCTCTTGTACTCTCGCTAATCTATGGATGGACCGTCGCGAATAGTGTTGCACAATATACAGAACCAATGAAGATGTTTGAAACAATCTTGGCATATATTTTAAAGGTACATGGTTTAGCTGCTTTAGTAACTGTATTTATCGGTTATCGAACAAAGAAACAATAATCAGAAGGAACGGGAGGTTGGTATGAAAGTGATGAGTCGTTGGGGTAAGAATGTAAATCTAAAAAGCCCTCTACAGGAATATCCTCGCATGCAGCTACAGCGTGGTAGTTATACGAACTTAAACGGTCGTTGGGAATATCAGATTACAGATACGAATCAAATACCGCAAGAACATAGCTGGAAGCCAATCAACGTTCCTTTCCCTTTGGGTTCAGAGCTTTCTGGTAGTGATGAAATTTTATTACCTGGGAAAGTATTGTGGTATAAAAAACAATTCTCTTATAAACCAGGAGAATACCATACACATTTGAATTTCGAAGCAGTTGATCAACAATGTATTGTCTACCTTAACGGTATCGAAGTTGGTAGACATATAGGTGGCTATGAGCCATTTAGTTTTGATGTATCTAGTTATATCAAGTATCAGAATGCATTACTTGTAAAGTGTACTGACCCAAGTGATACAGGTGAGTATGCATACGGAAAACAGAAAATCCAACATGGTGGTATGTGGTATACACCAATGTCGGGTATTTGGCAAACAGTATGGTTAGAAGATGTTCCGCTACATGGAGTACATGCATTAAAGATTACACCGAACTATGATAGACAGACAGTTTATCTAGAGATGGAAGGTGACTTTAATCATGCGACAATTACAATCAGTGCCGCAGGGAAGATGATTTATCATGAGATGACGGCAAAGATGCGTAATGAAATCTTTATCGAAAACATGCATCCATGGTCACTGGAGGATCCTTTCTTATATGATTTATATATTGAAACAGAAGATGATATCGTTAAGAGTTATTTTGGTATGCGCTGTTTCACCTGTGAGAAGGATGAAAAAGGATATCCTCGATTCTGTTTGAATCATGAACCGGTATTCTTAAGTGGTGTATTAGATCAAGGCTATACGCCAGAGGGAAATTTGACGTATCCTGATGATGAGATGATGATTTATGATATTCAAAAGTAAAAGAGTTAGGTTTTAACATGATACGCAAGCATGTCAAAGTGGAATCTCGTCGTTGGTATTATCATGCCGATCGTTTAGGGATGCTTGTCATGCAAGATATGCCTAATGGTGGTCAACCAAGTAAATTAACCACTTTATACTTGCCGCATTTAAATATCACGCGTATGAATGATCAGAAGCAAAAACACCTTGGTAGAGGTGATGAATGGGGTAAGAAAGCATACTATGATGAATTAAATGCAATGATTCATAACTTGTATAATGTTGTGTCTATCTTTGCGTGGGTCCCTTTCAATGAAGGCTGGGGACAGTTTGATAGTGCTAAGGTAACTAAGCACATTCAATTGATGGACTTAACACGTTTTGTGGATAGTGCTAGCGGTTGGCATGATCAGGGGGCTGGGGATTTCTATAGTCGCCATGTGTATTTCCATACCTATACAAATCCACAGAATCATGAAAAGAGAATGTCAATTTTATCTGAGTTTGGAGGTTATTCTTATTTAATTCCAGGCCATAGCCTTGCCCAAAAGCTTTATGGTTACAAAAAATTCACAGATAAGTTAAAGTTAAATACAGCGATTCGAAAGTTGTATGAAGATAGTATTATCCGTAATATTCCAAAAGGATTAACTGCTTGTGTATTTACACAGTTAACGGATGTGGAAGATGAATGTAATGGTATTATGACGGCGGATAGAGAAATTGTGAAGTTGGATGAGAAGAGAATTCGTAATCTTAACCAACGATGCATGAGGAGGTTAAAGAAATGAGAAATCAAATTGTTATCGCAGAAGCGTTGGGTGGTAGTGTTAGAATCCACGCAGTTGATACAACAGATATTGTAGAAGAAGCTAGAAAGCTACATCACTGTATGGCTACTTCTGCCGCAGCGTTAGGTAGAACCTTAACGGTTACAGCTATTATGGGTAGTGACTTAAAGAACTCCTATGAAAAAGTAACCTGTATCTTTAATGGACATGGTCCAGCAGGCACTGTACTTGCGCAAGCGGACGGTAGTGGAAATGTGAAGGGCTTTATTGGTGATCCTTCAATCTATCTTGTACGTGAGGATGGACATTTAGATGTTGGGAAAGCAATTGGAACGAATGGTACGTTAACTGTAACTCGTGATATGGGTTTAAAAGAGCCTTTCTCTGGTATGGTGAATATCCAGACAGGTGAAGTTGGTGATGACTTTGCGTATTACTATGCAGTCTCTGAACAGACACCTTCTGTTGTAAATGTAGGTGTATTGGTAAATCCTGATGGTAGTATTTTAGCTGCAGGTGGATTTATCTTACAGTTACTTCCAAACGCAACGGAGGAAGTCATCAGTGCATGCGAAGCAGTTACCGCAAAGATGAGACCAGTATCTACATTGATTAGTGAAGGAATGTCGATTGAGGACATTATTCATATGTATTTCGCTGATGTGAATATCCTAGAACATAAGGATGTTCGTTGGCATTGTGGTTGTTCACATGAACACTATAAGGAAGCGCTCGCAACACTATCTAACCATGACTTACAAGAAATGATTGATGACGGTAAGGGTGCAGATATTCATTGCCAATACTGTAGTAAAGAATATCAATTTACACCAGAAGAATTAAAAGAAGTATTGGAGTCGAAGCAGCGTGGTTAAGATTGGTAATATAGAATTACGGAATCAAATTGTCGCAGCACCTTTAGCTGGAATCTCAAATCCGGTCTATCGTGAAATCATGCATGATTATGGAGCAGGTCTTGTTGTTAGTGAGATGATCAGTGATAAAGCATTACACTATCAGAATGCAAAGACACAGGATATGTGCCGTATTAGTGAGGGTGAACATCCAGTAGCTTTACAGTTATTTGGAAGTGACCCTGTTACCATGGCTGAGGCAGCAGAGTATCTAACCAAGAATACCAACTGCGATATCATCGATATTAATATGGGTTGTCCTGTACAGAAGGTTGTAAAGGCTCATTCTGGCAGTTATTTGATGCAGACACCAGAGCTTGCGTATGAAGTCATGCATGCAGTGGTAACACATACAGATCGCCCTGTAACGGTGAAGATGCGTGCCGGTTGGGATATTGACCATATTAACTGTGTAGAAATCGCAACCCTTGCAGAGAAGGCTGGTGTTAGTGCTGTAGCAGTACATGGTCGTACACGTGGGCAACAATATACAGGACATTCTAATAATGCATATATCAAAGCAGTAAAGGATGCGGTGAATATCCCTGTAATAGGTAATGGAGATATTCGAACACCAGAAGATGCTAAACGTATGTTAGAGGAAACAGGATGTGATGCGATTATGATTGGCCGTGGACTTCTAGGAAGACCATTCTTCTTACAGGAAGTGGATGCCTATCTGAATGGTGGTAGCTATGTAGAGCCTGATTACAATGAGAAGTTGGATCTTGCATATCACTATGCAGAAAAGCTATGTGAATATGAAGGTGAAAGAAATGGCATCTGTATGATGCGTGGCATGGCTGGCTGGTATATTACAGGCTTACCACATGCTTCAGAGTATAAGAATCGTTTATCTTCTATCTCTTCTCTTCGTGAGATGAAGGAAATCATTGAAGAATATCGTTTATTAATTAAGAACTTTATGGAGAAACAATAACCATAAAGTTCTTTTCATGCATGCATAAAAAAAGCCCTGTTTTTATACAGGGCCAAACATACATGTCGAAAGATAAGGGGTTTAGTTTCCTTCAACAGCGTTTGTACTTTCGGATAGATCTTCTGTTAGATTTAACTTACCAAAGTCAGAATCTGTTGGAAGAACTAAATCAAATTCAGGAATAGCGTTCATCTTGAATGTGAATTCATCAGCGCTTAGTCCTAAGATATGTCCACCATGTGTCTTATCATCTGATAAGAAGTGGAAGTGCCAACCTGGTAGGTTGATACCTTCTACATAATCAGGGCAGTAGATTGCGATAATCTGTCCTTCTTCATTTTCATAGTGATATTCTCTTTGTTCGCAAGCTGCTTCAGCAAGTGTAGGATATGGCTTTGCACACTTGTAGCAACTACGTACATGCATCTTGGAGAACTTAGCATGTGCTAAGAACATATAGAAGATATTCTTGTTTTGATCAACGATTGGTTGTAACTTTTCCTTTAATGTCTTAATATCTTCAACATTTGTGATTGTCTGTTCCTTTACGGAGTGATCAAATTTAGTAACTGTAGAGAATGCTAACTTATCTGTATCAGCCATCTTAACAACTGTTCCATCAGCTGTTCCCTTATAAGCGACACCATCAACAATTAATGCTTCGCCATCAAGTCCTTCATATGTACCGATACCTGTATCGCAATCACTTAGTAAATCCTTAACTGTCATTGCGCCGTTAAAATCACCTAACATTAATGCGTTTAATGTAGAAACCTGTAAAACCTTTTGCATAATAACTTTTTCCTTCTTTCTTTTTTTTATTTCGCCATGTTGTCTGCTGGATGTCTTTGTAATTCAGCTTTAACAAGGAATGGTGCTGCAACATTTGTAATTGCTAGTACGAATGCTAAGATTGCGATTGTTGATGAAACAAATGGTTCAAATGCTGCGTTACTTGAAGCAACCATTGCAGGAATAGCAAGTGCAACACCTGCAAGAGATGCAGAAGCAACACTGATATAACCTGGACGATGTAGAATGTTACGTTCTACGAAATAAGATGGACCAATAACAATAATGAAGTATGCAATACTTAATAAGATACCTTGTGGAATCATACCTAGTGCTTTGAATAAATTGATTGTAGAACCAAATTCAAATCCTAAGAATGGTAAGATTGTTGCATTACCACCAGCAAATACTTTACGAATGTCTTCATCAAGACTACCGAGAATCATACCTAAGATGAATGGAATCAATAATGCGACAATCTGCATAACCTGAGCGATACCAAATCCGGATGTTCCATAGAAACCTAAGAATAAGATTGGTAATAGAGGCATAGAGCAAATCAACATGATACCAAATCCAGCCTTATCAGCTTCATCGCCGAATGGAGAAATAATACCCATGTATAATGCGGCGTTAGCACTTGTGATTGCACATGCAACAGCTAGGAATGGAATTCCGAATACACCTTCAAATCCAAATAATACATAGTATAGTGCGCATAATGCATATGCAACTACAAGACGAACAATTATAAGTGGGACACTTCTACCAAGTGCAGATTTCAAATCTGAAACCTTAACACCAGTACCTGTAAAGAATAACATCAAACCAATAATCAACATCTGACCGGAGGATGAGAACATATCCTTCATAGGATTTCCTAATACAGCCCAGATATCTACATTGAAGATTCCTTGACCAATTGTGGTGATGATTGCACCAATAATTAATGGAACAAACATTGTTCCTGCTGGAACCTTCTGTAAGGATTTCCAGATGTTAATATTCTTTTTTTCTTCTGACATAACTATCTCCTTTAAAAACAACGGCTCAAGTGAAAAGTTAAATTCCACTTTTAAAGAATAAAAAAATAAAGTGGAAGTAAGTTATTCAGAAATAGTACTATCAAGGGTCAATAACCTAAGATGGTATTATTTTTTAAGTTGAAAATGATATTTTTAGTTAGAATGAAGATGAAGTTACAGAAAAATGAGCGCATGAAAGGTAGGGCAGAATCTACTGTTCAAAAATTTGTAGAGTTGATTCTACTCGTTCTCTGATGAAAGTTAAATACCGACCCTTCGTGTGATTGATTTTTGAAACTTTTGAGTTATCTTCTTACTTTAGAAGATATGGTTTTAGAATTACTTCGTCTGCAGCGATTTCGGTAATTCCAAAATCATGAAGTCTCTTAGCCATTTCTTCGTTGTAGAAATGGAGCAGCTGTATGGATGATCTTCCGTGCAGCTTTTCTTTTGGATATGAGTTGATATTGGTACTGATAAGATTTGCCTTTTCTTGTGATGTAAGTCCCAATGCATGGAGATCGCATCCCTTGGACATATCTCTTACCAATAAATGCACGTTCTCTAGACTTCCTTTCTGCCAAGAGGCCATCGAATCACAGTAGAACATACGTGTCCTACGCATTCCATCTTCACGTATCTCAGCTTCTTCAGCTAGAATGAATTCACTTCCTCTGTCTGTTAATATGACCTCAACTTCTTTTTCAAACATTTCTTTTCCTAGTATCTTTTCCAATAATAGGATTCCATCCAACATATGTAAGGAGTCCTTTACTGTTTGATAGATACATATCAAGAGGTCATACTCTCTGAATTTGAAGGTCTGTAGGAAAGGACCATTGGATATGCCGTTGTATACCGTATCCATCTCTACGACCTTGGCATCGGAATTCTTTTCCATATATATCAAGAAGTCGGAGTACTTTCTTCCTATCAGGTATCGATTGTCTTTGCGTGGCTTGTATGTATTGCGCTTTTGTTTGGACATCTTTCGTCTTACGACACGTTTCAAATCGATTGTGCTGATTGATACGCCCACATCTTGGAAGACACCATTTTCGATATAGTTGTATATTGTCTTTTCTGATAGTTTGATTTCTTTGTGACTTTGAAGAATAGAGTAGATAGACTGACCTTTCTTGAGTAATGGTAATAAGAGCTAACCAAGCTGCTTGATATCATTTACTGTCGCATTGATACCTTTTTCGTGAAGATGTAAGTGTCATCTGATAGTCGTGCTGTGCATCAAATGCAGAGTATCGATATTTGTCATAACGACAAGAGCGATAGTTTCACATCCATTACAAGCTCCTGGTGACTTGTCCCTGCGAGTACATTTGAAAGGGACATAATCACTACAATCTAGAGTACAATATCGTTCATGTTTACAACGTTTATAGTTAGCACACTCTAGAGGGCAGATTACATTTGTATGCAAGGAAGCGATGTAGTTTGATTTCTTTTTCCTATGGTTGACTTGTCTTTACCAAGGGTAGTAGCGATAGCTTGTTTAGTAGAACCATTTTCGATAGCAGTTTCGATGATCTGTCTATCTGAATAAGACATGTGAATTCTTCGTTAACATAATGTTTTCCTCCCTAAAAACACGAAGGATAGGCAATTATATTGAACTAGAAGTGTAAGAGTAAATTCAACTAGAGTTTGGTGAATAACTAAATTCAACTTTCATACCTTAGAAGTGGAATTTAACTTTTTCACTTGAGGTTTAAAAACAACGTAATCAATATATAATTTTTATTTGATAATGAACCGTTCTGAACATATAATAGTGAGTATTCTTTTTGTGCTATCAGCATAATCGGAGGTGTGGATGGATATTTCAAAAATTAGTGGATGCGTTTTTAACTGGTGTTAACTTAGATGGACTGGTAAAAAAATATCATCAATATTATTAAAAATGCCCAATATTAATATTAGATGATGCCTTTCATGTAGTTTCTTATTATAAGTCAGAAGACTTTCAGGATATCCCTTTCGATTCAACAATCGAGAGTAAACATATTACTTATGAAGTTGTACGTAATTTAAACTGGCAGCCAAATTTAAAGAAGCCAGTATTTTTTTGACAATCGAAGAAAAGCCCGTGGAGACGTAGAGTCTCAACGCTAAGACAGAACATAAAAAAATATCGGTTATTTATTTTGTGTAGATGTAGAAGGTCATCTAGAACAAGTCAGTGATAATGACATGTATAAAATTGAAATGATCCTGGCAAAACAATATTTAGCCCAGATTGAAAATCAATTTCTTTCGAAAAATACAGAAGAAGAGATTCTGACACACTTATTAGATGGGGATTATCAGAACCCTGCTTTATTTAAACTACAGATAGCGAATACCTGGCTTGAACAAATGGATCAAGGACACCTTGCGCTCATTGACGTATCAAATAGAACAAATCTACAGATGTCATACCGTTCATTAGACGCAAAGTTAGAAACTGCATTAGCAGGAACATGTCCTTTCTTATATCAGAAGAATATTCTGCTTTTCATACATGAAAAAAGACAAGTTGAAATACTAGAGACCATTGCAAAGGAATTCCAAGTATGTGTTGTTGTCTCTAGTGTTATAAAAGATATCTATGAGTTGCCAAAGGTTTATAAACAAATTTTAGAGGAAACCTCATTATTACAAAATAGGACTTTCTCGGCCAAAGTATTCTATACGGAAGGATATCGTTTGCGTCTGATGTTGGACCAGATGAAAAGTCGATTTGATTTAGTACCTGATGTATATAAAAGAATGTATGAGTATGATAAAGAAAATCATACGGTATATTGTGAAACACTATATTATTATGAATTAAAAAAATCATTCTGTAATTGAAACTGCACAAGAGTTATTTACGCATCGGAATACAATTGTGTATCGTCTTAGAAAAATTAAAGATATGTTTCATATCGATGATGCTCACGAGAGTGAAAAATTAATTCGTTTAATTAGTTTGAGCTTATGTTTAATTCAAATGAATCAAGATGATATTGTTCTAGATCATATGCATGCCAGTGATATATTCGGAAAGTAATGAATTATGTTATTTTGGTGAATATTGAGCTTAACAAAAAGATATCAGAAAAAATTATGATAAACTTACCGCATTGAGGTGATGAAGTATGAAAAAAGGACTAGTTCTTGAAGGGTGGTGCGATGCGAGGCATCTTTACAGCAGGTGTTATCGATGTATTAATGGAAAACCATATTACATTTGATGGTGCGATTGGTGTATCTGCTGGTGCGTGCTTTGGTGTAAATCTAAAGAGTAAGCAGATTGGTCGTACATTCCGCTATAACATGAAATACGCAAAAGGATCCAAGATATGCAAGTGTTCAATCATGGATTAAAACAGGAGACTTTTTCAATGCGGAGTTCTGCTATCATACATTGCCTGAAAAGTTAGATCCAATGGATGCCGCAACATTCTCTAAAAATCCAATGAAGTTTTATTTAGTCGCAACAGATATTGAAAGTGGTAAACCATATTATTACGATGTTAAGGATATCAATAATGAATCGTTAGATTTTGTACGTGCTTCTGCGTCAATGCCAGTATTTGCAAGTCCAGTACATATCAATGGACATATTTATCTAGATGGTGGTATCTCTGATTCTATCCCTATTAAGAAGTTTCAAGAGATGGGATATGAAAAGAATGTAATTGTCTTAACACAACCAGAGAATTATGTAAAAAAGCCACAGCCAATGATGAGGGCAATTCGTGCAAAAGTATCGTAAAATATCCAAACATGGTACGTGATTTAGAATTGCGTCATGAAACCTATAATGAAACAATTGCATATATCAAAGAAGAGGTTGCGAAGAATAACGTATTTGTAATTCAACCAGAAAGAGCATTAAACATCGGCAGAATTGAACATGATCGTACAAGAATTCGTGCAGTCTATGAAGAAGGTCGTAAAACAGCGATGAAAAGACTAGCAGAATTAAAGATGTTTTTAAGACAGGGTGAATGACATCATTTGAAATAGTAATTTATGATAAAATAAATACGCTATTGGGGGAATGATGAAAATAACAACGGATATGATTCATCGTGATTTACGAAAATACGCAAATGTGGTGTTAAACAATCAACCATTACTCAATTCGATTACTGCAATTCGAGAGCGTGATAGAAATCTAAAACGTAAGTTTTATGGGAAATGGTTTGGTAAAACAACCCATATGGAAGAACAAATGATTCTAAGAAATGATGGTTCTTCTTTGCGTATCTGTATTGTTTATCCAAATCATTTTAGCAAAGAGAAATGTACAGGTCTTTTATGGCTTCATGGTGGTGGATATGGAACAGCACTACCAGAAGAATGCTATCCATATGCGGAACGTTTCTTAACAAATGGAAACGTAGTCATGGTACTACCAGATTATCGCAAGAGTTATGAAGCTCCATATCCGGCAGCCTTAGAAGATGCTTATCTAACACTTAAGTGGATGAAGGAACATGCATGCAAGTTACACATCAACCCTCACCAACTATTTGTAGGTGGTGAAAGTGCGGGTGGTGGTTTGGTAGCTGCGTTATCTGTATATGCACGTGATATGAATGAAGTGAAGATTGCATTCCAAATGCCATTGTATCCAATGATTGATGATCGCCCATCTAGTGAAAATAAACAAGAAACATTAGCTTGGACTACTTCACAGAAGTATTTCCATTGGCAGTTATATAAACGGAACCTACAGGATGTACCGGTGTACTGTGCACCTGCACGATTAAAGGATTTTCGTAATCTACCACCAACATTTACAGTTGTGGGAACATTGGGACCATTTCATGAAGAAACAGTAACCTATATGAAACACCTATATAAAGCTGGTGTGACAATCATGTTAAAGGAGTATGAGGGTTGTTTCCACATGTTTGATACACGCTGCCCAGATGCACAGATATCTAAAGAACTCATACGTCTGGAACAGAAGGCATTTCAATATGCACAACAAAACTTCTTTGCAAGACAAGATGAAATCAGTCAAGAAGATAGATCCTTTCAAGAGGATATATTCCGTAATTTCCATGCATACATGGATAGGAAAAGTGAATATTAAAAGAAAGCCCGAGATGTTTATCTCAGGCTTATTTTTATAGTTGTTCTGCTTGTACTTGAATGAGATTCTGTAGTTGCATGCGATACAATAATAAGTCATCCTCAAGTGGATTTAATACAGCTGCCGCAACCTTAGTGTTTATATTTAAGAAATCTAGTATATCTTGTTTTGTGGCGATGTAGATCTGTTCATCTTTCTGTAGGGTTGGTTTAAACTTTTGTAGTCCTTCCAATGTAGAAAATACAGGAAGATACTTTTCACCATCAGTTGCCTGCATTAAATCAACACGGTCAATATCAGATGCTTGAATACTGTCATTTTTGATTGCGTCTTCTTTTGGTAGAAGGCGATATAGAATCGACGGTCACCTGACATATAGAGTGTTAACTCTTCTAGTATCTTTTGCATACCTTCTTCACTAAGAGGTGCTTTGCGTTGTAAGAGTAGACTCTCTAGTTTTGTATCTATCGTTGTATCAATTAATGAATTAAATTTTTGCATGTAATCCTCACCATTTCTGCATTTATTATATAATAGGAACATGAAAAATAATATTCTCTCCAACAAAAAAGATGATTCAAGATGAAGATTTAGCCCCAAAAACAACACCAGTTTTTCTTTCGAAGACAGAAACATTACTAGAAAAACTGCGTGGAATGAGTGTTGAACAACTACAACATATGTACCGTTGTAATGATAAAATCTTGGCTGAAAATATGAAACGAATTGAAACGATGAACTTACATGAGAATCTTTCACCAGCGTTATTTAGTTATAGTGGTCTTGCGTTTCAACATTTATCTGCGACGTCTCTATGTCAGGATGAACTTGACTATCTTCAAGAGCACTTTCGTATTCTTTCTGGTTTCTATGGTGTATTAAAGCCAATGGATGGTATTACACCATATCGTTTAGAAATGTTATCGGTATTTCCAGATGATAGTAACCTATATGACTATTGGAATGATGCGCTTTATCGTGAGCTCAATGACAATGTGATTATCAATCTTGCGTCCGAAGAGTATTCACGTTGTATCAAAGAGTACCTTCAAGTAAATGATCGCATGATCAATATTATCTTTGGCGAATTTAAGAATGGAAAGCTAATCACAAAGGCGACCAAGGCAAAGATGGCACGTGGAGATGTGATTTGGTATATGGCACAAAATCACATCACTGATCCTGAAGACATTAAGAAATTTAATGAACATTATTACTATGATGCTGAACTTTCTGATGATACACACTTTGTATTTATTACACAGGAGTAAGATACAATGATTGGTATGATTATCGTAATCAGTATTTGTTTACTCTATCTATGGATGATTCATCCCCAGAATCTTAATGATGAAAAGTGGGAAGGATTTCGTCATCACTATTATGCTCACCGTGGTTTACATGATATACAAAGGAATATTCCAGAGAATTCAATGGCTGCTTTTTTGAAAGCAGTAGAGAATGGTTATGGTATTGAGCTAGATATGCAACTAACCAAAGATGGTGTACCTGTTATTTTTCACGATGGAAAGACTGGTAGATTATTACGTGATGAAAATGGTGCAGTCGTTAATACAGTAATCACAGAACTACCACTAGAAGAATTACAGAGATGCCACCTACTAACAAGTAAAGAGAAGGTTCCTCTGTTTGAAGATGTATTAAAATTGGTAGATGGAAAAGTTCCCTTGATTGTGGAATTAAAGGTAGCCAATTCATCAACTGATACAAATGTATTGTGTAGTAAGGCAGATTTGTTGTTGCGAAATTATCACGGTGTATATTGTGTGGAGTCGTTTCATCCTGCTTGTGTAAACTGGTATCGCAAGAATCGTCCTGAGATTATTCGCGGTCAACTCGCTGAACATCCTAACGCACAAGCAAAAGGAAAAATGTTTGTCGCAACGAGGATAATGCAGTATCTTCTAACAAACTTTATTACACGACCAAACTTTATTGCGTATAACCACCATAACCGTTATAACCTTTCACGCATGTTATGTCATCGTATATTTAAAAATCCTGCAGTAGCTTGGACAATACGTTCCCAACAGGAGTTAGAAGAAAACCGCAAGTATTTTGATTACTTTATTTTTGAACACTTTATGCCAGATGGTAAATCAAGTTCCGAGGAACAGTAAATGTTTCGGAACTTTTCATTTGAACGAGGGTTTGAATAGAGAATAATATGATAAAATACTAACTATAAGGAGCTCCAATCCCAAATGAGTGATACGAGTAATTTTATTTTGAATTTATCAGTATTGTTTCGCAATACACAAAAATATTTTGATAAGATGCTGGCGCCATATGATATTGGCTCCGGCCAATTAACATTTTTATTGATTATCAATGAGAATGAAGGCATTACAATGCAAGATGTTACACGTATCAGTGAAGTGGATAAAGGTACAACAACGAAGAGTATTCAGCGTCTGATTGAGCAGGGATATGTAAGTGCAGTACAGGATGAAAAAGACCATCGTATGAAGCATTTGCATACTACTGATAAAGCATCCGCAATGATGACGGCAGTATATGATTTTGTAATCAATGTCGTGCAGCACTAGCTAGTGGTGTTGATTTCGATCAGTTCGAGGAAATGCTAAATGTTGCCTGTGAGAACTCTCGTACTATTTTATCTAGTGAACCAGATACGTTCCATACATTAAAAATTGGTGCCTTACAAAAGACAACAATTACGGATTACCCTGGGAAAGTCGCAGCGACAATCTATACAGCTGGATGTAATATGAAGTGTCCATTCTGTAATCAGAAAGACCTCGTGTTTATTCCAGAGAAATATCGTTATATCGCACCAGAGGAAATTCTTTCATACCTCAATCAGCGCAGTGGCCTACTGGATGGTGTAGTAATCAGTGGTGGGGAGCCATTATTACAAGAAGAACTTATCCCTTTTATTCGCCAGATTAAAGAACTAGGCTACGCAGTGAAACTGGATACGAATGGTACAAATAATGAGAAGCTAGGAGTACTATTGGAAGAAGGCCTGGTAGATTTTGTGTCACTAGATATGAAAAATAGTGCGGAGAAGTATCCATTAACCAGTGGACTGAAATCGGATGTAGAATACAAACATCCAATTTCAGAAAGCGTACGCTTACTACAGGAATATAAAGTAGAACATGAATTTAAAACAACCGTTGTTAAGGAATTTCATACGGTTGATGATTTAATAAAGATTGCCAAGTTTATTGGTAGTGATGCTCATTATGTATTACAACAATTTATCTCTTCGGATACAGTGATTCAACCTGACCTGCATGCATATACTGCTGAAGAGATGGTAGAGATGAAGAAAGCGGTTGAACCGTATGTGAAGGTTGTGGAATTAAGATTGGCAAAGGAGGTGTAGCTGATGTATCGTGTAAAGAAAAGAGATGGCAGTACTGCTGCGTTTAACATCAAGAAGGTCGCAAGTGCGATTCGTAAAGCGTTTGATGCATGTGATCGTGAATACACCGATAGCGTAATTGATTTAATTGCATTACGTATTACCAGTGATTTTGAACCTAAGATTCAGAATAGTTTAATTGACGTAGAAAAGATTCAGGATAGTGCAGAAAAAGTATTAAGTGAATCTGGATATGCGGATGTATCAAAGGCATATATTCTCTATCGTAAACAGCGTGAAAATGTACGTAATATTACAAATACAACATTTGATTATCATTCTGTTGTGGATAATTATATCAATACTGGAAATCAACACAGTAAAGGGAATACAACATACTCTGTTGGTGGTTTGATTTTATCAAACTCAGCCTCTATCACTACCAATTATTGGTTGAGTGAAGTATATGATGAAGAGGTTGCTAATGCACATCGTGATGGTGATATTCATATTCATGATTTGAATATGTTAACAGGATGTAATGCAGGGTGGTCTTTAAAAGAGTTAATCCAACAAGGTTTAGGTGGTGTGGCTAAGCAAACTTCTTCCGCTCCTGCAAAGCATCTGATAACCATCTGTAATCAGATTGTAAACTTCTTTGGGATTATGCAGAATGAATGGGCAGGAGCGCAATCCTTCTCATCCTTTGATACGTATCTAGCTCCGTTTGTACGCATGGATCATTTATCATTTGGTGAAGTAAAGCAAAGTATGCAGACACTAATCTATGGTTTAAATACACCATCTCGTTGGGGAACGATTTCTCCGTTTGCGAATATTTGCTTTGATTGGACAGTTCCTGAAGATCTTGCAAAGCGTCCAGCGATTGTTGGTGGTGAGGAACAGGATTTTACGTATGGTGATTGTCAGGATGAAATGGTAATCATCAATCGTGCCTTCCTTGAAGTTATCTTAGAAGGTGATGTGGAAGGAAATATATTCTCATTTCCGATTCCAACATATGCAATTACAAAGAAATTTGATTGGAATAGTGAGAATGCAAAACGATTATTAGAAGTAACAGTAAAGACAGGTCTTCCATATTTTGCGAATTTTATTAATGGGGATCTAAAGCAGAAGAATGCACGTAGTATCTTAGTGGTACTCATTTTAATGCAAAGAAATTATTTAAGAAGACAGGTGGTTTATTTGCCTATGGAGAGAATACAGGAACGATTGGGACTGTATCCATTAATATGGCTAGACTTGCCTATCTTGCAAAAGATGAAGATGACTTCTTGAAACATCTAGATAAGGTATTAGATATCTCTGCTCGCTCTTTGAGTACAAAGCGGCAAGTTCTTGCAAGTCTTTTAGAGGCAGGGCTGTATCCTTATACCAAGCATTATCTTGGTACCTTTGATAATCATTTTTCTTCGATTGGAATCGTAGGTATGAATGAAGCATGCATGAATGCAAAGTGGATCCAAAAGGGTTTAGAAACAGAAGAGGCGCAGGACTTTGCGGAGAATGTACTCATGCATGTACGTAAGCGTCTAAAGGAATATCAAGCAGACCACCATGAACTCTTTAGTATTGAAGCAGTAGCGGCAGGAGATATCTCACATCGCTTTGCGTTAAAGGATAAAAATGAATATCCTGATATGGTGATTGCGATGCAAGGTGATACACCATACTACACAGGTAGTACTGAGTTACCAATCGATGGAAATGTAGATTTATTTACTCGTTTAGATATACAGAATCGCATGCAAGAAATCTATACTGGTGGAACCATCTTCAATGTACGTCTTGCGAAGAATGAGTATGACGCAAAAGGTATTGCGATACTCTTAGAGCGTATTATGGAAAAACTATACAATTCCATATATCACGTTGAATACATGCAATCGTGATTATCCAATTGAAGGTTATTTATACCAAGAGGTCTGTTAACGAAAGATGAGTAAACTTCCACAATTAATCACGACAAAAAACTGTCCAAAGTGCAAACTCATCAAAGAATATATGGCGCAGAAAGGACTTTGCGTATGAAGTGATAGAAGCAGAGAAGAATATGAAACTCTGTAGAAATCTAGGAATTATGATTGCACCAACGATGTTGGTCTCATCACGAGGATAGGATTGAACAGCTCATTGGTTTTGAGGCGATTCAAAAATTTATCGATAAATAGAGTGTAGAAAGAGCTAAGACATTATGTCCTAGCTCTTTTTGTTAGATTTTATTTTTTTGAAGCAAATTTACGATATCCTGCGAAGCATAGAATAATCACTGCTCCAGCAAGTAGGAAAATATAACCAGTAATATTTGTATGGTCACTTGTTTGTGGAGAAACAGCATTTTGGCTTAGGATAAATTTCCATGTACCTATAAATGTGGTGTCAGTGCCATCTGCTGTAAAAGTATCATGGTCATAGCCAACAAATACCCATTTACCATTAGAAACTGTGATTTCTGTTTGTGCAGGTGCTTGTGCTGTGATAACTGTTCCAGGTGTGATTCCGTTTGCGGCAGAAGGAAGTAAATCTGTAACCGCAGAAGGTAATACTTCTCCATTTTGACTAACGAAGGAATAATTTACATTGGAATTTCCTAAAACTCTTACGCTTGCAGTTTTTGTGACAAATCTACCTGGCGCTACTTCTGTAGAATACGTAATTGTATAATTACCAGGAGTTGTTGTATCAACATTGTTATGTGTAATACTAATATCACTTGTATTAATAACTGTATTACCAAACTGATGATATGTTAAGTTATCAAATGGATCCCAAGAATCACCAACATGAAGTGTGATATCTTGTGTATCTAAGACTTTAACTAATTCAACATAGAATGGAGAGAGTTGAACATTTGCGGCTGCGTCAAATGTATCTGTCGTTAATGGATTTCCGTCTGTATCGATTAGGTTAAGACCAGTTGAGCCTAGAAGATAACGGTAAGATGTCATCAAATCTCCAGCACTTGTACGCTGTACACTATAACCTTCATCCTTAACAGCAGCGAAGATTGGTTCGTTATTGATAGAGTAGCTAGTATTGGAGAACGCAAGACCATCACTTGGTTGTGTAAAGTCAACTGGTGATAACATCATACTGAACATGTTGAAGCGAATATTTGATGAATTCACAGCAGGCATAAGAGCCTGGATGTTCGCTGGAACTTGACGGTATGTAGAGCCGCTCTCACGAATTGTACCGATAAATACACCATGTAGTTTATCGGCTACCTTATATCTGTAAGCAGAAGAAACGGCTTGTACAGCTGTTCCTTCACGTGCAGGTGAATAAGAGTAAACGATTGTACTCATCTGTACTTGTTCATCTGTTGTTGGTTTCATTGGAATATCCAAAGTTAATGTTTCGCCAGCATGGATAGAACCATAGAAATTAATGGAAGTAACTGTTGACCAATCAAAACTTGGAAGAGCCTGAATTTCATCATACGTATAGTTTCCTGCTGGAGAATCGTATGACACTCTAAGTGTAGAACTGTAAGTACCTGTTGTTGGATTTGAAGTGAGACGATCTGGATCTGGTACTAATGTTCTACTTGGATAATAAGGAAGTTGTAATTTAATATTTACATTTGCGTCTGTTGTTGTGACGTTGTTTAGTTGTCCACAAAGAGCTAAATCATGTGCGTAGTCTTTGTTGTAAATATCGGAATTGTTAGGAACAGTTGTATACCAGTTGATAGTGGAATTTGTATTCCAGTTTGTAGAGGAATACGCTCTGTTTCCCGTAATGTTATCGATTGCGGCATAACGGAAGAAATATTCGACACCTCCGCCTGTGTAAATCGCATCTGGATTTGGATTTAATGGATTGTTGTAAAATGGCTGTAGTGTATCGTTACTTGCGTGAACAGTTGTAGATGGAGTTGTTGTAAAAATTAATAATGTGCCAAGCATAATACTTAATAGCCAAGAAACAGTCTTTTTCATTGAATTGGTCCTCCTTCTAGTTCAATAATTAAAAAACAGAACAATTATATTAGAATAAGTAGTCTACAGCAAGAAAAATGAACAAATAAATGCATAAGTTGTTAAAACAAAACACATTTTGTCATATACATTTTTATGTGGCGCAAGAAATGCATAAATTGAAAAGTGGTGCTACAATACATTGGATGAAAATGAATAAACCAAAAAGAAAAGTGAATACAAAAAGGTTACTGTTGGTATTCATCGCAGCAGCGATGTTGTTCGTCACAATTGGTAGTGTGCTATTGCTGGGGTTGTCCTCGTTAATTGATGGCGTACGTAATTATTTTACAGGTGTTTCATTATCTATTGATGAATCGAAACTCAGCGTTGAGTACGGTACTAACTTTGACCCTAAGGATATCATTACAGATGTTCATGGTACGGTAGAAGTGGATGGTACTGTAGATACTCACAAAGTAGGTACATATCCAATTACATATATTTTAAAAGATAAGGATATTCGTAAGGAGTATCAGTATACTGTAAAAGTTGAAGACCATACAGCACCAATCATTACGATGGTGGATTCTGCCATTACGGTAAATAAAGGAGACGCGTTTCAAGCAACGTCACTAGTATCTTCTGTAAAGGATATTGTTGATGGTAACTTATCGTATAGTATGGAACTAACAAATGGTACGTATACGATGAGTGGAACTGTGGACACAAACACAATGGGTACTTATCCTGTCACTATAACTGCCAAAGATAAAAATGGTCTTGAAGCGAGCAATACAACTTATGTGACGGTTGTAGATCCTACAATCAGTACGCCATATAAAATTGGTGTCAATCGTGTATTCAATACGGTTACGATTTACGCGTATGACCAAACAACAGGAAGTTGTACATTGCCAGTCAAAGCGATGTTGTGTTCAGTGGGGCCAGAGACACCTGCAGGTGTATTCCAAACCTTTAATCGCACTCGTTGGCGTCCTTTGTATGGAGATGTATATGGCCAGTATGTAACAGATATCGTAAATGATATTCTATTTCACTCGGTTCCGTATTTTACGCAGAATCCAAGTGATTTGGAGTATGAAGAGTTTAATAAGCTAGGTACATCAGCTTCACTTGGCTGTGTACGTCTTTCGGTGAAAGATGTAAAGTGGATTTATGATTACTGTCCACTAGGTGTGACGGTTGAAATTTATGATGATGCGCAAAACCCAGGACCGTTAGGTACTCCTGAACAGACGAAAATTGATGTGACAAGTCCAAATCGTGGTTGGGACCCAACAGATCCAGACCCAAATAACCCTTGGCTATCTACGATACATTAAAAGAAAACCCTGTAATGTTTGATTGACAACTTTATGGGGTTTTCTTATATAATAGTTGTATCTAGTTTTAGATAGTAGGGAGGTAAGGATGAGCGTGCGCAAGATTTAATTATCGGAGGTACTGGTGTCATTTCTTCGGCTGTACTAGGAATGCTAGCGAAGAGTCGAGATACCGAGTTATACGTTATCAATCGTGGACATCATCCATTACCTGTAATGGCTAATCATATTATCTGTGATGCTAATGATACAGCTGCGATGCAGACGATTATTGGAAGTACTGTATTTGATGCGGTTATTGACTTTGTGGTCTATACACCAGATCAAGCAAAAGATCGTGTATATTTATTCCAAAACCATACAAGACAATATATCTTTATCTCCACTGTCGTGGTATTCAATCATGAAAATAACTTCATTCTCAATGAAGACTCTGTACAGAAGAACCGTTTATCACAGTATGGAAGAGATAAGTCGGCTTGTGAGGATGTATTCAACCAAGCAGCGAAGAAGGGCTTTCCAATCACTATCGTTAGACCTTCACAGACGTATGGCTTTGACCGTTTCCCATTGAGTGTAAAAGGTAAGAATTGCTGGAGTGTTGTATCGAGAATCCTGAGTGATAAACCAGTCATCATCCATGGAGATGGCCAATCCATCTGGCATATGATGCACAGCTTTGACTTTGCGTATAACTTTATCCAATTGATTGGAAATATGAATGCAATCAATCGTTCGATTAACCTTGTTAATCCAGAGATTGTAACCTGGGATATGATTTACGATTCATTAGGAAAGGCATTGAATCGTAAAGTACAGAAAGTACATATCGCTATCTGAAACGCTCGCGATGAGTACAAAGTATCCTCTTTCCGAACAGATTGCTGGGGATAAAGCAATTCTCTAATCTATATACGGATATCGTAAGAGATGCACTAATTCCTGATTTTAAATGTCTGATCAATTTAGATAAGGGAATTGAACTTTATACACAATATATTTGGGAACATAGTGAATCAAGAATTGAAGATCCTGAGTTTGACTTATGGTGTGATCAAGTGATTAATGATTACCATGCCTATATGGGAAGATTCAATGCGAAATTTTAAACGTAGAGAAATCTACGTTTTTTTCTTGAGATAAATATCAGTTGACTTATACCCTGTGGGGGTATATAACAGATATGTAAAACGGAGGTGTGAGATGCATCAATGTGAAGTGAAACATAAAAAAAGAACTGCAGATGAGCAGAAGAAACTTGTGACTAGATTAAAGCGTATTGAGGGCCAGGTACGTGGAATACAGAAGATGGTGGAGGATGATTTATACTGTCCAGATATCTTAGTTCAGGTATCCGCTATTACAAGTGCACTAAATAGTTTTAATAAAGAGTTATTGGCATGTCACATTCGTGGTTGTGTCGCAACAGATATACGACAAGGAAAAGATGAGTCGATAGATGAACTCGTAACAGTACTTCAAAAGTTAATGAAGTAATTAGAAATGAGGTTTTATGGAAAAATATATTGTAGAAGGTATGACTTGTGCATCTTGCCAAGCCAGAGTTGAAAAAGCTGTATCCAAGGTAGATGGTGTACAATCCTGTGCAGTCAGTCTACTAACAAATTCAATGGGAGTTGAAGGTAGTGCAGATCCAAATGCGGTTATAAAAGCTGTCGAGAATGCGGGTTACAGTGCAAAGTTACAGTCAGAGACTACTACCGAAAAAGCAGATACAGCCAGTGTTTCTGCAGAAGAGGAAGCTTTACAGGATCACGAGACACCAAAATTAAAGAAGCGTCTATGGTATTCACTAGGCTACTTAGTGATCCTAATGTATATCACGATGGGCTATGGCATGTTAGGCTTGCCATTACCAGCATTCCTAAATCACAATCATATTGGTTTAGGTTTAACACAGATGTTTCTAACATTAATTGTGATGATTATTAATAAGAAGTTCTTTATCAGTGGATTTAAGTCATTCATGCATGGTTCTCCAAACATGGATACATTAGTCGCATTAGGTTCTTCTGTATCCTTTGCATGGTCGGTCTATGTATTGTATGTGATGACAGTGCAGATTACAGATGGTGTAGCGAACATGGAACTGATGCCACTCTATCATAGTCAGTTGTATTTTGAATCTGCCGCAATGATACTGGTATTCATTACCATTGGTAAGATGTTAGAAGCAAAATCCAAGGGTAAGACAACAGATGCACTGAAGAGTCTAATGAAGTTAGCGCCAAAGAAGGCTACCATCATTCGTGATGGTGTTGAGACAATCATCAATATCGATGAAGTGAAGTTAGACGATATCTTCGTTGTAAAACCTGGTGAAAGTATTCCGGTAGATGGTGTGATTATCTCTGGAGATAGTTCTATCAACGAATCTGCTCTAACAGGTGAGTCGGTACCAGTGGACAAGAGTGTCAATGATACGATTAGTGCAGGTACCTTAAATATCTCTGGTTATTTACAGGCTAAGGCTACTCACGTTGGAAAAGATACGACACTATCTAAGATTATTCAAATGGTTAGTGATGCGGCAGCTACGAAGGCTCCAATCGCTAAGATAGCCGATCAAATCTCAGCAGTATTCGTGCCTACGGTCATTGTCATATCTATTATTGTCATGATTGGTTGGTTACTTGCAGGAGCCAGCTTTGTATATGCGCTAGAACGTGCAATCTCTGTACTAGTTATTTCTTGCCCATGTGCATTAGGACTTGCGACGCCAGTGGCGATTATGGTAGGAAATGGTTTGGGCTTCCAACATGGTATCTTATTTAAAACTTCTGAAGCTCTAGAAGAAATGGGAAAGATGAATATCATCGCCTTAGATAAGACAGGAACGATTACAACAGGACAACCAACAGTAAAAGATATCTATCCAATTGGAGATATGAGTAAAAATGATTTACTGCAAATCGCATATTCTGTAGAGCAGAAATCGGAACATCCATTTGCGAAAGCAATCGTTGAAAAAGCCCAACAAGAAAACATTCAAGTATTACCAACAGAACAGTTTAAGAATGTAGTTGGTAGCGGTATTGAAGCGACACTCAACAATCATTTGATACAAGCAGGTTCAATGAGTTATATTCGAACAATCGCAGATATCTCATCTGATATTCAAGCAAAAGCAGATGGATATGCAAGTGAAGGTAAGACACCATTATTCTTTGCGCAAGATGGAAAACTCATAGGTATGATTACCGCTGCAGATACAATCAAGGAAGATTCATTCGACGCAATTACAAAGCTAAAGAAGCTGGGTATGCAGGTAGTTATGTTAACGGGTGATAATGAGCGTACTGCTAGTGCGATTGCGAGGGTTGCAGGTGTTGACCGCGTTGTGGCTGGTGTAAAACCAGATGGAAAAGAAGCAGTTATCTCAGAACTTCAAAAACAAGGAAAAGTTGCGATGGTTGGTGATGGTATCAACGATGCACCAGCACTGACAAAAGCAGATATTGGTATCGCAATCGGTGCAGGTACTGATGTCGCAATTGATTCCGCAGATATCGTATTGTCTAACTCAACATTAACCGATGTTGTTAGAGCAGTAAGACTTAGTCGCGCAACACTACGTAATGTCAAAGAGAATCTATTCTGGGCATTCTTCTATAACTTGATTTGTATTCCATTAGCAGCTGGTTTATTTGGCTTATCGATGAATCCAATGTTTGGTGCAGCAGCGATGGCTCTATCAAGTGTTACAGTATGCATGAATGCTTTAAGATTAAATCTATTTAAGATTGATAAAGATATTGAAGAAAAACATATTCAAAGAGAAAAACATATAGAAAGAAAAGAGGAAAAACAAATGGAAAAGAAGATTATGATTGAAGGTATGGTGTGTGGTCATTGTGAGAAGGCTGTAAAGAATGCACTAGAAAAGATTGATGGTGTATCATCTGCTGAAGTATCACATGTTAGTAAGCAGGCTATCGTAACATTAAATAAAGAAGTATCTAATGAAGAGTTACGTAAAAGCTGTCGAAGCAGAAGATTATACAGTTACAGGAATTGAGTAACAACTAGATATCGATGATACTCATCGATATCTTTTTCGGTTAGTTTTATCAAACCATGCATACAAGAAAAGAATGTCAATAAATGGCATTCTTTTTTAGACTTTCATGGGATTTTGTAGTGTTTTTGTTATATTGTGAAAAACTAATTAAATATTAAAAATAAATGAAACAAACAACAAGGAGTAAACATGTACGAGATTTTTGAGACAAAAGAACGATTGAGTGCAGATAATACCTTGGAAGCCCAAAAAGTACGTAATACATTGAAAGAACATCGTGTATATCTAATCAATTTGATGGCTTCGCCAGGTGCAGGTAAGACAACAACACTTGTCAGAATGATAGAGGAGTTGAAGAAGGATTACCGCGTAGGTGTGATGGAAGCAGACGTCGATTCTGATGTGGACGCAAAGACAATTTCTAATCTAGGAGTAAAAGTAATCCAGCTCCATACAGGTGGTAGCTGTCATATGACAGCAGATATGACTGCCCGTGGAATGGAAAGGCTGAACATTGAAGATTTAGACGTTGTGATTTTAGAGAATATTGGTAACTTGGTATGTCCGGCTGAGTTTGATACTGGTGCGAATCTAAAGCTAGTTATTCTAAGTATTCCTGAGGGCGATGATAAGCCACTGAAATATCCACTGATGTTTCAGGTAGGTGATATCTTACTCTTTAATAAGATTGATACTAAGGCAATCTTTGATTTCGATGAAGAGCTCTGTAAGGCACATGTTCGTAAACTAAATCCAGATATGGAATTTTATCCGATTAGTGCAAAGACTGGGGAAGGATTTAGTGAAATGATAAATGCGATACGCAAGCGTATTGAAGCGTGGAGGAATGTGGAATGAAAATCATAGAACTCCATAAGAGTATAACCGCATCAAATGAAAAGGATGCCAACGCATTACGCATGCAAATGAAATTTCAAGGAACGCTTCTCATCAACCTAATGAGTTCTCCTGGCTCTGGTAAGACCACTTTATTAAGTTCAACAATCCAAATGTTAGAAAAATTTAAGATAGCGGTTCTTGAAGCAGATATTGAATCTGCAGTTGATGCGGAAAGAATTGAACAGTTAGGTGCTGTTGCAGTACAGGTACATACAGATGGTATGTGTCATATGGATGCAGGGATGACAAAGACAGGTATTGATGCGATGAAGGAACATGACATTGACCTAGCATTCTTAGAAAATGTAGGAAATCTAATTTGTCCTGCGGAATATGATACAGGTGCTGGAAAGAATGTCATGATTCTAAGTGTGACAGAAGGTGATGATAAACCTCTCAAATATCCATTGATGTTTGAAAAGAGTGATGCCCTAGTCATCAGTAAGATTGATGCGCTACCATATTTTGATTTTGATTTAGAAACATGTATCAAACGCGTAAAGCGTTTAAACCCAAATATTAAAATTTTCCCTCTAAGTGCTAAAACCAAAGAGGGTATGAAAGAGTGGCTCAACTGGTTACGAGAAGAAACAGGTGAGTGGAAAGTGAGAAGATAATTATGACAACTGCCCCAAAGAAGAGAATGACAAATGAACGTGACTTCATTCCAGATCCAAACTATGTAGCTGCAGATCCAGAGAAGGAGAAACTATTACTTGACCTTGCATGCATGATTACAAACCGTATCAAGGCAAAGTTAACACATTCTGTTAAAACAGAAGATCCAGAATACTGGATGCTAGATGAAGTACTTACAAAAGAAGAAGTGAAGTTCATGTTATCGTTCAAGAAGACTCGTGTTGGATATAAACCAGAAGTTCTAGCGAAGAAAAATAACATGACGCTAGAAGAAACACAAAAGATGATTGACCATCTCTGTTGGATTGGTTTGATTGAGATGAACCGTGAAAATCCAGAGAACGAGAAGCAGTATAATGTGCCTATTTTCGTTCCAGGTTCTGCTGAGTTTATGATGATGAATGATGAACTAACAGCAGCACATCCAAACCTTGCGACATTCTTTAACCTAATGACACAGATGCCATTAGAACCTGTAACACCAATGGTTCCACTTGGTGGTGGCGGAATTGGTATGCATGTAATTCCTGTAGAAAAAGCAATTGAACATGTAAATCAATCCGTATCTGTAGAACATGTAAGTCATTGGTTGGATAAGTATGACAAGTACTCAATCAGTCAATGTACATGCCGTCGCCAACAAGAGATGCGTGGTGAAGGATCTGGTGAAATCAATGGTGAATTCTGTATTGGTGTTGGAGACATGGCTGAATATCAGGTTGACCGTGGTAGAGCACATTATGTTTCCTATGATGAAGTCTTAGAAATCTTAAAAGCGTGGTGAACGTCATGGCTTTGTACATCAAATTACAAATATTGATGGTGAAGGTAAGATTGTAGTATCTGTAACTGTGCACCTGGTGTATGTAATGCGTTACGTACATCACAGTTGTACAATACACCAAACTTATCACGTTCCGCATATCGAGCACATGTCGAGAAAAGAAAAAGTGTGTTGCCTGTAGTAGTGTGTAGAAGTTTGCCCAGTTGGAGCTGCGAAAGCTTGGTCAGAAGTTATGTACAAGTTTAGGCGCAATCAAATATCCAACAACATTACTGCCAGATGAGACAGAATGGGGCGAGGATCATTGGAATCAGATTATCGTGAAACTTCTAAGATTAACTGCTATGACACAGGGTACTGCGCCATGAAGACGGCTTGTCCTGCCACTTAGCAGTACAAGGATATGTAAAAGATGGCTTCTGAAGGAAGATTCATGGATGCCCTTAAACTAATCAAAGCAGGATAATCCATTCCCTGCGGTATGTGGTGCAATCTGTAATCGTCGTTGTGAAGACGCATGTACACGCGGTAGGTTGATCAACCTATCGCAATTGATGAAATCAAGAAATATATCGCTGCACAAGAATTAAACGCAGAGACACGCTTCGTACCTTTATGTGAAAAGGATGATGGTGGAATGTGGTCTGATGAATATAAGATTGCGATTATCGGTGCAGGCCCTGCTGGTCTTTCAGCTGCCTATTACCTCCGCATGCATGGATATCCTGTAACAGTATTTGAAAAGGAAAGCCGTGCAGGTGGTATGTTGCTGAATGGTATTCCATCTTTCCGCTTAGAAAAAGATATTATCGAAGCTGAAATCGATGTTCTACGTCAAATGGGTGTTGAGTTTAAATACAACATTGAAATTGGTAAGGACACAACAATCCCATCATTACGTAGCGAGGGCTATAAAGCATTCTATATTGCGATTGGTGCCCAAGGTGGACGTAAGACAGGTGTTCCTGGTGAAGACGCAAATGGTGTTCAAACAGGTGTAGAGTTCTTACGTAAGGCAAATAACGAAGCTTTAAGACATGCATTAGAAGGTGATGTAGTTGTTATCGGTGGTGGTAATGTTGCGGTTGACGTAGCACGTACTGCTGTTCGTTTAACAGAAGGCAAAGTCACAATGTTATGTCTTGAAGTGAAAAGGAAATGCCTGCCGCTGATGATGAAGTACTAGAAGCCAAGGAAGAAGATATTTCTGTTATGAATGGTTGGGGTCCAAAGGAAATCCTAACTGAAAATGGAAATGTTACGGGTGTTGTATTTAAGAAGTGCTTATCTGTAAAGGATGCGGATGGTAAGTTTAATCCTCAATATGATGAAAGTGAAACTATCACAGTTCCATGCAAGAATGTGATTACTATCGATTGGTCAATCGATTGAATAGAGACAAACTCTTAGAAGGAACAAGGTTGAACTCAATCGCAACAATACTGCTAAGGCTGACCCAGTCACACTACAGACTGCTGACCCAGATATCTTTGTTGGTGGTGATGTATATACAGGTCCAAGATTTGCGATTGATGCGATTGCGGCTGGTAGAATTGTAGAGGATTCCATTAATCGTTTCGTTCATCCAGGACAATCTATGACAATCAACCGTGACCTACGTCATTTCATTGAATTAAATAAGGATGATGTTGTATTAGAAGAGTTTGATACAGCCAAGCGTCAAATTCCTGGACATAAACAGAAAATCCAAAGGCTACATTCAACGATATGCGTTTTGGCATTTACAGATGAACAAGTTCGTACAGAAGCAAAACGTTGTTTGGGTTGTGGTGCGACATTCGTTGATCTCAATAAGTGTATCGGTTGCGGTCTATGTACAACACGTTGTGAATTTGATGCGATTCACTTGCAAAGAGATTTACCAGATGCGTCAAGAATGTATCGTTGTGAAGATAAGATTAAGGCTGTTCTTCCTTACGCCGCAAAACGTAAGCTTAAGATTTTATTCAAGAAGAAGAGTAAATAACCATGCATGAGATGGGAATCGTTACACACCTTGCGAAATCTCTTACCGAAATGGCAGAAGAAAACAAGGTCACAAAATATGGCTCAGTAACCCTAGAGGTTGGTGAAGTGTCTGGTATCATGACAGATTACTTCATAGATTGTTGGGATTATTTCAAAGTAAAGTATCCTCTATTACTAGAGTGTGAATTAAAACTAGAGACAATTTCCTGCCGTGACATTTTGTGAATCGTGTAAACAGGAATATGAGACAGTAAAACATGGAAGAATATGTCCATATTGTGGTAGTGAAGAGACGTACCTTGTAAAAGGTGATGAATGCGTTATCAAGAAGTGGAAAGCTTAGAAACAGAGAGTAGAAATTCAAAATCTACTCTTCTTTTTGAATGAATTGATATATAATGAACATTATTCTTTGAAGGGAGGAAAACGATGATGAGAAAAAGCATGGTTGAGGAAACTCTTTAAAACTGATATTACAGTTTGCAATTCCGCTCTTGTTAGAAATCTATTTCCAACAGACATATAATGTGGCAGATGCCGCAATTGTAGGACAAACACTAGGTCCTGCAGCACTAGCAGCTGTCGGTGCAACCAGCAGTGTCCAGTTTTAGTATTGGGATTTTGTATTGGTACAATGGCAGGTTTTGCGGGTACCGATTGCCCTAACGCTTTTGGCGCAAATGATCCAAAGGAATGCAGAGATTTGAATTTCCAGGGTTGTGTTTGGACTTTCATTATTGCGGTTATCCTAACTGCCGCAACCTGTTCTTCTGTCCGTTAATCTTGGATTTATTACGTGTTCAGCTGAAATCTATCAGGATACATATAACTATATTATTGTGATTTTTATTGGCATACCTTTTACACTTTTATATAACTACTTATCAGAGTATCCTACGTGCAATCGGTGACTCTAAAACATCATTTATCTTCTTAGCAATTTCGAGCTGTACTGAATATCTTCTTGGATATATTCTGTATCATTAACTTGAAGTGAGGTGTTGCTGGTGCAGCGAGTGCGACTGTCTTCTCACAGGCGGTATCAGCTGTTTTATGCTTGATTTTAATTGTGATGAAATTTCCAATCTTGCATATTCATTCAGAAGAAAGAAAAGTTTGATTCAGAACTATCAAAAGCGATTATTGATAATAGAATTCCGATGGGCCTACAGTATTCAATCACAGCCATCGGTTCAATGATTATGCAATCAGCAAATAACTCTCTAGGAACAGTGTATGTTTCTGCCTTTACCACTAGTGTCAAGATTAAGCAGTTCTTGTTATGTCCATTTGATGCCTAGCTACTGCTGTTTCTACCTTTGTCTCACAAAACTACGGTGCAAAGAAAGAAGACCGTATCAAAGAAGGTTTGCGTAAAGAGGTACTTATGTTGGTGTTGCGTATGGTGTGCTAGCAGGAATCTTCATGATTCTATTTGGAAAAAGTACTCAGTACTTTATTTATTACAGGTGATGAAACAGTACTATCTGCGGCAGATTTATATCTAAGAAGAGCAGGGATATGCTTGGTGGTTATTAGGTATCTTGAATGTTGTGCGTATGAGCATTCAAGGATTAGGATATCGATGCGTGCAATCTATTGTGGTGTTGTTGAAATGATTTGTCGAACAGCCGTCTGTGTATTTTTGGTAGCAGACTTTGGATTCAATGCGATTACGTGGGCTGATCAAGTGCATGGCTTGGCGCGGTACTCTATCTAATACCAGTAACGATTATCACGATGCGTGATATTTCAGAACAGATTCACAATGAAGTTAACGCAGATAGTTTTTAATGAAGTAGATCACATGTAGTAGTGCGGAAAACAATAAATATTAAATTTAAAACAGGAAATAAGCATAGTAGTTTTATTCTTTTAAATTAATGATTGTTGAAGTATCGTTTATTTTCATAGATGATCTTTTAGTGAATTGCTGGTTTAATTTCTTGTGAAGAATTATACCTCTTCCGTCCTGAAGGTATAGTATTTAATTGATAATACGAGCTGTTGATAAAACAGTTCCAATCACAGGAAAAAGGGAAAAAGTATATGTTTTTCAATCAGATTACAGTTTTTAATCATCATTTTAGTAGGAATAGCACTTGTTAAATAAATGGGTATGATATAGATGAAAAATACTACGAATAAAAGTATTAAAAATTTTATCAGGTCGATCTCGTAATTCTAGTAATTCTACCATAATTGGATTAATAGCTTCGATCAAGTCCTATAAAATCAAGACAAATAATTAATAGAAATATTACACCCATTGAGTATACTGCTACCAGAAGGAATAAGAAATTCATTATATGAAGCGAAATATGATTTAGGTAAAGACAATATACATTAAAAACTATCAAAAACGGAGTAATAACAAGAGACTTCAAATTCAGATTTTTGCAATATAAAATACTGTTAAAGGTCAAAAGGTTTTAAAAGCGAATAATACATTTTGCCATTTTGCGAATATCAATAGATATAGTATCAATGGCCTCCGAAAATAAAATTGAATAGATATTATTAATGAGAAAAACTATTGCTAATATACAAGAGCATCTGGGAGTTGTTGTAGCCAGCAAAAGGAAAACAGTTCCTCTAATAAAAGGTATACAAAAGATAGTAGAAGATGCATGCCTAAATCGGCAAGCATCCAGCTTGCTAAGTTAACTATATAAACGGTGACTTTTCCATGAGAATCGTAAGCACGATACTATATATTGAAACATATTACACTCGCAACTTTGATATTTTTATTCCATCTCCCAAATAAATATGGAGATGATTAAAAATTATGATATAAATAAAGTGGAATTATGAACATAAATGGCTCAATTAAGAAATTGGAATCGGTAATAATTTTTGTTGGTATATAACTAATATATGGGAATGGCATCAATAAAAGTATTTTTGAATTGATTTGAGAGTTAAGTCAAAAGGAATAATGATCCGGATAAAACGTAAGATATGAATGAAATAAATGCTTTTTAACCCCATACTTTCGTAGAATAGAAAGCGGATAATCCAATTAGGATAGAAATCAAAATACTAATCGAACATGCATATAGTAAGAATGGAATAGCTTTAGCATGCATGCAAGTATATTAGAAGTTCCCAATGCAAATATACTTACTGTAAA
>BNJU01000595.1_pt1 | contig 119855 bp, 230 predicted proteins | sample 8539281 | NCBI WGS metagenome assembly BNJU01 (sample SAMD00202456, study PRJDB9452) | human saliva metagenome | isolation source: human saliva | place: Japan | reverse complement strand
ATTTAAAAAGTGATTAATATAAAAAAATACTCAAACAATGATATAGTTTATTGTAAGAGTATTTTTTTAATATCTAATAACAAGCTGAAGGGTCATAACTTTGTATAAAAATTTCTTGCAGTATCACGTCCACAGTCGTATTTTTACTGCTGAATCATGACCAGCTAACTTTATAATCTATTAATTCTTTATTTCAAATTGTAACTATAAATGTCTGAACCAGGATGATGAAGAATTAAACCGTATTCCATTTCAACTCCGTTATTAACACCAGTTGCTTTGCCCAAGTGCTGCCAATTAATGATCTTAAGGCAGAATTAGTTATATTTTTGAAAACCTTTTAAATTAATATATCCCTCTTTTACCTTTATTATTTCCTTCCAAAACACGGACTAAAAACTTTATTCCCATCTCTTACACCTTTAATTTCTACAAGTGTATCATTCATATCAGAAGCCGTAAATCTTCTTTCATACGGATCAACTCTTTAGTTTCAGTTTTAGCTTTCATTGGTTTTGGTTTCACTTGATTTATTATTTTCTTTAGCCTGAGTTTGTACTGAAGCCATCATTTGATTTTTCCAACTGTCGTTTTTTTCCTGCTCCTTTTGGACTTTTTTTCCATCTCGCTTATCTTATTTTTTTCATACTTACAAATTGATAAATACCACCACCTATGATGATAAATCCTATAACCAGAACAAGAGCAATTATTATTCCAATTAGAATTTTTTTACTAAATTTTTTTGTTTTCAACATCTTCAGTTTTCATTATTTTTTTACTCCAATCTTTTAAAAATATATTTTTTTATCAAAGTAAATTTAAAAAAAGAATTAATGAATTTCATAAAAAAACACTTAAAAAAATATTAAATTAACTTTTCGGTTTAATTATACCTTGCTTTTTTTATTTTTTTCAACACATTTGAAAAATTAATTTATAATTAAATTTAAAGAGATTGCTAAATAACAAATAAAAAAAGTTGGAATAGATCAAAATAAATTATTTGTTAGCAATACTTAGATTAAAGCAAATTACAAGCCTTGATAAAAAAACTAGGCATTGTGGTAAAAATATAGTAATGAAAAATTTAACTGGAGGAGAATGATACCTAATGAAAAAAGAGACTTTTGATTAGTGTTTTTGATAAAACTGGGATATTGGAATTTGCACAGTTTTTGGATAAAAAAAGGTGTGAAATTATTTCGACAGGAGGGACTTACAGATATTTGAAGGAAAAATGGTCTTTCTGTGATTGATGTTTCAGAAGTTACGAATTTTAAAAGAAATGCTGGATGGGAGAGTAAAAACTTTGCATCCAAATATTCATGGTGGAATTTTTGGCGATTAGAGATAATAAAGAGCACATGGATACGATTGCAAAAGAAGGAATTGAAACAATTGATTATGTTGTTGTTAATCTTTATCCGTTCTTTAGAGAAGTTCAAACTGACAAAACTTTTGATGAAAAAAATCGAATTTATCGATATAGGTGGGACCCTACAATGCTTCGTTCAGCTGCAAAAATCATTTTAAAGATGTAACAGTTATTTGCGAAACTGAAGACTATTCAGTAGTTATGGAAGAAATGGAAAAAGATGGACAAAGTTTCTTATGAAACTAAAAAAAGATTGGCTGGGAAAAGTATTTAACTTGACATCAGCTTATGATGCGGCAATTTCTGCGTTCTTGTTAGAAGAAGATTATCCTAAATATTTGAATGTTTCTTATGAGAAAAAAATTTGACTTGAGATATGGGGAAAAATCCTCATCAATCTTCAGCTTATTACGTTTCAACTACTGAAAATGGAAGCATGAAAGATATTAAGCAATTGAATGGAAAAGAATTGTCATTTAACAATATTAGAGATATGGATATTGCTTGGAAAGTGGTTGGAGAATTTGATGGTCCAGCAGCAGTGCGATAAAAACACTCAACTCCTTGTGGTGTGGCTGTTGCAGATGATATTTTCACAGCGTACAAAAAAGCTCACGATTGTGATCCAGTATCAATTTTTGGTGGAATTGTGGCACTTAACAGAGAAGTTAATAAAGAAACTGCCGAAGAATTGAAAAAAATCTTCTTGGAAATCGTAATTGCACCTTCATTTACAGATGAAGCGTTGGAAATCTTGAAAACTAAGAAAAAACTTGAGAGTTATCGAATGTAAAACTCCAAAACCTCAAGATAAATTCGATTATGTAAAAGTTGATGGTGGAATTTTGGTTCAAGGAACAAATAATAAAATGATTGATGAAATGAATGTTGTTACTGAAAAACAACCTACTGAAAAAGAAAAAGCTGATATGGAATTAGGAATGAAAGTTGTAAAAATATGTAAAAATCAAATGCGATTGTAGTTGTTAAAAGATGGAATGGCAATTGGTGTAGGAACTGGTCAAACTAACAGAATCTGGTCAACAGAACACGCATTGCAACATGCTCAAGAAAAAAAGTTGGAAAAAGACTTGACAGGAGCAGTATTAGCTTCAGATGCTTTCTTCCCATTCAGAGATTGCGTAGATACAGCTGCAAAAACAGGAATTAAAGCGATTGTACAACCAGGTGGATCAATGAGAGATCAAGAATCTATCGATGCTTGTAACGAACATGGTATTACAATGGTATTTACTGGAATTAGACATTTTAAACATTAATTTTTTTAACAGAAAAAAATAAGATTGAATGTGCTGCACCAATAGTTTTAGAAATTAAAAATTTGAGGTGTGGCATTTTTATATAAAACCCTATTTGAATAACGAATGCATTATAAATCTTTTTATTAGATTAAATTTTAAATAATTAAAAATAAATATTTACTTTTTAAACGGAGAATAGTATTAAGTATAAGTAGATTTGAAATTGCAATAAAAAAATTAAGAGTAGAAAAAAATTCTACTCTGCAATTCATTAATTAGCATTATGTTGTAAACCAATCTAAATATGTTTTTTTGTATTTTTTTCTGTTTCAGAATTAAGCCTTTTTGCATTTTTAGATTTTAATAAAGCATTTAATTCATTTTCTGAAAGCATTTGGAAGTCAGTTCTTTCGTATTTATTACCTTTTTTTATTTCTGTTCCAGTATTAATTACTCCAAATTCAACCCTAATTTCATACGAATCCGTAACTGGTGTATTTTTGATTTTTTTGCTATTTACATAATATTTTTTTCAATTTTATAATTTAATATTGGATATTTTTTTCTTTATTATAAGATTTTACATTGTCAAATGGTGTGTATGAAACTCTATATTTGTTTCCAACTGGAACTACATTAATAAAAATAATTAAGTTTTTTTCCCATATTATTTCATCATTATCTGATGCTGGATCCATCCCTGAAAACCAATCTTTTTGATTTGAAACATAAATTTGTGCTTTTGAGGGTGAAAAAAACTTTCTACCTCACTAGTTGTAGTTTCAGAAAAAGTAAATGTTCCCAAAAACAAACATTAACATTAAAAATAAATTTTTTTCATAATTTTAAACCTTCTTTCTTTTTATGATTTATCTATCATCTCCATAATTTTATAAAACCTCATTTAATAGGTATTATACTTTTTATTATAGCATATTTTTATAAATTCGTATATCCCAATATTTTATCATCTTGATTATGCAATCACTCAATACACCTTTTTAAAAATTTATAAAATTAAAGTCTTGACAAATATATGATATTATGATATTATAATTATGTTGTTAAAAAAAGTTATAAACAATCCGGGACCGTAGCTCAACTGGTCAGAGCAACCGACTCTTAATCGGTAGGTTGTGGGTTCGATCCCCACCGGTCCCACCATTATAAAAGTTATGTTTTACAAGAGTTTTTTTAAACTCTTTTTTATTATAATTGACAATATATTAATAATGTGATATAAATTACATTGATGAGATTAAATTTAGAATATTCTCAAATTAAAATTTTTTTACAGGTAGAAAAGAAGGATTAATATGATTTTAAAAAAATGATGAAACTGAAGTAAAAATTAAAGATTTGGAAAGAAGGATTTGTTGATGAAATCTTTTTTTGATAAAAAAATTCGACAGTGGAAAAATCTGCCAAGACTAGAGAAATTATTAGATGTGCAAGAAAGTGATTTTTTTAAGTTTATTTCAAGAGGAAAACGAAGTTGTAATCGAAGGCAATATCATTGCGATGATGAATGGAAATGAAATAATCAAATATGATTTTAAGAAAAAAATATGAATTTATGGATAATAATGGAAATATTTTTAAATATGGTAAATGAAGAACAACTAGAATTGATAGAAACTGCAGAAAAATATGTTTGAAAAAAAGCGATGATTTATATTTCTGATAAAACAAAAATGGATTGCTGAAGCATTTAAACTTTTTCGATTTCATTAAAGATATTGAAAGAAAAAAAGATGAATATAATAAACAAGAACTTATCAGTTATCTGAGAGAAAAATAGATAATTTTGTAAAAAAATTAAGTTGTCGAACAGATCTATTATAAGGAGAGATTGTGGAAAAATAGAAGTTATTTTGATGGGAGGGACTGTTAAGTTATGTTGGCTGGATCATTTTAGGAAGTCTTTTAACTTCATGTACATTTGGAATTTGTTATCCTTGGGCTTTGTGCATGATTTATGGTTGGAAAAATAAATCACACTGTTATAGAAGGAAGAAGGCTGCAAATTTAATGGAACTGCAATAGGACTATTTGGAAATTGGATAAAATGGTTATTATTAATAGTAGTGACATTGGGAATATACGGTTTTTTTGGGTTCAAATAAAACTGGAACAGTGGAAAGTAAAAAAATACAACATTTTTAGATTAATTTATTGGATAAGACTGATTATTTCAGTCTTTTTCTGTTTATTAAATGATTTTTTTGATGAAAGGAGAATTGTGTTTATGAAAAAAATTTTTTTAGAATGTTAGGATTAATTATTTTTAATTGGAAATATTGGATTTGCAGAATATACGATTAAAAGATGGCAAAAGTTTATTGGGATGATGAAACTTGTCGTGAAATATGTAAATGGGGTAGTCAGTCAGTACAATAAATTTTTTTACCTGATGTGGAAAGTTTTCAAAATATTAAAAAGATGGGTATGCAAGAGATAAAGGAACGATTTATTATGATGGAGAAACGGTGAAAAAAACAAAATGGGGATAATGAAGTAGATATAAAAAAACATTTGAAATTTTTGGAAAAGAATGTGGCAAGAGATAAAAAAATACGGTTTATATTAATGGAATTGATTATCCCAATGTGGATGTAAATACAGTAAAAAAATTGTAAAAATCTAAATATGATTTTATTAATTATGTGAAGGATAAAAACGGTATATATTGGATTGGAAGTCCTGATGTAGAAGCAAATCGGCACTATGATAAGGAAACTTTTGAAGATTTAGGAGATTTTTTTGCAAGAGATAAGAATTATATTTATTATTTTGAAAAAGCCTTTTAAAGTTTATTGATAAAGCAAGTTTTAAAAAGATTATCAGATAGCTATATATCAGATAAAAATGGAATTTATTATCTTGATAAGATAATTAAAGGAGCTGATAAAAAAATAGTTTTGAAATAATGGAATGGGATTATGCGAAAGATAAAAATAACATTTATTATGAGGATAAAAAAAGTGTCAGGGAGCAGATATTAACACATTTGAGGTAAAAAGAGGATATTGTGAAAGATAAAAATAGCATTTATTCTAATGGGAAAAAAAGTTAGAGGGAGCAGATATCCAAAGTTTTAGAAAATTAAATGAATATTATGCTGTTGATAAAAAAATAATATATTATAATTTAAATTCAAATTCGGATATAAAAAAAGAATAAAAAAATACTGATGGAAATTTTAAAATAATTGAAGAAAAAAACTTATAAAAAAATAAAAGATGGTGTGTATTATTTGGGTGAAAAAAATAAAAAGAAATTGATCCAAATAGTTTTAAAATTATAAGAAAAAAAATAATTTTAAAAAAAGATAATTCATATTATGCAAAAAGATAGTAAAAATGTGTATTATATTCAATTAGATCCATTATATATTTTAGATACAGATAATGACTTTAAAAAAATGTTGTTAAAGTTTTGAAAGGTGCAAATCCTAATACATTTGAAGTGATAAATGATTATTACAGTAAAGATGATAAAAATATATTTTATATAAGTTGGATTGTTGAAAAAGAGCCTTTGATAAAAGGAGCTGATATAAAAAAACATTTGAAGTATTGAATAATGATTTTTCAAAAGATAAGGATAATGTATATTTTTGGAACTGATAGAGAAGAAGATTTAGATTCTAAAAAGTTTTTAAAATTTTGAATTTAAATAGTCAAAATAGGAATGGTTATTATTTAGAAGATAAAAATGGAATTTATTTTTCTAAAAAAATAGATGATTTTCGGTAATTATTTCAATAAAAGTTACTGATAAGGGTAAATTTTTTTGAAATGATTTCTATATTAAAAGATAATGATTATGTATATTGTAATGAAGATGTATTGAATGATGCGGATCCGAATACATTTAAGGTGGTGGACGAACATAGTTCACGGGCTGAGGATAAAAAAATCATAAATATGAGTATTGTAAGGTTGTAAAATAATAAAAAAATAGAATTAAAAATATATTGGATAAAAAAATTAAAAAAATAAGGTATAATTTCTAATGAAATATAAAAAAATAAAAAAAGAAAGAGTTGGTAGTCATGAAAAAAATCAGAATACTGCTATTATTTGCTCTAGTTATGATTTTTTTGGTGCGAACTTATTGGCGAATGACTGGGAATTTGGGTCGGAAGGTGGGCATATTGTGCCGATGAATGTGTCGAATGTTTCGATAAAGAGTGAGAGGCTTCGTTTTAAATTGGAAAAATTTAAATCGGAGTATGGGACGATAGACAATGAAATGGTGGTAACTGTCAGATTTGTGTTTGATAGTCCTGAAGCTGGGGAGAGATATATTGGATTTATTACGCCTGAAGGTGGGAATGAAGCATGGGATGAAAGAGATCATTTCAAGGATTTTAAGACTTCTGTCAATGGACAAAATGTGAGTACAAAAGCGTATAGATTGACTGATTTTGCACCGAAAGATGTAAAACAACTGGAAGAAGTTAAAAAAATATTTTTAAGGAATATGATGAAGAAAAAGATACTAAAAGAATATGAATATTACAAAAAGAGTTATGTTTACTATTTTAAGGCTAATTTTAAAAAAAGGGAGAAAAATGTAGTTGAGCACAGTTATCATTATGATGGAAGTAGTGGTGTTGGAACTGTTGATTTTCAACTATGTTTGGTCGACTATTTCAAAATGGAAAAAAATCAGAAGGTGGATGATTTTGAAGTGATTGTTGAGCCAGGAGATGCTCTTATTGCAATGCCTGTGTTAAAAGACAGAAAGATGGGAAAAGAAATAAAATGGCAATTGGCTGGAGAAGGAAATGTTGATTATGCTTACAAAGAAAAACTATGAAACAAATGAGCCATACAAAAGTTCTTTATGCAAAAATTAAAAAAAGGTTATTTATATTTTTAAAAACAAATAATTTCAAGCCTAAAGAAGAATTTGAATTGACAGAAATAAAAAGGTTTGAGAGTTAATTATGTATTTCCTGATAAAAACGGAAAAAAAGGTTTTAAATTTAAAGGATGATTTGACAGACGATGCCTATGCGATAAAAATATTTAGATAAAGATGAAATAAAAAGATATTTCAGATGAAGAATTGAAAATAATGAGAAATTATCCTTATGCGATGGCAGGTTATGATTTTTTTCGGACAAAAAAATTGAAAGACTATTTTTTTCAAAAATTTTTTTGTGGTATGTGCCAACTGGAAAAAGATGTGAAATTGGGAGAAAGCTGATTATGAGTATGTTAAAGATGTGGATAAAGTTATAAATGATAGGAAAGAATGGGAAAGTAGATAATTTGAAGATAGAAAAAAAGGTTACGGAATTTTATTGTAGCCTTTTTTTTGTTTTTGGGAAAAAGATGTTATAATAAGTGTAAAAATAAAAAAATTGGGAGATGAAATTGGATATTGAAGTTAAATTGAATGAAGGTATGAAAAAAATATATTTATAAAATATGGGAAAAAATTGGAAAATGAAGACAGAACAGAATATGATGTTGCACTTGAAAAATTATAGGAAATACTTGTTAAAGGAAACTGTAAAAAAATCCTGAGGATGTTTCAGTCGTTTGTCAGTTGGCGGGAGTTTGCTATTTGAGCAGGAAATGCGACGGTATAGAAATTTTAGAAACATTTTTGAAAAAGGAATTTTGATATTTTAACAGAAGATGAAAAAGTTTAGAATGTATGCTGATTTGGGCTTATTTGTGTGAAGATAGGGGATGTATGGAAGAAAAAGGCTATTGATTATCTTGAAAAAAAGCAATAAAAATTAATTCAAATAATGCAGACATTTATTACAGACTTTCAGTTATTTGTTTTTATGCTAAAATGTATCAAAAAAATCTCTTGAAAAATATAGAAATTGCCTGCAAAATGAGTGATGAAGCGAAAATATAGTTATGGATATGCACTGATTTTTGATTCAAAAATAAAAGAATATAAAAAAAGCTGAAAAAAATTTTTAGATAATTTGTTAATGGAAGACTCAAACAACATTAAATATCATTTTTACAGGGTTCTTTTGTAAAATTTATTTAGGAAATAAAGATACTGAAAAATATAGAAAAACTTTTTGGAAAAAAATAAAAAGAGTTTGAAATGCTGGAGAAAAACAGATTATGAAAAAAATATTTGAATTGGTTGACGTATGAAGGTTTTCACACGTTTGATGAAGATGTAATAAAAAGATTTATATTATTTATGTGGTAATTATGAAAAAAATATTGTAAATATGCAGAGAATAGTTAATTTTTAATTTAGAAGCAAATTATATGGCACCATATCTTTATTCTTTGAAACAATTGAATAAATTTGAGAAAAATAGATAAAATATTGAAAAGAAGCTGAAAAAGAGATTTTTCACAATATTGAAGAAATGAAGACTGACGAAGAATATCAGAAAGATACAACGGAAGAAGAGCTTTTTGGAAATGATAGAAGATGAAAAAAACAGAGATTGAAGAATATTAATTTAGTATCGGAGAAAAATATTAAATACAGATTTTAAGCCTAAGTTGGAAAATATTTATGTTTTTTTGAAATATGAATGTTGGATACTGATTGTCCGCAACATTTGATAATTGATGAGGATTGAAGAAATATGAAAGGAATAAAATTATGAAACAAACACAAAAAAGAATGGGCAAGATATATTCAGGATGAAATCAAAAAAATGATAGTTACGATAATTATAAGCATGCATTTATTGAATATAAGGATTATTTGGAGAAATGTCTTTTGGAAAAATCCACGAGATGTAGAAAAAGGTATGTCAATTAGCGATAGCCTATTTTTACAGTATATCAAGATGGAAAAACGAGTGTGAATGTATTAGAGGAGTTTTTGAAAAAATATTCAAAAGATTTAAATGATGATGAGAAGGCTATTATTTATCAGGATTTGGCTGATTTATATGAAAAAGATGCTTATGATGATAAAATGTGTAAGTATTATTTGACAAAATTAATTAAAATGGGGAAACAATCAGCGGTTGTATGGGAAGTATTGGGAGAATATTATTTAAAAAGAAAAAAATACAAAAAGGCACTTGAATGTTTTCAGGAAATGGAAAAATTTTCAGATGAGAAGGAAATAGAAGATGATTATAATTATGGGATAACGTTGTTTTATTGTGGTTATTTTGAAAAAGCGAAAGAAATGTTATTGAGATGTTATGAAAAGGAACCTGAAAGTGCAGGAATTTTATATGCATTGGCACTGTGCTTACATTATACCAATGATAAAAAATTGGCTGAGCCAATTCTGGATAAATTGTTAGAGAAAGTGTCGTTAGAGAAATATTATTATGATGAGCAAAATTTTATTTGAAGAACTTATAGACTTATATTATTTATTTGAAGAATACGATAGGTGTGTCTTGGTTTTTTTGAAAAAGAGATAGATGAACTTGACTGGGAAGAACGTTTTTATTATAATATGGGTTTTTCATTTTTATTTTTTTACAGTTTAAAAAAATTAGGAAATTTTAAGAAAGCAGAAAACAAATTGTCAGAATTGATTCAAAAAAACATAATAAGTATATTGAAAAAAATTGAAGTTGGAGAAATTTATGACAAAAAAATACTGGAATGAAGAAGAGATTGATGAATTTATTGAAGAAGAAAAGAATGAAATAAAAAAAGATTTTGGAGATATATAAAAAGATAATGAATAGTAATTATAAGCCTCAAAATACAAAGAAATAAATTTAGAAAAAAATGTATAAAAACTTGCTATTTAGTTGATTGTCCAATGCATCAGAAATTAGATTAGGAGGAAAAATTGGAAAAACAAAAAAATTTAGAAAGAAAAAAACGATAAAAGAATGGATAAAATATATTCAAGAAAAAAATTAGAAATAATAGTGATTACGATTCTGTTTATGAAGAGTATAAAATATTTTTGGAAAAATAAATTGAAAAGAAAATCCACAAAAATGTGAGAAAGTTATTTGTCAATTAGCGGCAGTTTACAATGAATTAAACTTATCAATGGGATGATATTTATAAATTATTGAATGAATTTATTAAAAAAATATGAAAAATGAATTGACTGATGAGGAAAAAAATCACGGATTTATACTAATTTAGGGTTTTTATTATGATGATCAGAGAGATGGCAGTAAGAGAGCAATTAGAACTTTGAGAAAGGCTGTTGCATTTAATCCAAATAATTCTAAAGGCTTATTATGGGACTTGGGGCGGATTATTATGGTGCTGGGAAATATGATAAGTCGGAAGAAATGTATAAAAAGAGCTTGTGAATTAGAAAATAATCCAATTTATAAGTTTGAATATGCGAATTTGCTGATGGTTAATGGAAAAAAATACGAAGAGGCGAAAAATAATTTTGGAAGAATTAATAAAAAAAGATTTTGAGTTTGGAAAAAGAGGATTTTGCTAAGATAAAAATATAGTTATATTGCAAATAAAAATTCAATTAAGGAAATTTGAAAAATATTGAGAATGAAATTAATGAATTAATGTTAGAAACAGTTAATAAAGATGATTTTTTTGAGGAAGAGTTTTGCAGAGCTATATTATTTGGTGGGAAAGTTATGAGAAAAAGCCGAAAAAAATTTATTCAAAGTTTAAAAATACAAGATTATCAATTTCCAACTTGGTGGCTGAGATTCTATTTTTTTATTCTCTAAAAGCAGTTAAATGAAATAGAAAAAAATTACAAAGAAAAATTTTTAAAAATAGTTTTGAAGATTAAAGATGAAGAAATAGAGAGCATTAAAAAAATGGAGAATTTTTAACAGAATGTACGAAATCGTATAAAAAAAGAAGAAATTAAGGGAGATAAAGAAAGACAAATAAAGAGATTTGAAGGCGGAGTATGAGAAAAATTTTGAAAACAGATTATAAACCAGAAGTAAAAATTTATCCTAAATTTTTTTATATGACTGTTTTTTTGATAGATTGTCCACGACATCAAAAAAATTAGATAAATAAAGTTTATAATTTTTGTAAATTAAGTTGAGGCAATATTAAATTTCTTTATAATTAAACAAAAAAATTAAATATTTCAGATTAAGAAATAAGAGGGAAAAGAGATTTCTAGAAAATTACTAAAATCTCTTCTCCATTATCCCAATTTTTCTTAACAAAAATAAACATTCCCATCTTCCCTATATTCCAAAAAGCATCGGATAAATTTCAACACCATTTTCTATCGCTTCATAAAAAAAGTTTCAGAAAATTCTCTGTCGATAATATGTTCAGGGTGCGAAAAATTTCAGATTTTCTAAATATCAAAATAAAAACTGCTGTCCGAAAAGCCTTCTTTTTTTAAGTTCCATAAGTTCTCTCAAATGTTTTTAAGGCACGAATTGAAGGAGAGCCAGGAAATTGAGCAATTTTTTTCCGTTTACTAAAGTACAACCTTTTACTTCAATAAAAATTTTTTTCTTTTTCAGTTTCTAAATAGAAAATCTAGTTTACTATTATTATGCTTAATTTCAGGTTTTATATACGAAGGTTCTCCAAATGGAGAAATTTCATTATCATAAAATATGGCTTCTGTAATATATCGATGAAAAAGCCGTATTTATAAGAATAATCTCTCCATGAACTTTTCACTGCGATAATATCCCATTTAGTTTTACGATTTTTCATTATTTGCCTTTTTTTATCAACAATTCTGCACCATCAATCAATAATTCTGTCAATCTTCCAGTATCGTGCAAATGAGCAAAGTCTTCTCCTGAATATTCTTCATTTTCAGAATCTTTAAATTCAAATCTAACAGTAAAAACGAGTTACTCTTTCCTTAAAAATTTACAATTTTGTCATAGTTTATCGTATAAAGAATTTTATTTTTTTCATATTTTTTTCCTTTTTTTAGTATTTTTTTGATTTTAGGATAACATATTTGAAGTTAGGGGAGCAAGAAAAATTTTTATAAAATTGTAAATATTGATTTAAAAAAATAGGAAAAAAATTTATTTTTTTAGATTTAATATTGCAAGAAAAATATGATAAAAATATATTTATAAGAAAGATATAAAGTAAATCAGAAATATAAATATTCAAGGAGGAGACAAGGAAAATGAAAGTATTAATCGTAGGAGCAGGTGGAAGAGAACATGCAATTGCTTGGAAAATATCTCAAAATGAAAAGGTGGAGAAAATATTTATAGCACCAGGGAAATGCAGGAGCTGAGTTGTTGCCAAAAAGCTGAAAATGTGAATTTATCGAATAATATAGATGAGTATGTTAAATTTGCTAAAGGAAAAATAATATTGATTTGACATTTGTTGGAAGTGAAGAATTATTAGTAGCTGGTATTGTTGATGAATTTCATAAAAAAATGGGATTGAAAAATTTTTGGGCCTAATAAACAAGCGGCAATTCTTGAAGGAAGCAAGGCTTATTCTAAAGATTTTATGAAAAAATATGGGATAAAAACTGCTGTTTATGAAATTTTTGATAATGCTGAAAAAGCAAAAGAATTTTTGAATAATTGGAAAGATTTTCCCTGTGGTTGTAAAAGCTAGTGGTCTTGCGGCTGGGAAAGGTGTAATTATTGCTCAAAAATCTTGATGAGGCGATAAAAGCGGTTGATGATATAATGATTGATGAAAAAAATTTGGAGATGCTGGAAATCAAGTTGTAATTGAAGAATTTTTTTGGATGGAGTAGAAAGACTTCAATACTTTCATTTACAGATAGCAAAAGTTATTGTACCATTGTTATCAGCAAAAGATCACAAAAAAATTGGAGAGAATGAAACAGGATTAAACACAGGTGGAATGGGAGTTATAAGTCCTAATCCTTATGTGACAGATGAAGTTTTTGAAAGTTTTAAAAATGACATTATGAATCCGACTTTAAAAGGGAATGCAAAGCTGAAGGAATGGATTTTGAAGGTGTAATTTTCTTTGGACTAATGATTACGGCAAAAGGTGTTTACTTGCTTGAATACAATATGAGATTAGGGAGATCCCTGAAACTCAAGCAGTTCTACCATTGTTGGAAAAATGATTTGTTAGAATTGGTAGAATATTCATTTGACAAAAAATTATCGGAATTAAATGTTACTTGAAACCACTTCATGCTTGTTGTGTTGTAGGAGCTGCAGGAGGGATATCCCAGAAAGTTACAAAAAAAGGTGATGTTATAACTGGAATTGAAAAATGCTGCAGATGATGAATTAGTATTTATCGCAGGAGCAAAATTTGAAGATGGAAAAATTCAAAACTAATGGTGGAAGAGTATTAAATCTCATTGCATTTGGAAAAACGATGGATGAAAGTAAGGAAAATGCTTATAAATTGTTGAATAAAAATTAAATTTGATGGAATGTACTTTAGAAAAAGATATTGGAAATATAAAAATAAAGTAAGGTAGAAATTATGTATTCTAAAAAAAGTAGTTAAAGATTTTAGTCAATAACTACTTTTTATGTTATTTGCTTAAATACTTCTCAAACATCCGAGTTGCAGGAATTAATACTATTTTTATATCTTTTTAATTCTAAACTTTTAGGAAAATATTTCAAATTTTTACTGTTCCTATTTCTTTTCCTATTTTTAAAAGTTCGTTTCTTCTGGATTGATTTTTATTTGTTGGCATTATAAAAGCATTCTCTTTTATTTTTAAATTATTTCTTTTAATCAAATCTCTATACGCAAGTTCATATAAATATTGTTTAGAAATCTCTTGTATTCCAGGATAATTTTTAACAAATTTTTCAGTCAAAAATAATATTATAATATTTTTGCATCATAAATAGAAATACTTCTATCTTCTTTATCGTATACAATTAAATCTGGAATTAAAGTCTTAGCAGACCGATGCTCTTTAGAATTAGAAACTTTCCATTTAGGTTTAGGAATTACTTCTTTCAAAGTTATGTTTTCAGTATTATCTATTATATCTAATCCTAAATCCTCCAGTTTTTTTATCCAGAGAATTTCCTAGAACAATAGCACATACCTTTTCCCATACTAAATTGAAAACTGGTTGTTCCTATAAACTTTATTTCTTCGTCTTCATTTGAATTTTCAGTTTCTAAAAAAATAATTTTTCATCATATTTAACTGTTTCTGTTTTTTTATCAATAAACTGTCTGCTCATTTCCTGATTCAATCTTGTTATAATATACTCTTTATCTCCAAAAATAATCAATTTCATCATCTGAAATATTTATAGGTTCATAGTCAAGTATATCAAATATTTCCTCAATTTTTACTATAACTTTCTGTAATTATACAACGATGTAGTCTTCTAAAAAAATCTTCTTCATTTGTCTCTTTGTTTACAGAAAAATCTAAATAGAAAGGAACATCGTTTATAAAATAAGCATCTTTTTCATTTATAGTTTTATCCCAGAAATTTCTCCTTCTCCATTTTCTTCTATTATTGTTTTTCATTACTGTAAAGTCCGTTCACATGATAATCATCGTATAAATCTATCGCTAGAGTAACAAGTTATAATTTTATTTTCTTCATTATTTGACAGAAATTGTTTTTGTTCCTTACTTTCATATTTTCTCATAACTTCGATCAATTGTTTTATTATCTTATTGTCTTTATCAAAATTTTCATCAAATTCAGTAATATATTTTTGGATAAGTAATTAAGCAGACATCTTTTACAGTAATTATACCAACAAATTTAAATTTGTAGTTATCTCCCTCAAATTCCTTATTTAATTGTTCAAAGATTCTCCGTTATTTAATTCTTCTAATTCTGCATTAGATAAATTTTTAGATATTTTTTTCTAACAATATTCTTATACGCTAATGTCTTTAAAAACTTCTCTTGTTTTATCTTCAGGGTAAATCGAATATAGATTGTAATTCAGAGATAGTATATAACTTTAATTCTTGTAACTTATTTACTTTCATTTAATCTACCTCTATTCATCATTAGAATCAGTATTTTTCAGTTGTTTCATTTTTCTTGATTTTGATTTTTCAACCTTGTTTGTTTGCTCTATAATTTTATTTGTTTTCTTTTGGAGTCTTAGATAGTTCAATTTCATCCTTAAATATTTTTCACAATTTTTATCAAAAGCATCACATAATTTAGAATAAGTTTCCCAAATTCCATCTTTGAAAATTTTTCTTCTATGTTGTTTCCCTGCATCTTCATAAAGATACATTAAAACTTTATTTTTTTATAGCATTTTTATTTTATCAGGATCTCCACTTTCTAATATTGATTTTGAAATAAAATATGGTCCTAATAATTTATCTTCTGGAACATGACATTTTTGATAAAATTTCATTTATTTTTATTCTAAAGTCATTCCAGTTGGCTAATTCATTTTCATTGACTTTTTAAAATTGTAAGTATCAAATTCAGATTTATCATTTTCATCTTTACTTTTTATCATATGCATCGTTAATCCCAATATATTCAAATTCCCATCTTCGTTTTAAAAGGCAGTATCAAGTGGCATAACTCCTTGATCGGCACTATTCATTGTTGCCCAAATATAAAAAGTTAGATGGTAATTTTTAATTTAAAATCAGTTTGATTATATGGAGGATTTTTCTTCTGCTACACTAATTTCATCATGTTGAATATCTTCTAAACATTCTGTATTTATATTTTTGAAATTTTTATTTTTGAAAATAGTAATTTTTAAATCTTCGGAAACAACAATATCATATTCACTGTTTCCATTTTTATCTCTATCCAGTAATTGAGTACTTTAAAAAGCAATTTGCCAGTATTAGACTCTATTTATTTCTTCTATTATTAATAAAAATCTTCTTTTTGGATTATTTAGAGCTCTTATCAAAAGTTTTGTTAATATTCCAGGAACATATGTATATGTAATTGTTTCATTGTCATTTTTATTTTTGGAAAAAGGCTTAAAAGTTCCAATAAAAATTACTGTAGTTGTAATTTGGATGGAGTGTAACTCTGGAAATATTATTTTTATTAAAAATTTTCTGCCTCTTTGTTTAGTTTATAACTTTTTCCCTGTTCCAGGTGCACGAAGAAAATTATTTGATGAGGCTTGTTGATTTTAGTATCAATATTTTCAAAATTTTTCAATAGTAGTATTTTTCAATATGATTTTTCTTCTATATCAATAATAAAAAGTATCATTTTCAAATGTATAAATCATTACATTTTCTTCAGAATTATTATCATATAATTCTTTAAACCAATCTAAATTGTATTCTAGGTATAACCCTATATTCCGCATAAGCAGAGGGTCTTATTTGGAGGCTTGTTACCATTTCCTTCAACAACTAAAAACATTGGTAATTTTTTCTTCAGTAATAGGATTTTTAGAAGTTTTAGCTTTTCAGTATTACTAAGAACAACTTTGAATTTTTCATTAATTTTAAAAACTTTGTTTTTGTTGATTATTTTTGCTTTTACAGGTTCACTTTCAATTAAAATATCTTTTTATTAATTCATTAAAAAACTTTCTGGTAAATTATAAGAAAGCTTTGTCCCCTCCACCAGTACATTTTTCTAAAATATATGCTTTTGAAATAGTTTTAAATTTAGTTTCTGATTTTCCTAATATTTTACAATCTGTTATTTTATCCATACTATTTTACAACCCTTTCTAAATAATTATTTATTTTTGTGCAATCGCTCTCCCTAATAAAAGGTGGAAACGACATTTCCCAACTTGTGTATATTGACTAGTTTTACTTCCTAAAAATATGAAATTATCAGGAAAAACTTTGAATTCTAAATTTGATTCTCTAACTGTAGGAACACGATTTTTCTTCATAATGAAAATAATTTCTATGACCACAGTCTATAGTGAGTACTTGGAAGTTGACTATTCATTCTTTTAAAGCTGCATTATAATTTCTAACTTTATAATATTTTTCATCTAAATCTTTAATACTCCCACCATCAGGAACCATACTAATTATTTTTATTGTTTTTCTTGATGAATAGTTTTTCATTATTTTTATACTATTATCTCTCGTCTCTTGTCTCATAAATTTTTTTGATATTCATTTTTGGATCAAATTTATATTTTAGTTTCCTCTTCATTATTGTCTAAACTAGGTAAATCGCTTAAAACTTCCTTAGTAGAAACAAAATTTATTTTATCCTTCAGGAAATTCAAAAAGTTCTATCAAATATATTTTTATTTAACCCAACAAAAAGACTCTTTCTCTACTTTGAGGTACACCATATTCAGAAAGACTTTTAAAATTTTAAATTCAACATTATATCCCAAATCAGAAAAATCTCTTTATTATATCTTTTTAAAACCTTTATGTAAATTCAACAATCCTTTTACATTTTCAAGAATAAAAATTTAGGTTTTATTTGTTCAACAAATCTTACATATTGTAGATACAGATTATTTCTTTTCATCTTTATGATCTCTTGTTCCGACCATACTAAATCCTTGACAAGAGGACCTCCTATTATCCCATCAATTTCCCCATTTTTAATTAAATCTTGTATCATTTTCATTTGTAAGTGTTAATATCAATATTTTGTCCACATTTATTTTTTTATGGTTTTTCATTATATGTTTTTATGGCATCTTCCCATTTATCAATAGCTAAAATACTTTCAAAATTTTCTTGCTCAAACCACAACTAAATCACATTACACAAATAAATCTATAATTTTATAACTCATTTTTCTCCTAATATTTTTCTTTCATTTCTTTTGCAATAGAATATACCATCAAAGGTGGAACAGCATTTCCAACTTGTCTAAATTGACTAGTTTTAGAACCACAAAAATAAAAATCATCAGAAAAAACTCTGTATTCTAGCTGATTCTCTAACTGTAGGAACTCTGTTAAACAGAGGATGAAAAATAGTTCATATGACCTGTATCTATGTAATACTTATATCATTTTCTTTTTAACCTTCTATAAACAGAAGAATGCCTATTACTTTCTTTGTGTGTCCCAAAGATTGATCAGGCACATCTCTCCAATTTCCACCTTGAGGAACAAATTTCATTCTTTCTTGTACTTTTTTTCATTAGGGTATCTGATTTCATGATTGTATACTAAATCATTGCTCTTTTTTTCTCATAAGTTTTTTGATATTCACTACAATTTTTCCTATTTTAGTTTAGTTTTTCATAATCATATAAATCAGAAATTGCTTCTTTACTGTAACTTTTTCTTTTTCTAAAGAATCAAAATTAAAATGAACACCAAATTCCTTTTTATACCTATAAAAAAGCACAGAATTCTATTTTTGAGGCACTCCCATAATCAGAAACAACTAAAAATATTATATGAAACATTATATCCCAATTCTTCTCCTATTTTTAATATTTCCTGCAAAAGAATCATCTTTTGTTAAAATTTGTCTAACATTTTCAATCAGAAAAATTTTAGGTTTTAAACTTTAACAAATCTAATATATTCAAAAACAACCTGTTTTTCTCTTCATCATTTTGCCACATATTAGCAGAACTAAAACCTTGACAAGGTGGTCCTCCTATTATAATATCCGTTCCAGACGGAAACAAGTCTTTAATTTTATCATCTGTAATTTCTTTAATATCTCCACAAATATTAAGATATTGGAAATCAGGCCAGTAAAAAGTGTAGATATTTTTATGTAAGAAAAATTTTAATATATATTTTATCAAGTCAAAAATTAAAATTAAATCAAGAAAAGGAAACTCAAATAATAGAAATAAGAATGTTTGTAAATTCAAATCTATTGTTTGAGTTTTTGAAAAATGAAAAAAATTCATGCTTTTATACTCGAATCTATTTAAAAATAAACTATTAAAATTGTATAACTTTAGGTTTCAAGTAAACAAAGCATAATTTTTAAGTTCGATTTTAAAAGCGATTTTACTATAAATAAAAATTAATAATACTGAATCTATTTAAAAATTAAATTACTAAAAATTATATAAATTTAGGAATCGAATAAAATAATCATAGTTTTTTTGAGTTCAGTTTTAAAGTAATTTTTACTATAATTCTATAAAGAAATTTGTATATTTATTTTCATATAAAAGTAATTTTTTTAAAAATTTATTTTTTTACAATGTATAAAACCCTTTAAAAATAGCGTTTTTAAAAATAAATTAGTTTAATTTAGCAATCTAGTAATAAAAAAATTTAAGTTGTTATGATTTACTCAAATATTATTGAGGAGAGTCTAAATTGCTAAATTACAGTTACAAAGAAGTTAATTTATTTTATTTAATTACTAGTGCAAAAATTTTTGAAAAAGAAGCGATAGAGTTGTACTTTGATAAAAATTAATTTTAAGTATACGATTAGAAAAATTAAACGATTTGATAAAAATTACAGGAAATGAGGGAAGATACGCTATAAAGGTAATTACGTTTATTATTTGAGTGAATTTAAAGTAAATCATAAAAAAATATGAAAAGGATATTTATATTTAATGCTTTAACGAGACAAAAAAATGATAAAATTGATGATTATTTTTGAATAAAAAGGAAATTTTCTATATATCGTTTTGAAAAAAATAAGAAGTGAATTTGAAAGAAAGCACATAAAAAAAGATTTGCAAGTAGTTTTAAGTGAGATAAAAATAGATTACTCTGAGTATATTAGTTTGGATTCAGAAAGTGCACTTAATTTAGTGATTAGTAAAATTGAAAATTTTAGTGATAGACGTCAGAAAATATTTAAAAGAACAATTACTAAAAAATTTATGAGAAATTTTATTCAAATAGTGAAACATTACTGGAAAGAGCATTTATTGGAGTTATAAAAAGGAGCTTGGAATCAAAAAGAATAAAGAGGATTAGTAATTTGTTATTCGATTTTTTTAGAAAGAAACTTTAAAAATTATCTAGAAATGAAATTTATGATTTCTTTTCATATTTTTTTAATTAATTTGAAAGATGAAAAAGCTAATAAAAAAATGGGACGATTACTCGAAAAAGACAGGGAATTAAAAAGAATGGAAAAGTATAGGAATTTCGATCATATTTTGGAAGAAATTTCCTATATAGAAAAAAATTAAAATTACAAATTTTTAGACTGAAACTTTTTAAAAATGTTGTTGAGAAAACAAATAAAAGATGAAAGAGAATTTTTAAAAAAGTGATGAAAATGTAGGTCTAAATGTTATGAAAGATAACAATGGGGACAGTGAAAAAGAAGTAGCAGATATAATTTTAGATTATCAAATTTTAAAATATTCAAATCAAATAAAAAGAAACAAATTATATTCAAAAAGAAAGCAGGGAAGATAGGAACATCTTGGTTTTGTTAGACATTGAAAAAAAGTAATGTCCAGAAATATCTTAAAAAGCATTTTGGATAATTTTTAATTTTTGAAGAAAATATAAATATTCAATTTTTAAATAAGAAAAATAGGAAATTGAAAAAGAATATGGGAGATAATTATAGTAAAGTTTTGATAATTAGTAGTTCAGAGATTATTAATTTAATTGATAATGAATCAACTATTCCAATTTACTTTTTAAAAAAATTTTGAATACAAATAAGAGGGATGAAAAAGGCAAATTTATTGTTTCAGATAGAAAAGATAAAATCAGAAATGGAATTTTTAGTAACTTATAATTTAGGAAAAAGACTGATCAATAATTATTCACAAAAAATTGAGTTAAAGGGAGAAGGGAACAAAAAATGCTAAAGAAAATTGAGTATTTAAATGAGGGGATAACAGACTTAAGAAGTTTGAAAAAAATACATCGATAATGAGATTTTATTGATAAAAAAATGAAGAAAAATACAGAAGATGAATTTGTAATTCAAGAAAGTGAAAGTGAATATTTTTGTAAAGATGATATGGTGAATATAAATTTAGGTGGATTGAATTTTGTGGTTTCATTTTTGTATGAGAAAGGAAGAGATGATAAAAAGTAAAGAAGTGATTATTCTTAGAACGCATGATTCGATAAGGTGTGGAAAAATTAAGATTAATGACAAAATTTCATCATTTTTTTAGTAAACTTTATTTTTTTAGTATTTACTGAAAAGAAATAAAAAAAGAATTTGCATTCGAAAGATTGTTGGATGAAATTATTGAGAACAGGGAGGAATATTTACAACTGGAATATAATGTGGTGGTTGATGACTTGGAAGATAAAGAAATTGGCTAACTAAGTAAAAATTACTTATTGTATCAAAAATGAATATTAAATATACATGATTAATGATAAAACTCTAAATTTTTAAACTATATTTTAAATATAATTTAATATTTAGAGTTTTTAAGTTGTAAAAAAATTTATAAAAGTGCTATAATTAAAAGCGAAATTAAAGAAGGTTAAGAGTAAGTAATTATAAAAATTTTTTTATTTTAAGGATATATTTCATTTATAAATAAAAAGTTTTTATTATTATTTGCTCCTTCTTGAAAAATAAAAAAAGTAGGAGGAATTAAATGTTTGATGAAAAACATACGAGTTTCAAGTTGGAACTCAAACTATAAAAATTAAGTACAGGGAAAGTTGCTAGACAAGCTGGTGGATCAGTGATGATTCAAGCTGGTGGAACGGTGTTGTTAGTAACAGCTACTAGAAGTAAAGATGTTAAAGATGGGCAAGATTTTTTCCCATTAACAGTAGACTATATTGAAAAATTTTATGCATCAGGGAAATTTCCTGGAGGATTTATAAAAAGAGAATCAAAGCCTTCAACTGAAGAGATTTTGATTTCAAGATTAATTGATAGACCAATAAGACCTCTATTTCCAGAAGGATTTTTAAATGCAGTTCATATTGTAATAACTGTAATGTCAGCTGATGGAATTAATCAACCTGAAAATTTAGCTACAATAGGAGTTTCGGCAGCATTGGGATTATCAGATATTCCATTTGTAGGAACTGTAGCTGGTGTAACTGTTGGATATATTGATGGAGAATATATTTTAAATCCAACTGCTGAACAATTAGAAAATGGAGATATTCATTTGTCGGTTGCAGGAACTAAGGAAGCTGTAACAATGGTTGAAGCTGGAGCGAGAGAAGTTTCTGAAGAAGTTATGTTGGAAGCAATTATGTTTGGGCATGAAAAAATTAAGGAAATTTGTGCTGAACAAGATAAATTTTTTTATCACAATTTGAAATTGAAAAATATGAGTTTGAAAAAGCTGAAGTAGATGCTGAAATTAAAGAATATTTGGATTCGTATGAAAAAGAATTAGAAGAAGCGATTATGACACCAGGTAAATTGGAAAAAAATATGAAGCTATTGATAATTTAGAAATTAAATTATATGAAGATTTCTTGAACAAATTAGAAAGTGAAGAAAAAGAAATTTCTGAAACTTTAGAAAAAGAATTTAAGAATTATTATCACGATTTAGAGAAAAAAATAGTGAGAGAAGCTATTTTATACAAAAAAATATAGACCAGATGGAAGAGAAACTAAAGAAATTAGACCAATTGATGTAGAAATTGATACATTGCCAGTTCCTCATGGATCAGCATTGTTTACAAGAGGAGAAACACAGGCTTTAGTAGTTGCTACACTTGGAAGTAAAGCGGATGAACAAATTGTAGATGGAATGGAATCAGAAACTAGAAAAAAATTCTTCTTGCATTATAATTTTCCACCATATTCAGTAGGAGAAGCTGGGTTTATGAGAGCACCTGGAAGAAGAGAATTAGGACATGGAAACCTAGCAGAAAGAGCGTTAAAATATGTTATGCCGTCTGAAGAAGAATTTCCGTATACAGTAAGATTAGTTTCAGAAATTACTGAGTCAAATGGTTCATCTTCACAAGCTAGTATTTGTGGTGGTTCACTTGCATTAATGGCTGCTGGAGTACCTATAAAATCAACTGTTGCTGGAATTGCAATGGGACTTGTAAAAGAGGGAGATACTTTCACAGTGTTGACTGATATTCAAGGATTAGAAGACCATTTGGGAGATATGGATTTTAAAGTAGCTGGGACTAAAGATGGAATTACGGCTATTCAAATGGATATAAAAATTGAGGGAATTAATAGAGAAATAATGGAAATTGCCTTGAAACAAGCATTTGAAGGTAGAATGTTTATTATGGAAAAAATGGAAGCAGTAATTAGTGAACCAAGAAAAGAAGTTTCTGAAAATGCACCAAAAATTGAATTAATGAAAATAGATCCATCGAAAAATAGCTGGATTAATTGGGCCTGGAGGTAAAACAATTAAAGCTATAATTGAGGAAACAGGAGTTTCAATCGATATTGAAGATGATGGAAATGTATCTATTTTTGGTAAAGATTCTGAAGGAATGAAAAAGCGCTTGAATTGGTAAAAAGCTCAAACACAATCAGTAGAATTAAATGCAGTATATGATGGAAAAAGTTACAAAAATTACTAAATTTGGAGCTTTTGTTGAAGTATTACCTGGGAAAGAAGGATTGTTACATATTTCAGAAATTAGTGATAAGAGAGTGGCTAAAGTTGAAGATGTATTAAAAGAAGGTCAAATTGTAAAAAGTAAAAAGTTATTACTTTAGAAGATGAAAAATAAATTTAATTTGAGTATGAAAGCGTTAATCTCAAAAAGAAAATAAAGAAGAAAAAAATAAATTTCTATAATTTTGAAAAACATTTTATAAAAAGGAGGAATTTTTATATGAATTTACCTAATAAATTAGCAACATTAAGAATGATTTTGGTTATTCCATTTGTAATTTTTTTCTTGAATAGCTTTGAGTACAGAAAGTACAGGTTTATCAATTTTTATGAGAATATTATCCTTTGTTATTTTTGCAGGAGCTTCGATCACAGATTATTTTGATGGGCAAATTGCAAGAAAACATAATATGGTAACAAATTTAGGGAAATTAATAGATCCTTTAGCTGATAAATTATTAGTTATTTCAGCATTGGTTGTTCTTACAAAATATGATCAAATAAGTTTATGGTTTGTATTGATTATAATATTTAGAGAGCTATTAATAACAGGCTTGAGAGCAATTGTAGCAAATGAAGGTGTAGTTATTGCTGCTGAAAAAAATTAGGAAAAATGGAAAACTGCAACACAAATGATAGCATTATTATTAATCATTTTATTCCTATGAGTTTTTGTAAATAACATATTATTACTAATTCCAGTTATTTTAACAGTACAATCTGGAGTTGAATATATGCAAAAAGCTAAAAATATACTTAATAAATAATAGTTGTGAGGAAAAATTAAATGATAGGAATACTTGTAAAAAAATAATAGATATCTATTCACTTTTTAATAGTGATTTCAACTATTGGTTCATGGTTTAATTTTAGAAATAATAAATATTTTAAATATGCTGAAATTCTTTTTGACTACATTGATAAATTGACGGAACCATATTTGAAATTATTTAAAATATTAATACCAGTTGGAGCTGGATCAATTGATATCTCGCCTATAATAGGGTTAACATTATTAAATTTTTGTGAAAAAGAATACTTGTTGGAATGGTCTTTTATTAGGCCATTCTTTGAAAAAGAAGAGAATATTTCAATCTGTTATTTCATAATTTTTAAAGTAAATATGTTTGCAGTTCTTAAAATCGTTTGATATAATATTAATATAAAGATTTTAAAAATAAAAATTATATATTAAAAAGAGAAAATAAAAAGAAAACAAAAATAAGAGAAAAAGAAAAAAAGAAAGGAATTAAAAAATTGAAAAAAATTTTATGTTTGATAATACAAAAATTAACAAAAATCAAAAATATACTCAAGCTGAATTGTTTAAAAATGGTTTTAGAAAATGAAGATTTGAAAGAAAAAAACAGAAACATTATTTGCATTGGATTTTAAAGAATTGTTATCGATGAAAGATGAATATCCAGATTATGAATTTAATATTGATAGAAAGATTTTTGCCGAAGATGGTGGAGCTGGGGTTTATGTTTTTGTTGGAAGATGGCAGTATTGGATTTGTCTGTTTTGATTTTCCGCTTGAATGTGGAAGAATCGCTGAAAAATTTGGTGGAATGGTTTGAACTGCTTTTTAAATTGTGCTAATTTTTTTGGTGGAATTATGCGAATAGGGAATATTTGGAAAATTTTGAAATGCTAGAAAAGAAAGTGGAAAAAGCAGAACCAGAAGGGCGAGAAAATTTTTGAAGATGCTTATGGGGACGATATGCTGTCTTATCTTGAATTGCAAAAAGGAATTGTCGGAGAAACTGGATATAAAAAAATATACGACAATATTGCAAAAGATGTTTTACAAAGATTTTTTTAAAACGGCGGAAAGAGAGCCCTAAATTTATAACAAAGTATGTTCCAGATGATGAAATTGCAAAAGACTTAATAAAGGAATTAGGAAGATAATCTATAAGAATTAAATAGATACAGATTCAGAACTAACTATTGGCAGGGCATTGGAAACATATTTGAAAAAAAGGATATTCAAAACATAGTTAAAAAAATTCTAAAGGTGAAGAAAAAGAAAGGAGTGAATTAAATATGGCTTCAAGTAAAGAATATTTAAATTTTGTATTGGAACAGTTGTCGGAAGTGGAAAATGTTAGATATAGAGTGATGATGGGGGAATATATTCTTTATTATAGGGAAAAAAAGTTATTGGTGGGATTTATGATGACAGGTTTCTTGTAAAGGCTGTAAAATCGGCGAAAGAACTTATGCCGAATGCTTTTACATGAAATTCTTATGAAGGGGCAAAAGGAAATGTTGCTTTGTTGATGACGTTGAAAAATAAAGAGTTTTTGAAGAATTTATTTGAAGCGATGTATGATGAACTTCCTGTTTTAAAGAGAAAAAGAAACAATAGAAATAAAGAAAGGTAAAAAAAGAAATGTCAAAAAAGAAATTTTTAAAATCGGATCACACGTGGAATGAGTGGGAAAAGATATGCTGTTGGGATCGGTTAAGGAAGCAGTTTCTTATGGATCGAATACTTTTATGATTTATACTGGAGCACCTCAGAATACACGGAGAAAGCCGATTGAAGAACTGAATATTGAAGCTGGGCTTAAAACTTATGAAGGAGAATAATATTGATATTGATGATATTGTTGTGCATGCTCCTATATAATTAATCTTGGGAATGCTGTAAAGCCTGAAACTTTTGAGATTGCGGTGCAGTTTTTGAGAACAGAGATTGAAAGAACAGATGCTATTGGGGCAAAAAGGATTGTTCTTCATCCAGGTGCTCACGTTGGAGAAAGGTGCAGAAGTTGGAATTAATAAAATTATTGAAGGATTGAATGAAGTTTTGACAAAAGATCAGAAAACAACTGTGGCACTTGAGACGATGGCTGGGAAAGGTACGGAAATTGGGAGAAGTTTTGAGGAAATTGCGAAAATTATTGATGGTGTGAAATTGAAAGATAAACTTAGTATTTGTTTTGATACTTGCCATGTTCATGATGCTGGGTATGATATTGTGAATGATTTTGAAGGAGTTATTGAGCAGTTTGACAAGATTGTTGGAATTGACAGAATTTCAGTAATTCACTTGAATGATAGTAAAAATCCTGTTGGGGCACATAAAGACAGACATGAAAATATTGGTTTTGGTTATATTGGATTTGAAGTGTTGAATAAAATTGCACATTTTGAGAAATTTTCTCATTTGCCTAAGATTTTGGAAACACCTTATGTGGCTTTGAGTGATGATAAGAAGGCTAAAAAAGTTCCGCCGTATAAATTTGAGATTGAAATGCTTAGAGCTGGGAAATTTGATGAAGATGTGATGGAGAAGATAAAAAAATCAATAAAAATTTTTTTGAGATAAATATAGAATTAAAAAAATAAAAAAATAATAGAAAGAAGTGATTGAAATGACAAAAAAATGAAGAAATATTGGAAGTATTTAATAAAAAGATATGCTTTGCAAAAAAATTTAGTACAGAAAAAAAGAGTGTCTGATGAAGATTTGAAGACAATTTTGGAAAAGTGCGAGATTGTCACCGAGTTCATTTGGTATGGAGCCTTGGAAATTTTTTTACTTTTTAAGAAATGAAGAAATGAGAAATGATTTTAGACAATTTGCTTGGGGAGCTTTGAATAGCTTGAATGGAGCAACTGAAATTGTGATAATTTTGGCAAGAAAAGATGTTACTGGAGATAGTGAATATTTTAGAGATAATTGGAAAAACTTGAAGAAAGTTTCTGATGAAGCATTTGAAGCGGTGAAAGATAAATTTACGAAATTTCAGAAAGAACATTTAAAATTATTGGAAAATGAAAGAACACTTTTTGACTGGGCTTCAAAACAAACTTACATTGCACTTGGAAATATGATGACAGTTGCGGCTTATTTAGGAATTGACAGTTGTGCGATTGAAGGATTTAATAAAGAGCAATTGGAAAAATATTTGTCAGATATGGGCCTTCTTGACTTGAATGTGTATGGAGTTTCTGTGATGGTAAGTTTTGGGTATAGGGATGAAGAACAACCTAAAAAAAGATAAGACGAGAGTTAAAAGATGTTTTGGAAATAATTGAATAAAAAAATATTAAAAAAATGAATAAATATAAATAAAGATAAAAACACAGTTCTGGTCGGTAGTCCAGACGCAGCAATGTAAGTAACCTGCCTCCTTAGGTTGTCCATTCTTTATTATAAATTTTTTTAGGGAGGCTGAAATTTATGAAAAAGATTTCAGGAAAATTGACAGTTTTTTGAAAAATCCGTTTTGGGTAGGAATTTTTTTGAAAAATTTTGAAAATGATAATTTGTCAGTTTGTAAAGTAACTTTTGGTTCAGAGCCTAAAGAATATGAAATTTATGATTTTATATTGAAAAGGTTTGATACTTTAAAATTTAGTAATGAGATGAAGTCAAATTTTGATGAAAAAGTAAAGAATCCAAAAACGGAGACAACGAAAAAATAAAAAAAGAACTTCAAAGTAAAAAAATTTTTTTGAAAAAAATCGGAAGAAATTTTAAAATTACAGTATGAAGAAAAATAAAAAAAGAAAGAAAAATTAAAAACAAAAAAAGAAAAAGAACTTGAAAAACAGAGAAAAATTTTTTTATTGAAACAGGAGAAAAAGAAACAGAAACATAAAGGGAAATAAAAAGTTATTATTTAATTAGTCAAAAATATTGAAAATAATAAAAAAATATTGGGAGGAAAAAGTGGATTTAAAAAGAGAATTTAAAAGAATTTATATTGAAATTGAATCAAAAAGATATTAATGAATTAATGTCAAATTCTGAAAAAGAAGAAGATATAATTTTTATAATAAATTGTTTAATTTAATTTTGGAAACAAAGCAAGACGAATTGATAAAAAAAGGTGTGTTTTAATGAAAAAGTTTTATATTTTTTTGCAGGAGTAAATGGAGCAGGAAAATCAACTCTGTATAATTCTGAAAATTTAGACAATAATATAAAATACAGTACAAGAATTAATACAGATGAAATTGTTAGAAAAAAATCGGAGATTGGAAGAATAATTTGATCAAATAAAAAGCAGCAAAAATGGCGATAAATATAAGAAATGACTGCTTAAAAACATGGAAAAATCATTTAATGAGGAAACAACTTTAACTGGGAAAACTATTTTAAAAACTATTGACAAGGCAAAAATTAGGTTATGAGTTACAATTATTCTATGTTGGAGTTAATAGTCCTGAAATAGCAAAAAGAATAAAAAAATAGAGTTGAAAAAAAGGTGGTCATAATATAGCTGATGAAATAGTTGAAAAAGATATTATGAGTCTTTAGAAAAATTTAAAAACAAGTGATTTTAAAATTTGATGAAATCTATTTTTATGATAATTCTGAAAAGTATAAAAATATTTTTTTCAGTTATGGATAATAAGATTTTTATAAGGATAAAAAAACTTTAATTGGTCAAAAAGAAGCTATAGAAGTGATTGAAAAATAGAGAGAAAATATGAAAATGCTTTGAAAGAACAAAAAGATTAATTGATCAAAGAAAGGAAAATGTAAAGGATATGCTTATGAATGTTCCAAGAGTAAATCCAGATTATGGAAAAGATATGGATAAGGATTTATTTAATGCGAGAGATAATGCCTTAACAGAACAGTTGAACAAAGATTTTCCAAGAAATAATCCATATAGGAATATCAATCCTGATGAAGGTTTAAATATGCCAAAACCTGAAATAAATAGAGAAAAAAATCTCAAAAATATAAATGAACAGTTAAAGAAATTGAGAGAAAGAGTAGGTAATTGATATGAAAAAAAGTAAAGTATTTTATAGTTGGATTTATCTTTTTATTGTTTCTGAATTCGTGTGGTTATATTAAATATGCTTATGATCAAATGACATTTGAAGCAAATGAACGATCAATAGCTAAAACATTGCGGGAAAAAAAGATAAAAATTGATGCTATTAATAATCCCAAATATAGGAAAAGACATAGAGAATATATTAATTGATATAGAAAAAAAGAAAAATCATCAAGTAAAAATTATCTTTGAAGGTTTAGAATTAAAAGTACCTGAAGGCGTTAATCTAAAAAGTGAAACATTTATAGATGAAAAAAACAGGATATGGACTTCCATTAAGAATATATAGTTTAGATGAATGTGAAGGATACAATAAGAACTATAGAGTTAAATATTTTAATAAAAAAATATTATGTACTTAGATCAGATATAAGTATAGATAATGAAAAGTCTTATTCTTTATTTTTTTAAAGTGTCTGACGAAAATGGTTTTTAAAAAAATAATTGTGGCTTGGGAAGATAATAAAAAAATTTCACCAGACTCCAATAAAAAGCTAATTCCAAAGAATTAAATAAAGCAATCGAGGAAAAGCAATAAAGATGTTTTCGGAAATCAATATGAAAAAGGTAGATACAATACAGAATTTTTATATTAATACAGCTCTGAACTTAAATAACAGCAGAGGAGAAGATTTTAAGAGAACTAAAAGAAATTGAAGATGTTTTAAAAAATTAAAAAGGAAGAGTAGGTAATTAATATGAAAAAGACAAAGTATTTTATTATGGGATTTATCTTTTACTGTTTCTAAATTCAGTGCGGTTATCTTCAATATGCCTATGAACAGGCTGTAGTAGCTATGGTGGAATTCCTTCTACGTATACTTCTACTAATACAGATTTGTATAAAAAGATGGACCACGAGCAATATATAATCCTAAATATAAACAGAAAAATAGAATTATTATTACAAGATATAGTAAATAGAGGGTTAACAGAAAAAAATATATATTATGTTGATGGAAAAGAAATTACATTATGGTTACCAGAAGGAGTGGTAATTGGAAAAATATACTCAAACTCTTAAAGATGCAAGAACAGGATATGGTCTTCCTTTTCGTTTTGATTATGATAAAACATGCCCAGGGAAGAATAATAGAAAACTCAATGAATATGTATAATGGCTTAAAAAGCTATTTCTGATTTAAAAAGGGTATATATTTATATATACTTATGAGTCAGAAGGACATGTTAAAAATGTAAAGGAAATATTAAAAAATTAAAGAAAAATGGATTTACTCATAATTGTGTTGACGGTAAATTTGAGTAATTTATTGATTTTTGAGAATTTATTCTTAAAAAGAAAAGGAGGAAGTGAAATGAAAAATTATTATTAGGAACTATAGTTACAATCTGCTGCTTAAATGCAGTTGCTAAAAAATAATGAAGTAATTAAGTTAAAAAGTTCATCAAGACAAGTTGTTGCTGATAAAATTGATGAAAAATTTAGAAAAAAACATTAGATTTCAGTCAATCTAATATAATTGGTTCAGAAGCATTAAAGGAATTAAAAAAATCTTCAACAAACGAAGATAATGAAACTTCTAAAAATATTTTAGTTCCTTTAAAATAAACTAAAACTTCAAAAATGACCGTTGTTGTAAAAGACAGCAGTTATTTTTGTACCGCATATAATTTAGATATTTAAAACAATTTTTACCCAACAGATTCTATAAAAAAGTAAAAAGATGAAACAATATTGATAAGGGTGTCCAAAATTTTGTGTAAACTCAAAAATATAATATATGCCAGAGTGCATAAAATTTTTGTACAAATTCAGAATCGAAGTTGAGACAGTTCCTTTTAGATTTCCATCAATGCTCTCCAGTCCATGTTCCCAAACCGATTCTCAAAATATTTCAAATCCTCAAATTTAAAAAAAGAAAGCATCACAGAGCGTTCAAATGACTTTATTTTAAATATCAAGTTGTGGTATAATTAATATATTGAAAGTTACAAAAAAATAAAAGAGGGAGTGATTTTATGAGAAAAAAAGCTGTTCCTGTGGGAATTGAAGATTTTAAAGAGTTGATACAAGAAGGATATTATTATATAGATAAAACTTTACTAATAGATGAAATGTTAATGAACAGGTCGAAAGTTACATTATTTACAAGACCTCGACGATTTGGAAAAAAACATTGAATATGTCAATGATTGAGATACTTTTTTTGATGTTAAAAGATAAAAGAAGAAAAATAGAAAAAGCTTTTTGAAAATTTGAAAATATCTGATAGTGAATATATGAGTGAACAAGGAAAATATCCTGTAATTTTCATTTCACTGAAGGATTTAAAAGGAGATACTTGGGAAGAAATGTTTTGAAAATCTGATAAAAAAACAATGTATAAAAATTTTATACATGAAATATGAATTTAGAGAGATAAAATTAAACTATTTGTTGAAAAATGACAATTTGATAAAGATAGTTATGGGAAAATGAGAGATAGCAAACTAGAGTTTTAAAAACTTCATCCTAGACTTATCAAATTACTTAAATGAAATATTATGGAGAAAAAAAGTCATAATTTTAATTGATGAATACGATGCTCCAATAATAAATGCTTTTGATAAAGGGATATTACAATGAAGCAATGGACTTTTTTTCAAACATTTTACAGTTCAGCATTAAAAACTAATAATTCCTTGAAATATGGTATTTTAACAGGGAATAACAAGGATTATAAAGGAAGGAATATTCTCTGGTTTAAATAATCTTTATGTAAATACGATTTTAAGTAAGGATTATTCAGAATATTTTTGGACTTTTTGAAAGTGAAGTGATTGAAATGCTTGAGTATTTTTGATATGAAAGTACAAAATTGAAGAAGTTAGAGAATGGTATAATGGATATATCTTTTGGAGAAAGTAAAGTGTACAATCCTTGGTCCATTGTAAATTATGTGAGAGAAAAAGAAATTAAAAGCATATTGGGCAAATGTTTCAGGAAATACGCTTTTTAGAAAATATGATTGATCATGCTGGGAGAAAGTGTTTATGAAGATTTAAAAACGGTTTACTGATGGAGAAAGTATTGAAAAAAATATTTCTGATGGAACAACAATGAAAAAGTCTTTTTAAAGTAATGACTGATGAGATATGGCAGTTACTTTTTATATAGTGGGATATTTGACAAAAAGCTGAAAAAATCAGGAAAATAGATGAATCCAGAATATACAGATATTTATAATTTAAAGATACCAAACAAGGAAATACGGAAATATTTTGGGTAATATGTTCTTGAATAGATTTTTTGGAACAGAAGTGAAAACTAACATTTTGATAAAAGCGCTTGAAAATGGAGATATTAAGAAATTCGAGAAAACATTGGGAGAAATAATGATAAATATGCTGAGTCATCTTGACTTGGATAAAGAAATGGAGAAAATTTATCAGGTGTTTATGATAGGGCTTATAGGATTTTTTTGATGGGGAAATATGAAATTATTTCAAATGATGAGAGCGGATATGGAAGATATGATCTTGCAATGATACCGATAAAAAGTAACGAAAAGGCGTATCTTATGGAATTTAAAATATCGAAGACGAAAAAGGGAATGGAAGAGAGGGCACAGAAGGCGTTGAAACAGATTGATGAGAAGAAATATGATACGAGATTGAAGGCAAGAGGGATAAAGAATATTTTGAAGATTGGAGTTGCATTTTATGGGAAAGAAGTGAAAGTTGTTTTTAAATAGAGGTCTAAGTAAAGGTGGGAAATAAAGTGAGTTTAAAAAAATAAAAAGAAAATTTTTTTGAAAAATTTAAAAATGAATAAATTTGATTTATTAGTAACAGTAATTAATGAAAATAGGTAATTTTCCATATATAATGTCAGATATATATTTTGAATAATGAAAAAAAGTAAGAAGTGGAGAATATCAAGGATTAGGTATAAATATCAGGGTGGAATGATGAAGATGAGACAGCATTGTATATTTTTGAATATGAAAATGAAATAGAAGATATAGAAAGGGATATATTATACTTATGAAGAGATGTTATGTTATCTTTTTAATGTATCACTTGCAACATATGAATGAATATTCTGATATGATAGCTTTTTGTAGAGCAGGAATTTTTTTAAATTATGTCAATCATATAGATGAATCAAAAAAATATAAAATAAATATGGATTTAAATAGTATATTTGAAAGAGACAGATTAAGAAATTTTTTTAATTAATTATGTCAAAAAAGAAAAATCAATACAACATCGGAGCTATAAATTTTTCATAAAAAAATAGATAGGATATTCAGACATAAACATACTAAAGAGATTTCTATCATATTTATTAGGAAAAGATGTATTAAAAGAGTTTTTTTATCTAATCCCACAAAAAAATTTGGAATAAATCTAAAAAAATTATTTTATTGATGATGGATATAATGAAATTTATAAATTGACTATAGATAAATTGAGTATAAAGTATTGAATATTACTGTAGAGGAATGGGAGTCTAATGGAAAATTTGTTAGTTGGAGAACGTGGAATATTTTTATGGAGATAGAAAAAGTTCTGATAAGTATATCAGTGATTTTATAACAAAAAAAGAAGCAGAAAGATTAATTTCAGAAAAAGATAAAAAAATGAAAGAAAAAGAAAAATGTAGAAATAATTTCTAAAAAAAGACTTTTTGAAAGAACTTGAAATTATTGTTAATGCTTATGAAGATATTTATAATGATAATGAAGTTCAGGAAATGTTTGAAAACTTTAAAAGAAAAAATTTTTTTAGAATAGAGGTGTCCAGAATTTTGTGTAAATTCAAAATCTAAAAATATAAATTAAGATGGCATCCCATTATCTAATTTTATAAATTCTACGAAAGGAAAAAAAGAAATGAAGGAAGTAGAAAGAACAATTCACTTATACAGAAAAAGTAGACGTAAATGAATCAATGGAAGAAAGACATGAGAAAGTTATGGAAGGACTGTCAAAAACTGGGAAGCACCTTTTAGGATTGAAAGATAGTGAAATTCCAGAAATACCTGACTTTGAGACAGAACTGATATGTTTTTATGATGCTAAAGAAATATTAAAAACTAAAGGTGTTTCAATAGAAGGTTCATATGATTGGAGAGATAAAAGGATGTTATCGGCATGTTGGGATGAGTTACGTTATGAATTTAAGATAACATACAAGTTGATAAACTATAAGAAAAATAATATATGAAGACCTTCCAAAAAGTGATAAATATTTTTTTGATCCTTATGTTGCTGATATTTTTTTGTTTCTTCAAGTTACTCGATTGCTTATAAAGAAATCTATAAATCAGAAATTTTTAAAATTAGAGGAAAAAGGGTTAAAGATAGGAAAACTTCAAAGATGTATTATTTATACTATCTCCAGTGATGTACTTTCAATGAAGAAAGTTATAATAAGCTGATAAAAAGTACCAAAGGAAGAGCTTTTGGAAAGACTTAAGGGAAAGCGAAAGGTAGTGATGTTACTTGAAAAAGGGTATATACATTATCTTTAATGACAAGGCAGATATTACTTATGAAGAATTTGTGGAAATGAATAACATATTTAAGCCGTTACTGGGATTAATTTAAAATAGAGTTATAGAAATATTTAATAATTTGAACAGAAGAAGTGAAATCTGCTTATAAATAGAGGTTTAAAAGCAAGTTGAAGAATTATTTTTAAACAAAGTTCCGAATAAATATTTTGATAGAAAATTTAAGGGATTTACTCCCATATAAAAAGGAGAAGTGAAATAAAATGAAAAATATGTAGGGAAGTTATGGAGTACTAAAAGATGTACCAAATAAATTAAAAATATATCTATCTCGAAGATTTGAAAAAAATCAAATGAAAAATCTCGGAATAACAATATTGAAAATGTATAGAAGAAAAAAGAAGAATATATAGTAGTGCAATCACTAGGAGGAAAGGCAAAAGTTTCGACTAAAGAGAGAAATTTATGAAATAAAAAAATAAGCCAAAATTCAATATCGGAGATAAAGTTAGATTGTTTAAATATCCAGTGCTTGAGGCAAAAAGTAAGTAAAAATTTGTTGGCATAATAAAGATAAAAGAATTTTTTTATCTTCTTAATGTTAAAAAAATGATAAGAGAAAAAAAGTACAAGTAGATATTACGAGGATGAAAAATAAGTTTGAAAAAAATATAAGTAAAAATAAGGGATAGTCCAAAAATTTTATGTAAATTAATAGAAAATCTAGTAAATTCAACACTTCGCTATTCTATTTACACAAAAAAATTTTTATACTCTCAATATGAAAAAAATAAAAAGTTGCTTATAAATAGAGGTTTAAGTAAAAGGTAGTAAATAAAGTGAGTTTAAAAAAATAAAAGAAAATTTTTGAAAAAGTAGCTGATTATATTGGAAACTTCCTATAATTAAAGAATAAAACAAAAATAACATTTTTTTGAAAGGACATTTATGAAGATAAAGTTAAAGTTACAAAAATGGTTGGAATAATGAATTAGAAGTATTAGGTGCTTATTGTAGTATTCCATATATATATGATGATAAAAGACTTCTCATGTTTAATGGAAAAAAATATTGGTATTGAAATTAATAAAAACATATGGATTCAATTACCAGAAAGTTTAAAAAGTGGAACTTAATATCTATTGATAAATATTTATCATGCAATGTAGAAAAATTTAAAAAGAAAAATTGGGATATTGGATTTTAAATATATCTTATTATTTAAATACAGAAAAAGAAAAAGTATAATTTTAAATATAAAAAGATTAAATATTAAAAAGTTTAGATTATATGCTTGGAGTAAAGAGAAAACAAAATGGGAAATAAATGGTGCTTGGAACAGTATTGATTTTATGACTGAAACAACAAAAGAGGTATTTCTTGGGAAGGGACTTCACCAAGTGGAGTAAAAAATAAAAAGGATTTTTTTAAATAAGAAGGAACAAGAGCCTTTCCAATGTATGAAGGAGGAAACTAATGAAAGTGAAATTTTTTTATAGGATAGCTAAAAATGGAGAATTATGGGCTCCAGACTGTGATGTTATAGATGATGAAAAATATGATGTTAATTACTCACGTTATTTAGCTGGAGCTGTATGGGAGATGAGATATGTCTCAGATGTAGATTATGAACTGGATGAAATAGAAAGAGTGGAGAGTGGGGAAATAGAGTGCTTTGAAACAGGAACAGAGATATTTTTCACTTCCGTATATAAAGACAGGGTAGAGTTTGAATCGGACTTTTATGATTGGCCAGACTGGAGCTGTACTTTAGAAGAATATAAAAGAGTTCTGTTGGGGAAAAAAGCATTTTTAATGTTGCCAAAAGAATTAGAAAGTTATTTAGAAATAAAAAAATAAATGATTTGTAAAAAGTGTCCATAATTTTGTGTAAGCTCAAAAATATAATAGTTTATCAGGTATGTAAAATTTTTGTGTAAACCTCTAAATAATATATGGTAAAATAACTATATAATATTTGAGAAATTTACTCCCATACAAAAAGGAGAAGTGAAATAAATGAAACAAAATTATTTAGGAACTTATGGTGTTTTAAAGGGTTCTTATATGGAATCAAGATTAAAAATATTATGATTTTGAGAGTACAAAAAAAGCATACGGAGATCCAACTTCTACAATATTAAAGTGTGTAAGAGATGATGAGAATGAAGAATACATACTAGTAGAATTATTAACAACCAATGAAAAAAATGAGAATAAAAGAGAAGGATATGAACTGACAAGTAAACCAAAAATTTGATATAGGTGATAAAGTTAAATTAATTAAATATCCTGATAAAAAAAGCAACTGTTAGAAAAATTTATTGGCATGATAAAGATAAAAAGAATTTATTATCTTCTTGATGTTGAAAATGATAAAAAGAAAAAGTACAAGCAGATATTACGAGGATGAAAAATAAATTTGAAAAAAATATAAGTAAAATAAAGGATAGTCCAAAATTTTGTGCAAACTAATAGAAAATCTAGTAAATTCAGCACTTCGCTATTCTATTTACACAAAAATTATTTACGTACTTTGAAAAATACAACAACTCCGTTATTACCTCAATTTAATTCGCCAGCAATACCTTTATTAGAATACAAAACAGTACCATTATTAGAGTATAAGCTAGATTATATAAATAATATAGAAAATATAATTCAAAAACAAGAAATGAAAAATACCTATAAAATAAAAGAAAGGATAAAAAAAGCTATGACAATTTATTCAGCAACATTAATGGGAACATATGAAGAATTTTTAAAAATATTTAAAGAAGGCGATCAAAATGAAATAAATGCTTCTAGAGAAAGTTTGCTTTTTACAGCATTATGTAATACAAAAATCAAAAGAAAGATATAGAATAGCAAATTTTTTAATAAATAAAGGAGCTGATGTTAAAATAATAACAGAAGATGGAATGAGCATGTTTTTCCATTATTTTTCTTTGGATGACAAGATATAGTAAAAACAACAATTTTGTGTAAAGACATTATTGGAAAAAGGGAGCAGATATAACAGTGATACATAAGAAAAGAAAAAAACGGTTTCATTCAAGGAATTATTTAATATCGGTACTCCTGAAATGGAAATGTTACCACTATATCAGCTAATATTTTCTCAACCAGGACTTCCTCTTCTAGCAAAGGACAAATGGGGACTAACAGTAATTGAATTTGTGAGAAGATCCAATAGGCCAATAGCAGTGAAAATGATGGAAGATTATGTAAAAAAATATAATTTGAAAGAAGAAAAATTAAAGTACTTAATAATCATTGCTATAAAAGTATATATTAGAATGGGTGTGTAAAAACTTTTTGTGTAAATCTCTAAATAATATATGGTAAAAATAACTATATAATATTTGGAGGTTTTTGTTATAGCTAAAAAGAAATTTGTCTGTTAAAAATATAGTTATAGAAATATTTAATAATCTGAACAGAAAAAAAGCGAAAGTTGCTTATAAATAGAAGTTTAAAAGCAAGATGTGGAAAAGAATACAAAAACAGTACCATTATTAGAATATAAGCCAGATTATATAAATAATATACAAAATATAATTCAAAAACAACAAATGAAAATACCTATAAAATAAAGAAAGGATAAAAAAAGCTATGACAATTTATTCAGCAGCAGATATGGGAACATATGAAGAATTTCTAAAATTATTTAAAGAAGGAGATCAAAATGAAATAAGTCCATCAGGACGAAGTTTACTTTTCACAGCATTATGTAATACAAAATCAAAAGAAAGATATAAAATAGCAAATTTTCTAATAAATAAAGGAGCAGATGTTAAAATAATAACAGAAGATGGAATGAGCATGTTTTTTTCCTTTGTTTTCTTATGGACGACAAGATATAGTAAAAACTACGATTTTTATGTAAAACATTATTGGAAAAAGGAGCAGATATAACAGTAATGCATAAAAAAAGAGAAAACAGTTTCATTCAAAAAATGTTGTTTAACATCGGCACCCCTGAAATAGAAATGTTACCGTTATACCAACTGATATTTTCTCAACCAGGACTTCCTCTTTTAGTAAAGGACAAATGGGGATTAACAGTAATTGAATTTGCCAGAAGGTTTAATAGACCAATAGCAGTGAAAATGATGGAAGATTATGTAAAAAATATAACCTAAAAAGAAGACAGTTAGAATTTTTAGATAACCGTTGTTGTATAATTGGAATTTACACAATAGTTGTTGCACAATAATTCATTTTATTATATAATATAAAAAGAATAACAAATAGATAGGAGAAAAAGAGAAAAAAATGTCAAATAGTGATAACAAAAAGAGTAAGAGTTAGAATAGCACCGTCTCCGACTGGAGATCCACATGTGGGAACTGCCTACATTGGTCTTTTTTTAATTATGTATTTGCAAAAACATAATGGCGGAGACTTTTTATTGAGAATTGAAGATACGGATAGAACTAGATTTTCTGAAGATTCGGAACAACAAATTTTTGATGCGATGAAATGGCTTGGACTTAATTATGATGAAGGTCCAGATGTTGGTGGGGATAGAGGCCCTTATAGACAGTCTGAAAGATTTGAAAATATATAAAGAATATGCTGAAAAAAATTGGTAGAAAAAGGGAGGCATATTACTGTTTTTGTACACCTGAAAGATTGCAAAAATTGAGAGAAAGACAAACTGCGATGAAACAAGCACCTGGATATGACGGTCATTGTAGAAACCTTTCTAAAGAGGAAGTTGAAGCTAAATTGGCTGCAGGAGAACCTTATACAATTAGATTGAAAAATGCCTTATGAAGGGAAACAATTGTAAATGATGGATTAAGAGGAGAAATTAGATTTGAAAAACAGTAAAATTGATGATCAAGTATTGTTAAAATCTGATGGATTCCCTACTTATCATTTGGCAAATATCGTGGATGATCATTTGATGGGAATTACACATGTTATTAGAGCTGAAGAATGGATTTCATCTACGCCTAAACATATTCAATTGTACAAAGCGTTTGGTTGGGATGAGCCAAAATGGTATCACATGCCACTTTTGAGAAATGCGGATAAAACTAAAATTTCTAAGAGAAAAAATCCAGTTTCATTGAACTATTACCAAGAAGAAGGATATTTGAAGGAAGGAATTTTAAATTTCTTGGCTTTAATGGGATGGAGCTTTGGAGAAAACAAAGAAATTTTTACAATTGAAGAAATGATTGAAAATTTTTCGTTTGATAAAATCTCGCTTGGAGGACCTGTATTTGATTTGGTTAAATTAGGTTGGGTAAATAATCATCATATGAGATTGAAAGATTTAGATGAATTGACTAAATTAGCGATTCCATATTTTTGTGAAAGCTGGATATTACGCTGACGAAAAATTTATCTGATGAAGAATTTTCTAAATTGAGAAGAATTGTAGAAATTTTCAAGAGAGGAGCTCATACTTTGAAAGAATTGCCTGAAATTTCATCAATTTACTTTGAAGATGAGTTTGAATTGCCAGTTGTTGAAGAAGGAATGAACAAAAAAAGCGAGAAAAATCTGTTGAAAGATTGAGAAATTCATTGGAAACAGAAGTTGGTAAAAATCTATCGAATTATTTGTAGAAAAAAATTAATGCTTTAAATGAAGAAATCTCTGAAGAAGAAGCAAAAGAAATTTTACACGGATTGCAAGATGAACTAGGTGAAGGACCAGCAGCAGTATTAATGCCACTTAGAGCAGTTGTTACTGGAAAAGCTAGAGGAGCTGACTTGTATACTGTAATTGCGATTATTGGGAAAGAGAGAACTTTGAAGAGAGTTCAAAAATACTTTGAAATTAAATAGTTTTTTTAAATTATAGTTAAGAAATTTAGGGTTATTGTAAAAAAAGAAAAAAAGAAATTTGAGGGATTGGACTTGAATTTCTTTTTATGAAAATAGTGCAAGAACACTCGCAACTTTAGTTATGATATGAATTACACGAAAAATTTAGTAAGCATATGGGAAAAATTTTAGTAGATAAAATGTAGAATATATGATATAATATCTTTGATTGAAGATTATAATGGAGTATTAAATATTCTAAAGAAAAGTAAAGTTGTGGACTTAAATGTTGTCCTATACCATAGGGGTGAGCTGAACACGCCTAAAAGAATAAGGATAGTTGTCATACTATCAAACTTCTTAGAAAAATTTTTAAATACTTTTAAAGATTTTTAAAACCCCTGCGACTTTAGTTGTGGGAGGTTCAGGATGATGTTATTTTCAGTGACTGTTTTTGCAGGAACTGTTAATGCAAAAGTTGCAAATAAAATCAATTTTGGGATTTCTCCAAAAGAATTGCAAAATATTATAAAAAGTGAGCCACTATCAAATTCGCATGATAATGGAAATTATGCTGTTTATTATTTTGTAAATGTGGAAGATCCGTTGGGTGTAAAAAGAGAGTTAAATAGTTTTGCTTTTTCTGATAATCAGTTGTTTTCGGCAGTTTTTGATTCGGCTACGACGGATGAGGACCATGCAAAAAAATAATTGAGGATTACAAGAAAAAAATGCGAGTAAAGTTTTGAAGGAAAAAAATTGAATGTGAAAAGAGCGAAAAAGGAGGATTATTGTTGTATAATTCAAAAAAATTGATAGAAATATATAGAATTATGGATCATACTTTTATAACATCTGCTCTTTATAATTCTGAAAAATTGGCTGAAATTTTGAGTGATTATGAATAAGTTTTGTTTTTAGAGTTTTCATAAAAAGAAAAAACTGTATTTGAATTAATTTTCATTTACAGTTTTTTTATATTATTGTATTTTTTTAACCCATGTGTGCTAATATTAAGATGTTATAATATCAAATCTATAAAAGAAAGGAAAAACGTTCATGTTAAAAAAATATAAAAGAAAGCTACCAGCATTCATATTTTCTGTATTTAAAATTGATAATAGCAGGTATTATTATTGGTCTTATCGTTGGAATAATTGATACGATTTTTGGAAGAGGATTGCTTTTAATTGGAGATATTCGGAAGGAATATTTGTATTATTTTGTGCCTTTTCTGGCTTTGGCAGGACTTTTGATTGTTTTTATTTATCAAAAATTTGCTGGGAAGACTGGCAAGGGGATGGGACTAATTTTTGAAGTTGGGCATGGGACTGAAAAGGAAATTCCTTTGAGACTTATTCCGATTGTGACGGTTGCGACTTGGATTACGCATTTGTTTGGAGGAAGTGCTGGGCGTGAAGGAGTTGCAGTGCAGCTTGGAGCGACGCTTTCTCATAGATTTAATAAGTATTTTAATTTTCCTGATAAGTCTAAAGTCTTTTTGGTAACAGGAATGGCGGCAGGTTTTGGTGGATTGTTTCAAACACCGATTGCAGCGTTATTTTTTGGTTTAGAAGTTTTAGCATTGGGAAATCTGCAGTTGTATGCTTTGCTTCCAGCTGTTGTTGCAGCATTTACTGCTAGCTGGACTTCATCTTTTTTAGGACTGGAAAAGTTTACTCATATTGTAAATACGAATTTGTCAATAACTCAATGACATTTGTAAAATTTGCAATTTTAGGAATAATTTTTGGAATTGCTGGAAATTTATTTGTTTATTTACAAAGTTTTTGAAAAAAATTTGCTGCAGAAAAAAATTAAAAATCCATATTATCGAATTTTTATTATCGGAATTTTTCTTAGCATAATACTTTTATTATTGCACAAAGGTCGATATACTGGGCTTGGAACAAATTTAATTGAAAACAGTTTTTCAGGGAAACAAATTTTTGGATATGATTGGATATTAAAATTACTATTGACGACATTGACATTGGCTGCTGGATTTCAAGGTGGAGAAGTGACGCCGCTATTTTCAATTGGAGCTTCGTTGGGTGTTGTGATAGCGATTTTTCTTTGGTCTGCCGATTGAATTTTTGTTGCGGCTGCAGGTTATATAAGTGTATTTGGAAGTGCGACAAATACTTTATTAGCACCGATTTTTATTGGTGGAGAAGTTTTTGGATTTAATAATTTGCCATTTTTTGTGATAATTGTGATTTTTGCTTATTTGGTTAATCGGAAAATATCGACTTATGGATTGCAGAAAAATTATTTTGAAGAGATTGGGTAATTGATAAATAATGAAATAAAAAAATATGGAATTAAGGTAAAAATATAGATTAATATATATAAATTTTATATAATACTTGTAAAATATAGGAATCGTAATCGTCTGCAATGATAAATTAATTTTAAGATTATAACTGTTTATGGATAATTGTAAAAAGTTAAAATTATAGAAATTAAGATTACAGGTTTCTATAAATAATACAAAAGTGAAATAATAAGGAGGAAAAAAATGAAAAAAAGTATTTGGAATTTTATTGGTTGGATTATTATCGATGTCGTTGGAGGCACATAGCAAGGATGTAAGTAGAAAGGTGACAAAACCAGTAGGAATAAATCAGAATGTTTCTGTTAAAAATAATGAAAAATAAGGATTTAAATGAAGATTTTCCTGAACAAAAATGATTGGAATGGCTAATCCTGCTTCGGTTTTATTGTGTGGAACAAGGTGGCGAGTCGATTATAAAAACAGGATAAAGATGGAAGTGAATATGGAATTTGTAAATTTAAGGATGGTAAAGAAGTTGATGAATGGGAATTTTATAGAAAAATCATGATTTGACGGAAAAGGGAGTTCCTGAAATTAATAAAAATAGTAAAGGTGTAGAAGGTGTAGAAGGTAACTGTTTGAAAAGCAGTTGCCTTTTAAAATCTACTACAAAAATACTAATGTATTATTTCTCAATTTATGATATAATTAATGGAAAAATACAATAAATGATTTTTGAAAATAAAAATTTGTAATTGTGAAAAAAATAAAATAGAGAGCATCTTTATGTGTGAAAAATGATATAGATCTGAATGAAGTGAGAAATAGGATAGATTTGATAGATGATCAATTAGTTAAATTGTTGGAAGAACGACTTCATATTGTGCAAGAAGTAGCATTGTTTAAAAAAAGAACAGGTAAAAAAATTTTTGATGAAATGCGTGAGAAAAGAAGTTGTTGCAAAAAAATTTAAAAAAAGTTCAAAATGAAGAATTGAAACATTATATTGAGATAATTTTAAAGATATAATGGATTCTAGTAAGGAATATCAGAAATTTAGGATTGGAAGTACTCGAGAGTATGTTAATGAGTTGGAATTTAAAGATAAACGGATTGGTTATACAGGAGTTCCAGGTTCATATGCATATGAAGTTTTGATTAATTTGTTAAAAAATAATACAAAGGATCATAGCGATATAAAGGAAAGTAACATTTTAAATTTTAATTCACATACTGAATTAGTAAAGGCCGTTCATAATAATGAATTAGATTTTGCAATTTTACCAATTGAAAAATTCGATTGTTGGAGAAGTGCAGGGATAGTATTGATTTGATTAATAAAAAATATTTATATAATTGGAGAGGTTCAGCATAAAATTGAGCATAACTTATTGGGGGTTGAAAGGTAGTAAAATTGAGGATATAAAGAGAGTTTATTCGCATGAACAGGCTTTGATGCAATGTTCTGAGTTTTTACAAGAACATCCTGGTTGGAAGACAGAAAAATGACGAATACAGCTTTAAGTGCAAAAATATATTTCTGAAAAAATGATGTGACAAATGCTTGTATCGCAAATATGAATACAAAAGAAATGTACGATTTAGAATTATTGGCTCCAAAATATCAATAATACGCAAGAAAAATTATACGAGATTTTTGTAATTTCAAATAAAAAAATGTTGTAATTGATGGCAGTGATAAAATTAGTTTAGTTACAAGTACTAAAAACGAGTCTGGGTCATTGGTTAATTTGTTACAAATATTTTATGAATACGGCTTAAATATGGTTAATTTGAAATCAAGACCTAGAGTGACTAAGCCTTGGGAATATTATTTTTTTATATTGATTTTGAAGGAAATATAAAAGGATGTGAAAGTTCAGGAAGCATTGGAAAAAAATGAGAAAAAAATCTACATATTTACAAATTTTTAGGAAATTACAAGGTTTATAATTTAAATTTGTAATTGAAATTTAGCAGTTATTTTTAAAATTTTATGAAGTAACAAAAATTAAATCATAAATTTTATATATGTTGTTGTTATTGTAAAAAAATTGTGAAAGATATTAAATATGATAAAAAAATGTTGCTTTTATGAATACGAAATATATATACAATGAATATTAAAAAGAGAGAAAAATGAGATTAGATAAATTTTTAGCAAATTCTGGGATTGGAACTAGAAAAGAAGTAAAGGAATTATTGAAAAAAAGATTGATTAAGGTGAATGATGAGATTGTTAAAGATGGGAAAAATTCACGTTGATGAGAATGAGGATACTGTAAAATATAAGGATGAAATAATATCTTACAAAAAGTTTGTTTATATAATGTTGAATAAGCCTAATGGCGTGATTTCTACGACTGAGGATAAAGTTCATAAGACGGTTATTGATTTGCTTGGTGATGAGTATCGGACTTTTGAGGTTTTTCCTGTTGGGCAGTTAGATATTGACACTGAAGGATTGCTGTTGTTGACAAATGACGGAGGTCTTTCGCATAATTTATTATCGCCGAATAAGCATGTTGATAAAAAATATTATGTGGAATTGGAAAAATTACTTACAGAAACAGACATTGCAAAATTGGAAAATGGTGTGGAATTGAAGGATTTTACAACAAAAGATGCCAAAGTGGAAATCATTGAAAATGGTGGGGAATCTGACAAAATAAGGGCTTATATTACAATTAGTGAAGGTAAATTTCATCAAGTAAAAAGGATGTTTAAGGCAGTGGGAAATGAAGTGAAATATTTGAAGCGAGTAAAAATGGGTACTTTATCGCTTGATGAAAAACTTGAAATTATGTGAATATAGAGAATTAACTGAAGATGAATTAACAAAATTAAAGGAGAATTTTTAAAATGAAAAAAATACGGACTTTTTAGGAGAAAAAATTAGGACATAGTTTTTTTCAAAAGAAATACATGAAATATTTTTTTGGATTGACAAATAGAGATGCGAAATATGATTTGATAGAAAAGGAAATATCAGAAATACCAGCGTTGTTGGATGAAGTTAGAGAGGTAAATATTTAGGAATAAACGTAACAATTCCTTATAAAGTTGAAGTAATGAAATATTTAGATGAAATTTCGCCAATTGCTAAAAAATTGGAGCAGTGAATACTATAAAATTTGAAAATGGGAAATTAATAGGAGATAATAGTGATTATTTTGGATTTTTGAGAACATTGGAATTGAATGATATTGATGTAAATGAAAAAGAAAGTGTTGGTTTTGGGGACTGGTGGGGCTTCAAAAAGCAATTTACAATGTTTTAATTGATAAAGGTGCAGATATTATTTATCTAGCGACAATTTTGGATAATGATACTTTTTAAAATTAGGGAAGAAGATAGACTTATAAGATATTCTGGAATAAGAAATTTGAGAGATATTGAGTTGATTGTGAATTGTACGCCAGTTGGGATGTTTCCACAAGTGGATGCGTGTCCGTTGGAAAGATGTGAATATCATTAATACAAATGCTGTTGTTGATATTGTTTATAATCCTGAAGAAACAGTTCTTATGAAAAAAATATAAATTGAGAAATACGAAAACAGCGAATGGATTAATGATGTTAATCTCTCAAGCGATAAAATCTGAAGAAATTTGGAATGGAGAAGAATACGATAAAGAAATTTTGGATACAATTTACAAAAATTATCTGAAAAAAATTGTATAAATAATTGAAAATAGAAACTTTTATAAACTAGGAAAATAAAAAGGAGATTTTGATGAAAAAATTATAACAGGAGTCTTAATATTGGGAGCAACGAATTTGATGGCAATTACGAATCAACAAATGATAGATTCAGGAACTAAAATGCAAGAAGATATTTTTCAAAAAAATATTTTAAAGTGAACACAAATTCTAAAAATGAAAAAAAGACGTTAATGTTTTTGAGTGCGATGTATTCTGAAATATTATCAAAAATGTATCAACAAAATAGATCGCTTTATGAAACTGAATTTTTCGAAAGCACAAGGTAAGAGAAGATCATTATTTAGAGAAATGTATGCTATTATACTGATTATGTGGATGAATATTCAAAAATTTTCTAAGGATTCTTTAGCGATATTATTACAAGATCAAGGAGATTTTCAAGCGTATTATTATACAAACACATATATGTTGTTAGAAACATTTAATTTAAATATGAATACTTATTTAGAAGCCTTAAAAGATAGGAAAAACGTTGGATGAAAATATAAAAAACTGTTAATAATTATTTGTATCATAGAGGAGATTCTAAAACTTTAGAGGATTATGAAAAAAATGTCAAGTCAAGAAATGAAAAGCAATTGTGGATGCAGAATATGTAAAATTAAATAATAAAAATTGATGGAGAATTAATTAAAAACGTCTGCAGGAGTAAAAACAAAGACAAGGAAATTCGATAAAATCAAGTTTAAAGAGATTAGAAAAAATGTATGATAAGTATGATGAGAAATTTTCAGAGTATATTGACGGAACTTCATTAAGTTCTCAAGAAAAAGAGAAAATAAAGAAATTAGTTAAGTTTGAAACAATTTCAAACTTAAAAATTTATGACAGAATCTTTAGGAAAGTAGTAAAAATAAGAGTAGAAGGAGAATTAAGAAATTGGATAATAGATCAGAAAAAAATTAAAAAAATGATAGGTAATGAAAAAAATTTTTGACGGATTTTTAATTTAAAAGTGTATGATCAGTTGGATGATTTTGCGTCAGAAGTGTTAAGACCAGAAAAAATTGATAGATTATGTTTCAGCAAGAAGAGAGTATTTATTTGATCCAGAAGAAAGTGTAAAAATATTTTACAGAAGATGATTTAGAAGGAGAAAAAAATTAATACATTTGGTGATTTTTTTATTATCATTATTTAGTGAAATATAGTCACGGATATTTATATAAATTTGGAGTAAAAAGGATTTACCGATGGATTGAAAAAAATTTGGTAAAAAGAAGAGGAATTGATTTAGAAGATTTGGATATCAATTGGGAAAAATATTAAAAGAAAGAAGATTTTTACGAAGAGTCTTTTAATTGATATTTTGTATTCGATTTTGAGTTATGAATTAAATAAAAAAAGGATATGAAATTTTTGGAATTAATATGGGTTATGAATCAGTGATTTATTATGTAGTTACTCAAGATGTTTATGATCGTATTAATAAGGTTCAGAACTATTTAGAATCTTTGATTTATCATTATTAGAAGGATTTATGATGAAATTTATGAAGTTGAAGAAGATATAAATTCTGAGCTTGTGGAGTTGGAGATTTCTTGGAGAAGAAAGTAGATGGATATCACACACTAAAAGTAGATAAAAAATTATAATACATTGATTGAAAATGTAGATGAAGATAAATTGAAAAATAATTTTATAAATTGAGAAAGGGAATTTAATGATTAATTTTTGAAACAAAAGATATAAATATGTTATTGAGTATGTTAAATATGAAACTAAGAGATGAATTTTCAAGTTTGTCAAGTTTGACTAGTTATTATAATGTAAACAAAGAGGATTTGTTAGAAAAAAATGAAAGCGAACGGTTATGAATACATTGAAGATGGTAATCAATTTAAGAGAATTTAAGTAATAGAAAAAAATACTAGAGAAAGGAGATAAAATGAGAAATATAGTTTTAATTGGAATGCCTGCTAGTGGGAAAAAGCACGATTGGTAAAAATGTTGGCAGATGAGATAGAATATGAATATTTTGATGCTGATCATCATCTTGAAAAGCAAGAAAAATCGTAAAAATAAGTGATATTTTTGCAGAAGATGGAGAAGATTATTTTTAGAAATTTGGAAACGAAATATTTAGGTGAACTTGCTCAAAAGGAAAATATTATAATTTCTACAGGTGGAGGGGCGGTAAAGCGAAAAAGAAAAATATTGATTTAGTAAAAAGTGGAATAGTAATTTTTAAATAGAAAAAAATTGAAGATATTGCTAAAGAAAAATCATAAAAATAGACCACTTCTTCAAGATATAAATAATCTTCAAAAATTATATTGTGAAAGAATTGATTTATATAATAAATATGCAGATATTGTTGTGGAAAATGACGATACTTTGGAAAAATGTTGTAAAAATAATAAAAAGAATTGAAAAAAATAAAAAACTTTTTAGGAAGTAGTTTTGGAAAGGTAAGAGAATGAAACAGATATTAGTGATAAATGGGCCTAATTTGAATTTTTAGGAATTAGAGAAAAAGGAATTTACGGAGACGATGATTATAAAAGTGTTTGTAATTATATAAAGGACAGCTTTTCAAGGCAAGGATCTGAAAAATAGAAATTTTGCAATCTAATTCAGAAGGAAAGATAATTGATTTTTACAAATGGCGTATCATAATCAAGTGAGACGGAGTTGTAATAAACCCTGGAGCGTACACATTACAGTTATGCTATTCACGATGCAATAAAAATCAATTTCGATACCAACAGTGGAAGTTCATTTAAGCAACATACATGAAAGAGAAAATTTTAGGAAAATATCTGTGACTTCTCCAGCCTGTGTAAAACAAATTTATGGAAAAAGGAAAAAGAAAGGTTACATAGAGGCAATAAATTTTTGTTGAATGATGTAATTGGAAAAAATAAGTTTTGTTTAAAATATGTAGAATAAAAATTATTTAGAATAGGAGATAATAGCAGAAATATGGATGTAAAATATGATAAAAGTGTTGATATTTGCAAAGTAGCAATACGAATGTCCATTTCTTCAAGAGAAGAAGAAAAAAAACTTATGAAAGAATATGCTAAAGAAGGTATAAAAACAGCTGCTGTTGATGTGGGAGGTGCAATACCTAGTTCAAGATTCAAGTTTATTGAAAGTGCATTATTAGCTGCAAAGAGAAATAATTTAATTCAAGATAGACATATCCACGATGGAGCAGTTATTGGAGCTGTAAGAGAAGCAATGAGTCAAATCGAGAGTAATATTAATGGATTAAGTGTCGGTGGAAAGATAGGAATTGCACGTTATGGAGAACATTTGGCTATTGCAATTTTTTTAAGTGTTGGAATATTGCAGTTTAATGAGGTTATAAGTGCTGTTGCACATCGTTCGATAGCGATTTTAGAAGAAGAAAAATAAATTTATAGAAATAATAAATAGGAAATAGAATAGGAAATAGCATTTAAGAAAGGTATTGTGTAAAAATATGGGAGATAAATTATTTAAAAATACAGAATTGTTTATTTTTGATATGGATGGACTTTTGTTTAATACAGAAGATATTTATATGAATGAGGGAAAAAGAATTGCCAGAGAAATGGGCTATGAAATAACACAAGAATTGTCAGAAATGACAATGGGATTAACAAATAATGTAGCAAGAAAAACTTATAAAGATTATCTAGGGACAAGAATTTCCTTTCGATGAAATGGTTGATGAAATACATTCAATAATATGTGAAAGAGCCGAAAAAGGAGAAGTTGATTTAAAATTAGGAGCATTAGAATTATTAAACTTTTTGAAAGAAAATAATAAAAAATGGTTTTAGCGACGTCTTCTAATCGAAAAATTTAGCTACAATTCTAACAGAAGGTAAGGATATTAGAAAAATATTTTGATCATTTTATAACTGCGGAAGATGTGAAACATGGGAAACCAGATCCAGAAGTGTTTCTTATCGCTGCAAAAAGAGGAGAAAGCAAAGCCTGAAAAATCAATAGTTTTTGAAGATTCGTTTAATGGAGTAAGGGCTGCACATTCAGCAAAAACTTTTCCTTTTATGATTCCAGACAAATTACAACCAACAGAAGAAATCAGACAAAAATATTTCAAAAAATTTGATAATTTATTGGAAGTTATTAATTATTTTGAAGGAAAAATAAACCGCAAAAATAAAAATTTTCATTTTACTTCTTGCCATTTATAAAGGTATACTTAAAATGTAAAGAGAATAATAGGAGGTATTAATATGGAAATTTTAGCTATGATATTAGCAGGCGGAAGAGGATCAAGACTTGACATCTTATCAGAAAAAAAGGGTTAAACCAAGTGTACCTTTTTGCTGGTAAATTTAGAATTATAGATTTCGCATTGAGTAATTGCTCAAATTCAGGAATTTATGATGTTGCATTATTAACACAATATTTACCTTTGTCGTTAAAACGAACACATTGGTTCAGGAAAACCTTGGGATTTTGATAGAAGAGATTCAAGTATAACTATGTTACAACCACATGAAGGACCAGGAGGAAGTGCTTGGTATCAAGGAACAGCTGATGCTATCAGACAAAAATATTGAATTTATCAAAAGTAAAAATCCTAAATATGTATTATTATTATCTGGAGATCACATTTTATAAAAATGGATTATAGATGGATGTTAAAAAGAACATAAAGAAAATGGAGCTGAATTAACAGTTGCAGCTACAACCAGTTCCAATAGAAGAAGCAAGTAGATTTGGAATATTTGAAGTAGATGAAAATAAACAAATCCTTTGATTTCAAGAAAAACCAGCAGAACCTAGAAGTAATTTAGCTTCAATGGGAATTTATATTTTTAATACAGATGCATTATTAGAATATTTAGAAAAATTAGAAAAATCAAGACTTAGACTTTGGAAAACACGTAATTCCTTCAATGATTAAAGAAGATAGAAAAAGTATTTGTTCATTGCTACGATAGTTATTGGATGGATGTTGGAACATATGATTCTTACTTAGCAGCAAACTTAGATTTGATTAAAAAAATCAGAAGAAGTTGGAATTGATTTATATGATCCAGGATGGAAAAATTTATACAAGAAGTGAAGACTTGGCACCAGTAAGAATCGGTGAAACAGGTAGTTCACAAAATTCATTAATTTGTAATGGATGTAAAATAGAAGGAACTGTTCAAAAATTCAGTATTAGGGACCTGGAGTGACTGTAAGAAAAGGTGCTACTATTAGAAATAGTATCGTATTTAGTGGAACATATATTGATGAAAAATACACATCTAGATACAGTAATTGTTGATAAAAAGGTTTATATTGGTAAAAATTCATTTATTGGACATGGTGAAGCAAAAGTTCCAAATTATGAAAAACCAGATGTTTTATCATCAGGAATTACAGTAATTGGTAAAGGTGCCGTTATTCCTGAAGGAGCATTAATTGGTAAAAAATGTTAGAATTTTTTTGGTGAAGTTAAATTGAATGAAAATAATAAATATGTACCAGTTGGAGAAACAGTAAAAATAGGAAGTGATTAATTTGAAAATAGTTTATTTAGCATCAGAAGTAGCTCCATTTTTTTAAAAACAGGTGGATTAGCCGATGTTATGGGTGCTTTGCCTAAAAAAATGCAAGAATTAGGTCATGAAGTTTCTATTATAATGCCTAAATATGATAAGATACCAGTTAAATACCTTGAAAAAAACTTGAATGGGTAGCAAGATTAGAAAGTCATGGAGACATTTTTAATCTAGTTAAATACCCAGATGATAAAAATTAATTATTATTTTATTGAAAATAAAGCATTATATGAAAGAGGTCATGTTTATGGTGATAATGATGAAGATATACAATATGCGATGTTTTCTGAATTAACACTTAGATTTCTAAAAGAAATTAATTTACAACCAGATATATTACACTGTAATGACTGGCAAACTGGACCAGTACCTTATTTCTTAAATGTAAGATACAATAATGATCCGTTTTATTGGGATATGAGAACAGTTTATTCAATTCATAATTTAATGTATCAAGGAAGATTCTCAAAAATATTCATTTGAAAGAATGGGTTATGATATTGAGTGGATACGATTTGAATTTTATGGAAATAGGAATTGGTTATGCAGATGTTGTAAATACAGTAAGTCCAACTTACGCAGAAGAAATTAAATATCCTTACTTTGCAGAAGGATTAGAATGGATAACAAATACGAAAAAAATATATGGAATTTTAAATGGAATTGATGTAGATGAATTTGATCCAGAAAAAAATCCAGATGTAATACCATTTAACAAAGATTCTCTAGATAAGAAAAAAAGAAAATAAATACAGATTACAAGAAAAAAATTAGGGTTACCAAAAATCAGATGTTGCTTTAATTTCTTTTGGTAACAAGATTAGTTGAAGGAAAAAGGACTAGATTTAGTATCAGCAGTTTTAGAAAAACTTATTGCAATATGATGCAGTTCAAGTAGTAATTTTAGGTAGTGGAGATAGATTCTATGAAGACTATTATAACTATTTGACAAATAAATATCCTGATAAGTTCAAAAGTTTATTTAGGATATAATCCTCATTTAGCAAATGAAAATTTATGCTGGAAGTGATATTTTCTTAATGCCTTCGAGATACGAACCATGTGGATTAAGTCAAATGATAGCTATGAGATTTGGTACAATTCCTGTAGTTAGAGAAACAGGTGGATTAAAAGATACTGTTCATCCTTATAATGTATTTACAAATGAAGGAAACGGGTTCTCATTCACAAACTTTAATGCAGATGATATGTTGTATACAATAAAAAGTAGCAGAAGGAATCTATTATGATAGACCTGAAGTTTGGAAAGATTTAATAAGAAGAAATATGGAAGCTGATTTTTCTTGGGATAAAGCAGCTAGAGAATATGTGAAGTTGTATGAAGAAGCTAAAACTCATTAGATAATTGTTTTTTTATTGAATAGTTTGAAAAGAGAAGTGATAAAAAAACTTCTCTTTTTGTTTCTCTTTTTAAGTAAATAATATTTTTGTAAATTTATTAGTATAATAAAAATTGTTGAATATATGATATTATTAAACTTTTGATACAATAACATTTTTATAATTAATTTAAAATTAATAAATCAAGATTATTATTTAATTGATAAATATGTTTGATACTAATACAGAAATCAAGAGAGGATCAAGATTTCAGTAAGTATGTTTAGATTTTTAGGATGAAAGTACAGGATAAGATTTAATTTTATAAAGGAGTGAAAATGGATTGTTATCTACTTTTTTTGAAAAATTTGGGCATATAAAAAAATAAAAATGGAGAAAAAGAAAGAGAGTGGTTTTTATGAAATCTACAAAAATTATTTTAACAGCATTAATCGGAGTTTTAGCTTTAGGATCTATTGGTTATGCGGCTACGAAGAAAAACTTCAAATAAAAAGCAGAATCTAAAGTTGCATCAGCAAAAATTAACAAGAAAATTTACTTGCGATAATAGAAGTGTAACAGTTGAAAATCTATCAACAGACAGAGTTAAATTGACTGAAAAGTAATGGAAAAATCATATAATTTGAAATTGACAAGATCAGCAAGTGGAGAAGAATATAAAGGTAGTGGAGTTTCTATTCACATAAAAGGAAATGAAGCTGCATTTACTAAAAATGGTCAAGATGAAGCTTGCTCTATGACTCAAAGCAATGCTGATAACAACACTGCATCATCACATTTATTAAGAAAAATTTGATTGTGAAGGGTACCAAGATGTAACAGTTGAAAATTTATCAACAGATAAAAGTAAGATTGGCTGATGGTTACGGTAGTATTTATGATTTAAATTCAGCTGTAGCTGCAAGTGGAGAAAAAAATATTCAAATGGAAATATTTCTATTCATATGAAAGGAAATGAAGCTGTTTATACAGAAAATGGAAAAAGATAAAAGTTGTAGCTTAAAAAGCACAGGAAAAGGTTCTATTGAACAATAAATAAATTAAAAATAACTAACTGAAAAAGTTGCTTTGTATAATTTAATTATATGAAGCAGCTTTTTCTATTTTTCGTTTTAATTTCTTGATTTTTTGTGCTAAGACTTGGTAAAAATAAATGTATGTTATAAAGGGAAAATATAATTTGAGTTATTTACGAAAGGAGAGCTATGGAGACTTTAAAAAGAAGAGGTAAATTCTAAAAAAGAATGCTCTGATAAAAGATAATAAAGAAAAATCAAGAAGAAAAACAAAAATTCAGAAATTAATATAAAAAAATATTCGAAGAAATGTAGATTTAAAAAGAGAAACCACTAAAAAGTATATTAGAAAATATTGAGAGAGATGAAAAAGCTAGAGAAATTATAATTCGTAGGCTGTTGGATCAGAAGGTGTCAAAAGATATTAAAGAAGAAGAAGCGAAAACTATTTCTGGAAAAACTGTCTAACTTTTTAGCAAATATTGTAGGAAGTAAAACGTTTATATTTGTATTGACAATATTTGTTGTAGCGTGGTTTGTTTATAATATAAGTCATTTTAAAGAAAATAAGGATACATTATCGTTGGTAAATATTGGATTATCTGGTGTAATGATGCTGTTTAGTTCATTGATTATTCTTGGACAAAAATAGAAAGAAAAGATTGGAAGAAAAATCAGAGAATGATTACAAAGTTAACTTAAAAAAATGAGATTGTTATTGAAGATTTGCATTATAAATTAGATGAAATGTTGAAAAAGCAAGAAGAAATTTCAGATAGAGTTTCAAGTTTGGAAGGAAATCCAGAGCCTATGAGAAAAAGATCTGAAAAAATATAAATTTATTGACATTGTTGATAAATAATTTTTATATGGATAGAAATACTTAAAAATAAGGGAAAAGAAAATGAATATATTTGAAATAGAGAAAATACCTGAAACTGAGGAAATTTTAGAAATATTGGCTCAGGGTGATAATGTTAGGATAGAAAGAATTTTTATCTAATGGGCAAACTACAGATTGGATGATTCAAGATGAAAAAGAGTTTGTTGTATTGTTACAGGGAAATGCGACTATTGAATTTGATGATAGAGAAATTCATTTGTCGAAAAGGTGATACTTGATGATAAATGAGAAAGAGAAACATAGAGTTAGTTATACTAGTGAATCTCCTATTTGTATATGGTTTTGTGTATTTTTTTAGTTAAAAGATGGTTGTATAATTTAAAATAAAAGTTTAATCATAAAAAAAGGTTTTATGACTACAATTAGCTTGTTTGAGGAGAACAATTATTAAAAAGAGCTTAGCTCTAAAAAGGAGAGAGAAAATGGGAATATTATTTGTAGTATTTGCTTTAGTTATTGTGATTGTATCTGGAATACCGATGGCTAAAAAAGAAATTAGAAGAAAATAAAAATTTAAAGAGTATACAGAAAAATACTCAATTGGGAAAAAATGAAATTGTTGGTAAGATTAAGGACGAAAAGAACTGTAAATGATAAGTTTATAAGTGCAATGTTTTATGTTGGAATTGTGTTTTTATTGGTTAGTGGTATTGGACTTATTGTTAATAATGGAAATGAGAATAAGGAATTTTTCAAGAAAAATTCGGGTGTTGTTGTAGGGTCTCAACCTGAAGTAGACACAAGCAATCAGCCTAAAGATGGTATAATGAGTATTGATACAAATACAGACCAATCTAATACGCCAGTACAAAATGAAACTTTGACAACTGATAAGATTGCGAAAAATGTAAAAGAGAAAGAGAAAGAATCAATAGATTGATTACAGAAAATAATAAAAAGAGTGAGAGTTTGATTGAGGAAATGACAAAAGACATTGAATCTAAAAATACAGAAAGTGCATTACAAAAGGAGAAAAAGCTCTTCAAAGTATTAAAGAAGCGTCAGACAACTTAAATGGTACTCAATGTATACCAACTGGAGATGCCAATTTTGATGCACAATGTAAAAAATTATTAAGTGAAGGTAAAAATCTTTATAGTCAAAGACAAGAAACTGTTGCTAAGACAATGGAATGGTTGAAAAAAGTTGGACAAGATGTAAATGATGTGAAAGATACGATTGAATCAAGTAATATTGGTCAACAAGCTATTTCAGAAGGTAAAAAAATTCTTTAAGGATTTGATAAAATCATTTAATGATAATACAAAATAGTTTTAGATTCGTTATCACTCGCTATAAATATTAAGGAGATGAGAATGAAAGAAAAATAAAAACCAATGCATTAAGAATACTAGATAAACAAAAGATTGAATATGAAATTCATACATATGAATGGTCAGAAGGTACTAGTTCAGGGTTAGGAGTTGCTGAGAAATTGCCTGAATTATCAGATCGTATATTTAAAACTATTGTTTTGAAAGGGAAAACGAAAAATCTTCATGTGTGTGTAATTCCAGGAGCTGCTCATTTAGATTTAAAAAAAGTGGCGAAGGCTTGTGGAGAAAAAGAATATTGAGTTGTTGCCACTTTCAGAATTAGAGAAAAAATACAGGATATATACGTGGTGGTTGTTCGCCAGTTGGTATGAAGAAAAAGTATGATACATTTTTTTGATGAAAGTGCTTTTGAAATTTGAAAAAAATAATAGTTTCAGCAGGGAAAAAGAGGTCTTCAAATGGAAGCAGACACGCAGAAACTGATTGAAGTGACAGATGGAAAAGTTGCAGATTTACTATCTGAAACAGAAGGAATTTTTTTAGAATGTATTAAGATTTTGGAGGAATTACGAATTGAAGTTAAAAAAATATTAGAATAATAAAAAAATTTTTCTTGGGAGTTTTTTTACTGTTCTTTTTATTAACAGAATTTTTGATAGTTAAAGAATATCTTAATGATTATAATGAGAGGAATCAAAAGAAAAAAGATGGATTATGTAATTGTTCTTGGTGGGAAACTTTATGGAGAAGTTCCTTCAAATTCGTTGAAAAAAATCGTATAATGGTGGCAGTGAGGTACTTGCTTGAGAATAAAGATACGAAAGTAGTGGTAACTGGTGGAAAAGGGTCCTGGAGAGAAGATTACCGAGGCAAAAAGCAATGGAAAAGGAACTTATAAAAATGGAATAAATCAAAAACAAATTATTGTAGAAGATAAATCTCGAAATACGGTACAAAAATTTCAAATATAGTTTGTTAAAAAAATAAAAGAAGATAAATCGCTTGATATTTCTAAGAAAAAAGAAGATTATGATAGTAACTAATGATTATCATATGTATCGAGCTAAAAAAATTGCACGTGCAACAGGATTGGAAAAGGAAGGATTTGAAATATACGGATTGCCAGCAAAAAAACACCAATTATTGCTGCACCAAAAAGCGTATCTTAGAGAATTTCTTTCAAATGTGAAGTTTTGGATATTTGGAATTAATCAGGATTAATTGTGAATTATTCAATATTTAGAAAAAGCTAAAATAATTAAAAGTTTATAGTTTTTAGTCAAATAGAAAAAAGTAGTTATAATAAATAAATTAAAAATCATATAAGATATCACTTTATATTTTGGATATTTTATATGATTTTTTTATATTTATAGAAATTTGAGAGTGTCCAGAATTTTGTGTAAAACCAATAGATAAAAACTAGTAAATTCAGTACTTCGCCATTCTATTTACACAAAATTTTTATACTCGCTTAAATTAAAAAAATCTAAATATTTCATTTTAAAAAGATAATTTATAGTAAAACATTCCCATCTTCATCGATTGCCTTATAAGCTGGTCTGATTAATTTCTTATCAACTAAAAATTTGTTCCATTCTATGCGCATTCCAACTAGCAATTCTAGCAAGAGCAAAAAGTGGGGTAAAAAAATATTTTGTGGAATATTTAAAAGTTTATATACAAATCCTGAATATAAATCAACATTTGCACAAATTTCGAAAATTTTTTTCCTTTAGTCTCTTTTCCAATTTTTGTAAGTTTTTCAATATTCGAAAAATAACTCGAATTCTTCAAGTGCATTTTTTTCTTTCGCTAATTCATAAGCTTTTTCTTTAGTAACACAGCACGAGGATCCGAAATTGTGTAGACAGCATGTCCCATACCATAAATTCTACCTTTTTGTCAAATACCTTTTATTAAATATTTTTCAAATATTCTTTTAATTTAACTTCATCATATGGATTAGTATTTTTCTTAATATCTTCCACCATTTTTGTAACCATCGAATTTGCTCCACCGTGCATAGGCCCTTTCAAGGCTCCAATCGAGGCAGAAATTGACGAATATGTATCAGTTCTAGTTGAAGAAACAACATGAGAAGTAAAAGTTGAGTTGTTTCCTCCTCCATGTTCTGCATGGATAACTAAAATCAAGTCTAAAACCTCAGCTTCTAATTCTGTAAATTGATTGTCGCTTCTAAGCATGTGAAGAACATTTTGTGCAATGCTATATTCTTCCACTGGATTATGAATGATCAAACTCTTATTAAAATGCTTGTAATTACACGCTTGATAACAATAAACAAGAAGGCTAGGAAATTTTGCAATCAAATTTAAAGATTGATCAATCAAGTTTGAAAGACTAACATCATCTGGATTTTCGTCTAAAGTATAAAGACACAAGACAGAACGTTGAAGTTGATTCATTATATCCGTACTCGGTTTTCTCAATATGAAAATCTTCAATAAATTCATCTGGCAAATGCTGGTATTCTTTCAAAGTACTGATAAACATTTTTAATTCAAAATTAGAAGGAACTTTACCAAAAAGCAATAAAAATATTGTTTTTTTCAAAGCAAAAAGTTTTTCCTTTTTAAATAGAGCTACAAGTTTTTCAATAGGAATACCACGATAATAAAGTTTTTCCAGTCTGCTGGAATTTTTTCCGTCCTTATCGATTGAGTATCCTAAAACAGAACCAATTTTTGTTAATCCAACAAGAACTCCTGTCCCATTTTTATTCCTAAGACCTCTTTTTACATTTAATTTATTATAAATATCGTCTGAAATAGAATTATTCTCTGTAAACATAACTCCCAGCTCATTAATAAAATCAGTTTTCATGTTTTACCAACTCCTTATTTCAGATTTTCAATAATTTTATCTGTAAATTCAGTAGTTGTAGCATTTCCACCTAAATCTGCTGTTTTACAACCGTCAGTTAATGTTTTTAAAATGGCTCTTTCAATATTTTTAGCAAAATCATCAAGTTTTAAATATTTCAACATTTCGATTGAAGAAAGTAGCAATGCAAGCGGATTTGCCTTTATTTTGTCCTGCAATGTCAGGTGCTGATCCATGTACTGCCTCAAAAATAGCGATATCATCTCCAATATTAGCCCCAGGTGCAACTCCAAGTCCTCCAACAAGTCCAGCTACTAAATCAGATAAAATATCTCCATATAAATTCATTGTAACAATTACTTTGAATCTTTCAGGATTTGTAACAAGTTGCATACACATATTGTCAATAATAAGTTCTTCTAGCTCAATATTTTTCATATTCTTTTTGAAATTTCTCTTGCAATATCCAAAAACATTCCATCAGTGAATTTTTAAAAATATTTGCTTTTATGAACAACTGTAACTTTCGAAAATTCCATTATTCTTTGCATATTCAAAAAGCACTTCTAATAATTCTTTCGCTTCCTTTTCTCGTAATTCTTTTCACAGCAATTGCACTAGTTTTTTTCTTCATTTTCATATTTTTCTTCACCAATATAGATTCCTTCAGTATTTTCACGGAAAAATAGCCAAATCAATATTATCATATCGAGTTTCAATTCCAGGCAAATTTCTAGAAGGTCTAAAATTTGTGTACAAATCGTATTTTTTTCTAAGATACATTTATACTTCTAAATCCTTTTCCAATTGGTGTAGTAATAGGCCCCTTTATTGCAATTTTTGTTTCTTTCAACGCTTTCATAAAGACTTTCAGGTATAAGTTCTCCAGTTTTTTTCATAAACATCCGATCCAGCATTTTCAGTTTCGAATTCCACAGGAACTTTCGCTGCATCAAAGATTTTTACTAAACTTTCAGAGATTTCATATCAATTCCATCTCCAGGTATTAATGTAATTTTTTTCATATTATCTTCCACTCTTTTCTAAATTATTTTTATATAAATTACAGTAATTCTAGTTTAAATAAAGAGCTAATTTATTCGAAATTCTTTAACTCAAAAATCAAATTAGAACTACTGTTATTCACGTTTTAACTCAAAAAATTCATCACTTGTAGCGAATTTCAAATATCCACCAAATTTCAATATTTTAAGTTCTCTTTCTGAACCATTGAATTTAGCAGGAAATTCGATATTTTTAGTAAGATTTTTAACAATAAATCTTCCATTTATCAATGAATTTGGAATATCTGATAATTGTAATTCGTCATATTCATCTATATTGTTGTAATCTTCTACATTTTCAAATTCTAACGGTATAATTCCACTGTTAATCAAGTTTGCTTTTGTGAATTCTTGCAAATGATTTTTGCGATAACAGCTTTTATACCAAGATAAAGTGGCAATAATGCAGCATGTTCACGGCTAGAACCTTGTCCATAATTTTTCTCCACCGACAACAATTCCACCATCATTTTTCAGCTCTTTCTTTAAAAATCTGGAATAATTGTTTCAAAACAGTGTTCAGATAATTTAGGAATATTTGAACGGAATGGCAATAATGCAGCATTCGATGGACAAATATCATCTGTTGTAATGTTATCTCCTGTTTTTAAAAATAACTTTTTAGTAAAAGCTGTCTTTTAATTCTTCTCAATTGGGAATGGCTTAATATTAGGTCCCATAACAATTTTTACAGATTCTCTTTCTTTTTTCGCCTCATCTTCATTAGGATTTGGGAAAATGAAATAATTATCTGAAACTTCAAATTTTTCTGGCTCATCAATGATAATTTCTGCCCCCAATTCTCTTGGATCTGTTAAATATCCTGTAATTGCTGATGCAGCAGCTGTTTCTGTACTAACTAAGTAAACTCCAGCACTCATTGTTCCGCATCTTCCCTTGAAGTTTCTGTTAAATGTTCTAAGTGAGATTCCATCTGTTTTTGGTGCTTGTCCCATTCCGATACAAGGTCCACATGCAGCTTCTAGTAATCTTGCTCCAGCCGCTATAAATTTAGCCAATGCTCCATTTTCTGAAATCATTTTCATAATATTACTTGAACCTGGCGATAAAACAAGACTCACATCTGGGTGAACTTTTTCCCATCTAAAAATTGCTGCAAGTTTCATAAAATCTGAATAAGATGAATTTGTACATGAACCAATTGCAATTTGATCAACTTTCAATTTTTTTGTCTTTTGGAATTTCATGCACATTATCAGGACTATGAGGAAAAAGCTGCAAGTGGCACTAATTCATCCAAATTAACAACTAATTTTTTTCATCATAAACTGCATCCTCATCAGGTAATAATTCTACAAAAATCTTCTCCACGTGATTGTTTTTTTCCAAGAAAGTCTTAGTATTTTTCATCACTTGGGAAAATTGAAGTTGTAGCTCTAATTCAGCTCCCATATTTGTAATAGTGGCTCTATCCTCAACAGATAGTGATTTTATACCTTCTCCAGTATATTCCATTACAAATCCAACTCCACCTTTTACTGTCAATTCTTTTTAAAACATATAAAAATTATATCCTTAGCTGATACCCAAGGTTGTAATTTCCCTCTAAGTTCGATGTTATAAATTTTTGGAACTTTTAAATAATAAAGTCCTCTTGCCATACCAATTGCAACATCAAGTCCACCTGCTCCAATTGCAAGCATTCCAAGTCCTCCACCAGTAGGGTGTGTGACTGTCTGAACCAATCAATATTTTTCCTGGTTTACCAAATCTTTCCAAATGCAATCTATGACAAATCCCATTTCCAGGTTTTGAAAAAACAATATTATGTTTTTCAGCTGATGTTTTAATAAATTCATGATCATCTGCATTTTCAAAACTCGATTGTAACATATTGTGATCGACATAAAGCCACAGAAATTTCCGTTGCTACTTTGTCAACATTCATTGCATTTAGTTGTAAATACGCCATCGTTCCCGTGGAATCTTGTGTAAGTGTTTGATTAACTCTTACGGCGATTTCGTTACCTGCTTTTAATTCTCCTTTTTAGAAGATTTTTTCAAAAATCTTGTACGTTAAACTCATACCCATTTTTGTCCTCCTGAACTCAATTTTTATTTTTATGAGTATATTATAATACCAAATCATTGAATAAGTCAATAAATATATTATATATTTTATTTGCTTTTTATATTTATTTCGCAAATACTTGAGATTTACAGATATATATGGATTTTTAAGAAGATTTTTTTCTTGATTAATTCATACGAAATTTAAGAAAATTAATAAAAATTGTGAAATTATGATTTTTCTAGTCCATTGAATTAGATTAAAAAAATGTGCTATAATTAAAAAAACAAATGTTATTTTAAAAAAAGAAGGGAGTAATGTATGAAAAAATTAGTATTGTCATCGTTATTTTTTTAGTGGCATTACAAGGATTTTGTGATTGTAATTTTATAAATGGTCCCGATTTATTATTAAATAGAATGATAAATAAAGTAAAATCTGAAAAAGAAAACAAATGACATTTTTTTGTGATTCTGAAGATATGAAAATGGCTTATTATTTAATAGAAAATGATAGCTATGATTTAACTTTAGGAGTTGGATTGAAATTGACAGATCAAACAACAAATGAAGAATTTAAAAACAGATTTTATAAAAAAATTGGAAGAATACAAGACTTTTTCTCAAAATTAGATACGAGTAATTTGGGGAACAGTGCCTTTACCTGATAAAGAAGTTATTAGATTTTATGGTTTAATGCCAGAAGAAAATAATTTTTATAATTGGAAAAATATGTTTATGATGTAAAAACAAAAAAACTTCAAAATTTTTATGGAAGCACGACAGGTAAAGAATTATTTAGTCAAATAGGATTGTTTGATAGATTACCAAATGTTGAGTATATTGACGAGGTTATTTTTTTAACAAAAAGTTATCAAAAAAATTTAGTAATTTGACTTTTAAATGTAATTTGCATAAAGCAAGAAAAATAGGAATTTATTAAAATTAGGAAAAAGCTATTTTAGTAAGAATATTGGGAAACTAAGCAATGAATATTGGTAGGTGGTTATATTCTTTAAAATAGTTTTTATTATGAAAAATTTACGATATCTTTTTAAAAAAAGGTATAAATATTATAAAATAAAAATAGCGAGAGAAGGCGATAAAAAGTGTTATTAGGGTGGAAATGAAACTACAAAAAGATTGACAGTTTTGCGATTAATGAGTTGAAAAATACCGAGTATAGTGCTTATGGAAAATGCAGCGATTTCTTTTTGTAAAAACATATTGATGAAAACGAGGACAATTTTCTTATTATTTGTGGAAAAAGGGAATAATGGTGGCGATGGTTATGCGATTGCACGACAATTATTTTCAAAAGGGAAGATAGTGAAGATTTTTTTGTATAAGTGATGAGAAAATGAGTAATGACTGTTTTGTGAATTATGAAATTTGTAAAAATTCTGGAATTGAGATTTTCTATAATTTGGAGGGACTTGAAAAAAATTATTCGTAGAATGTGATGTTGTTATTGAAGGAATTTTTGGAACAGGGTTGAATTCTGAGATAAGAGGCGTTTACAAAGATGTGATTTTGAAAATAAAATGAAAATTGTAAAAGAAAAAGTTTATTCGATTGATATTCCGTCTGGAATTAATGGAGATACTGGGGATATCATGGGGATTTCGGTGAATGCAGATGTTACTATTTCTTTTGTGACTTACAAAAAGGGATTCTTGAATCCTGTAGCGAAAAAAATATTTAGGTGAAGTAATTGTTGAAAATATTGGCTTGAATGAGAGGGAATATTATTCAGCTTGTGAATGAGTATTATTTGACTATTGAAATGATTAAATCTTTTCATGTTGAAAGAGATGAAAATTCTCATAAGGGTAATTTTGGAAAAGTGTTGATTTATGCTGGAAGTAGTGGATTTTTATGGAGCTGGGAATCTTGTGACAAAAATCTTGTGTGAGAAGTGGAACAGGATTAACGACTTTGATTACAGATAAGAATAATTTTTCGTTGAATGTGTTTGTGCCAGAAGCTATGAGTTTTCCGATAAATTTTGAAAAATATAGAAGAAAAGTTTTTGAAAAATTAGAAAATGAAATCTTAAATAGTGATGTTATTGCAATTGGGCCTGGAATTGGAAAAAAATCAAAAAAATCACTTGAGATTTTTAAAAAAATTAATTAGTATCGAGAAAAAAATAAAAAAAGGTAATAAAATTCGTCTTGTTTTTGGATGCAGATGCGTTGAATTTTTGTCAGAAAAATCAAGAATTGTTTGAAAAATACAGAATAGAAGTATTTTAACGCCACATATAATCGAATTTTTCAAGATTAACAGGTTTTTCGTCAAATGAAATTTTTGGAAAAATAGATTTCAAAAAGCAGTTGATTTTGCGAAAAAAATATAAAATTGTATTGCTTTTTAAAGGGGAAAAATACGATTGTAACTGATGGAGAACAACTATTTGTAAATAGTACTGGAAACTCGCATATGGCAAACGGTGGCATGGGAGACTGTTTAACAGGAATTATAGCTTCATTTGCTGGTCAAAAGTATGATTTGTTACATTCTGCCTTGATAGGTGCTTATTTGCATGGATTTATTGGAGATAAATTATTGAAAGAGCAGTATGTTGTTAATGCGACACACATTATAGAAGAAATTTCTGGAGGAATAAAAAGAAATTTTTGGAAGATAAATGATTTTAAATGATTTGTGTGAAGAGAAAGAGAGTACAGTAATCTATAAAATTTGTTTTATAGTAAAAACTACTTTAAAACTAAACTCAAAAAGGTATGGCTATTTATTCAAAAATCTAAATTTATACAATTTTTAGTAATTTGATTTTAAATAGGTTTAAGTACACACACACATGTAGTAAAAAGTTTTGCTATACTCTCTAGCATATTATAACTTTATAAAAAAATAATATTTCTTAAATTTTTAAAAAATTTATTCTGTTATTTTCAAAATAATATTCTCAAAAATAATTTTTTTATAACAAATCTTTTATCTCAATTTCTTAAAGACCTCTCAATGCTTTCATGTATAACCAAATTTGCAAAAATTATCTTGTTCAGTTTGAGATTTATTGATTAAAACAAGATTTTTTTCCTTGAAAAATATTGAATGAGGGAAGCTGCTGGATATACGATAAGTGAAGTTCCACCTATAATTAATGTGTCAGCTTTTTGAAATTTCATTTATTGCTTTTGAAAAAAAGTGAGTTGATCAGGCACTTCTTCATATAAAGTAACATCAGGTTTTATAATTCCGCCACATTTTAGACAGTGTGGAACACTTTCTTTTTCACAAATTTCCAAAAAAATTCTTCCAAATTATATTTTTTTACCACAATTAACACAAGTATTGCTATCAACTGTTCCGTGTAATTTTAAAACATTTTTGCTCCCAGCCATTTCATGCAAGCAGTCAATATTTTGAGTTATTACAGCCGATAATTTTCCTTCGTTCTCTAATTTTACTAAGTATTTGTGAGCAAAGTTTGGCTTAGCCTTTGGATAAACGAGATGTTTTTGTAAAAAGTCATAAAATTCTTTTGGATATTTTTTTCATACATTGTGTGAGAAACAAGTTCCTCTGGAGAAAAATTTCTGTCTAACTTCAAACTGTAAACTCCATTAGCACTTCTAAAATCAGGAATTCCCGATTCTGTAGAAACACCAGCACCTCCAAAAAAGACAACTTTCTTGCTTTCATCAATTATTTTTTGAAGTAAATCAATTTTTATTCATTTTTATCATCACCTTTTTTTCATTTTAAAAATTTTTTTATTAATATATTATACAATATTTTTAGGAATTTGTTTCAAAAAGATAAATTAGTATCCTTTGTGAAAAATATGTTATAATAAAATAAATATAAAAATAAGGAGAAGTATTATGAGAATAGTTGGAAAAAGATTTTTACTGTTAGTAGTATCAATACTGTCAGTAAACTTAATATTCTGTAGTAAGAAAGAAGAAAAACCTGTAAAAAGATGTTGTGCAGAAAGTAAAAAGAAAAAACAGGAAAAATACATCTGCAAAATCAGAAGAAGAAAAACCTTCAGAAGAAGAAATGACTTATGGAATAGGAATAAATAAAAAAATTTACAACAGATGGAAAAACTTCATGAAGAAAAACTTCTAAATAAGAATTTTGGATATCCAGATACAGCAGACAGCTTTAAAATAGAAAAGGACAGTAAAGGTTATTTTATAACTGAATATATTGATGAATCTCCTATCCTGGGAGAAGATGTTCCAGTAAAAAGAAAAAATCAAGATTAAAGCTGGAAAAATAACGTATATCTGATAGATGATAGCGGCTTAGCATATGCTTATGATACAAATTTAAAAAAAGGTAGTACTTCTGAACAAAGAAAATAATTTTAGAATAATATTTATAATTAATGAATAGAAACAAAAAGATTTTTCTCAAGGGGTAGTTAATACAGCAAATGAGTTAAACAGAACCAGAATGATAACTAACTATGAGAATAGAAGATATCATGATAAAGGACTAAACAGTATAAATCATATGGGAAATATGAATGTAGAACATATTGAAAGAGTAAATGTTTCAGTTCCAGAAATAAATACTTATTTGAGGTGGTTGAGAAATGAAATATCTAATTAAGGGAAAGATAATAATATTACTGTTGTCAATAATATTTTTGACAAATTCTTGTTTTGGATTGTATTGTGCTTTATCAGATAGTGTAAGTGATTTTTGTTATTATGTCCGTGAAAGAGAAAATGAAAGAATGGATAAACGTGAAAAAAAGAAAGAAGAGAGAAAAAATCGGAAGAAAAAGAATAGCAGTATAACAGAATTATAAACGTATATAATAGTTTATATTGAAATTAAGAGTTCATAGTGGCAATGACCTACAGATTAAAAATAAAAAAATTAAATCACTTTTTTTGAGCTTTTTAATAGCGAATAAAAGCTGTCTCGTAAATAATGTATATTATTTTGAGGCAGTTTTATTTTATTTATAAAATTTTATTTTACGATATAAAGTTTATAGAGAAAAATATTTTATATCAAAAAAACTATTTTTGATTGAATATACCCTTTTTAGCTGATTATAAAATATATTTAAAAAAATATTTATAGAATGATAATTTAAAAATTCAAAAAGAGTATTTTTGCTAAAAAATCTTCAAATAAAACAAAAAAATGTTAATGCAAAGTCACAATAAAATTTCTAGTTTATTTTTATCCTTTGTGATAAAAATAATCATAACTTATGATATATTTCACTTTATTAATGTTTTCAAAATTTTTGACATTTTACAAGAATTTATCATGAGTTATATTTTATTTACTAAATTTATAAAAAGGAAATTAATGATTAAAAGATGTTTGGAGAAAAAAATGAGAAAATTAAGAAAAAAACAAATAGATAAAATTACATTAATGCAGGATAAAAAAAGTATAAAAAAAGGAAGAGGAAATGAAAAAAATTTAGTAAAAAGTTCTGAATATATATTTATCAGGAATTGTATTTGTATTTGGAATAATTTTTACAGTTGGAAAAATTAAATCCGTCCCTTAAAAAGTATAGAATATCAGTATTTAAAAATCCAACCAAACAGGAGATAGAGGATATATTTTTGACAGCCCAGCTTAATTTTAAAAAAATATCCTGAACAGTCAAAAATGTTGGATGAAGTTATAAGATACAAAACCAGAAGCTTCTACGTATTTAGCTAATTATTATCTGGAAAAAGGTGACAATAAAAATTTTGAAAAATGGAATCTTTATGGAAGACAGCATAATTTGATAGAAGCGGAATACAATCTAGGAGTTTATTATGAACAATATAGACATAATCAAGAAAAAAGCAATGGAAGTTTATGAAAATATCTTAAAAAAATTTGAGCAAAGTAAAGTTGAACATCCGTCAATATTAATGGCGATTAACAATCTTGCAAATATATATGCTAAAAAGAAATAAAAAGTTGAAGCAGAAAGACTATATAAGAATTGGAAGAAAAAAATGATAGAGATGGTATCTATAATTTTGCTTTTTAGAAGAAGAGAAGGCAAGTATGAGGAAGCGGAGAGACTTTTATAAAAAGGCAATGAACCTAGGAGTTTCAAATGCTTATAAGGCACTAGCCGAGATGTATGAAGATTTAGGAAGAAATTCCGAAGCAAAAAGCATTGTATGATAAAGAAGCTGAAAATGGAGATACCAAAGCGATGTTTATACTTGGAATGAAATATAGTGATGAAAAATAATTTTGAAAAAAAGCAAAAAGATGTTTGATATGATATTACAAAAAGATCCAAAAATACACAGATGCTCTTATTGAAATAGGAATGTTGTATAAAAAAATCAAAAAAACTATAAAGAAGCTGAAAAAATATTATAAAAAGCCATTTCGATAAATGCGAGATATTTAACAAATCTTGGGGTTGTATATATGCTTCAACTTGAAGAAAATAAAAGCAGAAAAAAATTATACAAAGAGGCTATTCAGATGGGTGGAGATGGAAGTGAAGCAGCAATTTATAATTTAGGAATCTTGTATTATTCTAACAAAAGATATAAAGAGGCAAAAATTATTAGAAGAAGCTGCTAATAAAGGAAATTTAAAAAGCAAAAAGAATTTTTAAAGGAAATGGAGAAAAACTAATGAATAGCAAAAAATACGAATACAATAAATTTAGTGATAGCACAAAAAAATACGAGTGTTCAATCAAATGGAGATATTAAAATTACTTCGGATAGAGTATTAGTATTAAATGATAAAGCAAATGTACTTGTAAATAAATAAAAAAATATTTAAGGTGGAGATAAAAATGTATAAAAAATATTAATTTCAATTTTAATGTTCGGTTTTTTTGGTAATAAGCTGTGGAAATTCAAAATTAAATAATGAAGAGAAAAATAATAAATAAGGTAAAAAGTGAAGTCAAGGAATTTAAGAAAAATCCTTCAAAGGAGAAGGCAGAAGAACTATTTAAAAAGGTGAAATACAAAAACGAGAAAAAACTATGAAATTGCAAAAATGTATTATGAAGAAGCCTCAGAGTTTGTACCAATGGCTAACTATTATTTAGCAATTCTTTACAGAAAAAAAGAGGAAGTGAGAGAAAATATATAGAATATATAAAAAGCCTCTGATAAAGGTGTTTTTGAATGCGAGTAAAGATATTTCACGGTATTATCAGGAAAAGGAGAATTTGATAAATCTATAGATTATCGTATGAAAGTTGTTGAACAAGGTGATGAGTCTTGGTCAGATTTTTATAATTTTAGATTATGTTATTGGTAGAAAAGAGAACAAATTAAAAAGGAAATGAAAAGGGAAAAAAATTATTAAATTTTTTTGAGAAAGAAGGAGAAAAATTATAAAGTAAGAGAATGGTTTGCAAATTTTTATAGAATTGAAGGTAGTTATGAAGAAGCAGAAAAAAATATATGAGAATGGAAAAAGAAAATTATGAAAAATGCAGAATTTTTATTGGGAGATTTTTATTCAGAACAAGGGAAATACAGTGAAGCAGAGAAATACTATTTAAAAGGAATTGAAAAAAACATGGGAGAAAATTAAAATTATTATTTGGATTGGCAACAGTATATAAGGAACAAGGACGATATAAAGAAGCTAAAGAAATATATGAAGAATTAAAAAAACTTTAAAGATGAATCTATAAAAAGAATTAGCAGAAAAAAATTTAAAAAGAGTTAGAAAGAGAAAAATAACTATGAGTAATATTTTTTTGAAAAAAATGTGAGATGGATTAAAACAAATAATTTATGAAGTTAGAGATTCTAAATAAATGAGGAGCGATGTTTAACTTAGGAGGATTATATCAGAAGGGGAAATAAAAAGGAGTAGGTAAGGAATGAAGAAATTATTATTAACTGTATTGATGATTTTCATGGTGTTTAATTGTAGTCAAAAAGAAAATCAAATACAAATGGCAAAGGAACATATTGAAAAAAATAGGGAAAAAAATCCTACCGCTAAGGATATAAGTGATATGTTTTACACAGCAAAGATATATTATGGAAATAATCCTGAAGTAGCTATAATATATTTTGAAAAAGTGGTAAAATTATAAGCCTGAATCATTAAAAATATTTAACAGACTATTATTTAAAGAAGAAAGATTATAGAAATTTTTGAAAAAAATGGGCAAAAATAGCTGCAGAAAAAAGGAATAAATGATGTAACTTATAATTTAGCTTATTACTATGAAACAAATGGAAAGATACAAGAAGCTATAAAAATATTATATGATAGCAGCTAAAAAATGGAGATAAGAGTTCTGAAAAACAATGTAGTAAACTTGTACGTGAAACGTGGTAATGATGAAGAAACAAAAATATTAAGAAAGTTTAGAAAAATAAAAAGTTTAAAAATATTACAAAGCCCAAGTACTGCGTGAAGAAAAATACGATGAAGCAATAAAAAAATATTTAGACAGATGATAGAAGAAGGAGATTATGATGGCTATGTGGGATGGGGAAGTTTGCTGGAAGATTTAGGAAAAAGGAAGAATCGATGGAAGTGTATAAAAAAAGGCTCTGAAAAAAAGGGAATTATAATTCTATCTTTATTTTAGGAACAAAATATGGACAAGAAAAATATGATGAGGCAAAAAAATATTTTTTTGATGGCAGTTAAACTTGCACCAAATAATGAAGAAAAAAAGCAGATTCTTTAGAGCTATTAGGGGCTTGTATATGAGCGTCAGGAAAATTTTTAAAGAAGCACGAGAATATTATAAGAAAGCAATAAATTTAGGGAATGAACCTGCAAAAGGAATTATTGAAAAATTTAGAGAACGATAAGCAATTTTAGAAAGGAAAAAATAATGAATGAAGAAATAGAAATAGAAAAAAAGATTTGCACGACAGTATAGAAGAGTAGCTCATAGACATAAAGGACTCGTAAGATTTCCTGATGAATTTAAATCAAAAGAGCAATTAAAAAAAGAAGAGCAAGAAAAAGGTTATAGATATCTTTCTAATCAAGATGCAGATACAATGGTATGTGATGGAGCAAATTTAATTTGTTCTCACTGTAAATTTTTCAAATATAGGTGCACAAGATAATCCGTATACTATTGAGAGAAAATACGAAAAATTTATTAGATTTAATGTTCCAGATTATATGGCAGGAACGTTTTTGATGGGAGGGAATGCTGTGGGAACAACTTTTTGTGTACATGCTGATAATTTTGATCCAAATCCTGAATTGGAATGTCAAGAAGGTGGAAAATGTGCTATAAAGGCTTTTGTAATAGGGGCTTTGAATAATGATGGGAACGGCAGATTTACTGATGTAGCTAATAGAAATTATCACGTGGGAGATTCGGACTTTAATATGGTGCTTGCAACTAATAGTTTATCAACAATGGCGGCAAGTTCAATTTCTCAGACTGCTAGTAGTATATTAGAAAGTGCGGACAGTATTTCAGAGAATGCGGGGAATATAAGTAATAGTGCTAAAAATTATTCTGAAATTGTGGAAGGAAGTAAAACTCTAATAGCTAATGAAATTTCACAAGTATCTCAAGGAAATACAAATATACAGTCAAATGGAGATACAGCAATTAATTCTAGTGGTTTTTCAGTAGTAAATGGTGGAAAGTAATGTATTAATTAATGGATAAGTGGAGGAAGTATTTTGGAAAAATACTATTTATTTAAATGAATATGAATTTTTTTATTTGAAAAGAGAAATAATGGATTTTTTTATAATATGAAATCTTATTTAACTAGTTACACATCAAATATTCATTTGGAAAAATCTTGATAGAAATGATGATAATTTAGAAAAAGATTATGGATTTTTTTAAATTAATAGAAAAAGATATAGAAATTATTACAAATGGAAAAAGTAAATGAACTGGAAAAAAATTTCTTTTTGATATTTTTTTCAATGCTTGAAATATATCTGGATAGGAAAAAGTTACTTTTGTAAAATTTTAAATACTGATGAATTAAAAAAAGAAAGGCAAGTATGATTCAAACTTTTTATATGCAACAAAAACCAAGATAATAGATATACAAAGATTTTTACAAAAATATTGAGAAATATAAAATAGTAATACAAGATGAACAACTGCTTTTTAATTCTATAAATGATAACAAATTTATTAAATGTTTATTTTGTTCTCCATATTATAGAAATTTTTGAATTTTCTATTGAAGAAAAAGGATTTTATATAATAGACTTTTTAGAAAATGTAGTTATACCAGTTAAAAATTTTAGAAAAAAATAAAAAGAAAATTATGTTGAAATATATGGAGAAATTGATACAGATAGAATTAGTAATTCGTATTTCAAAAGAAAAAGTTGAGTAAATTTTTAAAAAAGAAATAAAGGATTATACATTTTTCATATAATTTAAAAAATTTATTATGAAAATAAGAAAAATTAAGAATGTTTATGAAGAAACAATATTAAAAAAATGGATAACAGTTTAGAATTATCAGAAAAAGTTGAAGTAAAGGGTAAAAAGGAGTAGGTAAGGAATGAAGAAATTATTATTAATTGTATTGATAATTTTCACAGTATTTAATTGTAGTCAAAAAGAAAAATCAAATACAAATGGCAAAGGAACATATTGAAAAAAATAGGGAAAAAATCCTACAACAAGAGATATAAATGAGATGTATGATAATGGAAGAATTTATTATGGAAGCAATCCCTGAGATGGCAATGCTTTTACTTTTGAAAGAATAGTAAAGGATAAGCCAGAAGCTTCAAATTATCTTGCAGAATATTATTATAAAAAGATTATGCAAATTATGAAAAATGGGCAAAAATATGCGGCGGATAGAGGAATAAGTCCAGCGACACATAATTTTGCATATTATTATGAACAAAAAAGGTGATATAGAGAATGCAACAAAGTATTATTTGATAGCGGCTAAAAATGGAGATAAAGATTCACGGAACGATTTACAACTTTTATATTTTTGAAAGAGGAAATGATGAAGAAACTAAGAAAAATTTTTGAAAGAATTAGGTGAAAAAGATACTGAAAAATGATTTTTTTAATTAGAAAAGCTTTTTTTAAGACAAAAAGAAAGGTATGACAAGAGTTTAGAAATTTACGATAATCTTATAAAAAAGGGGAAGTGAAGGCTATACAGAAAAAGGAGTTTTATTTTATGAGAATTTAGATAAAAAAAGAAGAAGGGAAAAAAATACTGGAAGAAGCAGTAAATAAAGGAAGTTCAACAGCTGCTTTTTGAACTAGGAGCAAAAATATCTTATAGAAAAATTATGAAGAAGCAAGAAAATATTATTTAATAAGATTAGAAAAAAAGAAAAAAAGATGAAAGAGCCACTTCTGCAGTAGGATATTGTTATGAAATGGAAGGGAATTATGAAGAAGCAAAGAAATGGTATAAAAAAAGCTGTTGATTTAGGGTGAAAAGGAATTTGCATCCGAAAGATTACAAGACATAGGAAATAAGTAGGAAAGGGTATTAAATTATGGAAATAATAGATGAAGAAACAGGGTTTAATGATAAAAACATATGAAATGCAATTAAAGAAAGTAAGACATTTAAGAATACCTGAAAAACCAGATATTTTAATGACATCTCAAGTAGGAAACGAATTGTATATAAAAATAAAAATATGAGAAAGAGAGTGTAAAAATTTTTGTGTAAATAGAATATAACAAAACAGCAAAGTATTGAATTTACTGAATTCATCTATTAATTTATACAAAATTATGAACACTCTCTAGAGATTAGGTTCTAACTATAAAGTTACGAAATCAAGAGTCTTTGTTCCGAAAAGAAAATGTTGATTTAACTAAATTTTCTAAAAAACTATACCGTATATACTTGGCATCATGATTTAGATGGTAATAAAATGTATCTTGTAAAAAAACAAGTGTACATAATGAAGGAAGGCATATGGGAGCAAATTCAGTAATTAATTCTTTAGATAAAACGGGAATTGATGATAATGTGCAATGGGAATGGAGAGACAAAGATAAAATCTCTAATAATATAACTAATTTTTCGGAATTTGATGAACGTCTTAAAGATAAAAAGACCTCGACGAAAAATAAGAAAGGAGAACATAATAATTATTATTACAATTTTTATGTAAAAATTAATTATTATTATAAAAAAATGGATAATAAATTAATAAATAATTTAGGAAAAATGATATGGAAACAAATTGAAGAACTTGATAGTAGTGAATTAGGAAAAAAATAGAAGAAAAAAATATAAAATAGAATTTCCAAAAAAGATAGAAAATATTTAAGATTATTAAATCTTGGAAAAAGCTGTTAATATTATTTTTAATATTGAAAAATGAAAAATTTTATTTAAAATTTGATACTTTGAATATAAATATTTTTTTCTGAAAAATTTAAAAATATTTTCATAGACTGACAGGAAATTATTTTGAAAAATAGAAAAAAATCATTCCTATAATATCTAATACTAAGTTTTTAACTCAACCAAGTGAATTAAAGGAGTTTGTTATTGCATATGATTTTTACAAATAATATTAATAATCCTGAAATAATCTTTTATAACTTATAAAAGCTAAAAGATACTGGTAAAAGTTATGAAAGATATAGATATATAGAAGATAGTGTTACAGAAAAAAATTAGGAAATGATAGTTTGGCAATACTGGATTATTTATATTTAACAGATGACAAACCAGAAGAGGCGGAAGTGGGATGGCTATTTGAGGAATTTTCAACAAAAGAGGAGATAGAGGAGTTTCAGAAAGAGATTGGTTTAAAGTTTCCAGAAAAATATTTGAATTTTTGTATAAGGCAATTGATGAAAATGGAATAAGAATATATCCTGAAAAGTATAAAAAAGAATATAAAGAAAAAAATTAGAACAAACGAATTTTTAAAAATGGGGCTTATATGATGTTAGATCAAGTAAAAGAAGATTATCAATTTTTGCTGGATGAATTTAAACCATATCCGAAGAAATTAATTCCAATATTTGACTGCTTGTATGAACGTTACATCTGCCTTGACTATAGAGGAAAAACTGAATACGACGCTGAAAGAACCGAGAATAACGTATTTTAATTCAGAAGAAGAGGGGAATAGAAGGTTTGTGCCGATAGCGGACAGTTATGAGGCATTCTTGGATATGATAGAAATTGACGAGAAGAAGGTTGAAAGTGAAAAGAGGGCGATGAAGGAAAGATATTTGTATGGTTATCAGATATTGGAGATGATAAGGGAGGAGGATAAAAAAATAAAGTATATCCCGTTTGATAAAAAAACTAAGCAAAACCGGAACGCATATGGGTCCAAATTCTGTAATTAATTCACTGGATAAAAACAGGAATTGACGGAGGAAAACCATGGGAATGGAGAGATAAACCTAAAATAGATGAAAAATATTGAGAATTTTTCTCAATATGATGAAAGTTTTGTAAACAAAAGGAGCAAAAAAAGAAATGAAAAAAATTAATGGAAAATTTAGATGAAACAATATGGGAAAAATGTAAAAAAATTGATAAGGAAAAATTTTGATAAAATAGAAAATGAATTAAAAAAATAAAAATTTCCAGAAAATGATGTGAAATATTTGAAAAATTTTTAATCGTGGTACAAGTATAAATACAGTATTTATTATTGACGATAAAAATTTAATATAGAATTATTAACTTTTTGAATATAAATATTTTAATAAAAAAATCTAGATTATTTTTCATGAATCAACAGGAAATTATTTTGCAAATAGAAAAAAATCAGTTCCTAGTAATATCTAAATACACAGTTTTTTTAGACTGAACATAGAGAATTAAAGAGTATGTTGTAGCATATGATTTTACAAAATAATATTAATAATCCTGAAATAATCTTTATATAACTTATAAAAAGCTAAAGATACTGGTAAAGATGTATGAAAGATATGTATATATAGAAGATAGTGTTACAGAAAAAAATTAGGGAAATGATAGTTTAGTAATACTGGATTATTTATATTTAACAGATGACAAAACCAGAAGAGATAAAAGTCAGGATGGCTATTTGAGGAATTTTTCAACAAAAGAGGAGATAGAGGAGTTTCAGAAAGAGATTGGTTTAAGAGTTTCCAGAAAAAAATATTTGAATTTTTTTTGTATAAGGCAATTGATGAAAATGGAATAAGAATATATCCTGAAAAAGTATAAAAAGTAAATATAAAGAAAAAAATTAGAACAAACGAAATTTTTGAAAAATGGGAGCTTATATGATGTTAGATCAAGTAAAAGAAGATTATCAATTTTTGCTGGATGAATTTAAGCCATATCCGAAGAAATTAATTCCAATATTTGACTGCCTGTATGAACGTTACATCTGCCTTGACTACAGAGGAAAACTGAATACGACGCTGAAAGAACCGAGAATAACGTATTTTAATTCAGAAGAAGAGGGGAATAGAAGGTTTGTGCCGATAGCGGACAGTTATGAGGCATTCTTGGATATGATAGAAATTGATGAGAAGAAGGTTGAAAGTGAAAAGAGGGCGATGAAGGAGAGATATTTGTATGGTTATCAGATATTGGAGATGATAAGAGAGGAAGAATAGGAAGGTTTTATTTATTATAAAATGAAAATAGGACAATGTTAAGGAAAGGGAGTGTTAAAAAATAATGAAAGTATTGAAAATAGACGAGCATGAAAAGTTTTATGAATATTTTGATGTGGAAACAGTAGACGAAACAGAAATTTTAAGCAGGAATGGGGAAAAAGTAACAGCAGAAATAGAGATTTTTTCAGAAAATGTGGTAATTACACGAGGGAAAATTATTGACGGATTAAGGGAAGGAAGATGGGAGCATTTCTTTGATACAGGAGAACCAAAAGGAGTCAATGAATATAAAAGTGGACTACTGGATGGGCTGAATGAGGAGTACAGAAGAGATGGCTCAAAAATATTTAGTGGACAGTTTAAAAAAGGAAAGAAATCAGGACATTGGTGCTGGTATCATGAAAATGGAATAATTGAAGTAGAAGGGGAATATATCGAAGATAGAAGGGAAAGGAAGTTTATCCAAAATTTTGAAAGTGGAAATCTTTTTATGGAAACATGCTATAAAAATGGGACTTGAAAATGGGAAAGTGAAAATATACTATGAGAATGGAAATATTCAGGCAGAATATAAAAGGGTGGATGGCTTAACGGAAGGGGAATACAGAAGATATTATGAAAATGGAAATACAAAGTATCAGGGGCTGGAAATCAATGGAAAAAGGGAAGGCAAGTGGATTTCATATTTTGAAACTGGCGAGATTGAAGCACAAGAGCAATGGAGCAAAAACAAATTAAATGGCTATCAAATTTTTTATTATAGAAATAAGAACATTGAGGGTGAATTTAATTGGGAAAATGGTAAGCTGGAAGGAATAGTGAAAAGATATTATGAAGATGGAACTCCTGAAAGCATAGAAAGATATGAAAATAATAAATTAAATGGAGAATATACGGATTACTATCCAAATGGTAGAATTAAAGCAGTCAGGATTTATGAAAGATGGGGAATTAAATGGGAAAAATAGTTACATATTTTTGATTATGGAGGAAATTTAATTTCAAAAAAAGTTGATTATATAAACGGTAAGAAAAAAATGGAGAAAAAAATTTCATATAATGATGATGGAAAGACAGTCGAAAAGTATAGAAAGATACCTAAATGATAAACTGGAAGGAATAGCCGAATACTATGATGAACTAGGAAATTTAATATTAAAAGCAAAAAGTTTCATGAAGATGAATTAGTAAGTGAAGAAAATTTTTAGGAATGGATCAAAATATAAAATTATCAAAAAAACATTAAAAAGATTATGTAGAAGATAATCATAATTATTATGTTACAAAAGGAGAATTGCTAGTTTATAATAGAAGGAAAAAAATATACAGTAGAAAAAAATAATAAAAACTTCAGGAAGCTATTGGTGATACTAAAGAGTAAAAAAATATACTTTCTCGTAAAGTTTATGAGATTTATAAAATTTACATTAAAGGAGAATCCAAAATATTAAGAAAAGAAGGAAAACCTGATAAAATAGTAACAACAATAATGAATAAAGTTAGAGTAAAATAAAAAAATTATATAGAAGGAGATATCAAAAATGAAATTACAAGAAATATTAAATAAGAAATTATGTATTATAAGACAAGAAAAAAGTAAGTATTTTTACGGAGGAGTTCTTTGAAAAAATCCGACAAAAATATAAATACTTAATTGAAAAAAATACGATACTTTAGAATTTAATGTTATCACAATGTATAATATGAAAAAAATAGCGAAGATGAAAATTTCATAATATATAATCTAAAAATTAGAAAAATAAAAACAATTGAAAAAAACTTATAATGAACTTCTTGATTTTCAAGAATGGTTAGAAAAATTCAAGTAAAAAATAATAAATGAAATGAAGCAAGAAATAAAAAGAATTAGAATTAAATTTAGAAGATAAATGGGATGGGAATTTAGAAAAATATTCAAGAAGAAATAATAAAAATTGGAAATAAAATAATTAGTGAATACGGAGAAACGATTACTTTTAGATGATATAGATAGCCCTATTTCAAAAAATTTGAATTGTTATCTAATATAAGAGATATTTCATGGTTAATTGAAGATACAAAAAATACTAGAATATATTCCTTTATACAGTGACAACTCAATATATGATTATGAAATAGGATACAGTTATATTTTAATAAAAAAAGAAACAGGATGTTTATATCTGTTATCTGGAGTTCAAAAGTAATCATAGACCAACATTTGAAAAAAATAGCAGAAAAATTTTGATGAATTTATGAAAAAGATTGTATTTGGTAGATTCGATTGATTTTGAAGATAATAATGATTGTTAGTAAACGTTAATAAAAAAATAAAAAGAAATCACTAGTTAAAAAGAATGTCTTTTCTAACGATAAGATAGAATTATTTCTAAGTAATGGTGAAAAAAATAAGTACAACAAAGGAACATAAAAAAATATAATAAAGGTGGATTTTTTTGCAATATCAGATGATAGAACAAAAATATTTATATGGTTGGGATGATAATGGAGATATAACTTTAGGTATGGTGGATGTGAATGATGGTTATACAACAATTTCTGGTCATATAGGAGATCCTATTAAAGTTCCTTATGCTTCAAGAAATCATAATCGAGATTTTAGAAAAATTCGCTGAAGATATAAGAGAAAAATACAAAAAAATTATAGAAAAAGACGGTATTAATTTAGCTGAATCTAAAAATGAAATATATTTAAAATTAAGTCAAAAAAATAATAAAAAAATTATTGATTATTTTAGAGAAGATGGTATTGTTATAAATCATGCAAGAGATAACAGAGGTTTTGATTATACTTTTGAAATGGACACAATGTTAATAAAGGTGGTATAGCACATAAAGGACCACAAGCGTTAGATGGAATGAAAAGAGGAGAGCAATAATGAAAACTAGAGATTTGATTATGAAAGTATGGGGAAAAAACAAAAAAAGGGAAAAAGTATTGTAGAAAAAAATAAAAAAATCCTTCATGGAAAGAGGTGCAAAAATATTTATTAAATTTAGAGACGGGAACAGGTTATTTGGAAATATATGATTATAATGATCCGATTGATATTCCATATGAAATAAGTTTAATATGTAAATTCAGAGAATACAGACTTTATTTATTAACAGAAGATACAAAGTTGGATTCAGTAGTTTTAAGAAGTTTATATAATCCAAAAAGGAAAAGAAGAATTTATAAAAACATGGAGAAGATAGAGTTATGTATGATGGAATGGGCTATGGATCAGATGGAGAATTATATCCATTAAGCGATTTTTATTATGATTTTGAATCTGTAAAAAAAGCATTTAAAGAATTTGTTTTGACAGGAGATGTTTCTTGGGATTTGATGGTTTAAAATAGCATTGAATACAAAAATTAATTTATCATAAATTTTTAGGAATAGAGGAATTATGGAAAAAAATAAAGATATATATAAAAGATAATATATATGACATTTTTGAAATGAGAAAAAGAAAATGAATTAGATATTTTTTTATAAAAAAACAATAAAAACTTATACAGGAATAATTGAAATATATGGTTTTAAAGATAAACTGGAATTAATCGGAGAACTAAAAATGGACTTAAAAATAAAAGAATGGAGATATTATTATCCCAATGGGAATTTAGAATTTATTGAAAATTATTATTTAGGAAAAAGAAATGGGAAATATGAAGTTTTTTTATGAAACTGGAGAAAGAAAAAAATAACTGGCTTAATGAAAGACGACTTAAAAAGTAGGTCATTGGAAATGGTTTAAATTAGACGGAACAATTGAAAAAGAACAAGATTATGAAAAAGGCAAGATAAAAAAATATTAATTCCTGAAATAAAAAGAAGAAAAAAATGTTGAAAAAAATTTCTACTTAAAAAAACCAATTGAACAAACCTACGACAGCATCCGTAACTGGCTACTTCCTCTTTCTTTTAAGAAAAAGATGATAAAACAATATTTCCAAAAGAAGAGTTTTTTTAGAAAGAATAAAACTTTTTGATGAAGCTGAAAAATTGAGAACATTTAATGTGATAAAATTGGCTGTTGAACATGATAATTATTGTGTGAAATTTGAGGAAGACAAGACAATCAGAGGATACGAGGTTATAAAGGCTTTTGGAGAAATGCTGGGAATTACTGTTGAAGAGGAAGTTGTGGAAAATGTGGAGGAAACAGAAGTAGAAGAAGAAAAGAAACTTACGCCACAGCAGTTAAGAAAGAAATATTTTCTTAAAAAGGATGAAGGGGGAAAAATAAATAGAAATAAGAAAGTGTGGATGAATAGAAATAAAAAAAGCAGAATTATAAAAATACTTGGAAAAAAGTTTATTGTAGAGATAAGGGAAAAAATTTGGGTTAATGCAAATGCAAGTGAACATTTAGGTGAAAAAAAGTAAAAAAATTACATAAAGAGAAATCCAATGGCATCACCTGAAAAAAATAAGATTAGTAGAGCAGATTCATTTAGAATCATATGTTGGAAAAAAATAGAAGAGGTTACTAAAAAATGGAATTCCATTAAATGAACTCAAAAACAGTCGAAGGTTGGGGGTTTGAGTTTTCTAAAAGTAAAAAGATAAATATCCAGTATTGATACATTCTCAACCAAATCAAAAATGAAAGGTGATAATTTATGAAAAATAAATAAAATTGACATTAAAAAAATAATATAGATGTATTTGATGATACTTCTGATATGTATACAGACATCTATTTAACAAGGAAAAATAAAGAAATAACAACAATTTCATACAATGATAATAATTTTTTTATTTAAACATAGGAGAGGATGGGAGAATAAATAAAAATTGAAGTAATTTTGATAAAAAAATAAATTTATAAAAAAATATATTGAAATACCAAAAATAAAAATTTAAAGGAGAAGTTTTTTTAGAATTTTTGAAAAATAAAGATGATGAAGATTATATAGAAAATCGGGATATTGAAGTAGAAATAAATTTCAATTCAGAAAATTTAGTATTTTATTTTGATAAAACAAAAAAATATAGACTATGGAGTACAAATTTCAGATAAAAATAGTAGTTTTAGTTGGAGAAAAACAATATTATGAAAGGAATTTTGATAAATGGAAAAATTTAAAATTGGAAATGATAGATTTTATTATGAAAAAAATAAAAAAATAGAAGAAACTGATATGATTTTTTTCCTTTAATTCAGGAGAAATAAAAAGTATATTTAGATTATCAGACAGGTGAATTAAAAAGATACCGTTTATTGTGATAACCAGGAGGAAATAAAAAAATAAAAATAAAATTAAGTATTCCACTTAAATTAATTGGAAGTGCGACATTCGGTTATGAATATGGATTGTATGAATATGTACAGATAGATATGGAAGATAAATTAGAAAAAAATATTTGTATAATGATAAGAAGATTTATATTTTAAACGAAAAAAAGAAATATTTTTAGAATTGCAAATATCTGAGAAAGAATCATTGTTTTTTTAATGAGGAATATTTTTTTAATAGGGTTTGGAATAGAGAAAGAAACATCATCTTTAATTGATAATAAAATAGAAAATGAAACAGAAAAAAACAAAAATAAAAAAAGCCAATAGAACAAACCTACGACAGCATCCGTAACTGGCTACTTCCTCTTTTAAGAAAAAGATGATAAAATAATATTTCCAAAAGAAGAGTTTTTAGAAAGAGTGAAACTTTTTGATGAAACTGAAAAAAATTGAGAACATTTAGTGTGATAAAATTGGCTGTTGAACATGATAATTATTGTGTGAAATTTGAGGAAGACAAGACAATCAGAGGATACGAGGTTATAAAGGCTTTTGGAGAAATGCTGGGAATTGAAGTTGAAGATGAGGTTGTGAAAAAGATGGAGGAAAAAGAAGTAGAAGAAGACTTGCACCACAGCAGTTGAGGAAGAAGAATTTTCTTGAAAGGATGAAGAAATCGGAAGAAGAAAAATAATAGAAAAAAAGAAAGAAGTGACATGACATGAAATGAATAATAATTTAAATAACCAAAAACCAGTGGAATTTTTCAGCAGAAAGAATAAAAAAATAGAAATTGATGAACAGCAGATACTTTGAGAGATATGAACCTGGAAATTGATTCAAGGATAGGGGAACATACGATTGGGAAAATGAAGTATATTGGTTCAGTAAACCAGTTAAGTTTATACGATGCCTTAATAGACAGAAAAGAGGATAAGGAGATAAAGAAAATGAAAAAAAGTAACAATAGTAATTACTTTGTTAGTAGCATTATCGAGTTGTGGAAATAATAGTAATAATAACACAATAAGTGAGGAAAAAAAGAAAAGAAATTGAAATGGAATTATCAAAAATAAATGATAATGCAAATAAAGAAGAAATAGAAAAACTAATGGTAACTGCAATGATGAATTATAAAACAAATCCAGAAATTTCAATTTTATATTTTTCAAAAATTAATAAAGTATAAGCCAGAGGCAGGAAAAATTTTTAGCTGATTATTATTTGGAAAAAAAGATAATGAAAATTATGAAAAAAATATCAGAAAAATAGCAGCAGAAGCAGGAATAGATGATTCAATTTATAATTTGGCGGTATTTTATAGTAATATAGGTAAATATGAAGAATCTGTAAAATGGTACAGAGTGTACCTTGAAAAAAACATAAGGAAGACAAAGGAGTGAAACAAAATTTAGCAATCACGTATGGAGAATGGGAGAAATATGATGAGGGCTGAAAAAAATTTTTTAAAGAGTTGGGATATAATGAAGGTAACGGAAAGTATTATACGGCAATGTATTATAAAAACAAGAAAAAAATTTTGATAAAGCTGAAAAACTTTATAGAGAATTAATAGCAGAAGGAAATCCAGATGGGTATTTCGGAATGGGACAGTTGTATGAGTTTAAATACAAGGGTAAATGGTCGAAATTGAAAGAAATAGAAGAGTTTTATAAAAAAAGGTGCAAGAATGGGGAAGCAAAATCAGCTTTCACATTGGGGGATAAATATTTTGATTTTGGATATTATCACGATTCCATTAAATATTTTTAAAATAGCAGCAGAAAAAAGGAGATATAGATGCAATGTTTAATGTAGGGTTTAGCATATTACATAGAACGCGAATATAAACCAGCAATAGAATGGTTTGAAAAAGCTGCTGCAAATGGTTCAGAAAGTGCTAAGAAAAAAATTAAAAAGAAATAGAGGAAAAAGAAAACAAGGATATGTTTTTGAATAGACAAGGAGAGTGATAAAAAATGACAACAAGTTTTCCTATAAATAATAATAACAATATTACCCAAGATTGGAATTCATTAAATCAGTACTATTATAATTATTTACATGAAATGGAAAAAGAAAAAGAAGATGAAGAAAAAAAGAAAAAGATTTTGCTAAGTTAATGGATAAATTAGGTTATAAGCCAATTGATAAAGAATTTGCTAAAAACATTAATTTGTGATGGAGCTTATCTACAGTGTTCAAAAAGGAATGATTGTAAATCAAAGTAATACAGGAACTACAATAAGTTATGCTGATTCAGGAAGACCTGCTTTGATTAATCAAATGCCGGAAAAAAATTCCAATGATTGAATTAAAGGTATATGAATCGGTTCATTTAGGTTCAAGAGATGCAGTTGCGACTAAAAAAAGATTCTATGTATTTTAATTTCAAACCTTTTAGAAATTTGAAGTGTCAAGTAACAGGAGATAAATGTTTATTAGATGTTGAAATGGAACCACAAGAATGGAAAGATTGTTCTAAAACATTAATTAATGGTCAGCCTGCATTATTAAAAGAATCAAAATTTGAATGCACAATTGCAAAAAAATATGGAGAACTTGCTGAAGTTACAATAGTTGATAATGGACAAGATGATTTATTAAAAAAATGCAGGAATGGATAGCATAAATTGTATAATAAAATGCAACAAATTTTAAAAATAAAATAGAACTCATGATAATTTTCTTGTTAAAAATGTTAGTAACCACAAAAAAACATTAACGAAAGGAAATATATCATGAGTCACAAACATTTTTACCATAAATGAAAAGAAATAAACTAGGGATTTTGCTAAAAAAATTACAAAATTACTTCTGAATTAAAGAATTTGACAGACTCTAAACTTTGTGAAAGGTGGTCGCTAGAACAAATTATAGGAAGAGAACTGAATACTAAAGAAGCGAGGGAAAAGAATTTTTCATGCTGGAAAGAAGTAGAGAAAATGGGAATAGACTTCTATTTTGCAGATCCTTATTGCTCGTGGCAGAGAGGATGCAACGAAAATAGTAATGGTCTTCTAAGAGAATTTTACCCAAAGAAGACCGATATATCAAAAAGTAGAAACAGAAGACTTGCTAAAAACCTTAATGCTAATAAATTCAAGACCTAGAAAAATGTTTAAATTATGCAACACCATTTGAAAAAAATTTTTTTACATGAAATTAAATTTGAAAAAAATGTTGCAATTAATATCGCAATTTATGAAAAATAAATAATTAGAAAGTGAGAGAAAAATTATGAATTTATGGAAAAATAAGGAACCTTTATATGAAATATTTACCAATACTTTTATTTATAGTAACATTAAATATAGCTATAAAAAAATGTTCTTTACCCGAAGCAGAAGTAAAGAATAATGAAAGGAGCAGTGATTACAAAAAAATATATTGAATTGTCAAATTTGGGAGATGAGGAAATAAAGAAAAAGAATTATAAAAAAAGCGTTAGAGTATTATGAAAAAAAGCTAGAGATTATGATAGTAATATGGCAGACGTAAGTATAGCAAATATATATTATAAATTTATAGATAAAGAAGAAGGTGAGAGACGATATAGGAAAGCATACAATAATGGAATTTTTGAAGTCGCTTATACATTAGGGAATATAGCTTATAGAAAAGGAAACTTTAATTTGGCGAAAGAATGGTATTTAAAAAGGAAGTGAGAAAGGAAATGAAAGATCAAGTATAGAACTAGCAAAATTATTAATAAGTGAGAACAATGAAACAGAAGCTAAAAAAATTTTTATTGAAAGTTGAAAAATGGAAACGAAGCTGAAGGATTTTATTATTTAATGACCATTTATTATAAAGAAGGTAATAAAGAAAAAAATTTATGAATTGAAAAAAATAAAAATGCTTGAAAAAGAAATGAATCAAATATCTGATGAAATGATGCTTAAAAATAGGTTTGATGTTAGGAGACAAAAAGACAAAAATAGGTTATTTGAATCAATTAATAATGCGGATAATTTAATAAGAATAAAAAAATATGAAGAAGCTAAAAAAAGAGTATGAAAAAAAGTTTAGAATATGGTTTTTGAAGGGAATTATTTTTTTAGGTAATATGTATAGTGAGTTAAATAAAGAGACAGAAGCATTAAAAATATTATAAAAATAGCTTGTGAAAAAGGAAAAAAATAGGAATTGCAGCATACAAAATAGGCAATATTTATGAAGCATATAATAATTTTATAGAAGCTAAAAAAATGGTATCAAATAGGGATTGATTTAGGTGATTCACAATCATTAGTTTCATTAGGAACGTTAGAAATGAAAGAAGGGAATGATGAAGAAGCTAAAGAATTATTTTTTTAAAAAGGCACTAATATGCGGAAGCTATACTTGGGATGATAGCATATTATCAAAAAAATAATGATGTTCAAAAAGCTAAAGAAATGAAAGAAAAAAATAATAACAGAGAAAGGGTTATATTATAATGATTCAGATATACAGTATGCAGCATTACTAGCCATTTTACCTTATAATTAATCAGGAATGGAGTTTATTATGGAAACAATAAAAAGAAATTAAATGATTTAAATGTTTAAAAAAATAAAATTTATGAAATTAAAGATAAATCAAAAAAATTGGAAATAGAAATTTTGTTATAATGGCATGTCATTCTGGAAGTAAAGAAAAACCGAAAAATATGTGTAGAAGATAATTTAGGAGAAAAATATTAAAATTGGTGATATTGTAGGTGTAAGAAGAAATAAAGAGACAAGTGTCTGTATGTCCTAAATGTCAAGGAAATTATTCAAAAGATAAGTTTATAGAAGGAATTTTTATATGAAGCAGGAGGTCCGTGAAATGAAAAATATAAATGATGAAAAAAATTATTAAGTTTTGTAGAAAATGAAATTTTTAAAAGCATAAAGAGGATTATTCAGAAAAAGAAATAACAAAAATTATTACAAATTTTCAATGAAATTATGAATGTTGTTCCTAAAAAAAGCAAATAGCATAGGAGACATGTATATAAATTTCATAGGAAGTGATCATATGGCGGTGTATTATTTTTGAACATATATGGACTATAGAATTATTAATTAAAATTTTTAGAAAATTCGTCAAAAAAACAGAGCAAGAATTATATTTTGTTCATCTGTATTAAAATGATTTATATTATTTTGTACTTGATGATTCAGATAAATTTAGTAAAGATGAGTACTGGTCTGAATTTAGAAAAAGTAAAAAAATTATTATATCCCTATTCAGATAAATTTTATGATGGATTACTTGAAAAAAATATTGGGAATTGTTGTTGAAAAATGAAGGTGTGGAAAAGATGGAGGAAGAAGAAGTTACTTGAAAGGATGAAGAAATTGGAAAAAGAAAAAAATTAGAGCACTTAATGAAAAAAATTAAAAAAATAACTCCTTATATACATTCGGATTCGCTTAATGTTACTAATACTGTTATTTCGGTTCATAATTATACAACAGATTCATTATATTTAAATTCAATAGAGAAAAATGTATTATAAAGATATAAATGAATTTTCAAAAAAACCATATTTTTCTATTAATCAGGAATATCCTGAAGACGAGTAAGGAGGTTAAAAGTTGAAAAAAATTACAATTGTTATTGATATTACCATTATTATTAATTTCTTCCTGTAATACACAAAAAAAGAAGAAAAATAAAATGATGATAATAAATGAAATAAAAATTAATAAAAAAGAACCCACAAAAGAAAAATATAGCTAAATTATTAGAAAAAGCAAGAAAAATTTATAAAAATGGAGATGAAGAAACAGCAAAAATATGGGAGAATCTTGAGGAATATACATCAGAAGCTACTTTGTATTTAGCAGATTATTATGATAATAATAAAGATGAAATAAATTATGAAAAAAATATTTATTAAAAAGCGGCAGAAAAAGAAAATGAAACGGCGATGTTTAATTTAGGAGGACTATATCAAAAAAAGAGGAAATACTGAAAAAAATGCTAAAATGGTATACCAAAGTAATAGAAAAAGATGGAAAAAAATTCAGCTATAGTAATGACTAATTTGGGAAATTATTATGACTTAGAGGGACAAAAAGACAAGATGTTAGAATGGTATAAAAAAAGCAGCAGAAAAAGGGTTCTATGGAAGCAATGAATAATTTAGGGAGTATATTATAGTGAAAATAATCAGGAAAAAGAAATGTTATTTTTGGTATAAAAAAAGCATTGGAAAAAAAGATGAAAAATATAAGAACTCTTAATAATTTAGCAAGTCATTATTTTTAAAAAAAGGGAAATTTGAAAGAAGCTGAAAAAATGGTATAAAAAGATCTGCAGATAAAGGTTCGATAGAAGCAATGAATGATTTAGGTGTTATATATGATTCTCAAAAAAGATATGAATTAGCAATAAAAAAATGTTTTTAAAAAGCAGCTGAAAATGGGGATGAAGATGCAGTATTAAATATAGGCTTAATGTACGAAGATAGAGATATGTATAACGAAGCAAAAAGAATGGTATAAAAAAATTTGCTGAATTAGGAAATCAAAAAGCATTAAAAAAAGTATAATGAATTAAAAGATAAATATTAAGTTTAAGAAAGGTAATTTTTGTAATGAAAAGAAATTTATATAATTATAACATGAAAGTTTATTATGAAAAAGAGAAAGAACAACAAAAAATTTTAGAACAATATTCAAAAATTTGAATTGATTCAATCTCAAGTAGAAAATAAAAAAATATAAATAGATAAAACAAATTCTGAAAAATTTTAAATTTTCATCAATATACTTTTTATCGATATTTTATTAATGAGGTAAAAATGTTATTTTCATCCCTTGAAATAGAATACATAAATGATGAAATTACAATAATTAATAAAAATGAACTATTAGAAAAAATTAGAAGATAAAAACATTTTACCATAAATGAAAGAAATAAACTAGAGGTTTTGCTAAAAAGAAAATTACAAAATTACTTCTGAATTAAAGAATTTGATAGAGTCTAAACTCTGTGAAAGGTGGTCACTAGAACAAATTATAGGAAGAGAACAGAATGGAAAAATTATCTTCTAAGAGAATTTTACCCAAAGCAGGAGATGAACTTCCAGAAGCTTCATTAAGCAGTAACCTCTTATCATCAAGCGGAATTACTAATCAATCGCTAAAAATCAACTAGAGATGTAATGGTACAGACAGATTTAGGAGGAGGAAAGACGTTTGAACTTTATTTTCCTAAAAATGTATATTTTTAGTTTTGAACAAAGTTTTAGTGTTGATACAGGAGAAGGTTATTTTAAATTAGAATTGAAACAGACAGCATTTAATGAAGAAAAAAATACACTGAAATAAAGTTTTGTATTTTAATGAAAGTGAGAAATATAAAAATAAAATAATAATATGTTTGTTGTTAATATTTGTTATCTTTATAGCATTAATAATAAAAAAATAAATTACTTTTTATAATAATAACTGGTTTATTAATATTTTTTTCTTGGCTTTAGATATGAATAATAAAAAAATTAAAAATTTGATTTGGAAATATATTTTTTTGAAGTAATTACAACTTTCTATTTATCAAGAGAGAAAGGAATGGGATTTAATTTATTGGAAGATTATTATGATGATATAGATAAATTAAAGATTATACTGTATGAAAAAAAGTAAATCTTTTAGGTTTAAAAACAAAGTTTTCTAAATATTAGAAATAAAAGATTTTTATTATGCTATTGGTGATGGAAACTATTCGTTTGAAAAAGTTACAGATGTAAATATGATATTGAAAAACTTTTTGAAGTAGTGTTTGTCTTTTTGATGAATATAATTGATAATAGGGGGCAAAATGAGAGAGTATCCAAAATCCATACTTAGAAACCAGAGAGTATTGATAATAGAAGTACCTCCTGGTTCAAAGATACCTTTTTCTGCAGATGAATTAGATAAAATGGCTAAGAAGAACAGATTAAAAATATATCCAAATATTAGAAAGTAAATTTTAAAGGAGATGAAAGAAATGAAAGATATAAGTATAGAATTATATTCACAAAAAGATAATTATAAAGGGATTCAAGAATTTTTTTAAATTCTTTTTAAACTATGTAAAACCTGATGGAATGAGAATAGTAGCCTCGTTTACAAATAAGGCTTATGATAAAAAAATTTAATGAAAAGAAATTTTTTTGAAGAAATATCAGATGAAAAAAATATAAAAAAATAAGCATGTAGCAATATATCTCAGTACAGATGATTTTACAGGTTCGATAGTATATAATCCAAATAGAATGTATGTCTCAATGAGCAAGGAAATATATATGGAAAATGAAAAAAAGATATTGATAACTTTATATCCAATATATTTCAAAAAGACATCAGCAGATATTGGATTTATTGAAGATATGAAATACAGTTTTTAGAAAATGAAGAAGAAATAGAGGAATTTAAAGAATTAGGTGGAGTATTAATAGAAGACAGGGTTGTAAAAATAGGTAATGAGTTTAGGATAGATATAAGTAAAAAAATCCTGGACATACTAAAATGATTAATGGACTTCCGATAGGAGTATACTGGAAAAATGTGGATAGGGCATGACTATTACAGGTATTTGTCTCAAAGGAAACTGTCTGAATATGATAACTGCTATGAAAAACATAGAGCTGGAAGACGGTTCAAGGAAAATAGTGATGACTGAAACACTAGATGAATTTATAAGCGAAAAAACAGATGATATGAAATGGGACTTCAGAGAAAAGATGGAGTTGAAGAAAGTGGAGGAAATGCTGTACAACCTTCCAGAAGAGGATATACCTGACGGGGAGCTTCTTGAAGAAACTATAATTTCAAAAAGATGGGAAAAGCAGAATATACCTTGACATACTTTGATGATAATATGGAATGGATGGAGAAAGCCTATGCAACAAAATACTATTTGATTAAGCATTTGTTAGATGAAGAAGGAAATTGGATAAGTGAGGATGGGGAAATGACAAAGACAGGATGGATGAAGAATTTAGATTTTGAGAAATTGTACAATGGAGAGGTTTAAATATGAAAGATGAAATAATTATAAAAAAAGAATGAATTATAGAATAGAAATACAGAAACAAAATGATTATCATATAAGACAAATAAATGGCAATAAAATAAATTTAGAAGAAGCATTAGAAATGTTTGAAACAAAAATATAAAAAAAGTCACTAAAATTTAAATATGTTTCACAAGGCACAGGGTTAGATTTGATTGATGTAATAGAAAAATAATCATTATATATCTAAAAGTTTAAGCATAAAAAAATACTAAATGGAAAAAATTTCTTTGGAAGTATTTGATGAAGATGAGGAAGAAGATTATGAATATTATTATTATATAAATCCAAATGCACCGATAGCATTGACATATTATCCAAATTATCCAGATTTAATAGATAATAATCTGCATAAAGTCCCATTGAGTATGTTTATGGAAGATAAGGAATTTGTTTGTGAAGCTATAAAAAGATTTTTGATAAAGGAAATACTGAAAAATAAAAAGAAAAATTATATTAAGAATAAGTGGATAATGGATAAATACAAATAATAAAATTAATTTTTTTAAAAGTATTTATGAGAGGAATAAAATGTTAAGAGATTTTAAAAAAAGAAAAAAAGAAATGCCAAAAAGAAATTATTGAAAAAAATATAAAGGGCAAGTGCCAGATGAGATTATAGAAATTTGGAAAAAAATTATGGATTGGGAAGTTTTTTTGAATGGGTATTTAAGAGTGATAAATCCAGATGATTATAAAGAATTAGTAGAAGAAACTTACTTTTATAAAATCTGTAAATAACAAAAAAACAACTTTTGAAGAAGCTGAAGCTATTTTTAGAATCTAAATATAAAAAGTTCATTAGAAAATAAAAAAACAGGCGTTAGGATTAAGATTAGATTTAGTTGAAATAGAAAAACAGATCCCGTATATATCTAAAAGTTTGAGTATATCAATGTTAGATGGGAAATTTTTACTGGAAGTTAGTGATGAAGATGATGAAGAATATGAAAATTATTTCTATATAAATCCAAATGCACCGATAGCATTGACATATTATCCAAATTTAATAGATGATGATTTACATAAAGTCCCATTGAGTATGTTTATGGAAGATAAGGAATTTGTTCGTGAAGTAATAAAAAGATTTTTTTGATAAAGGAAATACTGAAAAAAATAAAGGAAAAATTATATTAAGAATAAGTGGATAATGGATAAATATAAGTGATAAAAATTAATTTTTTTAAAAGTGTTTGTAGGAGGAGATAAATTATGAAAAAAAGAATGGCAAAAAGAATTTTTTTGAAAGACAAAATGAGTTAATAAGAGCAATAGCACAACAAGTGAGTGATATAATTCCAGATGAATGGAAGGAATTTTATTTTTCATGCAGATATAAATGATGATTTTAGTGGAGGGATATATTTTTTTCTTTAACACAAAAGAAAGTACAGATTATATTTATTCTGAAGATATACCTGAAATATATAATGTGAATGAGGATGAGTATGACAAAAAAACTGGGACACATTATATGATTTATCAGTATCTTTAAAACAATTATTTATAGAAAACGAACAGGATCCTTGGCAAGCGATGACAATAATAGTGGATGAAAAGATGTCGCTAAAAATGGATTATGACTATGCTGACTGGCTAGCAGTCCTTATACTCCGACACCATTGAGAAATTACTTTAAATATAAATATTTAGGTAAGGTTCCTGAAGATAAAAAAACAGGAAGAACTGTTTAAAGAAATGGAGGAATATCAGAGTAAATTTAATAAGTAGTGAGGAAATAAAATGTTAAAAAGATTTTAAAAAAAGAAAAAGAAATGCCAAAAGAAATTATTGAAAAATATAAAGGGCAAGTGCCAGATGAGATTATAGAAATCTGGGAAAAATTATGGATTGGGAAGTTTTTGAATGGGTATCTAAGAGTAATAAATCCAGATGATTATAAAGAATTAGTAGAAGAAACTTACTTTAGAGGAAAAGAGTCAATACCTTTGTTTACAACAGCTTTTGCAGATGTAATAACATGGCAAGAAAAATGGATTTATAGACATAGTTCAGTATAGATATGAGGATTTTGAGATAATGTTAAAAAAATATGGGATATTTTTTTAAAAATTTATATATACTGAAAAAACATTTACTGATGATTATTTTGATTTAAAATTATATGAAAAAGGCTGTAAAAAAATATGGAGAATTAGAGTATAATCAAAGTTTTTTTGTTTTGTTCCATTATTAGGGTTAGGTGGGAAGAAAAAGTGTTGATAATTTAGACAAAGGGATACTTTGACACATATTTACTTGATTACGGAGCTTGTTGGGAAAAGTAGGAATAGATGATTAAAAATATCAAAATTTCGTTGGAGAGAAAGGAGATGAACTATGGAAAAAGAATTTTTTTGAAAGACAAAATGAGTTAATAACAGCGATAGTACAGCAGGTAAGTGATGCAATACCAGGAAGGTGGGAAAAACTTTTTATCTTAATGCAGAAATAAGCGATAATTTAAGTGGAGGAGTATATTTTTTTCTTTAATATCGAGAAAAAAATAAAAAAATTATATTTATTGTGAAGATATACCTGATATTTATAATATATACGAAGAAGAATACGAAGAAAGAAGAAACAGTATATATAAATTGTCCCAGAAATTAAAAAGAAGTATTTATAAAGCATAATTTAAAACCTTTGGCAAGCAATTACAATAATTGTAGATTCAGAAAGGAAATTGAAGATGTATTATGATTATGCTGATTGGATAAATAGTTCGTTTGGTCCAACTTCAAGAATACAATATTTTAAATATAAGTATTTAGGAAAAACTCCTGAAGATAAAAAAATCAAGAGGAATTGTTTAAGGAAATGGAGGAATATCAGAGCAAATTTAATAAATAGTGAGGAAATAAAATGTTAAGAGATTTTAAAAAAAGAAAAAGAAATTCCGATGTAATAACTTGGGAAGAAAATGAATTCATAGGAATGATAAAATATAAAACTTTAAATGAGAATGCCATATGGGAAGGAATGGATAATTTTTGAACTTTTAGGTAATTAAAAGATTTTTGGAGAAAAAAATTTGAGTTAAAAAGTGTACAGAGAAGCCTTTAGAATTATATGAAGAACTGTTACTGTTTTGTTCCGATAATACCAGTAGGTGCAAGAAAATAGAAAATTTACAGAAAGGAAAAAAACATTTACATATATATAGGGTGATTGTTTATTTAATGGGACGGCTGGAATAATTAGAGATGAGAAAAAGCAGACAGAGAATCACATTGGTGATATCGTGCAAGAGAACAAGGAGCAGAACAAATATACCCTGACTTAATATATGATAAATAGGAGGATAACATGAAAACAAAAGAATTTATAAATTTTTTTAGAAAATGAAATGAAAGTAAAGCCAAATTTATTTTTTTATTTAGAGACAATGAACCTAAAAGCCACAATAGAAGATATAAATAATATTGAGAAAAATTTTATCAGGAAAAACTACCTGAGTCTTTTATTGAGTTTCAAATGAAATTCGGTGGTGGAACATTTGCATTTGCAGAAATATTCTCTGTATGTGAGAAAAGTGCTTTTTATGTACTTAATTATGAAAAATATTTTTTTGAGAAAGGTTTTTTTCCAGTAAGTGATGATCAATGTGGAGGAGTTTATTGTTTTAAGAAAAATAACGGAAAATTTGAAGATAGAATTTATTATTTGGACGTATCAAATTTAGAAGTAATTGTTGAAGAAACAGAATTTAATTTTATTCAAATATTTATGAAGTTAGCCTTTTAATAAATAATCTTATATGCTAGAATTAAGAAATGAAAAATGGTAAAAAAATATTTAGATGAAAAAGAAAAATAAATCGTTAATGATGGATAAATATAAGTAATAAAATTAATTTTTTTAAAAGTATTTACAGGAGAAATAATGAATAGGAGAGGTGGAAAGTAAATGAATGAAAAAAATTAACAAATAGAATGGATGAATATTTTAAAAAGTATAGCTGAGCAAGTGAATGAAATGATACCTGTAATATGGAATACTTTTTATTTATTTGGAGAACTGGCAGATGATTCAAGTGGAGGAGGTGTATATTTTTTTATTTTGATGAGGATGTGAATAAAAATGAATACATATATTCTTTAGATATTCCTGAAAAAAATATAATATTCCAAAAAGATGAATTTAGAAAAAAAGTCAAGTTTACTATTTGATACAGTTTATGATTTGAAAGAAATGTTTATAGATAACGAACTAAAATTATGGCAAACGATTGTAGTAAGTGTTAATGAAGATATGAAATTAACAATAAATTTTTGATTATACAAAATGGTTTGGAAGTGCGTATACTCCTATGAAACGTCACGAATATTATTGTTATAAATATTTAGGTAAGGTTCCTGAAGATAAAAAAACAGGAAGAACTGTTTAAAGAAATGGAGGAATATCAGAGTAAATTTAATAAGTAGTAAGGAAGTAAAATGTTAAGAGATTTTAAAAAAAGAAAAAGAAATGGTATCTCACAAAAAAATCTAAAAAAATCAACAAAAAAAGAAAGGGGAAAAACAATAAAAAACAGAACATTTAGAAAAAAATAAAAAGAGTTAAGTATAATCAAAAAAATTGAAGAAATTTTTGATATAAAAAAATGCATGGACAAATGATTTTAATTGATAAAGAAGGAAAAAAATATACAATGGAAAGTTAATTTTTAGAATAGAAGATGGGAAAAATTCATTCTGAAGGAAATATTAGTTTTGGGGATGAAGACTGGAATTTGGAAAAATATATTATAATAATGAAAATTTAAAAATGTATAGAAAATTTTGAAAATAATAAAATAAAAGATTTATATCAACAAATTTATGAAACAGATGAAAAAAATATGCTGAGATTTATTATAAAAACTGGAGAAATTTCCTCAAGAAATTAATGGTTGGAGGAGAAGAAAAATGAAAAAAATTGTTTTACTGACGATAACCTTGCTAATATTATCTGGATGTGGTTTCAGGAGTAAAGAATTAAATGAGGAAACTAAACAGAAAATACAGCAGAAAAATATCAAAAATAAATGACAAAAATGAGTCAGGATGAACTTGAAAAATATGATGTCAGTAGCTAAGTTGAATTATGATGTTAATTCTGAAATAGGAAAGATGTATTTTTGAGAAATTAGTAAAATATAAGCCTGAAGCTTCGATATATTTATCTGACTATTATTATGAAAAAGATGAAGTGAATTATGAAAAATGGACAAAGTATGGTGCAGAAAGAGATGTTTTTGGATATGATTTATAATTTAGCTGTATTTTATAATGAAAAACAGGTTGTCAGAAGCGGAATATTGGTATCAGAAGGCAACTAATAAAGGACATAGGGATGCAGAATATAATTTGGCACTTGTGTACGGAAGGGAAGAAAAATATTCAGAAGCTGAAAAAAATATGGCATAAACAAGGGCGAGATGGAAGCGGAAGATACAATATGGCAATCTATTATGAAACTCATAATCAGTCTTACAAAGCAGAACAATTGTATAAAGAAATGATAAAAATGGGTGATGTTGATGGTTATTATGGATTAGGAAACATGTTATTAAAATTTAGTTGATCAAAAAAATATTAAAAAAAGCATTCAATTAACTTGCTTTTTCGAATTTCAAGTTAAAATTTAATATAAGGGATTGAAAAATAGAATTTTATGAAAATAGAAAAAGTAGAGATATATAGGAGGGACTGTTATGAGAATATATGACAGCAGCAACATAAGAAACATTGGAATTCTAGGACATAGTGGATCTGGAAAGAGTAATATGGTAGAAGGATTGGAGTTTACAGCAGGGCTCACTAATCGGATTGTGGGGAATGAAAATGATACTAAAATTACGAGTTCTTTGAGTCTTCATTCAATGGAATATCAAGGTGCTAAGTATAATTTTGTGGATATTCCTGGGTATGGTGATTTTTGGAGAAGTTGAATCAGGACTTGCGGCAGTTGATGGGGCGATTATTATTGTTGATGGAACTACAGATTTGACAGTTGGAACTGAAACGGCTTTGGAATTGACTGATAGCAGAAATATTCCGAGAATAATTTTTGTGAATAAAATTGATAATGAAAAGGCTGATTATGAAAAAATTCTTTCACAATTAAGGGAAAAATATGGGAAACGGATTGCACCATTTCATGTACCTTGGGGAACTGGAGAAAATTTTTAGAGGACATATCAATGTAGTTGACATGTTTGCAAGAGAGTTTGATAAGAGTAAAAATGAGTGTAAAAACAGTAGAAATGCCGACTGATATGGATAATGAAATAAATTCTGTACGTGAAATGCTTTTTGGAAGCAGTTGCAGAAACTGATGAAGAATTAATGGATAAATATTTTTAATGGAGTTGAATTTACGACAGCTGAAATTCATCGTGGTCTTAGACAAGGAGTGCTTGATTGTTCAGTAATTCCAGTAATTTGCGGTTCAACTTTGAAAAATATTGGACTTCATACAACTTTTGATGTAGTGAAGGATTTCTGCCATCGCCTGATGATAATGAAAAAGTACAGCCTGAAAAAAATAGTTTTGTATGCCAAATTTTCAAAAACAACAATTGATTCTTTTTAGGAAAAGTTTCTTATGCAAAAAATTTATTCTGAGCGAAATTAAGCAAGATATGGAAGTTTTTAACTTGAATAGAAAAAATGAAGGAAAAAAATTGGGAAAAATTAATACGTTTGTGAATAATAAAATGAATGAGGTTCAAAAAGGGAATTGCAGGGATATTGTTGTATTTTTCAAAATTTAATAGTACGAAAACTTCTGATACACTTTCGACTAGTGAAAAGGAAGTTTCATTAAAAAGATATAACTTTTCCAAAAACCGCAATTATTTGTGGCAATAGAGCCATTGAATAAAAAAATGATGATGAAAAAAATGTCAACTGGATTGAATCGTTTGATGGATGAAGATCCGTCATTTACTTGGCATAGAAATCTTGAAACAAGTCAAACAGTTCTTGGAGTACAAGGAGAACTTCATTGTGCGACAGTTATAGAAAAAAATTGAAGGCAAAATTTGGAATAACAATAAAAACTGTGGAATTGAAAGTGCCTTTATAGGGAAACAATTAAAGGAACTTCAGATGTTCAAGGAAAATACAAGAAACAATCTGGAGGACATGGACAATATGGGGATGTTCTAATTAAATTTTCACATGTAGATGAAGATTTTTGTATTTGAAGAAACAATTACAGGTGGAAGTGTTCCAAAAATCATATATTCCAGCGGTTGAAAAAAAGGATTGAGAGAATCATTAAAAGAAGGAGTTCTTGCAGGATATCCAGTGACTAATGTAAAGGCTGTTTTATATGATGGTTCTTATCATGATGTAGATTCTTCTGAATTAGCATTCAAAAATTGCAGCAAATTTAGCTTTCAAAAAAAGGGATGCTTGAGGCAAAAACCAATATTGCTTGAACCTATCATGGAACTTACAATTATTGTTCCAGAAGAATATATTGAGGGATATAATGGGAGATATTAATAAAAAGCGTGGACGTGTTTTTAGGAATGGAAGCTCACAAAGGTACAAAAACAAAAAAATTATTGCTGAAGCTCCAATGTCTGAAACTTTCAAATATGCGAATGAATTGAAGGCAATTACACAAGGTCGTGGATATTTTGAAATGAAACTTGTAAGATATGAAGAATTGATTGGAGATTTAGCACAAAAAAAGTAGTTGAAAAGAGAAAGAATAATAATTAATTAAATAAAAGAATTGGGATTTGAAATTTTATAAAATAGTAAAATGCAAAAAGTGACCTAAAATTATGTAAAAAAATATTATAATTTAAAGAATAGTTTTTAGATAAAATGGTCATTTTTTTGTTATTTAGTAATAGGAAAAGATATTTAAGAAAACAGAAAATTTAGTAAATTTTTGGATTAAACCTAAATTTTATTTCGATTTATTAAAAAAATAGGAAAAACAACGCTTGAAAAAGAATTCTAAAAATAATGTAAAAATTATAAAGTGATAAATGGAAAAAGTTTTGAGCGAATTTATTAAAGAAAGTTGAAATAAAATGGGTATAAAAAATAATTACAAAAAATTGTGAAATGATGTCTGATATATCGAAATTTGATAAGAATATTAATTGTCATAATTTTGAGAATGAATCAAAATTATTAGATGAATTAAAAAGAAAATGGAACAGTCGTTGTTTTTAGGAAATTTTGATGGTGTTCATAGAGGTCATAAAATGATCTTGAAAAAAACGCGATAGAAAAAGGCAAAAAGAAAAGGGTTATAAGACAATTGTTTATACATTTAATGAGTATCCTAGTAAAAGAGAAAATCGGATAATGACACCAGTTGAGAAGGCTTTTTTTAATTGATAAAATAGGGATTGAGTGTCTGTATTTAGAGGAATTTGATAATGTGAAAAAAATTTTACGCCTGAAGAATTTGTTGAAAAAGATTTTAGTTAGGAAATTTAATGTGAAGGAAATTTTTTTGTGGCTTTTAATTTTACTTTTTGGGAAAAGGTAAATCAGGGAATATTAAGACGTTAGGAAAAATTATTTCTTCAAATTATCAAGATAGAATTGGATTAAACATTCAACAGCCAGTTTTAGATAGTGAAAATGAAGTGATAAGCAGTACTGAATTAGGCAATATATTAAGAATACGGAATTACTGAAGGCAAAAAGAATTATTGAGTCATAATTTGATTATTATTGGAGAAGTTATTCATGGGAAAAAAATTAGGTAGAACGATAGGTTTTTCCAACAGCAAATTTGAAATTTGAAAATAAAATTTATCCGAGTTTTGGTGTTTATGGAATATATGTTCAAATTGAAAATGATGAGAATAGGATTTATCATGGAGTGATGAATATTGGAAGAAATCCGACAGTGGATAAGGATAATTTGAGTGTAGAAGCTCATATTTTTCGATTTTTGATGAAGATATTTATGGAAAAAGTGATAATGGTACAAATACTGGAAAAATATAAGAAAAGAAGTTAAGTTTAACTCTGTGGCAGAATTAAAAAGAGCAAATTAACTCAGATTCAAAAATTTTGGAGAAAAAGAATTGATGAAAAAAATACTACGATACAAGTAAAAAAATAGATAATTTTGAGGGGCCTTTGGATTTGTTGATTCATTTGATTGAAAAAAATCAGATGAATATTGCTGAAATAAATATTTCAAAAAATAATTGATGAATATTTAGAATATTTGCATGAGCAAGAGAATGAAAAATTTGAAAATAAAGGTTGAATTTTTTTGGTAATGGCTACAGAATTGCTGGAAATAAAAACATATTCTATTTTGAATAAAGAGAAAAAAATTAGAGAAGATTGAAAGTCTTGAAAGGCGTATTAAAGAGTACAAAAATATTTAAAGAAATTTCTGAATTATTTTTCAAAAATATGAAAAAAAGAGTACAACATTTCATATTCGAGGACTGGTTCTCAAAGTGTTACAGAAGCAGTAATTGAGTACGATATTTCGAGTTTAACAATGGAAAAATTTATTTAAAAAGTTTTAAGCAGTTATTGAAAAATAACGAAAAAGAAGAAAAAAACTTTCATTAAATTTAGAAGAAGAATTTTCTATCAATGATGCATACAATGAGATAAAATTAATATTAGAAAAATAAAAATCTTCAAGAAAATGGAATTAATTTTTAATGAATTATTAAAAACAATTTTACAAAAATCTAGAATTGTAACAATGTTTTTGTGTGTATTAGATATGTTTAAAAAAATGGAAATATAGATATAATTCCGCAAGGATATAGTTTTTCAATAAAAAAAGTATCAATTTTATAGATTTTTTTAGAAAGGTAAGAAATCAATGTTTAAATCAAGTTTTATAGTTATGGTTATTAACATGCTGAGTAGAATACTCGGTTTGGTTAGGGAAATGATAATAGGAAGTGTTTTTTTGGAGCGAGTGGAATGACGGATGCCTATGTCAGTGCTACAAAAATTCCCAATTTCTTTACAACATTATTTGGAGAAGGATCTTTGGGAACAGTATTTATTCCAATATATAATCGAGGGTTAGAGGAAAAGGGAAAGGAAAAAAACAGATGAATTTGTGTTTTCAATTTTAAATCTAATAATTGCGTTTACTTCAACGATGTCAGTTATTATGATTTTTGTTTTCAAAACAAATTTTAAAAAAATTACAACAGGTTTTGCGGATCCAGAAAGATTTGAAGCGGCGAATGGATTATTAAAGATAGTTGCATTTTATTTCTTATTTATTGCACTTTCTGGAGTAGTTTCTTCGTTATTAAATAATTACAAAAAAATTTGCAGTTGCAGCTTCGATGGGAATCGTGTTTAATCTTGTTATAATTGTAGGAACTTTATTATTAAAAAAATAAAATGGGAATATATGGTCTAGGAGTAGCATATTTACTTTCTGGAGTGTTCCAGTTATTAATGATGTTGCCACAGTTTTTCAAATAATGAAAACATACAAATTTGTATTTAATTTAAAAAGATCCGTATGTAAAAAGAAATGTTTGTGTTAATGGTTCCGACTTTAATAGGAATTTTTGGATATCAAATTAATGAAATTGTAGATAACCGTTTTTGCAAACAATGCTTCCAGCGGGAACAGCTAGTGCGTTAAATTATGCAAGTAGATTATATTTATTGCCAATTGGAGTATTTGCACTTTCATTATCGGTCGTAATTTTTCCTACTTTATCAAGAGCAGTTGTAAAAAAATAAAACGAAAAAAAGTAAGAAAAAGTAGTTCAAGAAGGATTGGCAATGTTAGCATTTTTTTAATAGTGCCGTCATCGGTTATTTTATTTGGATATGCGAGAGAAATTGTAACTTTAGTATATAAAAAGAGGTCATTTTTTTCAAATAAAGCTGTTACTTTAACATCGGAAACATTGCAATTTTTATGCATTAGGATTATTGTTTTTTTCTCAACAATACATTTATTAACTAGAAGCCATTATGTTTATAAAGATAGAAAAATTACCAGTAATTTCATCATTTATAGGAATTTTTACAAATATATTGTTAGATTTTTTTATTATATAAACAATATCGGCATGTTGGATTGACATTTGCAACTTCATTTGCTGCAATGATCAATTTCTTGATACTTTTCGTTTCGCTACAAAGAAGATATGTTAGAATTAATGTATTAAAAATATAGCAATATTAGTGATTTCTTTTAGGAGGTTCGTTACTTTCATTCACGATTTCAAAATTAGTAAAAAGTGTCATTTTTAGGAAGTTTGAGCATTGTAGTGAATCTATTAATATTCTTGATAATTTATTTATTAATTTGGATAGCAGTTTTTATGATTTTTGCAGATGACAAATTTAAAAAAAGATGTTGCAAGAAGATTTATCAAAAGATAAGAAATTGTAAGAAACTGAGAGGAAGATAAATTTGGTAATAGAAAAGTTAAGATATACAAAAAAACAGGGAAACGAATACCTGTGTATGAATTTGACGCTAAATTGCATCAGAAGGTAGTTATGAAAAAAAGAGCAGTATGAAAAATCATATATTGCCTAAACATCCTGAAATGTCATTAGAATTAATAGAAAAAGTCCTAGAAGATCCAGATTTTGTGACAAAACAATCAAAATCAAAAAGAACATTTTTTTATCAAAAAGCGAATAGGAAAATTATATTATTTTTGTAGTAATTTCCCAACATAAAAATGTTAAAAATTTACGATTTATACTCACGGCATTTGCTATCAATAATCTTGAATTTTTGAAGGAAAAATATACATTACAGATATACAAAAATAGTAAAAGTACAAGAGATGATGTTATAATAAATTTGTATTTAATACAAAAAATGTTGATTTTTAAACATTATTATATAATACTCTATGTGTAAAAAAATTATTGAAATTTATATTTTTTTAGAAAAAAATAATAATTACTTTAAAAAAATTGAAAAAAATCAGGAAGGAGAGTATTGTAAATGTTTAAAGAATTTAAAGAGTTTATTTCTAAAGGAAATGTTTTAGACTTGGCAGTTGGGGTTATTATCGGGGAGCATTTGGAAAAAAATAGTTACTTCATTGGTAGATGATATAATTATGCCTTTTATTGGATTAATTATTGGAGGACTTGATTTTTCAGGTTTAAGTATAGTTATTGGAAAAGCAACTATAAAATATGGAATGTTTATTCAAAATGTTGTTAATTTCTTGATTATAGCATTTTCTGTTTTCATGATAGTAAAAGCTGTTAACAAAGTAAGAAGAATTAAAACCAGAAGAAAAAGAAGAAGAAGTTGTAGAAGCACTTTCAAAAAGAAGAAGCATTATTAGCTGAAATAAGAGATTTGTTAAAAAGCTAAAAATTAAAAAATTAAATAGAAAAATTTTTTTAAAAGGGATAGTCTTCATATTGAAAATTATCCCTTTTTTTGTTGCGTTTAAATTTTTAAAAATAGAGTGTATAAATTTTTGTATAAATAGAATAGCGAAGTACTGAATTTACTAGATTTATCTATTAGTTTACAAAAAATTATGGACATTCTCTATAAACAAAAAATTAACTTTTATAATATTTCAAATATTCATTTATAAATAAGTCGATGTCTCCATCCATAACTTTATCTACATTACCTTCTTCAGCTTTCGTTCTATGGTCTTTAACCATTTTATAAGGCTGAAAAACATATGATCTAATTTGGCTTCCCCATTCGATTTTAGAGTCTACACCTTTTAGATTTTCCATTTCTTTCGCTCTCTTTTCCATTTCTAATTCAAAAAGTCTAGCCTTCAATATTTTCATAGCAGTTTCACGATTTTTCAATTGAGAACGCTCATTTTGGCAAGTAACAACTGTGTTTGTAGGTAAATGCGTAATTCTAACTGCTGAATCAGTTGTATTTACATGTTGCCCACCAGCTCCACTTGCACGATATGTATCAATTTTTAATTCATCAGGCTTAATATTAACTTCAACATCATCTTCAATCTCAGGAATAACATTAATTGCTGCAAAAGAAGTGTGCCTTCTTGCATTCGAGTCAAATGGAGAAATTCTAACAAGTCTATGAACCCCTTTTTCCCCTTTTAAGTACCCATATGCATAATTTCCCTTAATATTAAGAGTGATACTTTTAAGACCAGCTTCTTCACCAGCCAAACTATCTAAAAATTTCTACTTTAAAATCATGTTTATTTGCCCAACGGTCATATAATCTGTAAAAGCATTTCAGCCCAGTCACAAGCTTCAGTTCCTCCAGCCCCAGAATTTATAGTTAAGATTGCATTGTTAGAATCGTATTTTTTTCATCTAATAACAATTTTATTTTAAAAATCTTGAATTTTATTTTTCTACTTCATGAAGTTTTTTTCTCCAATTTCAGATTCAAAAAGAATCATCTCCCATTTCAATAAATTCAACCATTGTATTCAAATCATCAAGAGCAGAATTCAATTCTTCATATTCTTCAATCATTTTTTTATTAACACTAATATTTTTTTCAATATTTCTTGGCTATTCTCAGTATTCCAGAAATTAGTCTCAAAACGTCTTTTTGCTCCAACTCTTCAATTTTTTTATTAATAGCCTCAATGTCAAAGATGCCCCTAATTTCATGAATTTCAGCATCAATTTGTTCTATACTTTTTATTTCAAATAAATCCATATCATTTCCTTTTATTTTTTTATTTTTTTATAATATTACAAAAGAAGGCGCTTTCAATTTTTTTCATTTGATAGAACTTCATTCTAAATATGAAAAACACGCCCTCTTTTTTTAGCATTTAAGCTGTTTTAATAATCAAAAATTATTTATTTCTTGGACCTTCCACAACTTTATTATTTTCTTCATCATACCAAATTTCGTTTTGAAGAACTTCTTTTTAGTAAAAGATAAAAATATTATTGAAAGTAGTTTCAACAATATTATTTAATGCTTCATTAGTTAAGAATGCTTGGTGAGAAGTTAATACAACATTATTGAAAGATAATAATCTTGCTAATGTATCATCTTCTAATACGCTAGCTGATTCATCTTCAAAGAAGTAATCTCTTTCATTTTCGTAAACGTCAAGTCCAGCTCCACCAATTTTTGTCTTTTAATCCATTAATTAAAGCTTCAGTATCTACTAATCCACCTCTAGCTGAGTTAATGATAATAACACCGTCTTTCATTTTTGCGATGCTTTCTTCATTAATTGTGTGTCTTGTTTCAGGGAACAATGGACAGTGTAATGAAATTACATCTGCATTAGCAAAAACTTCATCTTTTGTCATATAAGTAAAGTTTTTCTTTTTTGCAGCTTGTTCGTTAGGGAATTTATCATAAGCAATAACTTTCATTCCTAATCCGTTTAAGATTTTAATGAAAAATTCTTATGATTTTTTTCCTGTTCCAATAATTCCAGCAGTTTTTCCGTGTAAGTCCATTCCAGTTAATCCAGCTAAACTGAAGTTTCCTTCTTGTTCTGTTGTATGCTTTTATGTGTTTTTTTCTGTTAACAGTCATTAATAAAGCTAAAAGCATGTTCAGCAACGGCAAAATGGAGAGTAAGCAGGTACTCTGAATACAGTTACTCTATTTTCACGAGCAGCTTTCATATCAATATTGTTATAACCAGCAGCTCTAACTGCGATAGCTCTTACTCCATTTTTTTAGATAAAATGTTGATTACTTTTTTTCATTTAAGTCATCATTTACGAATGTACAAACAACATCTTGGTATTTAGTAAGCATTACATTTTTTTCAAACTTAATTTTTTTCTTCAAAATATGTGATCTGTGCACCATAAATTTTATTCCATTTCTCAAAAAAATTCAATGTCATAAGGTTTTGCATCAAAAACTACAATTTTCATTATTAAATCCTCCTAAATTTTCTATATCTTTTCTCCATTATACAAATAAAAAAATAGATTAAGTCAAATAATTTTCAAGTTTTTTTTAGATTTTTGTAAATAAAGTAAATTTTAAGATAATAAGAAAAGTTTTTAGAAAAATTTTTAATTTTTTTAAAAATTACTTGAAACATAAATTTTATATAAATTTTTCTAAACAAATATTATAAATAACATTAGTTATATAACATTTGATTTTTTTAAAATTATAGTTAAAATAAATATTTTCAATATTAAAAAAAGATAGCAATAAAAACATAATCAAAAAAATAAGTTGTATAGAAAAAAATTGATAAAGGAATAGATAAAATTATAAATTACAATAAAATTTTTATAGTAAAAATAAAAAGACTTGTTTTTTTGTTTTAAATTATGTTTTTAATTTAGATGTAGAATGTATAAAAAAGTTCGTAAACGAATTTTTTTAAATTTTAAAATGAAGGAGGTAGATAGGATGACTGAAGAAATGCAAGAAAGAAAAACAAAAGATTCTTGAAAAAAATGTTTAAGATAAAACATAGGATAGCTATAATTAGTGGTAAAGGCGGTGTTGGAAAAATCGACTATGTCTTCTAACATAGCTTATGGATTATCACAAAGAGGTTATAAAGTGGGAATTTTAGATGCGGATTTACATGGCCCAAATATTCCAATCATGTTTGGAAAAAGAAGGAGTTAAGTTGTCAAAGATTTCGGAACCTTTGAAAATAACTGAAAATTTATCTATTTCTTCATTAAGTTTTTATACCTGATGATGATCCTGTAATTTGGAGAGGTCCACAAAAAAATGGGAGCTATAATGGAATTACTTGAAGGAATAGAGTGGGATGATATAGACTTTTTAATAGTTGATTTGCCCCCAGGAACTGGAGACGAAACACTGACAATTGCACAAAAATATAGGTCCTAATGCAAAAATCAATAATAGTAACGACACCTCAAAAATGTTTCTTTACTTGATTCAAAGAGAAGTGTTAAATTTGCTAAATTGATTAATTTAAAAAGTATTAGGGATTATTGAGAATATGAGTGGTTTTATTTGTGATGGTTGCCATAAAGAAGTTAACATATTTAAAAAAAGGTGGTGCCAAGAAAAATGGCAGAGGATACAGGAACAAAATTTTTTAGGTTCTGTTCCATTAGATTCAAATGTAGTAGAATCTTGCGATAATGGAACACCTTTTATCTCAAATGATTCAGTAGCATCAAGGAATCTGAATAATATTATTACAGAAATATTATCGGAATTAGAAAAAGTAGAACAAATTTATAACGAAAGGATTTTTGAGAATAATGAAGATGTTAGTTTATAACAAAAAAATGAAAAAAAGCAAGAGCAGTAGTAGGAAGATTATTAAAAGAGTTGGGATTTAATGTATTATTAGCAGATACAGAAAAATCTTTTGCTTGAATATTTGAAAACAGAATCTTTAGACATCGCTTTATTAGATATAGAATCAATGGAAGATTTTAGAAAATCAATTGATAATATCTTAAAATATAAGAAACGTAGCTATTTCTTGATAGCAATTGAAGAAACTGATAGATTTTCTAAGACAGAAGCTTTGTTAAAGGAATTGATGATTATATTTACAATGATTTCAATTTGGAAGAACTTTTCAGCAAAAGTTAGAGCTATAATAAGAGTTCTAAATAAAAGATTGACAGAAGATGATATGGGATTATTGACAGTTTACGATTTGACTTTAAATCCATTGAATAGGGAAGTTAGAAGAGCAGGAAATGAAATAGAATTAACAAATAAAGAATTTCTATTACTAGAATATTTCTTAAGAAATAAAAATAGAGTATTGACAAGATCGATGATTTCTGAAAAAATTTGGGATATTGATTTTGTGACAGCTAGTAACATTGTAGATGTGTACATTAATTTTTGAGAGCAAAAAAATAGATAAAGGTTTTTTTCGAAAAATAATAAAAAAACTGTTAGAAGTGTTGGTTACATTGTAAAAAGAGTAATGAAGAACGTGGCTTATAATCTAAAAAAAGTATTGAGTTTAGATAAAGAAAAAGCGAAATAAATAATAATATTAAAAGCAAAAATAACTACCGTTAATAAAAATAACTACCGTTAATTATAAAAAAATTTAACGTAACGAAAAATTTCTCCGACTTATGATAAGTTAAGTGGGAGATTATTTTTATATTTTTTTATACCTTAAGAAATTCAAAATTGAAATAATAACAAAAATAAAAAAATTTAAAAAAAGTATTGATTTTTATGATATTTGTATGTTAAAAATAATTGTAGAGTAAAAAATATTAAATATAAAGATAAATTTTAAGGAGTGATATAAATGTTTGAACAAGTAAAAATTACCATATGCATTTGATGCTTTGGAACCAAATATCGATACAAAGACAATGGAAATTCATTATGGAAAACACCATGCAGCGTACACAAATAATTTGAATGACACATTAAAAAATAATGCGCCTGAATTTTTAGAAAAATCAATTGAAGAAATTCTTTCAAATTTAGATGCTTTACCAGAAGCAATTAGAGGTGCCGTAAGAAACAATGGTGGAGGATTTTACAACCATAATTTATACTTTACAGTAATGGGACCAAATGGTGGTGGAGAACCAACAGGAGAATTAGCTGAAAAAATTAATGAAAAATTTGGAAGTTTTGAAGAATTCAAAACAGAATTTTCAAAAGCAGCAGCGACTAGATTTGGATCAGGATGGGCTTGGCTTTGTTGTTAATAAAAAGGAGAATTAAAAGTTACATCAACTGCTAACCAAGATAATCCTTTAATGCCAGGAGCAACTCCTTGCGGATGTTCAGAAGGAACACCAATTTTAGGAATAGATGTTTGGGAACATGCTTACTACTTACATTATCAAAACAGAAGACCTGAATACATAACAGCTTTCTTCAATGTAATTGATTGGAATGCAGTAGCTAAAAAGATATGAAGATGCAAAAATAGGTTGATAATGCTAAATGTAAATAAAAATAAAAAGATTATCTCAAAAATATTGGGATAATCTTTTTATTTCTAATTTTTTTATTTTTAAAAAAATTATAGAAGATTTTTCTTGTTCAGCCATTTTTTCTAATTCTCTTATTCTATCTTCAGTAGCTGGATGCGTTCTAAATAAATCTTGAAATTTACTAAGTCCTGCTAAAGGATTTACAATAAACATATGAGAATAAGCTGGATTTTGATGCTGTCTGCTCATCGTAACATTTCTACTATAATCTTCTAATTTGTATAAAGCATTTCTCAAATATAATGGATTTCCAGAAAATTCTGCACCTGCTCTGTCTGCCATAAATTCTCTTCTACGAGAAATTGTCATTTGAATGATAGAAGCTGCAATAGGCGCTAAAGTTGATAATAGAATTGCTAGAGCAATATTATTATTTTTCCTATCTCTAGAATTATTATTTGAAGCATACGGTAAGAATCTAGCAATGTTAGCAATTGCTCCAGCAAAAGTTGCAGCAATTGTACTAATTAGGATATCTCTATGCTGGATATGACCTAATTCGTGACCCTAAAACACCTGCCAATTCATTATCATCCATTATTTCAAGTAAACCAGCAGTACATGCAACTGCAGAATGTTGAGATTTCTCCTGTAGCAAAAAGCATTTGGCTGTCTTTCTGGAATGATATAAACCTTTGGCATTGGTAGATTTGCTTTTTGAGCTAATCTTTGAACAATACCGTATAATCGAGGATTACTGGCTGCCGTTACCTCTATGCCATTGTACGCTTTTATTGTAGTAGTATCACTGAACCAATAACTGTAAAAACTCATTCCACCAGCAATAAGAAGACCAATTAAAAGCTCCAGTTTGATTTCCCAAAAAGTCCACCAATAGCAGTAAAAAGTGCAACTAATCCAAACATAAGTAACCCTGTTTTCATAGTATTTTGCAAACATATTTCATTTCTCCTTTTCTAAATTCGATATATAATTTATCTATGAAATTATAATATATATGGAGGATTTTTTCAATAATTATTTTCTCTTTTTCAATATTTTAGAGTATAGATTTTTATGAACTACTCCTGCTTGTAGCAGAGAGCTTTGGAAAGTATCTGTCTTTGTTACAGCCAAATATATTTACTACAGCTTTCGGGTAGTTCACCCTGTATTTTCCTAATATTCCAACATCTTTCTCCAATATATATATTCAGTGCGATATAATCCCTATCAATCTCAATTCCTACACCTCACATTTATAGCTTCTTTCGATCACTTAAGCTCCTCTTTAATATTTCCACATCTACTACAAGTTTTCGATGACGAAACCACTTATCTATCTTCAAAAATTGTTTCCCTACTCGGAGTTTATACTCAAGCATCCCTCAAAAATATTCCCATCCATTATTCCTACACTTTTCCCAAAAATTTACTACCTGACTCATCCCTCTCATATTCAAATCCTCAACCACCACAGCATTATACACTTTAGACAATTTTTCGATAATTTATGAGAAAATCTCTTCGACAATTTTAATATACTCATGCAATTTTGATATTTTTCGCTTTTTGGTTCATACCAATTCTTAGAAAATTTCTACTTTTCTTGATAATGATTTTTGTAATTCTTCAATTTTTCCAACATCCTAAAATATTTTGATAATCAGCCCTTTGGTTTTCAGAGCTGACAAATAACTCAGACATTGAAAATCAAGTCCAATCACTTTATCATTACTTGGCATTTTTGAATTTCTTTTTCAAATTCTGTCAAAATAGAAACATAGTAATTTCCATTACTGTTTGTCAATGTTAATGACTTTATTTTATAATCCTTTGGTATTTCTATGATATTTTAATTTACTTTTTTCAATTTTTGGCAAAATCAAATATTTACTTTTCTCAATTCGTATCGAATTATTCACACAATTTGTCGTGTAACTTTTAATAATTCTTTTAGATTTGAACCTTGGAACATTTTGCTCTTTTTGAAAAAAGTTCATAAACGATCGTTTTACATTCAATTGAGCATTTGAAAAGTGCTAAACTATTCTACCTTTTTAAAATTGATTTTCACTCTTCAAACTGGCAGGTGTAATTATTTTTATTTTTCCAGTTTCTTTTCATAAATTTTATTCGCAGTATACAAAATTAGATTAGAACAAAGTGAACACATCCGTGTCTTATTTATCAATAATTGTTCCTTATTTGATAAATCATATTTGAACAAGTAAATTATATTTCATGAAATTACACCTTTGATTTTGAATATTATTTAATTATTTTAGAGATTTTATCATTAATGATTTCTCTTCGATATTTTATACAAAAAATTGTATCATATGTATTCTTTTTTTCAATTTTTTATAAAAAGTTAACTATCTCCCACTTATAGAAGTCGGAGACTTATTGCTATCTTTTTGTTAAAATAATTGGTGAATGATAGGTGGTGTTGAGAGTTAGATAATTCAAATTATAAAAAAATATGCGAAAAATACTGTTAAAGACACATAATTATAAAACAACCAACAAATAATTATATATAATATCGGACTTAAAGATAAAAATTTTATTAAACATAAAATATCAATATCAATCATAAAATATTTTAGCAATTTTGAATTATTATCCCAAAATCACAGATCACATAGACTATATTCAAATATATCTTTCTAAAAAATTATTTTCTTAACTTCTTCCAAGTTTTCTGCATTTAACAAAAATTACACTAAATAATATATCAATACAATACAATAATTTTAATGATATATAGAAAGACAAAATTATTATATTATCAAATATTTCAAAAATTTTATAATTTAAAAATTTGATAAAAATAGGTGAAATAATAAAAATTATGGTAAAATAACGATATTGTAGTAATGGATATATTATAATTTTTAATAAAAAATAATTTTAAAGAAGAATAAAAATTTAAAAGAAGTGAGAACACGACATTAAATTAATAAAATTATTAATTTATTGATTTGTCGTATGGGATTAAGTGATGAATCAAACTTTTGCAAGATTTTTCGATGTTAGTCGGTGATAATGGGATAGAAATTTTAAAAATTCTAATGTGATAGTTTTTGGGATAGGAGGAGTTGGATCGTATATTGTTGGAAATCATTTGCTCGTCTGGGAGTGGGAAATATTACAATGGTTGATTTCGATGAGATTTCTGAGTCAAATATAAATAGACAATTACATTCGTTGCATAGTACGATAGGGCAGTTCTAAAATTGAAGGATGAAAAGATAGAATTTTAGATATAAACCTGGATTGTAATGTAAAACTAGTTAAAGAAATGGTTATTGATAATGTTGATGAAGTGTTAAATGCTGAAAAGTATGATTTTTGTTATTGATGCAATTGATGTTATTTCAAGTAAAATTAATTTAATCTGAGTATTGTTTGAAAATAGGGATTCCGATAATTTCTTCTGATGGGATTTGGGAATAAAATGAGACCTGAAATGATTGAAATTTGCAAAATTGAAAACTTCAGTTTGTCCGATGGCTAGAATGGTGAGAAGAATTTTGAAGAAAAAGGGTTGAGTGGATTGACAGTTGCATTTTCTGAAAGAGCCAAATTTAGTGCCTGATAAATCAGATGTATTTAAATATGAGTTGCCAACAGAATTTAGAGAAATAATGACATACCAAGAAAAATCACTCCTGGAAGTAATGCATTTGTTCCGGGGACAGCTGGATTTGTGATTTCAGCTTATGTTATAAGAAAATTATTGAATATGGAATAAAAATTTTTATTTGTAATTTTGTTAGAATAGTTATCAAATCTTTAATTGAAAAGGATTGTATTTTTGTTGTAAATAAAGGAGGTATTAATTAAATGAATGGTGTGAATCAATGGATTAAAAATAATAAAGGAATCATATTAAAAGTATTAATTATTTTAGGAATAATATATATATTTTTGGAGTAATGAACGTAATGAGAACACAATTTTAATTTATTAAAAATTTGACGAAAGCCATATTTGATAAAACTTATGATGACTCAAAGAAATTATTTTTAGTTTTATCATTAATAAAAGGGAACGACAGACGTTATTGAAGGAAGTACTGTTAATGTAAGTATGATTTTAGGAATGGAAATTGAGGTTGGAGATATTGTACAACGATTTATGATATTATATATTTTATGGAAAAATCAGTTATGCAAGTACAGTGATTTTTGAAATTAGAATCGTTATATTTTGAGATATTAAAGTAAAATATGCTAATTTATTAATATTTATATCGCTAGTAAGTTTGTTGCTATATACAGTTTATTAAAAATAAGTAACATCTATTTTTAAGTCGATATCTAAATATTCATTTTTATATGGTGTTTATTTATCTAGTTTTCACAGGTTCATTGCTTATAAATTCATATATTTCAAGATATTTTGGAAGAAGAATATAAGAAACCTGACGATTGAAAAATTGACAAAAGTTTGACAAATTGAATGAGTAAAAAGATAGATTGTTTATTTTTGAGCAATCAGAAAAGTATATTTGACGTTCAGGGCGAACAAATAGCACGAAAGAAAAAGTGGAAGATTTTAATAAAGAAATTGTAAGTGTTTCAAAAAGTCTATCGTGAAAATACACCTCAATACTGGGATTTATAGTTGTTAACGACTATGAGTTTTACCAATATTAATATATTGTATATGTATAAAGTGAGAGAATAATGATTATGAAGGATTGAAGGAATCAAAGAGAAAGTAATTTAATCTTTGTAGTAGATGAATTAGACAGAAATATGTTCTTAAGCTATATAACAAGTTTTAGGTACATATTTTATTTATTGTCAGTATTTTATTTTAAAAATTTTATTGAAGATATATTTATTACATCTTTGTGACGTCCAGTTTCCACCATTATTTGCTGAATTATTTACAATTTCTCTAAATTCAGGGATGGTACATCATTGTACATTTTGAGAGCTATTAACCAATTTCTCTTGAAGAGTGAAAGCAGAATTTAAAATCGTCCTTTGCTTCTTCTTAAAGATAACGACTGTCCACTTTATTTTGTCTAATCAAATTGTGCACCGATTTGTCTCTTTTGCAGCACTTTTACAATTGATTTCATTCAGAATCATAATTTTTCAGCAGAGTGGCACCATCTTCATTTTCCATGAAACCATACCACAAAACATCATAAGAATAAAAACACCTCATAAAACATTTCCTCCTGTAAATAGAAATTTTTAATAGAAACTTTATGTAGATGTTACATAACATCTTGACTATAGAAAGTCCAGTCCATATGCTCTATTATTTTCTAATTGACCCTTTAACTCTAACTTTTCCATTTTCGTAATATTGAGTGAAAATCGCTATTTCCATTAGAAAAGCCTCATTTTCTTTTCGAGCTCATTTTTGATAGTATCCAACAACGGTACCATTTATTATACCGTTAACATACTCTTTCTTAGTTTAATTGGCACTCGCTAGGATATTTCAAGCTCCATTCACCATTTTCAAGTTATAAGCATAATTTCCTTCTGTACCAACTTTCTGACTTTCACTCGACAATATGCTTTCTATATTTCCATTTAAAGAACCATTTTGCACTTTTCTTTCAGAAAACTATGCGCTGTTTTGATATTTAAGTTCTTTTTCCAAGTCTTGGCATTAATAACATAAAGTTATAGACGCCAGTAAGTTCTCCAGCAGCATCAAAAATCATAAGGAAGCACCATTCAAAAGACCATTTTGATATTGTTTAATTGATTTTGAAATACCACTATCGTACGTTAAATTCTGATTTTCTTCACCATCTTTAACACGTTTGGAATAATTAGTAAACTCTAATTAATCCTCTTGATTCATTAAAAGTACCATTTTCATCAGGTGAACCATTTTTGTAGTTTCTAATTACTTGTGGATTTCCAACTCATTAAATTCAACACAAGTTCCAGTAAATTGTGCACCATATTTTATCTATAGAAACCACTAGTCTAAAAGAACTGCTGCTGATGTTGTATAGTAAGAACTAAAATTCTTTAAGAATCCATAAAATATTATTTTGAAGATTTTTGCTCTTGCTTTACAATTCAGTAGCTGATTATAGAATAATTGTTACATACATGATAATAAAATTATTAGGATTTTTAATTTATTTAACATATTTTTATAACCTCTAAGATGATATCATACCATATTATATCTATCTTTTGAAATTTGAAGTTAATTTAATAAATTTTTATTAATTTTCACTGTATTTTTAGATTAAGAGAAAATATTTTTATAATTTTCAATTTTGGATGAAAGATACAGAAATATATGATATACTATCACATAAAAACGATAGAGAGGATGTGAAAGAATGGGAACAGAAGATTTGAGATAGTCTACGTAATAATTTTTCATTGATGGAATATTTTTGATAAGAGTTTTAGTTTTTAGTAAATTTTTGAGGAGAATAAAGGACTTGTGATAGCGTATAGTTTTTAATTTCGATTATTTCAAATTTATCTGCAAGATTTATTAATTTAGATGGGAATAAAAACTGAAACTTTATTTTTAAGTGTATTATTAGCATTTTTAAGATTTTATATTTTATTTGCCAACCACATTATTAATTAAAAATTCAAAATAGGATGGTTGTAGATATTGAGAGAATTAGTGAAGTAGTTACAAAGAATTGTTTTTGAAAAATAATTAAATGTGTTTTGCTATCTTTTGTATTAATAGTAGTTGCAACTGTAATTTTTAGAATAGTAGCTCTTATTTCGAGACAGTTAGCGATTATTTTATATGTAGAGGAGTAGTTTTTTTATTGCTTTTTGCATCTTTTATATTTTAACAGTTTGTACTATATTCGAGATGTTAAGATTTTTGATGCTGTGACGTACAATGTTCATTTGTGTAAAGGAAATCGTCTTAGAATAATTATTCCAAGTGTAATAGTATGTATTTTTGCAATATTAGTAAATATACCTTTCAATATTTTTAAGAGTAATTTCGGAAATTTATTAATATTCAATTATGTAGTTATATCTGTAAATTTATTTTAAATTGTTGATATTTATTTTTATACGATGTTATTAACATTAATTTTCTTGAATGTGAATATATGGATTTAGATAGACTATTATGAAGAAACGATAGGATAATTGAACATCTTAACTAGTAGTTATAAATATAAAAATATACCAAAGAACTTAAAGACATTTGTTTTAGGAGTTCAGAGGTATTATTATAAATTAATTTGTAACGTGTTTAAATTTTATTATAATTTAAATTTTTAGAAACTTTTATTTATTAAGTATACCAAATATTTAAAAATTGTGATATACTGTAACAAAAAGAAAAATTAAAATTGGTTAGAGGACATATGGGAATCTTTTGAACATCTTTTAAATCATCAGATTCTAAGAAAAAAATAATAAGAAAGAAGAAGAAAGTAAATAAAGATATTTTTAAAGAATTGATATCAGAGACAAGACCTAAAACCTGTTTCAGATGAAGATTTGGAAGAAATTTCTACTATGATGATTTTGGTAAAGAACGCAAAATGAAGAAAAAGAATGGAAAGATTAATACCATCTATTAAGAGAAACTGGATAATGTTGAAGGATTGTATCCAATCGTATTAGATTGCTTTTCGAAAGGGATGTATGAAGAGTGTCCAAGAGGCGTGTCTTAGAATATATGCTCTTGATGAAAATGTTGAAAGAAGAGTAAATCTTCTGTAGATATAATTTGGAAATAGGAGATTATGAGCAAGCTAAAAGATATATGCTAAAAGTTTGTTTTTGAAAAATAAATTCAGAGGTTCTTTTTAATGGGTATGCTGGAAGCGTTGGAAAAATTGGGAGATGAGAATAATCAGTGGAAGGTGCGTATTTAAAGGCATTGGAAATTAATCCTAATTCGGCAATTGCTTTCAAAAATATTTTAATATTGTTAAAGGAGAAGCACTTTATGAGTATGAATCAAAAATTAGATAAATTATCATCAATTCAAGGAAATTAGAGCAAAATTGACAGAAGCTGTGAATTTCTTTAAAAAGGTGATAAGGAAAAAGGGAAATTACTTTTTGACAACGGCTTTTAAGGGAATCAGATTATTCGCTTGAAGTTGGTGTCTGTAGCATCAGCTATTTATGGAATGAATGATTTATATGAAGAATTTGAGCAATATATGTTGCCATATTACAATCCTGAAAAACATGCGTTCAAAACGGCTTTGAATGTTTTAAAATATTATGAGAAAAAGGAAATATAAAGAAGGATTGGAATTGTAGATTTTGTTCTAAATTTAATTGGTTAGAGTATCATAAAAATTTCAAAAAAATATGAAGATGGATTTTATGTACCAAAAGTTCAAGAGGAAAAATCAAGGAAAAGAAGAGATTAGCTGTTAAATTTATCCGACAGTTTGCATTTTATGATTGGAGAGTTTAATAAACCACGATTGGTTGACAACAATAATAAAAAGAAGAAAAACTCTAATCTTTTGGTATTATTATTTACGATAATTGGTGAAAAACCGAAATGTCAGAAGAATTATCGTCTTCATTACTGTTGTATTTAAACGAAGTTTTGCATTATAAGAGTGTTTTTAAATTATCAAGTAGCTGTGTCACATGAAGAAGGTAAATTGGTGATTCCTAATAAAAAGATATAGTATTGACTATATGAATCTTATAAAAACAAAATCCAAATTTAGATTATGTTTTGTCTGAAATATTTTAAAATTACCAGGAAGCAATGAAAAATATGAAATTGAGTATATTTGTATGATTGCTTTAACGAAACAAAAATCAGATTAGTAAATAAAATTTATTCTAAAGAAAATTTATATGAAATTCAAAACGATATGGTTAGAATTTGACTGAGTTCAATTGTATGAAACAAGAATACATAAAACTGAGAAAGATATGGGAAATTTGTTATTGTATAAGAGAAAAATCGAGTTTTGTTGGAAGATAAAAATAAAAAATTATCAGTCTTGGAAATATAAAAATTGTTAGCTGATCAGATTGATGTTGTTTTAAATGATAGAAAAATGAGTTTTGATAAATTTGATAAGTCTTTTATATGAAATCATCAAAGCCAATTATTAAAAATCACAAAACCATTAATTTATCAATATGAATATTTATGGTCTTTTTGAAACACCAACATTAAAATTATTAGCACCTATTATTTTCAAAATATTTGATGATAATGAAAATTATGAAGCTAATATTGAAGCGTTGAAATCAAAGATAGTCCAATTTATGTTGAGTGGTTGAGTAAGTTTTCTGATATAGTTGTTGATGAAGATTAAATATGAAGATTTGATTAGAGGTAAAATGAATATTTTAAGAGAGATTATTATTTATGCTAATTTCAATATTTTTATTTTTGTCAAATTTACTATTTTATACAATAAATTTCAAAGAATATGTAAATTTTTAGAATATTTCAAATAACAAGTACGTTGTTAGTATCGGAAGTCTTTTGGTTAATGATTTTTATACGATAAGATATTTTGAAATTTATAAAAAGAAATAAGAAAAGGAAATTTTATTGTAGAAGTTTTGTTTTTAGTTGGATTAATCGGATTAGGGTGGGGAGGGTAGTGAAAAGTTCTCATATTTGGATGATTTGATTGAGTAATATTAAACTTTTGAATAGTATTGGTTGGAGTGACATGTTTGCTTCAATTATGTTTTGGTATTCGATAAACATTAGAAATGTCTTATTAATTATAATATCGAATACTGAGATTTTTCAATGCCGTAATAGTTTAGTTGGATTTCTGAGTACAGTTCCAAGCACTTTTGGATTAGAGGTGGAGTGATTTGGAGCTTTTGTCAGTCAGGGTATTTTAATGTAAGAAAAAGGGTGTAACTCGAAGATGAAGACAACGAAGAAGAAAAAGATGATAGTAATGATGAGATGGAATATTGATGAAATTGGAATATAGTGATATAAAAGGATTGAAGAAAATAAAATAAAAAGAAAAGGAGAACATGATGACGAATAATTCTAAGAAAAGTAAAAAAAGACTTAAGGTCGTTTGCAAAGAGGTACAAGAGTTTAAATATACTGATTCGGCACTTATTACATTTTTACAGGATTAGTGAATATTTGCCAAAATTATTTCGGCGGAAATTGACAACAATTGAAGGTCAGAAACAAGAGGTTTCTACGTCGATTAAAGATTTTAGTAGTAGGATTAGATACTAAAAGAGAGAATAATAAATTATTGAAAGATACACGAATTGATTCCGTTAATGGAGC
>BNJU01000406.1_pt1 | contig 119867 bp, 162 predicted proteins | sample 8539281 | NCBI WGS metagenome assembly BNJU01 (sample SAMD00202456, study PRJDB9452) | human saliva metagenome | isolation source: human saliva | place: Japan | reverse complement strand
ATTGTTTATAATATTAAAAACCCAAAGAATAACACCTTTATTCTTGAGTTTTACTATGTTTATTATTAATTTTCCTTTAACTAATTGAATACTGACATTAGCCCTACTACTGTAGTTATTTCATTTTTCTTGTCTTCGATAATGTCATTGTCACACTATTACACATATTACATTTTTAATCGTGTTCTCTTTTGAGCGTCATTCATATCACTTTGTATAATTTCACCCTTGATCCTCAACTATATCTTCATGAAATTGCTTTTCTTGTAAAATTATTAGACATTTCCCTAACGTGTTAATCCAAATAGATACATACCTAAGCCACATTGTCTTCATTTAATAATGCGTTGATTTTCATTTTTCATACATCTCCATTTCTATAAGTTATCGTATGCTTATTTTATCACGGATTAAAGCTATTTTGTTCAGAATCAGAAAAACATTGTCTGATTCGAAATAAATATAGCTGAAAATAAGGGTTAAATAAAATAATAAGCCAAATTTGTCCGATTATTATTTACCCAAAACGAACTTCATCATGATACAGTATTTGAGATTAATTATCTTAAATACTCTCCTGATACTATTATATTGAATAATATAATTTTAAAATTCAATATCAATTCTAGTGTCAAATTTACAGATTTCATAAGTGCTATCCATATATTTCTACAAAGGAGAATCTGAATTTCACAACTGTATTATCATATTCTAGACAAATATTTGGTGAGGTCAACACCCTTTTTATTTTGACGTAGATATACTTTGACAATGTCCAACAACATCTCTAGAATATAAAGCCTATTTAATAGATTGGTAGTTCATTAAAAAGTTTCCAGTGTATCTTACACTCTTTTTCAGCTAATTCATAATAACCATTTCTTGATAAGAATGTGATACGACGTAAGTACATCACAATATATAACACTTTAGATATCTACTGAACAAATTTTTAGTAGAAATAGTTTGTAAGGCAATCAATAACTCTATCGATATACTCAACTGAATAATCGTGATGCAAAACTGATTAAATTAAAAATCCCACTCATTTCAATCCAACAAAAGATTTATTCGATAACTCAATTTTTCTCAACTATTCTTTTATTTTCTTCAAATAAGTTCCTAATCCTCTTTCCAACTTACAGCATTAATGAGAGTTAAAAATGTCCAATCTTCTAGAAAATTAATATCTCTACTTAAGTTCTACACTCATTCACCAGTTTTGATGAAAACCTGATTGCAAATAATTATCCATTCTTTTAATAAATTCATTATACTCAATTTGAGTATTATCAGTAATATTCCATATAATCTAAATAAATAATTCCCACAATTTTCTAATAATTTTTCAAATGTAGCGTAGGAATACTTGTTCCTGCCTCAGAAACGAGTTAATGTTCTTGTAGAAATTATCACCTGCAACATTCTTTTAATTTATAACCCCTTTCCTCTCTTAGCTTTTTAAAAATTCTTCCATGAATATTTTTCCTCTATTTTTCTCCAATTAATAACACTAAAATTATTTTAATATATATATCATTTTAGTACACTCTACTAAGATTTATTCTTATTAATTACACACCATAATTCATCATCAATTCCAGTTTTGTGAGTATTAAGAATAGTTTTATAACTAATATCCATTTTCTGTTTATAAAAAGGTGCATCTGTAATTTTCATTATACTATTTTCTATATTTTTAAATTTTATTAGCAAGTTCGATACCTTCTTTTTATTTTTGATCATATAGACTTCTTCGCAAGGATTTCTGTAACTCTATACAATTTCTCTATTTGATTTAGTAACATAGAATGTTCATTATATATTTTCATACTTTGCCTTTCATCGCTCTCAGCTAAATCATAGTATTCATATCTATATAAAATCTAATAACGCATTTTAATAACAACGTACTTATATATGTAGTGCACTCGTATATATACTAAATACTTTAGTTGGAATATTTATTGTTAAACATTCCTTTTATAATACTATCGATGTACTTCTTCTGAATAATCGTTTCTGGTGATGCAGAATTTATTAAAATATTAAGTTCAACTATTTCTATCTCCAAAATCCACTATTTGTTAACTCAATATTTTCCTCAATTAACTTTTGACTATCGTCGCTTAATTCAATTTTATCTTTGCAACCCAATGCATGTATAACCATTAGAGCATTTAACTTTTGATCTAAATCTCTATCTATCTAACTTCCTTTGCACTCAGTTACTATCATCGATAAAGATTCTGACTGTGCAATATGACTCGTATTCTTTCTCAGCACCCTAGCTTGTTTTTCAGCATCATTATTATAATATGCCAAAAGTCTAAGCAGACACACCACAATTTTCACATCTTTCAAATGTAGCTACAGGGTAGACCTTGTCATCATTCCTCGAAACTGAGTTAATGTTCTTGTAGAAATAACACCCCTGCAACATCTTTTTAACTTAGCACCTCCTCTTTCCTCTTAGTTTTTAAACTCTTCCATGTATATCGTTCATCTCCTAGATTAGTTATTAACACACTTATATTTATAAAGATATATTTTCCAGTCGTAAAATATCTCGTATAAACTCTCAGACAATTATTACAATGAATCGCACAACAATCATAATATACTGCTCACCATACAACCTTTAAATATTTTTGTGATTAATTTAAATATAACTAATTTTAATTTGCGTTTATATAAACTAGTGGACAATCTCGCTGCCTGAGACAAATCATAAAAGAAATAGCCGCTTACTCACCCACTGACCACTTATCGTCTCACTGAAGACAAAAACCGTCTCCGAACCATGTATATATAACACTCACACAAAAACTAATCTGTCATTACACAACAAACTAGCTCTTCCAACTCATTTCAGAACATCTCCAAAACTATTAAACTCAAGCTCAACATCAGTCTTTTATTTATTCTCACAACATGAGCTTTATACATCCTTGGATCCATTAACGATTTAGCAAAAGAGAATCATGGTAAGTTCATTAGTTAAATTCTGAATTTTTAATAATCTATTAGCAGTGTTCTGCCCTTCTCTTTATTTTTGACGTAAATATAACTTAGACAATATTGAAATAACAGAAAATATAGTAATTTGATCTATTTATCAATAATATCTGTTCATTAAAAATATCTAGCGTATCATTACATCGTTTCTCAGCTATGGGATAATAAACATTTTTGATAAGAATGCCAAAGAGGCAAGTAATAAATCACAATAGGCAGTACTTAAATATTTACTCATATAATTTCCAAAAGGAATATTTTACTAAACATTCTTTTCTATTATTCTATCGATATACTCAACTGAAAAATCATCCCTTGATGCAGAATTTATTAAAATTAATAATCCATATATTTGCATCCCATCCTAGTTTACCTCGTAGACTCTATTTTTCTCCTTAATGATTCTCTATTTTCATTAAATAATTCTATGTTCTCATTCCAATTTAAAACCATCTATAACCCTAAAATATCTATTCTTCTATCAAAATTCATAATATTTTCCTTAATTTCTTACTATTCATTTACTATTTTTGATGTTGAACCTGATTGTATGTACATCTGCATTTTCTGTACAAATTCAGTATTCTTCAAAAAGCATAATCATAGTAAAAAGCCAAATAATCTACATAACTAATACCACATTTTTCTAATAATTTTTCAAAAATTGCAATAGAGATACCTGTTTCATCAGATTCAAATCGAATAAGTGTTCTTGTAGAAATAACTCCACTTGCGATATCTTTTCACTATATCCTCTTTCCTCTCTAAGTTTTTAAAATACTTCCATGCATATTTTTCTCGTTCATTTTCATCTCCTATATCAGTTATTATAAATCAAGATACTTCATTGAGTACACTTCCACTTGTAAAATATTCAAATAAAAATCTAAGAGATTTATTTCAATAACTATACAATAATATACTTATATTTTTACCATAAATCTTAAATATTTCTTCTGATTAATTTTATATAACTTGATGATTTATAAATTTACTCTCACAAAATATATATAGAACAAAAACCCCCAAGATATACTACTTTTATACCTCGAGGTTTAAATATTTATTTCAAATTAATGTAGGGTTGTAATCTATACTAATATTTCACATTTATTAGTTTTATAATTAGTTTTGTTTATCTTTTTCTAAGTCTTGCAGCTACTGCAATGCTACTAAACCTGCTACTGTTGCCATTCCACTTTGACTTTCACCTGTATTAGGTAAAAGTTTTTAAAACCATTTGAATTAACACTGGACGTTGTAAAGTCAGGTTGGTTGTTAGATGAACCCTGGAGCTTTGTCTTTTGGTTTGACTGGTAGTTTGGTAATTCTGGCTTATCTGGAGCACCAGGTTTTGTCGGTTCTTCTGGTCTTTCAGGAGTTTCAGGTGTTATAGGTTGTTCTGGTCTGATTTCAGATTTCTTCTTCTCTTCTTCATCTTTTTAGGTACTTTTTCAAGATCAAACTCAATTGGATCTATTGTATTGTTATCATCTAATACAGCCCATTTGAAGTTTTTCTAATTTATATTGTCTTTGAATTCTTTCTAATTCTTTAGTATCATCAGCTAATTGTTTAGAAATTACGATTAAATCTGATTTTAGTGTACTCATCTTTTTCCAGTTCAACTTTAACTGCTGTTGCTAGCTAATTTTTCTTTTATTTTTATCTAATTCTAATCTAGCTTTTCTTATTTTAGTAAAATTATCTTTTGCTTCATCTAATGCTTTTTAGAAGCTTCTATCATTTTCAAGTTGAGAGATTTCTGGCTGTTGCTGTAGCAATTTCACCTTCAATATTTTTGCAATGATTTAGCTTGGTCTAATAATTTAGTGCTTTCTTCACATCTTTTGAGCAGCGTCTAAGTCAGCAGCTAATTTTAGTCATTTTTCGATATATTTAACGTTATCTAACTCAAGTTGGTCTACAACTTTTTGTTGTTCATCTGCTTTTAGCAGTTAAGTTATTGATTTTAGCATCAATTTCTTGTACTTTAGAAGTTGCTTTTTCTGTTTGTTTTTCAGTAGCTTTAAGTTCGTCTAATGCTTTAGTAGCACTATCTACGTTAGCTTTAGCATCTACTACTGGTTGTTCTTTACCTTCACGAACTTTTACAGCATCTTCGTATGCTTTCTTGAAACTTTCAAGATCTGGTACTGCTGGTAATTCTACTGTATCTTTTGATTCGTTACTATACTTAGCGATGAAGTTCTGTTTAGCTCTTTCCATTGCCTCATCACTTGGGTCATCATAAGTTGGTACACCGTCAGCATCAACTGATCCAGGAATTACATCTTCTTCAACTTTAACGTAAGAAATTTTTATGATACCTTGCTTTTGGTGCATTCAATTTAGCTTTTTCGAATTCATCATAAACATTAATGTGGCATATGGTTTTGTAATCTAAAAATGTTTCCAAATTCATCAAATATAACATTGTTTATATTTTCGATTAGCTCTTTTGGGTAATCTATTAACATTGTAATCATCCCTACGTTTTTCAAAGTAGAGCTACACAAGTCCCATTGATGTGTGCTTTATATGCAATGATTCAGCATGACCATAACCACCTGTAATATTTCCTTCATAGAAGAATAACATTACTGAATTATATACATGTTCATATAGTGCATTTCTGTGACATTTTGTGATCACTGAATGTTGTTGAACCTGCGTTATAAAGATTTTTCATAAAAATTCCCTTCTCTGATTAAACCATGTTTTTGCCGCAACTTCAGAGATACCTTTGATGTAGTGTCCAGCATTATGTCAGCGTGGTTATCTCTTACCACTGTCTCAGCAAATTTCTTTTGCTAATTTGCATTGAGTTTTTGTGAACTTTTAAAGGTTCTAGTCCAAATTGGCTGCGAATTTGGTTTGTAATGCAGTACCATATTGTGACATTTTAAGTCTTTCTTCTTCAGACATGTTTCTAAAGTCAATTTCGTACATCATCCTCGTGACTATATCTATTATAAACAATTCATGACCAATTTCTCTTTCTATAGCTTTTTAATTTTCACGCAACTCTCTACGTTTAGCTAATTTTTCATCCATAGTTAGACCTTTTGTTTCCCAGTTTAGGTATAATCCATATATTCTTTGAATTTATCTACGAAACGTTGGTCTACGCAATTTTATATTTTACATTTCTGCCATAAGCATCACTACAGCATCATATTCTGCTTTTCTTAGTCCTTCATCTTTCTTCGCTTCCATCAAGTTCAGCTGTCTTAGCTTTTTAATTCTTCTTGTTTTAGCTTTAAGCTTCTTCAGCTTTCTTAGTATCTTCAGCAAGTTTAGCATCAAATTCTTTAGCTTTTTCTAATTCCTTTTTCAGCAACCACTTTATTAGATTTTTCTGTTTCTAATTCTTTTAATATCTTTCGTTCTTAGCTTTTTCAGATTCTAGTTTCTTAGTATACGTTCTCAGTTCCGTCAATTTCATCTTTGATTTCTTTTAGCTTTTTGCTTGTTTAGATTCAAGATCTTTAGTTTTTCATCCGCAACATCTTTTTCACTAATACTAAATCAGATTCTCTTTCTTCTTTTCAGCTTTAGTTTTTACTAATTCACTATTTTTTATTTTTAATTCTTCCGTCAGCTGATTCTACATTTTTCTAGCTTTTTATTGATATTTTTCATCAGTAGCATCTTTATCTCTTTCGATATCTGCCCTTTATTTTACTGATTTCATGATCATTATTAGTGATTTCTGTTGTTTTTATTTTCAATTGCTTTATTTTTAAAGCTTTTCTGCTTCTTTAGATATCAACCTTCGCTTTGAGCTTTTTCTACATCTTGTTTTGTAGTCTTACCAACTACTCTTTTTCAATTAGCTTTGGGCTTTTTCTTCACTAATTTCATTAGCTTTAACATCACTCATCACTAGCAACAGCTCCAACAAAAACTAATTCCTAAAGAACTGACATAGCTCCTATTTTATTCTTCCTAAGCGAAAACTTCTGCTTTTCTTTTATCATAATATATTTCCTCCATAAATAAATGTAAACAATGATTTATAGAGATAATTTTTAACATGGAGAATTGCTGTTTACATAAATCATGAAGAAATAGTCACATTACCCATAAAATATACACTTTTTCTTTAATATTTACTTCCTAAATGACAAAACTGTCTGCTAAATTTTATAACACAAATCATATAAAAAGAAATCTAAAACATAAAAAGAAAACTAATTCACTAACATGTGAACTAATTTCTTTAAATATTTGATAAATTATTAAAATTCAATATCAAGACCAGTCTTATTTACTTTACAATAAGCTTCATAAGTTACATCTCTTACCTGTCTGTAATAAGGATCGCCAGTAATCTCAGCAACAATATCTTCATATTTTCAGAATCTTTGTTCACTAATATAACCCCTTCTTCCTTATTTTGTAATAAATATAGCGAAGCTAATATTGCAACGATTTCCTTAGAGAAATGCAGCTCTATTTAATAATAGTGGATTTTCATTATATAGTTTAAGTGTCTCCTTGCATCTCTTCTCCGCTAATTCATAGTAACCAGCTCTTACTAAAAACGACGTATAGCTACTTTTAACAAATCACAATATACAGCACTCATGTATTTACTCAAATAATTTCTTACTGGTATATTTTTAAAAGCAATCTTCGATAATTCTTTCAATATATTCTACAGAATAATCAGCTTTTGTTGCCGAATATATTAAATGAACAGTCCATATATTTCATCAAATCCCAATTTATCCCATGAATCAATTCTATCCTTTATTATTCTTCTATTCTCTTCAAATAATTCTTTATCCTCTTTCCAAAGAATATTATTTAAATAAATCAATATAGTTAATCTCTTACTAAATTCGATATCTTTTTCTTTAGCTCTTTTTACATTCATTCACTAACTTTGACGAAGAACCTGACTGCAGAATCTTCTGTAGTCTATTAGCAAATTCAGTGGTTTCCAGTGTCTATATGATCGTAATAATGTTAAAATAATCAAATAATTGATATCTAAATTCTCTAACAACTTTTCAAATATAGCTATAGATATGCTTGTTTCATCAGATTCAAAATCGAATTAATGTTCTCGTGGAAATAACTCACCTGCCACATCTTTTAATTTATATTCTCTTTCTTCTTTAGTTTTTAAAAAATACTCCATGCACATTCTCTTACGTCCATTCTTCATCTCCTAAATTTTTAATATTAGAATAATTCACCACTATTTTCTTGTGTAATTTAATAAGAAAAACATTATTAAAATAGTCTTTCTTATATATTTTACCATTAAATTAATACTTATTTTAATTACGTGACAAATGCGTCATATTAAAATATCTTTTCTCTATATCTTTAAAAATAACTACTCTATGTGACATTTTTCGTCACTTAGTTTTTCCTCTTGATTTTAATCTGAGTTTTTACAAAAATAAACTCTGAGGTATAGTATAATTACCTCTGAAGTCTACTTATCATTTCATTTTATTTTTAATTCCATAAATCTTCTAGTAAATGAGTTTGTAGTTCTATCTGGTCCTGTAGAGAATACAGAGATTTTAACTCCTACTAATTCTTCGATTTTTCCTAAATATTTTCTTGCATTATCAGGAAGCTCATCAAGTGATGTTACACCTGTAATATCTTCATCGAATCCTGGTAATGTTTCATAGATTGGCTTGCAATCTTTAATGATATTTTCATTAGCTGGGTATTCAGTTAAGATTTCACCTTTATAATCGTATGCTGTACAGATTTTAATTTCTTTAAGACCTGAAAGTACATCTAGACAGTTTACTGACAGATTAGTCATTCCAGATACACGAGCTGAGTGACGCATTACTACAGTATCAAACCATCCAATACGACGTGGACGTTTTGTAACAGTTCCATACTCATTACCAATTTCACGAATTCTATCTCCGATTTCATCGAATAATTCTGTTGGGAATGGACCATCTCCTACACGTGATGTATAAGCTTTTGAAATACCTAATACTTTAAGTCCATTTGTTGGAACAAATCCGTTACCTACAGTGATTCCTCCTGCAGATGGGTTAGATGATGTAACATATGGATATGTACCGTGGTCGATGTCTAACATTACCCCTTGTGCACCTTCGAATAAGATGTTTTTATTTTCATTTTGTGCATCTTCTAATACTTTAGAAGTGTCTGTAACATATTGAGCTAGTTGTTTTCCATATTCGAAGTACTCATTGAAGATTTCTTCTACTGTGAATCCTTCAGTTTCATAAATCTTTTCGAATAGTTCATTTTTTTCTTTCAGATTTTGTTCTAGTTTTTTCTTGAATAGATCAGCATCTAATAAATCAGCGATACGGATACCGCAACGTTTGTATTTATCTACATAACATGGTCCGATACCTTTTTAGTTGTACCACTTTGTTTTCTCCACGACGAGCTTCTTCAACCTCATCAAGTTTTAAGTGGTATGGTATACTACGTGTGCTCTGTTAGAGATTCTTAATCCATTACAAGTAACTCCACTTTCTTTAGTCTATCGATCTCACCACAAATCCATTTAGGATCTACTACAAGACCATTACGATAATTGAAAGTTTCTCTTCATTAAAAATTCAGATGGGATTAATTTCAGTTTGTAAGTTTTCCATCAAACATGTAATAGTATGTCCTGCGTTGTTACCTTGATAACGAGCAATTACATCAGCACGTTCTGCTAAAAGTCGGTAATTTACCTTTACCTTCATCTCCCCATTGTGAACCTACTACTACGATTATTGACATAAATTACGCCTCCTGAAAGCAATTATTTTCCATTAATAATTATATCACAAATACAGACGTTTACAACCGTTTTTATAAAAACTCAAAATTATCGGACAATTTAATCTATTTTCACAGTTTATACACTTTTATGCGTTTTTCATTAAAAACAATTATTAACTATATCAAATATTTTGATACTAAATATAAATATAAAATAACCTGAGAAATCAGCTTATACTAATTCTCAAGTTACTTATTCTTTAATTTTAATCTGTCGTATGTTTTTATATTAGAAGATTCCGATGATTGTTTCTGTTTCTTCATCGATATCGATATTTAAGCACTTGGTACTTTTGGAAGTCCTGGCATTGTTAGTACTTTGTTCGCATAAGCTACTACGAATCCTGCACCACTACGTAATTTAACATCGTTGATAGTAATGTTAAATCCTGTAGGACGCCCTTTGATCTTCGCATTATCTGTTAATGAAGCTGGTGTTTTCGCCATACATACTGGTAAATGCTTGAATCCAAGACTTTCGATTCTTGCGATTTCAGCTTTAACTTCATCAGAGAAGTTAACTCCATCAGCTCCATAAATCTCACGACATACTGTCTCGATTTTTTCAGTAATTGAAGCTTCATCTTTGTATAGTAATTGTAGTTCTTTGTCATTTCCTTCTACAGCTTTTACTACTTTTTCTGCTAGGTCTACTCCACCAAGACCACCTTTTTCCCATACTTCTGTACGAGAGAATTCTACGCTTTGTTCTTTAGCCCAGTTTTCTAAGAATGCTAATTCTTTTTCTGTATCAGTAACAAAGACATTTAGGGCAACTACTATCGGTAAATTGAATTTACGTAAGTTTTCGATGTGTTTTTCTAAGTTTTGAACACCTTTAGCTAATGCTTCTAAGTTTTCTTCTTTTAGATCTTTTCTTCCAATGTCACCGTGTAGTTTTAGATGCTTTAACTGTAGCTACTACTACAGCTGCTTTTGGTTTTAAGACCTGCTTTACGACATTTACTGTTTAAGAATTTCTCAGCTCCTAGGTCAGCTCCGAATCCTGCTTCTGTAATTACGTAATCAGCAAATTTTAAAGCTGTTTTTGTAGCTAAGATTGAGTTACATCCGTGCGCAATATTTGCGAATGGTCCACCGTGAATTATCGCTGGGTTGTTCTCTAACGTTTGAACAATATTCGGTTTAATTGCATCTTTTAATAATGAAGTTATAACACCTTCAATTTTCAAATCTTTTTAGGTAAACTGGTTCACCTTTTTTATTGTAAGCTACAAGGATATTGCTTAATTTTTCTTTAAGATCAGCAATCCCTTCTGATAGACATAGAATAGCCATTACTTCACTAGCTACAGTAATATCGAATCCGTCAAGACGTTCTAAGTCTGTTCCTGCATTTCCTTTAATATGACGTAAATCACGAGCGTTCATATCCATAACACGGTTAAAGACGATTTTATCTATTTCTAATTCGTTTCCTTGGAATACGTGGTTATTTACTAATACTGCGATTGCATTGTGAGCTGTAGTAATAGCGTGCATATCTCCAGTAAAATGTAGGTTAATGTCTTCCATCGGTACTACTTGAGCATATCCTCCACCAGCTGCTCCACCTTTTCTTCCTAATACAGGTCCTAAAGATGGTTCACGTAGTGCTACACAAGATCGATTATATTTAATCCATCAGATAAACCGATAGTTACAGTACTTTTCCCTTCTCCACTTGATGTTGGATTAATTGATGCAAACTAATACTAGTTTTGCATCGTCATTAATATCTTTTTAATATTTTTGTTTGGATTTTTGCTTTTGTGATTTCCGTATAATATTAAATCTTCTTCTTTTTATCCCTAATTTACCTGCTACTTCAGCAATATGTTTTCTCACATTCGTTTGAAATTTGAAAGTCTGACTTCATTTAATCTACCTCTTTCTTTGAGTTTTATTTTTATTATTTTTAATCTTCCAATCCTGGAATACGTTTGTATATTTTGTCAATATTTACAGGTGTACATTTAAATCGAAACAACTATCTAGTACTTCTTTAGAGACTGTATTTTTAATAGTTTCATTTTCTTCTAGAAGTTGTCTAAATGGAATACCTTCGAACCATGATTTCATCGCTAATGGTTGCTATCTAAATCGTACGCTTCTTCACGTGAAAAATGAGTATTTTTTTCAATAAGGTTACTCATAGTTCTTTGAGCGAAGATTACACCATTAGTAGCGTAAATATTTTTAATCATGTTATCTGTAAATACTGTTAGATTTTTCACAACATTAGTAAATCTGTTTAACATGTGGTCTAATAATGTTGTTGCATCATTACTTAAGATTCTTTCTGCACTTGGAGTGAGAAATATCACGTTCATGCCATAATGGAATATTTTTCGTGAGCTGCAAACATATATCCACGCATGATTCTAGCGCATCCGGCCATGTTTTCACTCGAGATTGGATTGCGTTTGTGAGGCATTGCACGTGAACCTTTTGATTTTTTCGAGAAGAATTCTTCTGCTTCTCTTACTTCTGCACGTTGTAAGTGACGAATCTCTCCGATCGATTGAACTTGCGATTAATGCTAATGTTGCATAGTAATCTGCGTGTCATCACGTTGTAAAGTTTGTGTAAATATTACTTGATTCAATTCTAATTTTTCACAAACATAGTCTTGAACTTCTGGTGTGTTGAGAATGTACCCACAGCTCCAGGAGTTTTACCTACTATAATTTTCTTACTTCGTTGAAACGTTTGATATGACGGTTAAATTCATCATAATAAAGCGCAAATTTTAATCCAAAACTACTAATATCAGCGTGCACTCCGTGGTCACGTCCAATACAGGTGTGAATTTATATTGTAATGCTTTTTTCTTTTAATATCTTGAAATTTAATAAATCTCTGTAAAGGATATCGTTAGCTTGTTTATAAATATCCATAAGCAGTATCAACAACATCAGTAGATGTTAATCCATAGTGCACCCATTTTTCTCATCACCTAGATAACTAGAAACATTACGAGTGAAAGCTACTATATCATGTTTTGTTTCTTTTTCTAATTCTAAAAATTCCTGGAGGTCAAATTTTTGCATTAGCGAATAATTTTTCAACATCTACTTTTGGTACAACCCTAATGTACTCCAAGCTTCTGTCGCATAAAGTTTCTACTTCTAAATATGCTTTAAAACAGATTCTCATCGCTAAAGATATTACGCATTTCTTCTCTACTATATCTTTCAATCATTGCAATAATCTCCTGATGTATTTCAATCGATCTATCTCAAAAATACTATAAAGACAAATGACCGATGTCTTTTCTGTAAAATAGATCTTCACATTCTATTTTTACTATCTCATTATACACTTTTTATATGCTGCTTGCAAGCTCTTTCCTTGTGCACAGACTAATAATACGACCACCATTAATTACTATATCATCCCCTACACGCTTGGTTCCCATATGGAATACAGGTGTAGACACTTTATCTAAGCCGTGTATTACAGCTCCTTTTTCGCTATGTTCTGGATATCCTTTGCTGCCATTACGACACAATAAAGGCATCTTTACTCCATTTTAACTCTACTTCTTTACCATCGATAATATTATTAGCTATTTCGTATAAACTACTTTCTAATGATAATAGTAATATCTCACTCTCTGGATCTCCAAAACGAACGTTAAATTCAATAGTTTTTACACCGTCATGACATTTCATAAGCCCGGCATATAATATACCGTAAAATGGCATTCCTTCTTCACTCATAGCATCGACCATAGGTTGAACTACATTTCTAACACCTTCGTCAATATCTTCTTGAGTGATTTTCTTAAGTGGAAGATACGCTCCCATACCACCTGTGTTTAACCCTTCATCATTATCAAATGCACGTTTGTGGTCTTGTGCAATTTCCATAGGATAAACTTTTCTATCAGAAACAAAGCACATAAGTGAGAATTCTTCCCCTTGAAGAAATTCTTCGATAACGACACTAGATCCAGCCTTATTGAATTTAGCATTGCACATCATTTCCTTAAGTTCAGCTTGTGCTTCTTCTAGAGTGTTTGCTATTATTACTCCTTTTCCTGCAGCTAAGCCATCTGCTTTAAGTACGATGGGAGCTTTTTGCTTGCTTAAGTACTCTTTAGCTTGTTCATAATCATTGAAACTTTCATATTTTGCAGTCGGAATATTGTATTTTCTCATCATCATTTTTGAGAATACTTTACTTCCTTCTAGTTGTGCTGCAAGTTTAGATGGTCCGAAAGCTCGGACACCTACTTTTTGCAGTTCATCCACTAGACCATTCACTAATGGCACTTCCGGTCCAATGAAAACAAGGTCGATACCATTTGTTTTTGCGTAGCTTGGTATTTGGTCTTCTGTTAATGCTACACATACTCCAAATTCTTCGACTGCAGGATTAATTCCTGCCATATGTACTTCATGACCTTCTTTATGAAATTTATAAGCGATAGCGTGCTCTCTACCACCGCTTCCTACTACTAATACTTTAGCCATATTAATGTTTAAAGTGGCGTATTTTACTGAAGACCATCGCCACACCTTTCTCATTACATGCATCAATACTTTCTTGATCTCGTATAGAACCACCTGGTTGCACTATCGCAGCAATACCATAATCAGCTGCAATATCAGCACTATCTCTCATTGGGAAGAATGCATCAGAAGCTAGGACTGCACCTTTTGCTTTTTCCCCTGCTTGTTCTAAAGCTATTTTACATGAACCTACTCTATTCATCTGACCAGCACCGATTCCTAAAGTTTGCCCATCTTTTACTACAACTATTGCGTTTGATTTAACGTGTTTTACTACTTTTAAGCCAAACTCAATATCTCTTTGTTGAGTTTCATCTACTTTCTTTTCAGTTACACTTTCATATTCATCTGCTAGTTTATCGTTAAAATCTTGCACTAAGATTCCACCGCGAACACTTTTAATTTGTTGTTCATGATTATTATCTTTTTCTGACAGTTTGTAAATACGTAGATTTTTCTTCTTAGTTAGTATTTCTAATGCTTCCTCATCATATCTGATCGCTAGTATAATTTCTAAGAAGATACTATGCATTTTCAGCAGTTTCTTTATCTACTTTTGCCATTTACTGCAACGATTCCTCCGAAAATTGATACAGGATCCGCTTCGTAAGCTCTACTATATGCCTCAAATACAGAATTTCCTGTCGCTACACCGCATGGATTCATATGTTTAACAGCAACACATGTAGTATCATCGAACTCTGAAAGAATATCTAAAAGCTGCAGAAGCATCTTGAATATTATTGTATGACATTTCTTTACCATGAAGTTGCACAGCATTTTGCAAAGCATAACTTTCATTATTATCTTGTACGTAGTGATAAGCTTTTTGATGAGGGTTCTCCCCATAACGAAGACTATCTTGAAGTTTATACGATAATGTTAATTTTTCAGGTACTAGATTATCTTTTTTATTGAAGTAATTGGCGATAGCAGCGTCATAACTAGCTGTAGTATTAAATACTTTTTATAGCTAAAGCGCGACGCGTTTCATATGAGATTCCACCTTGTTCAAGCTCTTCAAGGATCTTAGCATAGTCATTAATGTCAGTAACTACTGCTACGTCATTAAAGTTTTTAGCAGCACTTCTTAGCATACTAGGACCACCAATATCAATATTTTCGATGATTTCCTCTTCACTAACTCCTTCTTTTTTTACAGTAGCTTCAAATGGATATAAGTTTACACAAACTAAGTCAATATACTCAATGTTATTTTTCAGCTACGTGTTTATCATGAAGCTCATTACCTCGTTTTGATAGTAATCCACCATGAATTTTAGGATGAAGTGTTTTTACACGTCCTTCTAAAATTTCTGGAAAAAATGTGTAACATCCTCGATAGTAATACAACTTACTCCATTATTTTTTAAATGTGTAAAGTTCCACCTGTACTAATAACTTGAAACCATGTTTTTCTAAACCTTTTGCAAATTCTACAATATTTGTTTTTATCACTTACACTTATTAATGCTCTTTTTAGTCATAGTGCCTCCTCAACTAACTTCAATATTAGCTTCTGGATATAATTTATGTTCTAGTTTATGTACTTTTTCAGTAACAGTTTCTATAGTATCATCTTCTTGTACTTCAAATGATCTTTGAGCGATTACTTCTCCACCATCAAGCTCCTCATTTACATAATGAATACTAATTCCTATTTCTTTCTCACCCGCATTAAAAAGCTTGTTCGATAGCATCTTTACCTTTTAAACTTCGGTAATAAAGATGGATGTAAATTTAAATTGTCTTCTTATACCTTTCTAAAATACGGTGAAATAATTCTCATATACCCGCTAAAAATAAATAATCTAGATCTTTAACTTTCTCAAAAATTACACTTTCGTATGCTGCTGTGACTCAAAATCTTTCGCAGAAAATATAAATACCTTAATATTTCTATCATGTGCTTTTCTAATAACTGCTGCATCTTTCTTATCGCATACTAATAGCTCAATTGAGTTTTTATCTTTTTAATCTTTCGTCATCTGCAATTTTTCGAAATTACTTCCTGTTCCTGATGCAAATATCACTACTTTCTTCATACTATTTCTATTCCACTTTCCTCTGTTACTTCTCCAAGGACAAATGCATTATCTATTAATGATAAAGTTTTTATCTACGTCTTCCTTGTTTACTATTAATGCCATACCTACACCCATATTAAAAGATGTGATACATTTCTTCTTCATCAATTTTACCTTTTTCTTGTAGGTACTTAAATATTTCTGGTACTTCATATGAACTTTTTATTAATTTTCATACCTAATCCATCTTTTAGAGCACGAGGTAAATTCTCATGGAAACCTCCCCAGTAATATGAGCTATTCCTGCAACTTTAACCTCTTCTAGTACTTTCAGTACTTCTTTTTACATAGATTTTAGTAGGTGTTAATAAAGTTTTCCTACTGTACTTCAGTTAAATTCTTCGTTTAAACCAATATTATTATCTTTTAAAATTTTTCTTACTAATGAGAAGCCATTAGAATGTACACCACTTGATGGTAGACCAATTACTACTTGTCCTGCTTTTGTGTTTTCTGCACTTAATAATAATTCTTTCTCTTGAGCTCCTACACAGAATCCTGCAATATCGTATTCCCCATCTTCATAAAATCCTGCCATTTCAGCAGTCTCCCACCGACTATCGCACATCCTGCTTGAACGCAACCTTCCGCAACCCCTTCTACTATCGCTTCTGCACTTGTTCAGGGTGGTTTTTCCTACTGCTAAATAATCTAGGAAAAATAATGGAATTGCACCTTGAGCTAGTATATCATTAGCGCACATCGCTACTACATCGATACCGATAGTATTATGAATATCTAATTCGAATGCAAGTTTTAATTTAGTTCCTACTCCGTCAGTACCACTAACTAATACAGGATTTTTAAAGTTATAACTACTAAGATCAAACGCTCCCCCAAAACCACCGATAGCTGACATCATACCAAGATTTTTAGTACGTGCTACGTGTTTTTTAATACGTTCAACACTTTCATAACCTGCTTGTAGACTTACACCACTTTCTTCATACTTTTTACTCATTACATTCTACCCCTTTCTTTTAGAAACTCTTTTTGAATATCTGTCATAGAATTCACATAACTTTCTTCATAATCGTATAGTCCAGCACTATAGTCTCCGTTGTAGCATTCCATACATAATCCCGTATATGGTGCATCATAGTTTAAACCAATAGAATCTATTAATCCTTGTTCACTTAGAAATCCTAGTGAATCCGCTCCGATAATTTCACAAATTTCCTCATTTGTTTTGTTTGCTGAGATAAGTTCTTCCGTAGTAGAAATATCTATTCCATAAAAACTTGGGAACATAAGTGGTGGACAAGCTATTCTTACGTGTACTTCTCTTGCTCCCGCTTCTTTTAACAATTGAACAATTCTCTTACTAGTAGTTCCACGTACAATCGAATCATCGACTAAGACTATACTCTTACCTTGAACTACACCTCTAACCGCTGACAGTTTCATTCTTACTCCTTGTTCACGAAGTTCCTGAGTGGGCTGAATAAATGTACGAGCCACATATTGATTTTTAATTAGTCCCATTTCATATGGAAGCCCACTTTCTTCTGCGTAACCACTAGCAGCTGATAATGATGAGTTAGGTACCCCAATTACCATATCTGCATCAGGTGTAGGTTGTTCTTTAGCAAGAGCACGACCTGTTCTTTTTCTCGCACTATGAACATTAATTCCAGCAATATTAGAGTCTGGTCTAGCAAAGTATACATATCCATCGCAGCGATTGCTACTTGTGTATCTTCAGTATATTTTTCCAATTCTTATACCTTTATCATTAATAGTAACCATCTCCAGCACCTACATTACAAACAAACTCAGCACCGACTACATCTAGTGCACAAGTTTCACTTGCTGCAACGTACGCTCCATTTTTCATCTTACCTATCGCTAAAGGTCTAAAGCTATTTGGATCAACCGCACCATAAAGAGTTTTTTCCGTTAATACTAGATATGTAAATCCACCTTTAATAATATTCAAACTTTCTTTAAGTTGCTCTTTAAAAGTTTCTTTTTACTTCTTCTAATAAGATGAATAAGTACTTCAGTATCAGAAGAGAATGGAATATTGCACCTTGCTGTTCTAATTCTTTTTTTAGAGTTTTAGCATTAATTAAATTACCATTATGACAAATACCAACACTCATATCATAGAAATGAAATAGAAATGGTTGGATATTTTGGATACTATTGCTACCGCTAGTCGCATATCTAACATGCTCATAGCTACTTTTTCCTACTAATCTTTCTAATTTTTCTTTATCACGAAATACTTCTGATACTAAACCAAGATCACGATGTCCTCGTAATTTAGTACCCTCTTTAGAAACAATTCCTGCTCCTTCTTGACCTCTATGTTGTAAACTATGTAAACCGAAGTAAGTCACGTGCTTGCTTCTGGATGTCCCCTAAATACCGAAATACTCACATTCTTCATTAAGACTACGCATTTTTAATCTCCTTAAAAACTTCTTCATAAGCTTCCATTACTGAACCTAAATCTCTTCTAAATCTGTCTTTATCTAATTTCTCATTTGTATCTTTATCCCAAAAGACGACATGTATCTGGAGAAATTTCATCAGCTAGAATTATTTTCACCATCTTTAGTTTTTCCGAATTCAATTTTGAAATCAACAAGTACTAAGTTTGCATCTAAAGTACAATTTTTGTAATAATTCATTGATTTTTAAAGCTTGAGTTCTGATATTTTCTAACTCTTCTTCTGTAACGATTTCTAATGCAACCGCATGATCATTGATTAATTAGTGGATCATTTAGTTCATCATTTTTATAACTAACTCAAAGACTGGTTTTTAATTTTTCCTTCTTCAAGTCCATATTTTTGCCATAGAACCAGCTACTATATTACGTACAATTACTTCTAAAGGAATAATAGTAACATGCTTACAAATCTGATCTGTTTCATTTACTTTTCTAATGAAAGTGTGTTTTTACACCTTGTTTTTCTAAGTACTCGAAGATTAATGAAGTAATTGTGTTATTAAAACTCCTTTACCTTCAAATTCTTCTTTTTCACACCGTTAAAGGCTGTCGCACTATTTTTATAATGCACATATTTCATCGTTGTTTTCACATTCGAACAGTTGTTTAGCTTTTCCTTCGTATAAAAGTTTCATTATTTTCTTCCCCTTTGAAGTAATTCACACCATTTTTGAAAAATATCTTGTTTTACTTTTATTGTATTTGTTTTTATATAATGTAGCTCCGTATCTTTCACTGTGACCCATTTTCCCTAGAATAAGTCCATCTTCACTAACTAATCCTTCAGTAGCTAGAACTGATCCATTAGGATTGAAGCGACCGTTTAATGTAGCATTACCATCGAAATCACTATATTGGAAAGCTACAAGATGTTTAAACTTGTAATATTAAGTCCTACCACTTTACCTTCACCATGACTGAACACTACTTCATGTTGATCTCCAATGTTAAAATCTTGTAACCAAGGTGAGTTTGTATTAGCTACACGAGTAAAGGCTGTAGTTGAAATATGTTCATAACTATCATTTCTATACAGTGTTAGGTCATCTTCAGCCAACTCTCTAACTTCACCATATGGTAATAGTCCTGATTTAAGCAATGCTTGGAATCCATTACACACACCCTAAGATTAATCTGAGCAAGGTGTTTATGGATCGCATCTTTAACTTTTTCATAAGAAGTTTACAATGTATTTAGCACTTCCATCTGGTTCATCACCACTCGAGAATCCTCCTGGGAACATAATTATATGAGATTCTGCAATAGCTTTTGTAAATTCTTCTATCGATTGTTCAATATCATTTTCACGAGTATTTCTAATAACTACTGTAACAGGTGTAGCTCCCGCTTCTAAGAAGGCTTTTTCACTATCATACTCACAGTTTGTACCAGGGAATACTGGAATAACTACTTTTTACATCTTCTACATATTCTGGATAATATTTTTCTCTTTATATTCTGTATGAAGTTTTCAACATTTACCTTTATCTTCATTTTGATATAATGGATATACTTTTATTTAGTGTATTTTGTGTATGCTTTCGTAAATATCTTTATGCATAAACACTTCGTTATTAATTATAATTCTTTCACTACTTTTTCCTAATTTTTCAAACGGTAGTTCAGTTGTTGCTTCTACTACTAGAGACGCTTGGATCAAAGTTAAGAATATTTTTCTTTTTCCACTTCAAAAGCCAAGATCATTACCTAGTGACATTTTCACTAATGAAGCGGCAATACTTCCTTCTTCTTGGACATATGCAGATACTATCTTACCTTCTTTAATATACTTTATGAACAAGTTCATAATTTTCTAAAGTTTTCTTAATATCCGGTATCCTTTTTCGTCTTTTTCTACAGGAACATAGTATAATCTATTGCCAACTTTTTTCAGTTCAGGAGTTATTACATCAGCAATTTTTACAGGAGTACAAGCAATGAAATTAATGTCTCAACTACATTTAAAGTCATTGAAAGTACCTGACATACTATCTTTACCACCGATACTAGGTCTACCAATTTCTTTTTGAGCATAAATACTTCCTAATAAACTTTGAGTAACTTTACCCCATTTAGTACTATCAGTACCTAGTTTTTCGAAGTATTCTTGGAATGAGAAGTACAAACTATCTTTATTTCCACCAACTGCGTAAACTTTAGCCACTGATTCTAACACCGCATAAATAGATGATAGGAATGGTGAGTAGTAGAAATTTTTGGAATAAATCCATAAGTTAAGATTGTCGCTGTATCGCTTGTTGTATGTAATGTTGGTAAAGCTTTTGAACACTTGCTTGAACTGGTGTAAGTTTATGTTTTACCCAGCAAAAAGGCATAAGTACTGTAGTTACACCAATTGATGAGTCAAATTTTTGTGCAAGACCTTTTTGACAAGTTACATTTAACTCCCCTAATTCACTTAAGATATTTTCACGAGTTACTTCTTTATTTAAGAATGGATTAGCTGCAGTGTTATCTTTCATCGTAACTGATGATCTTTGACGAACACCACTAGTTTCTAAGAAATCAGCACTCATATCAACAACTTTCTCATCGTTGTAATACATTTCTAATCTACGTCTATTAGTTACTGTAGCAACATGAGCGTATTCAATATTTTCTTTCTCACATTCACGAACAAATGCATCGTAGTCTTTTTTATCAATAGCTACTGCCATACGTTCTTGAGATTCACTTGTAGCTAATTCTGTCGCATTTAAACCTTGATATTTAGTAAGAACTTTTTCTAAAGTGAATTTCTATACCGTCAGAAAGTTCACCGATAGCTACACAAACACCACCAGCACCGAAGTCATTACATTTTTTAACAAGTCTTGTAACTCTGGTTTTCTAAATAAACGCTGTAACTTACGTTCTTCAGGGGCATTACCTTTTTGAACTTGGCTAGACATAGTATTTAATGAATCATTAGTATGTTCTACACTTGAACCACTCGCACCTTGAATACCATCACGACCAGTTCTACCACCTATCATTACAACGATATCACCATCGACAAGAGTTTCACGTTTGTAATCTCCATCCTTAACAGCTCCGACTACAGCACCAACTTCCATATGTTTAGCTACATAGCTATCACTCATATAATTCACGAACAAAAAGTAGTCGCAAGTCCAATTTAGTTACTATATGATGAATTACCGTGTGCAGTTCCTTTTAGCTATATCTACTTTGAGGAAGTTTGTGTTTTAAAGTATCTTCACGTTTTTGTAATACATTACCACTTCCTGAAATACGCATAGCTTGATATACGTAACTACGTCCTGATAGTGGGTCTCTAATAGCTCCACCTATACAAGTACTGCTCCTCCGAATGGTTCGATTTCACTTGGGTGGTTATGAGTTTCATTTTGAATTGAATTAACCAACGTTCTTTTTCGCCATTATTTTCTATAGTAGTAAAGAATGAACATGCATTAATCTCTTCACTTACTTCAATATTTTTCATCTTTTAATACTTTTCACATGATATTTACCGATAATACTCGCCATATCCATAAGCGTGATAGGTTTTATCGTTACGGTCAAGTTCATCACGAACATTTAAGTAATAATCAAATGCATCTTGCATTCTTTTGGAAAAAGTTCTGACTCAATTTTTAACTTCGTCCAACACAGTTTCAAATGTAGTGCTGTCGCGTGATCACCCAGTAACAACTAATCATAGATTTCAGTTTCAGTTGGTACGCGACCTTCTTTTTGAAGTAGTCTTTGATAAATACTAAGTCTTCAATATTCATCGCTAAAGAAAATTCTTTTTAAGACCAAGTAACGCATTTTTGTCAAACTCTAAAAATCCAGCTAAATCTTTTAATGGTTTTGGAGTAGAATCTAATGTAAAGTCAAGAATTGATAAATCTTTTTACGAGCTTCAATAGGATTTACTACAACTTTCAACAAGTTCTAATTGTTCACCTGTAATTCTTTATTAAAAAGAACTAGCTTACCACTTCTGTACAGTTGCTTTACTTTTTGAGTTAAGCAATCTTATGCTTTTCTTTGTGCTGTCAGCTCTTTCGATCGTATTGAGCAGGTAGAACTTCATAAGCAAAGTACTTCCCATCATTAAGCTCAATATCTTCAAACACTTCATCAACAACAATCTCAGAAAACACAGAAGTTTTAGCTGTTCATAAGTTTCTTCATCAATATTAAAGACATCATAAATTACATACAACTCGACAGAGTCAAGACCTAGATTAAACTCTAAGTTCAGGTTATCTCTTAGCTGTAATTCTTTCTTTATTATATCCATTACGTTTCTTTACAAAAAATTCGTTTATTAGTCATGTTCTCCTCCCTAAAATTACATCACCGTAAAAATTAATATGTCCTATTTTTTTCTATCTTGGCGTGGTTCTTTTTCATATAGTGTAAGTAACCAATTATTTTTTATACACATCTATATAATAATCTAAGTCTTTGACCTAGTATATTATATAATGTCGTTTCTTTATTTTCTATCTTACCAACTTTTTAAAGCCCAAATTGCTTCAATATGAGCTCTAAATTGACTCTTTAGTTGCACTTTGCATCGTAATATGACCTGAATTGTGAACTCGTGGTGCTATTTCATTAAAAAATAACTTTTCCTTCACTTATAAAAACTCAACAGTAAGTACTCCGTAATAGTCAAAATTACTAAGAATTCTTTTCGTATACTCTATTGCAAGAGCTTGTTCTCTTAGTAGCTGTAGTAGGTACTTTCGAACGATATAGTATATTATTTCATGTTCATTTTCACTACTGAAACGATATTAACCTCGTCTTTATCTTTAACAGCAACGACTGAGATTTCTTTATCAGTTTAACGAACTCTTCTAGTAACGTATGTGGTTCTACTTCTTCACTAGAGCTTTTATCTGACCTTTTCCATCGTAACCAAAACGTACAGTTTTCATTAAATAAGACTTAGTTATTTCTACATTAGTATCTTCTTCAATATATATATAGTCTACTGTTGGAATATCTAGTTTTTAGCAAATTCTTTTCATAATATCTATGTTGAGTAGTTCTTAACACTTCTGCACTTTTGGACAATATTATACTTTTTCTCTAGTTTTTCTAAAGAAGCGGCATCAATATTCTCAAATTCAAAAGTAATGACATCGCTAACGGAACATAACTTTTCAACACTTATGAAATCATTGTACTCAGCTTGAATAAAACATCGCTGAAAATTCTTGCACAACAGCTGTCACTCAGGGATCTAGAACTCGCAATTTTATAGCCCATCTCTATGGCACTCATAGCGAGCATTCTTCCTAATTGACCACCACCAATTATTCCAATAGTCTTTCCTGGTAATATCGTCTTAATCATAGTTTCATCTCTTCCAATACTATTCTTTCTTGTTCTTTTTTAAATTGTTCGTACTTATTAGCATACTTCTCATCATAAATTCCTAGTATTGATAATGCACTAATAGCCGCATTTTTAGCTCCAGCTACTCCAATGCCATAGTTAAGACCGGTACACCTGCAGGCATCTGAACTATTGAATACAATGAGTCAACTCACTAAGAACACTAGATTTAATCGGAACACCAATAACTGGTAATGTCGTCACAGAAGCAACCATCCCAGGGAGATGTGCTGCACCACCTGCAGCCGCTATGATTAATGAATAACCATTTTTCTTTGCATTTTTAGAAAATTCAACTAAAAGATCAGGCGTCCCTATGTGCACTTACTACTATCAAATGGAATTTCAAACTCTTCTAACAACTTTACAAGTTTCTTCCATCGTTGTATAATCCGACTTCGAACCCATAATTACCGCAACTTTCATACTTTAAGCTCCTATTTAAATGTACGTTTTTAAAAATATATATTTGCGTATTTTTCTTTTATCGTACGTCTACAATTCAAATTATACTACTTGTTTAAATATTTATCATATAAATAGAATAAAAATCGGATATTTTTTTATTTTTACAAAACAATATTTAATATTTTATGAACTTTCTCCCTTATCAACTAATTTATATTAACTGTTTACATAAGAAAATACAGACATTTAATTTAAATCTTCTAATTATGTCTTGAAATTATAAAAACACCCAGAACTAACGTTCTGAGCGTCCATTTAATTAGAATTTAATTTTTCTTCGATATATTGTTTTAATTCAGTGATAGGAATACGAGTTTGTTCCATAGTATCTCTATCACGAACAGTTACCATTCCATCGTTTTCAGACTCGAAGTCATAAGTGATACAGAAAGGAGTACCAACTTCATCTTGTCTTCTATATCTCTACCAATTGATCCAGTTTCATCGAAATCAACCATAAAGTCTGCAGCTAATTGTTGATATACTTCAACAGCTTTATCACTTAATTTTTTAGAAAGTGGTAGTACTGCTGCTTTAAACGGAGCAAGCGCTGGGTGGAATTTAAGAACTGTACGAGTATCATTTTCTCCAACCTCTTCTTCGTTATATGCATCACATAAGAATGCTAAAAGAACACGGTCAACTCCTACAGATGGTTCGATACAATATGGGATGAATTTTTCATTTGTACTTAAGTCTTGATAAGTTAAATCTTGACCAGAGTGTTCCATATGTTGTTTTAAGTCGTAATCTGTTCTTGAAGCAATACCCCAAAGTTCTCCCCAACCAAATGGGAATTTGAACTCGATATCTGTAGTTGCATTAGAATAGTGTGATAATTCTTCTTTATCGTGGTCACGTAAACGGATATTTTCTTTAGTCATACCTAAGTCTAATAAGAATTTCTCACAACTGTTTTTCCAAGTTGTGTGCCAATCTAATTCTGTTCCTGGTTCACAGAAGAATTCTAATTCCATTTGTTCAAATTCACGAGTACGGAAGATAAAGTTCCCTGGTGTAATCTCGTTACGGAAAGATTTACCAATTTGTCCAATACCAAATGGTAATTTTTTACGCATACTACGTTGAACGTTTTTGAAGTTAACGAAAATACCTTGCGCTGTTTCTGGACGTAGGTAAACTTGGCTCGTAGAATTTTTCTACTACACCTTGGTTTGTTTTAAACATTAGGTTAAACTGACGAATGTTAGTGTAGTCATGGCTACCACATTCTGGACATTTAATGTTTTCACGATCGATAATAGCTTCTAATTCTTCAAATGGAAGACCATCAACTACTACATCCTCATTTTTCATTGAAATAGTATTCTTCGATTAATTTTATCTGCACGAAGACGTGATTTACAAACTTTACAGTCCATCATAGGGTCACTGAAGTTACCTACGTGTCCTGATGCTTCCCAAGTACGTGGGTTCATGAAAATAGCTGCATCTAACCCTACGTTATATGGTGATTCTTGAATGAATTTTTCCACCATGCTTTTACGTTATTTTTTAATTCTACACCTAGTGGACCGTAATCCCAAGTATTAGCTAATCCACCATAAATTTCAGATCCTGAAATACGAATCCTCTATTTTTTTGCTAGAGATAAAATTTTCTCCATTGTTGTTTCCTCCTTATTAATAAAAATATAAAAAGCCCTAGATATGCTGAAGCACATCTAGGGACGAAATACTCTGCGGTTCCACCCTGATTAGTAAAAACTCAACTTTAACAATATGAAATTGTATTTAATGCCAATATTGTTGCTGAACTTTCATCATCATCAGCTCGCTTACTTACTTTACATTCTATCACTAAACTTATAAATTTTCAAGTGAAATTCATAAAAATATCATGAATACGATTACCTCTTGATAATAGATTATTTAAGTTAGATTTTCATCTTATTATTTTCACCATTATATACAACTTTTAATCAATAAGGTTGTACTCAGTATTTATAGATGTTATAATAGAAAATGATTAAAATTTAATAAGGAGGGTCTATGAGATTTTCATTAACTCGTGGTAATGTTAACCACCTACTTCTTTAGTGGAATTATTTATATATTAGCAGTATTTGTTATTCCACTTCAACTCCCTCGAAACATTAGTGTTGATAAGCGTGTAACTATTGTGTTGTTTTTATCTTTAACAGCTACCTTTATTCTTGGTTATATGGCGAGAAAGGAACCAACGATATAGATAGACAAAAAGACTAACTACAACCTGTATCACCCTTTTTGCGATTGGTATTATTGGATTTATTTCTATGATGTTTCTTCAAGGTATTTTTGAACGGTTTGTTAGTATACCTATCAAACTTTTTCAACTTCCCTACTAAAAGTAAAAACACGAAGCAACGTCGTTGAAGTATTAAAATTAAAACCATACTTCATACTATATGTAGCTGTACTAGGACCAATAATGGAAGAATTATTCTTTAGAAAAGCTGTTCTTGGATATTTTTACGATGCAATGATAGGTAGTAAAAAATGGGTTAGATTCACTATTCCTGCATTAATCACAGGAATTATATTCGCACTCACCTCATGACGGCTTCTCACCAATTATGATCGTCTATATCGGTATGTCATTCGTATTTTCTTACCTATATTTACATACGAAAAGAATAATTACACCTATCGTAGCTCATATTTCAATGAATACTTTAGTAGTTTTAATTCAATTATTCATTAATTAGAGGTAAATATGTCATCAAAAACTTGGTTATCGTCTAACTACTTTTTACAATTTTTAGTAACAGGTACTTTCCTTCCATTCTGGATGGTATATCTGACTTCTGTAAAACTTAAGTGTTCTAGAGGCCAGTTCGATATTCTCAATGTTGTATTTCGTTAGGGTATAGTGGTATATTTTTAAGTCCATATTTAATAATACAACTTAAATATTACGATGAAATTATCTGTTGCTTCAGGTCTTATACTTGCGGTAAGTTATGGATTTACAAACGAAAAGATATTATTAGGAATTATCACATTCCTATTCGGGTTAATTTACTTTATGATTAATCCCTCTTGTAGAAGGTTTAGCTTCTTTATTTTTACGTGAAGAAAATATCGACTACGGAAAGCAAGAACATACGGATCAGCTTGGGTATACAGTTGTTGGTATATTTATCGGAGGAGTATTGGGGTTTATGTAGGTAATGGAGCTCTAGTACATACTAATATTTTTAGTAGCATTATATTTAGTATTTATGTTCCTACCAGCCTAAATTAGTAAAAACTTAAACTTGGATAATAACAGTAACAGCAATAAAAAGAAAGCCTATATGGCTGGGTATTAAAAGATAGAAATGCGATGATTGTTATAGTAACTATTTTCTTATATCAACTTTTCTCACACAGCATGTACAACAATTACAACGCTATATATTTAGAAAGTATGAATATATCAGCTAAATGGTTATCAGGAGTAATCTTAAACATATCAGTTATAGCAGAAATTATCTTCTTTATCTTTTTCGAAAAGATTGGTAGATAAAAATAAAACCAAAATCTATTGGTATTCGCGGGAGTTTGCGCCGTGATACGTTGGGCAGCCTTTAGCAACTTTCCATAATATCTATGTATTTTTCAATAATGCAAACATTTCATGCGATAACATTCGCAGTTGCACACATAGCATTCATCTTAATGCTAAATAGAGATTACAACAATAAAGAAATTATAGATATGCAAAATCTATATACAGCGATTTGTTTCCAACTAAGTATGGCTATAGGATTGTATATTATGGGAGCGCTATGGGATATTAGTACTTCATACGTTTTCTACGCGTCAGCAATCATCGCAGCTATCGGAACAATTGTAGCAACAAGATTAAAAAGCTAATGAGATAAAAACAACCTTGAAACATCAGAATTAATCTGAGTTTTTGAGGTTGTTTTTCTTAATTATATTAAGATATATATTTTACATAAAAAGGAGTTTGAAATCAAACATCCTTTTTATTTATTGTCAGTATTATTTTACTGCGTGAGTTTTTTGGTAAAACTCTTTTTAGCTGGTGTAGCTGGTTTTTCAGCTTTGTATTCAGGTTTTTCGTTTACTAATGGAGTTCCTTTTTCTGCATAAGGAGCTTTTTCGTTAACTACTCCAGTACCGTTTACTCCACCTTTGAATTCTACTTTTTGCAGCTCCTACTTCTGGTGTTCCTTTAGCAGTTACAGCTGGAAGCTCTTCAGTTGATCCATCAGGATTAACTTTAAGGAATAGTTTTTCTACCACTGGTGCTTCTTCAACAGCGTGAGCTACTGATAATGGTAATACTGCAACAGCTGCTGCTACTACAAAAATTTGTTTAATTTCATAATAAAACAATCTCCTTTTTAAATTAATTTATACACTAATTATATATATATAAATATATATTGTCAATAGAATTTAGAAATTTTAAGTTTTTAACTTTTATTAATAGAAAAGATGCCATTACACATCAGTTGAAAATCTCTAATAAATGTATAGACTAGCGCTTTACAACAAATCTATTACGATACTTAAAAATTTATCTAAAACTATGTACTAATTAGGATTTTTATCATTACATTTATATTTTTCACGTTATTCTTAATTTACAATTCAATTGACAAATATAACTTAGATAAGTAATTTTAAGGTAATAATATATAATTTAAATATTTTATTAAATCATATATAATTTTTATATTCGTTAAACTAAAGAACTTCGTAAATAAGCATTTACTAGTTTATGAGTTTGTTCTACTGAATCTACATGTGTTCTTTCGTAAGAGTGGCTTGACTCTATTCCTGCACCTAATAGCGCGTGCTTTACTTCTGCTCCTGCTCTCATAGCTGCTGAAGCATCACTTCCATAATATGGATATATATCTAGTTTAAATTCTATTTTATTTTTCTTTAGCTAGATTTACTAAATGATTTCTGAATTCATAGTTATATGGACCACTAGCATCTTTTTACACATATAGACACTGTATATTCATCAGTTTGTTGATCGTCACCCATTGCACCCATGTCAACCGCAAGGTATTCTACTGCTTCTTTCGGAAGACTTGAGTTAGCTCCATGCCCTACTTCTTCAAATACACTAAACATGAAGTGTGTTGTATATGGAGTTCAACATTTTCTTCCTTATATATTCTTAATAAATCTAATAATATAGCTGCACTAACTTTATCATCTAAGAATCTACTCTTAATGAATCCTGTATCTGTAACGATGGTTCTAGGATCGAAAACTAATGAAATCTCCAACATCAATTCCTAATTCGCGTGTTTCTTTTTCGTTAGTTACTTTGGCATCTAATCTTACTTCCATATTATCTTCTGTGCGTTCTACAGTACCCGCATCTCTATATACATGTGCGTGCTAGTTTGATGAACTAAGATTGTTCCACTCACAGTTTTTCCTGTACTTGCTACATGGACAAGACAGTTTTCTCCTTCTATCATATTCCAAGGATAGCCACCAACTTTAGCTAATTTTAAGCCTTCCATCTGGTTTGACAGCACGAACCATAGCACCTAAAGTATCAACATGAGCAGTAACTACACGATGTTTAGAATTATCTTTACCTACTACCACTACATTTACTCCACCTTTATTAGTTCTTATTGGATTGTATCCAAGTCCTTCTAGTTCTTCTACTAAGTAATCAGCAACTCCTTTAGTATAACCAGTTGGTGATACTATACTTGTTAGTTTTTCAAATAATTTATTGTTTCTTGCATTGGAATTCTCCTTCTATTAAAAAGACTCAGTGCAGCACTGAGTCTTTAAATATGTTTCGTAGTTATTATGCTTTGTTTCTTGAACCGAAGATATCGATTTTTCGTGAACCATAGCTTTAATAGCTTCAAATCCAGGATTTAATAATTTACGAGGGTCGAAAACCTTTTAGGGTTTTGATCTCCACCTTCTTCAATGTATTTACGTGTAGCTTCAGCAAATGCTAATTGACATTCAGTGTTAACATTAACTTTAGATACTCCTGAGAGATAGCTTTTTGGATTTGCTCAGTTGGGATTCCTGAACTCACCGTGTAATACTAATGGAATTCACCAGTGATATTAGAAATTTTTCTAATGTTTCAAAAGCTTAATCCAGCCCAGTTTTCTGGGTATTTACCGTGGATGTTACCAATACCTGCAGCTAGGAAGTCGATTCCTAAGTCAGCCATTGTTTTTACGATTCGTTTGGATCGACTAATTCACCACTACCGATAACTCCATCTTCTTCTCCACCGATTGAACCTACTTCACACTCGATAGATAGACCTTTAGAGTGAGCTAAAGCGATCATTTCTTTAGATTTAGCGATGTTTTCTTCGAATGGATAGTGAGATCCGTCGAACATTACTGAACTAAATCCAGCTTCGATAGCTTTTTGAGTTCCTTCGTATGAACCGTGGTCTAAGTGTAATGCAACAGGAACTGTGATTTTCATTTCTTCTACCATAGCTTCAACCATAGCTGCTACAGTTCTGAAACCAGTCATGTATTTAACTGCTCCTTCACTTACTCCTAAGATTACTGGACTTTTTGCTTCTTCACAAGCAGCTAAAATAGCTTTTGTCCATTCTAAGTTATTGATGTTGAAAATGCCCTACTGCATATCCTTCTTTTCTTGCTTCTACAAGCATGTCTTTTGCTGGTACTAATACCATGTTGTTTGTCCTCCTTAAATAACTACTTACTATATATTATAATACTACACTTTTTAGAAAAATAAACTATTTTCTATCATAATTTTCAATTCAGTGTAATATTTATTAAATTTTAACATATTAATTGCTCTATTCTTTGATATTACAAGTTTTTGTTGTTAACGTATACATCCTTAATTTCTTAGTTTTTACAAATTCTCACTTAAAATTCCCCTAATCAAATTCTTAGTACTTTTCATTTATTTAATCTATTTAATCTCTAAACTAGGTTATTATACTAGTACACCTTTAATTTTTAAAAATCACCCCAAAATTAGCTGTTTAAACTAATATTTGAGGGCGATATATTATACTTATACTATTTCTCTAATTTAGACATAGTCTCAACCATACTCAGGAATCTCTGTTTCAAAAATATAAATGTTCTCCTGTAATTGGGTGGTTGAATCTCAATACTTTTCGAATGAAGTGCTTGTCCATTAGTATTTAATGTTTTTCTTGGTCCATATACTGGATCTCCCACTAATGGGTGATTGATATATTTCATATGTACTCTGATTTGGTGAGTACGACCTGTTTCTAATTCACATTCGATAAGTGTGTATTTCTCAAATCTATCTACTACTTTAAAAATGAGTGACAGATGAGCTTCCTTCGTCGATAATAGCCATTTCTTTACGTTCTTTTTGGATTACGAGCTATTGGAGCATCAATTGTTCCAGTCATGTTTATACTACCATGAACAAGAGCATAATATTTTCTCTTAACGTCTTTATTCGCAATCATCTCAGATAATTTAACATGTGCTTTATCATTTTCGCAACGATTAATAGGCCTGAAGTATCTTTTATCAATTCTGTGAACAATACCAGGGTCTCAATAGTACCACTGATACTTGAAAGATCACTGTGGAATAATAAGGCATTTACTAATGTTCCATCTTTATGTCCTACTGATGGGTGAACAACCATACCTTTAGCTTTTTATTTACGATAATTAAATCATCGTCTTCATATACAATATCAATTGGAATATCTTGTTTTACAACGTCTAATTCTTCAGGTTCCTTATATTCAATAGTAATACATTACCTTCTTTTTAATTTATAATTTGTTTTTAATACTATTTCCATCTACTTTGATATAACCTTCAGAAATTAAGTTCTGGATATTTGTTCTAGAAACATCTGTTAATTCTTGTTGTAAAAATTTATCGATTCTTTCACTTTTTGGTGAAGTATATATAATTTTTGTGTATCCATTACTTCCTCCTTTTTCATACTATACTATCTTAACATATACATTCAAAAACAAAATAAAAATATAGTAGAAATGTTTTAAAATATGATACTTCTATAATATAACCACATCAATATTCTATAAATAGTAAAAATTAATCAATTTCTATCACTTTCCCTATTGTTGTTTCTATATTATAATATTATAGAAAGAATTAATTAACCTTTTGTGTGAGTTACTTTATCTTTTATGACATTACTCACAATACTACTATTAAAAAGGAGTGGATTTTGGAAATTAATAGATTACATGTAGATTTTGGATCTTCAGAGTAAGTACGAACCTAAAGGCGACCAGGTGAATGCAATTGCCGAACTTACTGAAGGTTTAAATAATGGAGAAAAAATATCAAACTTTACTCGGTGCTACAGGTACTGGTAAAACGTTCACTATAGCAAATATCGTGAAAAATGTAGGTAAACCTACCCTAGTTCTTGCCCACAACAAGACACTAGCAGGACAACTTTACAATGAGCTTAAAGAATTTTTCCCGAATAACCGAGTTGAGTATTTCGTTTCATACTATGATTACTTCCAACCAGAAGCATATGTTCCATCAACAGATACTTATATAGAAAAAGATTCTTCTGTGAACGATGAAATTGATAAACTTCGACACAGTGCAACATCATCTTTATTTCGATCGTGATGATGTAATTATAGTTTTCAGTGTCAGCTGTATATATGGTTTAGGATCTCCCAGAAGAATATTCTTCTCTAGTGCTATCATTACGAGTTGGAGATGAAATTAATCGTAATAAAAATAATGGAAAAACTAATCAGCATTCAATATATGAGAAATGATATTGAGTTTACTCGTGGTACTTTTTAGAGTTCGAGGTGATGTTATTGAGATTTTCCCGGCATCTCGCAGTGAAAATTCGGTTCGTGTAGAAATGTTTGGAGATGAAATAGATCGTATCCGTGAAATTAATCCACTTACTGGTGAAGTATTAAGTGAACTTGAACACATAGCAATCTACCCTGCCAGTCACTTCGTTGCTGGTGATGAAAAACTAAAGAAGCAATTAAGAGGATTCGAGCTGAATTAGAAGAAAGATTAAAAAGTTCTTAATATGGAAAACAAACTTCTAGAAGCTCAACGCCTTGAACAACGTACTAACTATGACCTTGAAATGATGGAAGAAATGGGATTCTGTTCAGGGATAGAGAACTACTCTCTTCATCTTACTCTTCGTGAGCCTGGTAGTACTCCATACACACTACTAGATTACTTCCCAGATGATTGGTTACTAGTAGTCGATGAATCAACGTTACCCTTCCTCAGGTTCGTGGTATGTTTAACGGAGATAGAGCTCGTAAACAAGTTCTTGTTGATTATGGTTTCAGATTACCTACAGCTTTGGATAACCGACCTTTAAACTTCGAAGAATTCGAGAAGAAATTAAACCAAGCCATTTTCGTATCAGCTACTCCTGGAGACTTCGAATTAGAGCATAGTACTAAAATTACTGAACAAATTATTCGTCCTACTGGTCTACTAGCATCCAATTATCGATATTCGTCCAGTTAGCGATCGAGTCTTTGACATAACTAAAGAAGCTGAGAAGATTATAGCTAAAGGAGAACGTGTTCTAATAACTACTCTAACTCATGGCAGAATCTCTTACTGCCTACCTGAAAGAGAATGGTCTAAAAGTAGAATATCTACATTCAGATATAAAAAACTTTAGAACGAACTGAAATAATTAGAAATCTTCGTCTTGGTAAATTCGATATTCTTATTGGAATTAACCTATTACGTGAAGGATTAGATATTCTGAAGTATCTCTTGTGGCTATTTTAGATGCTGATAAAGAAGGATTTTTACGTGAGATAAAGCACTACTTCAAACAATTGGTCGTGCAGCTCGTAATGCAAATGGTCGTGTAATCATGTATGCCGATAATATTACTAGAAGTATGAGAAAAGCAATAGATGAAACAAATCGTCGTCGTGAAATTCAAATGGCTTACAATGAAGAACACGGAATCACCCTCAAACAATTATCAAAGATATTCGTGATTCTATAAGTGCTAAGAAAAGTCGTTAAAGATGATGAAATTCTTGAACTTGAAAGAAAGTGCAAATATCAATGATGATAATATCGAAGAGCACTTAGCAGAACTAGAACAACAAATGTTCGCCGCTGCAGAAAAATTGAGTTTGAACAAGCTGCAAAACTTCTGTGATACTATTGCAGAACTAAAAAGAGAAATATAAACTATAAAAAGGCTGGACCCTATAGGTCAACCCTTAATTTTCTGTTCTCACTTTTCACCTACGTAATAATTTTTCATTGTATTTTTAATAATAAATCAATATATTTATTTGCTTCCTCTTTATTTTCTTTTTAGCACTTCATTACAAAGATAGAAATAATAATTAAATACTCTTGAACACTCTACTATATTATCATTTAATTCTTCTTTAAAATTTTCAGTCAGGTTCTTTTAAAACTAGAACTTTATATATATTATCTAATTTATTATTATACATTTGGACAGCTTCTTTGATTTTTACTAACTGTTTTCACAAGTTGTTTTTAATTCTTCTAAATCAAATTCTTTATCAGTAAAATATTTAACATAAATCTAGTATAGTGATACTATGTTTCAGTTCCTCTTAAGGCTCCTCTAATATAACCTGATTGAGTAAGTTTTACTTTTTGATAAATATTCTTCACTCTTATCAAAAGTTACCATAGATAAGCTCAACTAGTGCCATATAGTTATAATATAGTACTATTTCTGGTTAATTTTTATTTTATGTTGTTCAGTCATAAAATCCATAAATTCAGCTAATTCCAAATTATTCAATAATTTTAATGCAATTATATTCTCAATTTTTATATCCTTCCCAGCAAAATAACCAACTATTATAAAGATATTGCGAATATATTAAAGCTACCGTATCGCTATACACTAGTTTCATTTGAGTTATAGCTAATGCGAAAAGAACACAATATATACAAAGATAAATTTATATACTAGATTAATTTTTCTTTTACGCAAAGGTTTTAAAATCATATTTATCTTCTAATTTTTATTCAAAATTTAAATCCTCTTACTTTCTTCTCAGTTATTTACACATTATATATTATAATTACTATTTAATAAAAATAATAATATTAATATCCATTAAAATAATAAATTACCTTTTTAAAATAGTTTATAAAGCCACTCTACTTTATATTTTTATAGTATAATTATAGGATAAACTGTTGAATTTAATATTCACAGTATGTGTAGCGCATATAGGTTTATATTTAAATATTTCTATTAACTATCAATAACATTTAAACATAACAAAAATTTTATTAGAGATTTTTATGACAAAACAAAATATTGGAAATTATCTCATGGTGGGAAAAGTGCTGAACACTCAATTTCACTAATAACAGCAAAATCAATTATTAACGCAATTGACAAAGATACAACGTATTCCCTATCTTCATCTCATTAGAAGGAAACTGGGCACGTGGTGAACAAATTACATCAGAAATAGCGGATCAACACGACCTTATTTTTCAAACTTTGATAATGACATCATGGATTATTATTTTGAAGATGGACGTAAATTCGATATCGCCTTCCCGAGCTCTCTTTCACGGACCAAATGGTGAAGATGGAACAATCCAAGGTTTACTAGAAATTATGGATATAGCATATGTAGGTAACAACGTACTTTCAAGTGCTGCTGGTATGGATAAAGTAGTTATGAAACAATTGTTCGCTGCTTATGACTTACCTCAACTTCCATATGTTCACTTTATCGAGTATACATGGAAAAAATAAAAGAAGCTATTATCAATGAAATCAACGAAAACCTTAATATCCTGCTTTTCGTTAAACCTGCAAACTTAGGTTCATCTGTTGGTATTAGTCGTTGTAATGATGAAGCTGAATTAGTTAAGGGTATTGAAGAAGCTCTTAAATTCGATAAAAAAATCGTTGTTGAACAAGGTGCTGTTGGAGCTAAAGAAATCGAAGTTGCAGTTCTTGGTTACAATGAAGTAAAAACTACTGATCCAGGTGAAATCGTAAATATTTCTTCAACAGAATTCTACGATTATGAAACTAAATACACTGACGGACAATCACGTATGGATATTCCTGCACCAGTGAGATACTACTTTATATCCTAAATTTAGAGAAATGGCATCACTGCCTTCCGTGCAATCAGTGGTTCTGGTTTGTACGTGCTGACTTCTTCTACACTAAAGAAGGAGAAATTTTCATTAACGAGTAAACACAATGCCTGGTTTTCACACCATTCTCAATGTTCCTTCTCTATGGGCAAACATGAATGTAAAGTTATTCAGAAATTATCGAAGAATTATTCAGTTAGCTGTAGAAGCGTTACGAAGATCGTAAAACTTATTAACTGAAGAATAGGATAAGACATGAAATATTTAGTTAAAGATTTAGAAAAATATTAAATGCAGTAAATATCACAAACGATACAGAAATTACTGGTATCGCAATCGATAGTAGAAAAGTTAAACAAGGGATTCTATTCATTCCCTTCTTAGGTGAAAATGTAGATGGTCACAACTATATAGAAAGTGCTTTTGAAAAAGGTGCTGCCAACAGTTTGTCTTTAAAAGATGACTTCGTTTCGATAATAACATTATCTATGTTAATGACAGCTACGAAGCTATTCAAACTTTAGCAAAACATTACTTAGACAGCCCAATTCAAAAACTATCGCAATCACAGGTAGTAATGGTAAAACTACACAAAAGATATAATTACAAGTGTGTTATCAACAAAATATAAAGTTCACAAAACACAAAAGGTAAGCTTAACAATGAACTTGTACCATTAACTATTCTTGCTGCACCAGAAGACAGTGAAATACTAGTTCTTGAAATGGAGCTGATGGATTCGGTCAACTTGATTTCTTATCTAAGATGGTTGAACCAGATTATGACAGTAATTACTAATATCGGTGAAAGCCATATTGAATTCTTCAAATCACGTGAAGGTATTGCTAAAGCTAAATTTGAAATTACTAACGGAATGAGACGGATACTTCATTTATAACGGAGATGAAGTTTCTTCAAAAACATTAGTAGATTCATCAGATATTAATGCTACTTCATGTGGTGAAAATAGCTATAACGATATTATTTTAGAAAACTACACTATTACTCGTGATAAGATTGATTTCAAACTGAGCATCAGTGATGAACAATACTTCACAAAATTAAAAGGAAAACATAATCTATTCAACATTATGTTCGCAACAGCTATCGCTAGTAAAATCGGATTAACTAATAAAGAAATTCGCAAAGCTATAGAAAATACTGTAGAAATAACAGGAATGCGTCTGCAAAGTATTCCATACAAAGAAGATTCACTATTATTAACGATGCTTAGTAATGCCAGCCCTACTTCTATGAAAGCTGGGTAGATGTCGTAAGTAGCTTCGATGACTTCGATTATAAAACATTAGTATTAGGAAAGCATGTTCGAACTTGGACCAAATGAAGTTAACTATCACGGTGAAGTTGGTGAATATATCTCTAACAACACTAACGATATCGATTTAGTACTAGCGTTGGAGAACTAGCTGAAAAACATTACTAAACAAATCAAAACGATAAAATAAAAACACTACACTTCCCTACTACTGCTGAAGTTAGAATATTTAAAAATAACAAACATAAAACGAAGTTATTCTATTTAAAACAAGTCGTTCAATGAAATTAGAAACGATTATTGAGGAGATAACTAAGTAACAGAATATTAACGAGCGTTTACGTTTATTGAGATTAACGTGAACGCTTTTTACTCCTCTTCTATTCGGTAAAGTTTAGTAACAGAAAATAAGATTATGATCAAATAACACTCAATGTTATCTCATCTATAATCTTATTATACAATCATAAATTTACATATCTCAAACGAGAATTCAAAAATTTACATATCTCATCAAAACGATTCTTGTAGGTTTCTAACGCTGATAGTTGTTTTGAAGAATCAAAATTTATATATCTCTCAAAACATAGAGCGAGAACAGTTGATAGAGGTTTTGAAGAATCAAAAGTTTACATATCTCTCAAACGAGAGTGGAGTATTTGTTACAGTCTTAGAGTTTTGAAGAATCAAAATTTACATATCTCTCAAACGTAAATGTTCAGTGCAGCTTACTCGATGTTTTGAAGAATCAAAATTTACATATCTCTCAAACTTGAAAGGTAACACTACTTCTAGTCTTTGTTTTGAAGAATCAAAATTTACATATCTCTCAAACACGTTTTATGAACTAATGCACCAACTTTTTAAGTTTTGAAGAATCAAAATTTATCATATCTCTCAAACTTAAGTTGTTAATATACGTTCCTTCAAAACGTTTTGAAGAATCAAATTTACATATCTCTCAAACAATCCAATCTATTGAACTTTCTAATTGTTCAGTTTTGAAGAATCAAAATGTACATATCTCTCAAACGTCCTCCGTTATATAAATAAACGCTGTGTGTTTTGAAGAATCAAAATTTACATATCTCTCAAACTAATACCTCGTCGACAACAACGTAAAGTTGTTTTGAAGAATCAAAATTTACATATCTCAAACACTAACTAATGTACAAAACATCAATTATTTTGGTTTTGAAGAATCAGAAATTTACATATCTCTCAAACTTTTCTAGTTCTTGCTTAGTCACTAAACTTGTTTTGAAGAATCAAAATTTTACATATCTCTCAAACTGTAAATATGCACTAAGTACTTCAAATAAGTTTTGAAGAATCAAAATTATATATTCTCTCAAACAATATAAGCGTTTGTTTCATCATATAACAGTTTTTGAAGAATCAAAATTTATATATCTCTCAAACAGTAGCAACGAGCTTTTTTATTCATCTAACGTTTTGAAGAATCAAAATTTACATCTCTCAAACTTTAGAGGTACATCACATCATTAGTTTAGGTTTTGAAGAATCAAAATTTACATATACTCTCAAACAAGGTACTTTACGTGAAGACAAATGCAACGGTTTTGAAGAATCAAAATTTACATATCTCTCAAACCAACGAGCAAGCAGAGATCATTGCAGATAAGTTTTTGAAGAATCAAAATTTACATATCTCAAACAATGTTTGGACCTGGGTTTAATCCACAGTTGTTTTGAAGAATCGTAACTTTACATATCTCTCAAACACGTCTACTAGGTGTGTTTGTCAAATCTGGTTTTGAAGAATCAAAATTTACATATCTCTCTCAAACTGTCATGTTCAATTGCTTTTTACAATCAGTTTTGAAGAATCAAAATTTACATATCTCTCAAACCTGAAGAGTTGGCAAATAGACATCATATAAGTTTTGAAGAATCAAAATTTACATATCTCTCAAACTTTATTCATTTTATGCACCTACCACCTCTTTTGTTTTGAAGAATCAAAATTTTACATATCCTCAAACATTACCCAATATCTAGGGCTAGGTTCCTGTTTTGAAGAATCAAAAATTTACATATCTTCAAACATACATTTAAACTCCATACAGCGTGGTTTTGAAGAATCAAAATTTACATATCTCTCAAACCCTGTTCAAACCATTAACAGTATCAATAAAGTTTTTGAAGAATCAAAATATATCTCTCAAACAATCATGTGGCACTGATCATAGAAATTTAGTTTTGAAGAATCAAAATTTTACATATCTCAAACTAACTATTAGCTTAAAAATCGAAACTAAGTTTTGAAGAATCAAAATTTACATATCTCTCAAACAAGTGTGGGTCAAAGTATTGTTCCAGTTGCTGTTTTGAAGAATCAAAATTTACATATATCTCAAACCAGGTTCACAATTTCAACTGTGGATTAGTTTTGAAGAATCAAAATTTACATATCTCTCAAACTCTTTAACTTTTTCTTTAAACATTTTCTGGTTTTGAAGAATCATTTACATATCTCTCAAACATCATCTTTCATTGTGAATACTATTTCGAAGTTTTGAAGAATCAAAATTACATATCTCTCAAACAGGAAGTTTAATGCTTTTGTATATATTTTCGTTTTGAAGAATCAAAAATTTACATATCTCTCAAACCAAGACATACCAGTTTGCACTTGTCTTTTGTTTTTGAAGAATCAAAATTTACATATCTCTAACTTACCAGGAATCCACTCAACAACGCTTTGTGGTTTTGAAGAATCAAAATTTACATATCTCAAAACGACTTAGATAACATACAACCAAATATGACGGTTTTTGAAGAATCAAAATTTACATATCTCTCAAACAGGATTGAATTCATATTGAACAACTCGAATAGTTTTGAAGAATCAAATTTACATATCTCTCAAACATCATCTTTCATTGTGAATACTATTTCGAAGTTTCTGAAGAATCAAAATTTCATATCTCTCAAACTGAACTAACATACAACCAAATATGACGGTTTTGAAGAATCAAAATTTACATATCTCAAACGCTTGTGCTTCTCTCGCAAGCGTTAAGGTTTTGAAGAATCAAAATTTACATATCTCAAACTTGGTTCACCCTTAAACATTAGGGGATTGTGGTTTTGAAGAATCAAAATTACATATCTCTCAAACACAAAATCTGGTCCATTTCTGTCTGTTTTACTGTTTTGAAGAATCAAAAATTTATATATCTCTCAAACAGCTCTTTTAGTCTTTCAGCAGGAAAATCTGTTTTGAAGAATCAAAATTTACATATCTCTCAAAACAAAAATGCCATCAACCTTATTTGTTGTTGGGTTTTGAAGAATCAAAATTTACATATCTCTCAAACTTACTAATAGGATTACGTGCTGGAGAGTTGGTTTTGAAGAATCAAAATTTACATATCTCTCAAACTATGAATAAAGTTGAGATTGTCTAGGTTTTTGAAGAATCAAAAATTTACATATCTCTCAAACATATTCTTTAAATTGTGGTTTCCACCAAATGTTTTGAAGAATCCAAAATTTTACATATCTCAAACCTCAAATTTGAGATTTAGAGTAGAAATTTTGAATTTGGAGTATAAAAATGATGGACACACGATCCAGCCCGAAGGCAATTTAGATAAAAATCTTTATTTGAACTTGAATGTAAATCTTTTGAATCTAACTATATTATACAAGTATTTTTCGTAAAATGCAATACTATATTTCGTAATTATCTTTATCAAAAATATAAACTTTCTCATGTAATTATCATCAGATAGATTATCAAATTGTTAGTATTCTATGTTTATAATACTAATTTTATTTTGACACAAGCTTCCTATATATTTCTTTTATCTCTTCATCTGTGAAAACGTTATGAAGTCCAACTATAAAGATAATATTTATACCACATAATTTTTATAAGTACTTTCAGAAATTTAATGAATTTTCTAAAATATCATCTTCTTCTATATGAATTCTAAAATCACCTAATTTCAAAAAGAATTTATATCTATTTCTTTCACCTTGTTCAACTTCAAATGGACTATTAAATATTAATTTTTCAAAATATGCTCTTATATGTGTTGTTAATTCATATACTCTACAGTATCGTCTATAATTTGTTTTTAAAAGTGAATTATAAATCTTTTGTTAAAAATTTTACTATTAATTTCAATATTAAAATATCAGTAATTATATAGCTGCTCTTTTCAAACGATATCTCTTTATTATCATTTGAATATATAAAATTTCCTTCATTTCCTGTATTGACTAATTAACTCCTTTATATTTTCCCTATAATATTTTTATTTTTCAAATACTAATGTATAAATCGTGTTTTCTTCAATCTCAATTTTTCTTTTGCCAGTTTTATTGATATCTTCATAATTCCAGTAACCTTTCATCGTTATCAACATATTCTCGTTTGACTCTCTCCTACTAAAAACTCCATTTTAGAGATTGTTTTTCTGTAACTTGTAGAACTTGTACAATACCTTCTTCAGGACATATCTTTCTTATACTCTTCACTACTAAATCAGCACTCCTCGATTCATAGCTAGTTTTACATAAACAGATTCTTGCATCATAATAAAAACCATTTTTTTATTAAAGTTTTTCTAAATTTTCTATAGTTTTTCTTTGGAGTGATGTTTCTGTCGGAAGTATCAAACATTACTAATACTCTATAAATCTATAACTCATAACTGTACATTTTAATATACTCTAAATCATTTTCTTTTTAATGCTGTGAACAAACTTCAACATACAGTTTTATTGCATTAGCTACAGTTTGTTCTTTATCATCAATCTCAATGGTAGTATTTAAAATATTGACTAGTATATTTTTATGCTCTTTAGTAAATTCGTTACCTTCTAAACTATAGACTACTTCATCTCACTATATTCTGAAAGGCTCCATAAAATCACTGGCTAGATTAAATTTATTATATGGATTTCTGTGACATAGTCCAGTTGAGTGAAAGTATCCATGAGACAATTTCTCTATTGAATGCAGAAAGAATTATTGAATAACCATAATCTAATGCAGCATTTGTAAAACATTCTTTATTTCTACTAAAATCCATACCAAACATTGCATTAAAGTAAACCTTAGCTGCATGACCTTCTCTGTTACTACTGTCTTTCCACTCGAGTTCAGTAAGATATTGTTCTAATAACTTATACTCTTCTTTACCCTAATTTCTTTAGCAACAACATTTGATTTTGTATTTTTCATAGACTATTCTTGTCCATATTCGTTCTTTACCTCAGTTGACCACTCTAATCGATTCTTATTTTTAGACTGGTATCATGACTCCATAGTATGGTATTAATTCCGAACTAGGATTTCTTTTTCATCACAAAATATTACTTTTTATTTTATTTTCATGAGTTCATTTTAAAAGCACTGGCGGTAATTGATACCGCTGTGCTTTCAATAATAATCATGTAAATTTCACTAAGACTAACTTTTTCTAGTCTCAGCTTCTTTTCTTACTGTTAGGAAATCAAGCTATAATCTAGCTTTGCCCTATCCCAACTATTATTGTTCTCCATGTCATTTTCTTTATCCCCTATTATTGTTATTTCTTTTCGTAGAATCCAGTAACGGATTGTTCTACTATTGAAAATTGTGATTGAGAAGTAATATTAAAATTATATCTACTTCTACCTAATGCAATATTTATTAATTTTAAGTCAAATATAGATTTTTATTAGTTAACAGATTTAAAATTTCTAATAGAACTTTTGCTCTGATCATCTAAACTGACATTATTAAATTTATTTCTAACTTCATCAATATTTAATTCTTCAAATTTATTTGGTTTTTTCTTAGTAAATATTCCTGAATTCATCTTTTTCAACTAGTGTATTATATAAACTTTATATTCTTTTCTTTAGTTATACTCTTTCCCAAAGTTCACCATCTTTATTTTTCTTTTTCCAATTTTGATATTTAGAAATGTTCTTGATGTATTTTTCACTTTCTTTATCTAGTATAACTTGAACAGCATTATCATAATAAAAAGTATCTCCACTTTTTTCCTCAATGTAATATGGATAATTATTTATAAAAATAATACTTCAATACATAACTTTTTATATTTCAATTTAAAGTCTTTAATCTCTTCATTAGATTTAATATTAATTTGAGTTTTACCAAATTCTAATAGTGTACTATCATCTTTTATATTTTGAGAAATATATATATGGTATTGGAATAATTCTAGTAATTTTTCTTCACCTTTTTATTAACTCAAGATGTATTCAAAAATAGAATAATATGCTATACCTATACTAGTGTATCCACCATATTTTGTAACGTCTTTAATTACATTATTTGATGTTTTTAATGGATAATATACACCCTCTTTTTGCTTTAGATGCAACCTTAGCTTTGTATACCGTTGCATTGAATAATCCACCTTTTTGTTCTGACGTTCTTCTTGTCACTAGTATATTATTATTATTCATAACTTTTTCTACTTGATGAACTGTTTTTATTCATTTCCCCAAGCGACAGTATTAGAATTAGATACGTTTTTCATAAAATACATTATTTAATGAGTATTTTTCTTCCATCTTTTTCTTATCTTTAATAAAAGTTAAAGACATTTCGTGTGAATTTTGTATCATATACATTACCTACTACTACATTTAAATATGCATCTTTAGCATGATGATAATCATTGATTTCACGAACCTTAATTAACTGTTCAGTATTTTCTGATTTTCTATTACCATCTTTAATTTTTCCGAAATTCTGTTCTAAAACTAGATACGTTTTTCTGCTTTAGAGTAACAGATTGAAGTTTCTGGATTTAATTCACCTAATATACTAGCTACTGCTTTAACTGATTGAGATGTTTCACTAATTGACGTGCAATAAATCCTGTTAATTCTTCATCTGAGAATTCTTCTGTTCTACTAATCTATTGTATTTTCATCAGTAATTAGACCTTTTTCTTTTAGGAATTTCCAAAATTTTCTATTGCTTGGTGTTTGAATATCACTTCCTAATGGATATCTATCTGTTTTAGCTGCATTATATTCTCTTTTTACTAATACAGTATTCGTAAAGCTGTCATCCTTCACTTTGCTTTGTGGATATATGCATCTATATCATATGCTGTAGTATTTAGCTGAGTAATATCAATCGTTTCACCACTATACATACATCTTCCCTAACTGTGTATAATATAGATATAATTTTTGGCTTTTTTAGTTTAGAAGGTTCTACTGAACTAATCTTTCATTCAGCTTATCAAAGTTTAATGAACCTATCTCTTTTTCTAATTCTTTACATCTTTTTTAACTGCTTTATAGAATAATTCTAATTGTTTCTTACGAGAATCTGTTGGTTTTTCTTCTCTTGATTGAGATCTGAGTTGTCTCTACGAAAATCTTTCGTTGGTGCACAGCCTATGATTTTCTTAAGTTCTTCTACTATTCTAACAGTTTGCCAAATCGAACGTTTAACAGATGGAGATACATATAAATCATCTAATATTTCAGGTGTAATTTCTGTTACTTCTTTTTGTAACTCTTTATTGTAGTCAATTATCTGTTGTGAATAATCGAATCTATCTGCCAATAACTCCATAAATAATATATTATTTTGGCGCATGTATCCTATTATATTTAAGTCATTCTCCTGTTTCTCATTATAAAGTTTTTACTAACTAATTCTGTTAGTAGTTTTCTAGAGAATCTTCCCAATCTTTATAAACTAATCTAGACATTTTTGCTATTTCTTCTTTTGAATATATATCACCATATACCGCTTCTATCTTAGCTTTTATAAGTTTTCTAGATTCTCCGTATAATGTAATCCAAAGAATTATATCTTCTACATGTTTGAGTATTAAATTTATCCCTAGAATTTTTGAAAATCTCTATGATTTCAAATCATACAGTAATATCAATTCCAGTAATTTCACCCTTTACCGTCTATATAACCTTCTGCTTTCAATAAATTTTTAATACTTAATTTTTGTAACTTTCTTTACCTTGTTGTTTGAAAAAGTTTTTCGATAATAACATTTCTAGCTTCTAAACTTATTCTATTACCATCATATTTTTAATGCATTCAACTCATTTAATAATGCAACTCAGAATATAATAATGAACTCTTCGGAAGAACATCTTCCCTTTAAGATATGTACATTTATTAGTTAAATTGGTAATGAACTTCTCTGCTAGCACTTTCATCAATTACTTTCTCACAATTCCAAGGAGTTACTGGTGTATTCTCATACCCTTTATTTCTTACAGACCAAGCAAATCCATCTTCTCTTAGCTACTAGAATTTAATGGACCAACATAGTATGGAATTCTAAATTCTAATAATTGAATTACTTTTTTCTTATACTATACCATTCTCATCTTTTTCATCTAAGAAGCTATGGTATTTAGCCGCATTATCTAAAAATTTTAACTAATTCTTCTTTGTGAATTTGATACGGTACTACAGAATTATCTTTTGTTCTTTGAGTAGTAAAAATATCTCTAGTTCTAAATCTCTTAAAATTTCGCCTTTAGTTGCATTTTCTTTAGTTTAGCCAGTTCTTTTACTAAGAATTTTTAAAGTCTTCATAATTACATCCTTTTCTTCTTCACTCTTACGAATATAGTTTACATAGTTAGTTCCTTTATCTTTATCTTCTTTAAATATTTCTGCATAAATCTCTACTTTTTATCTTCCGATAATTTAGTATCATTTTTCACAAGATAATTTTGTTAAGTCATCTCTGTGCTTATTATAAAGTTCTACTTTTTGATTCTGATAGTGTTTTACCTTCTTTTTAATATCAGAAAGAATAATACTGTCATAAACCAACTTAGCTAAAGTCTAGTAATTCAATATAGTTTGATAGAACTTGTTCATAATCATGTCGAACTTCTTCATAGATTTTTCTTTGAAAGAAACTGATTTTACAGATGCATCTAATTCTTTATATTCATCAATACAAATAATTTATCTAATGATGTTTTCCCTCCAAAAATAAGTCTAAACACTTCCAATACTGTTTTCTTTTGATATAATTTCTAGATCGTTTACCTTATCAGTAAAAGTTTTCTTCTCTAATAGAGATAGTTGCAATCTTTACTAGCAATTTCTTCTGTTACATCAAATCCTATATGAAGTATATCAAGGTCTAATAATTCTTTAATTAAATTATTTTAGATTGCCATCTTTAAAACTTTGACCTTGTAAGTAAAATGCCTCTATTTTTAAGATATGATGTATTGCTAAGAATACTTTTCGATATCAGAGATTTTCCTCAGTCATAAGTTTTGTTCTTAAATGATAGATTGTTGGATATTCTTTATACACTCTTTATCTGTATAATCTTTTATCATTAAAATCGCATACGGTACTTGATGTGTTTTTATCCTCATAATGATATTGGCTTTCCTTTTAGCCTTAAGATTAGAATCATTTGCTCTATTTCTTGAGCGAATAATTCTTCTAATAAGTTTAAACGCCATTTTTCTTCTAGGCTAATCTTCTTCTACTAGAACGATAACCACGACGTTCTTCTGCAGTAGTAGCTTCTTCGAATAATCCTAACCCCCATAATCTTTTTATCTAATAATTTTATATTCAGTATCGGTGGCAGCCCATCCACACTTGCAGTTCCAATATCTAAACCGAGATACCATGTTTTTATTATTCATATTTCCTATTCCTCCTCAAACTAAATTAATATTTCATAAAAACTATTTTCATTATTTATTTTATCTATATTTACAACAAATATCAAATGACATTTAATATTATTTTCAAAAATTTAATTTACATTGCAGAAAACTGCCAATCACTGTTTTTAAATGTGAACACAATATTTGAAAAATTATATAATTTTCTAGAAGCAACTCAAAACTATTAATTCTGAATTACTTCCTGATTATTGTTTTTATTTATTTATACTAGTGTAGAATCTGATACATCATCACTTAAATCAATTAAGATGTTTTTCATTTGTGAATAGTGTTCTAGTATTACTTTGTGAGTTTACGTCCAATTCCTGATTTTTGTATCCTCCAAATGGTGCATGTTCTGGGATTTGGTTATAAGTATTGACCCATATCTTCCTGTTTCTACCTACGTGCGATATTTAAAGCACGAGTAATATTTGTAGAGAATACTGCCCCTAGCAAGTCCGTATTCACTATCGTTAGCTTGAGCAATTACTTCTTCATCTGTTTTGAATTTAATAATTACTGACACTGGTCCGAATACTTCTTCTTGAGAGATACGCATCCGTTGTTTTACTCCAGCGATTAATGTTGGTTTAAGAATCCTTTATCACATCCATTTTCTGTATAACGCTCACCAACGTTACTTTCACCTTCTTTTTGAGCTATTTCGATATAATTAACAATTTTTTCTTGTTTTTCATCTATTTGGCTACCCATTTGTGTATTTTGGATCTAGTGGGATCACCGATTTTAATTTTTGCAAATTTTTCTTTTACTTTTGCTACAAAATCATCATAGATTCCTTCTTGTACGAAAATTCTTGAACCTGCAACATACTTGACCTTGGTTGAATAAAATACCTAATTGCACCCCATCAAGTGCTTTTTCAATATTAGCATCATCTAAGATAATAGCTGATTTACTCCTAATTCTAATGTAGCTGGAATTAGTTTTCTGCAGCTGCTACAGCAATTTTTTTACCAATTTCTGTAGATCCTGTGCAGATGCAAGTTTATCTAATCCTTGATGATTTTTTAGGAATTCCCCTGATTTACTTCCTCGTCCTGTGATTACATTTAATACACCTTTCGGTAACATCTTGAATTAATTCTACGAATGTTAGTAAGCTAAGAGATGTAATACTAGATGGTTTTAGGACAATTGTATTACCTGCAGCTAGTGCTGGTGCAATTTTCAAGCTGCCATTAGAAAAGTCGGGGAAAGTTCCAAGGAATAATTTGCCCTACTACCCCCAATAGGCTCTTCTAGAACTAAACTTAGAAATTTTTCATCTAAAACTGTTGCTTGTCCTTCATCAGCTAGTATACATCCTGCAAGTATCTAAAATGTCTAGCACTCAAATGGAACGATCTGCATTAAGTGTTTCACGAATTGGTTTTCCATTATCTAAAAAGATTCTACCGTAGCTAATAATTTGTATTAGCATCAATTATATCTGCAATTTTGTTTAGTAAAGCTGCACGTTCAGATACTGTTGTATATTTCCAAGTTTTAAATGCTTCTTGTGCAGCTTCTACTGCTCTATTTACATCTCCTTCTGTTGCATCCGGGAAGTTTGCTAAGTATTCTGAATTAGCTGGATTATAAGATTTTAATACTAATTTGTCTTCAGCATCTACCCATCCATTGATAAACATTTAAAAATTTTCTAATTTTAGTCATATTGTTTTCTCCTTTGTATTGTAATCTTATACTATCATCAGAAAAGAGTGCGTTTTACAAAGTATCTGTTTAGGTAATTCACCTTACTATTAAAAATAAAATGTTATTTAGAATATTTTTAACAATAATTTAACCTTGTATATATAAGTTTAAAATACTGTTACTATATTATCATCGTGATAGTATAATCTTATAAATTAAGATTTTTATTGTATTTATCGTTTTTAACTTTATAATTATTAGAAAAATTTAACGTTATATGTATTTAATTTTAGCATTAAATTATTATATATTAATTTCAGATAATTTTCTTTATTAGTTATGATGAAAGTGTTAGAATTAAATATAAAGGGGAGAAAATATCATGAATAAAAAGTCTTCATAGTGTTCTTCTTTATTCTTTTTAACAGTATTTATTACTATTATTTCAATTATTAACACTCATGGAAGATTATAAAGCTACAGTGAATGGATTTTTATTAAAGGTGATAACACCAAATATAGGGTTAAATTTCTCATAGATGGTGATACAATTATCGTTCAATTTAATCACAAAGAATTAAAAGTGAGATATTTACTTATCGATACTCCAGAAACTAGTAAAAACCCGGTGTAGAAGTTCAAAAATATGGACCTGAAGCTAGTGAATTAAACGGAAAGCTTTTGTCTAATGCTAAAAATGTTGAAATTGAATTTGATGTTTATCTAAAGAAGATAGTATCATAGAGCATTATGCTATGTTTATGCTGAGATGGTAAAAATGTTCAAGAAGAATTACTAGTAGCTGGTTTAGCTGAAATTAAATAGTAAAAACCACCTGATGCTAGATACCTCAGAAAAATATCAAAAGGCACAAAATAAAGCAAAAAGTAATAAGACGTAACCTATGGTCTGATGTATAAATTTAATAATTATGAGAAAAGCAACTCAACAATTAAGATCTCTAAAAATCTCTTTTGCTGAGTTGCTTCTGTTTTATTATTTTAATTTACTGTTTTTGTATGAGAATGTGAAGTAAATTACCATACCTACGATTACCCAAACGATGAAGATAATCCATGTTGTTAATGTAACACTGTACAGTAATGCTCCAAATAAAACGATAGAGATAATTGGTAATACTGGCATACTGGGTACTTTAAATCCACGTTTTTAAAGTCTAGGAATTTTTTGTAGAATACTATAGTAGTATAACTTACTAACGCAAATGCTATAATTGAAGCAACGTTAGCTAAGTCTGCTAGGTTACCTAATGGTAAGAAACCAGCTAGAACCGCTGTTAAAACTCCCTAATCCCCAAGTTACAGTACTAGGTACTTTTATTTTCATTAACTTTTGTTAATCCTTTTGGTAATAATCCATCACGAACAATTGTATAAGTACTACGAATACCTGCATACGTGAACGATAAGATACCAGCCATAAGTCCGATTACCGCACCAAGAGACACGATACCTGCAACTTTATTTTGTCCAACTTCTTCTAAAACGAATGCTAACGCATCTCCAGTTCCAAGTCTGTTGTATTCAACAACACCAGTTAATACTAAACATACTAAAATATAGAAAGCCGTACAAACGATCATTGTAATAATAATTGCTTTAGGTAATGCTTTTTCAGGATTGATTGTTTCTTCTGCAGAAGTAGAAATCGATCAAATCCTAAGTACGCAAAAGAATACTGTTGTTGCAGCTACATAACTCCAGAAAAGTCCAGTTGGAGCAAAGTTATTTGTCCAGTGTGTTGGTTCAACGTAAAATGCACCAACAACGATGAATAAAATTACAATACCTACTTTTGCAGCCACCATAAGGTTATTTACCATTTTACTACTTGAGTTCCTTTTGAAAGAATAAAAAGTAATTAACAGTACGATAACAATCGCTGGATATTTCCATATCCTCCAAGTGAAGGTAATGTATAAATTTCTTTTGGAAGATCCTATACTCAACCCAGCTAATAGACGTGAGAGCTAACTAGACCATCCATTAGCTACTGTTGCAGCTGTAGAACGTATCCTCCTATTAATGCTCATCCTATCGCATACGCTACAATCTCACCAACCGATACATATAAGTAAGTGTATGTACTACCACTGATGGGAATTGTCGATGCTAACTCTGCATAACAAAGTGCTGCTAAACAACATGCTAATCCTCAATTAAGAACGAAAATACAGCTGCAGGCCCTGCTTGCTGACGCTTTACCTGTTAATACTAAAATACCCGATCCAATAGTAGCCCCAATCCCTGAATAGAACTAAGTCCATTGTTTTTCATCGTCGGGTTTAACGTTTTGTTTCGCGACCCAGCTAAAATTGAGTCAATTGATTTTTCTAAAAACGCTCATAATATCCTCCTATTTTAAAATAAATATTCTCCCTATTAATAATATTATTAATTATATCGCAGTTATAAATTTACTACTCAATTAATTTACTTATGTAAGTATCAAATAATACAATAACCTAATAAAAATAATATATTTTTAAAATATAGATTTTATCTCATTATCTAATAAAAGGAAGTGGATAACATATTATAAATATACACACCACTTCCTCTACAATATAACTATTTTTATTTTATTTTAAATGATTATATTACAAAGCTTGCTCAACTGGAGTATATTCATATCCTAAATCATCTGCAACTGCTTTGAATGTTACTTTTCCGTTAGCCAGTTAACAGCTGTACTAACTAGAGAATTTAGCCACTGCTTCTTCTAACTCCTAATTTAGCTATTAGTTTAACATATTTAGCTGTAGCGTTACATAATGCATATGTTTGCTGTTTCAGCTTCTGCCCTGGAATATTAGCAACTGAATAGTGTAATACTCCTTCTTCTACAAATATTGGTTTATCATGACTTGTAGGACGACCTTCTGTATATTCTGTTGTACCACCTTGGTCGATAGCTTCGTCTACGATAACACCTCCATCAGGCATGCCATCTTTAATCATTTCTTTAGTAACAAGTTTTGGTGCTTTAGCTCCCGGAATTAACACTGTGCTTAGCTACTAAGTCAGCAGTTTTAATTGCATTTGCAATATTTAATTTATTAGAGTAAACTGTTTCTACTTTACCACCAAAATATGTGATAATTCAGTTAAACGATACAGTTAACATCTAACATTGTAACCGACTCTCTAATCCTGAAGCTGCTGTAGCTGCTGCAGTTCCTGCTACCCTGCACAATAATCTACAACATGTCCTGGTTGAACTCCTGGAACACCTTAGTAATAATTTACCTTACCACCTTGTACTCTTTTGATAAGAATCTTGTTCCTCTTGGATAGCCATTCTTCTGCAATTTCACTCATAGGTCTTAATAAAGGTGAGTACGACCTACTTTTTACTGTTTCAAAAAGCAATACCAATAGTACCTGTTTCTACCATTGCTTTAGATTAATCTGGATCACGGCTATAGTGTAAGTAAGTATAGATAATTAAAACCTTTTCTGAAGTATTTGTATTCTGATGGAATTGTTCTTTTTACTTTGTAGATTAAGTCCGATTTATTCCATACATCTTCTGCTTTATCTAATAAACAGCCCACTCTACTTTTTCATACTCCGCATCTGGAAATACCTGAAGCTAATCCAGTCTCTACATAAACAGTGTGTCCATCTAATACTAATTCATGTACTCACACCTAGAAATTTTGCAGACACTCTACTTTCGTTGTTTTTAATTTCTGTTGCTACTCCGATAATCATTTCCCTTACCTCCTAATTTATTCTGTACTTATATAGTAACACAATTTCCATAATTAGAAAGCGTTTTTCTAATGAAAGTAATGGTGAAAATACTTTCTCTATTTAAATATAGTTTATAGAACAAAAGCTTATTAAATAAGGATTATAATTTTAAGTTAATACTAATTTTTGTGAAAATAAGTGTTAAATATTTTTAAGAAAAAGAAATTTGAAAAACAGCTGTTGTATTTTTACAATAAAACTGTTTCACAACTATACATTAGTATTTTTATTTATAGTTTAGTAATATTTACAAAAATTATTTACTAATAGTATACCCTTTTATTAAAAGATAATAATTTTATATAAAAATTAATTTATTAAATTTAGTTTTTATATTTTTATTTTTAATGAAAATTATAGATTATCGATAATACAATATTTTTAATGTAATATAACTCAGCTTTAAATATTTTTGCTATAAAAATAGATTTACAGCTTCTTTCTTTATATTTTATGCTAAAAATTCAAATAATCAGAAGAAATATTCCTTTCAATTTAATATTTTTAAAACTTATTTTAAAAGCCTAAACAAATTAGTTTTTGGCTTATATTTCGCATATTTTACTCATAATAATGACTCACCCTGAAAAGTGGTGGTTTTCTCTTCAGTATAACCCTTTGTTACTAACACGCACCTCAAGGCTGGCTTTCACATTCGTTCAAGCCCTATTGTATTTTTAACGCCCGCTACCCGTTAAACGGGTTTATCTATTTTTCTTAGTTTCCAAATGGTTGTATATTCTTTTTGTTGTCAGTTTTGTCTATCGCAATGTCATGCGATTCTTGTTCTCTGATATATTTTCTTATTGTACTTTCATTTAATCCTACAGTACTTACATAGTATCCTTCTGCCCAAAACTTTCTATTTCCGTATCTGTATTTCAAGTTTGAATGCATATCAAATATCATTAATGAACTTTTTCCTTTCAGATATCCCATAAAACTTGATACACTATATTTTGCGGTATTGATAGTAGCAAATGTATATGATCGGCATTATATGTCCTTCTATTATCTCCACTCCTTTATACTTACATAACCTTTTTATTATATCTACTATATCTCGTTTGTATTGATTAAATTCTATTTTTCGTCTATACTTAGGTGTAAATACAATATGGTATTTACACAACCACTTGTATGCGATAAACTATTATGTTTATTTGCCATAATTAAAATCATCCTTTCTTTATTTTTAGAGCTTGAACTACTCTTATTTTATCAAGAAAGGATGATTTTTCAATGTTTAACTTTTATCTCGCACCCGAATAGCGGGTGGTTTTTGTTTCGGAGACTTCGCCTCCTCAACTGGCTAAAAGCCTTTAATAAAAACAAGCCCCTTAAACGTTAGTTTAAAGAGGCTATTTTTATTAACAGCTGTAATACTCAACGATAAGTTGTTCGTTGATTTCTGGGTGTAATTCACTTCTTTCTGGAAGTCTTACTAATGATCCTTCTAATTTATCAGCATCAAAAGTTAAGTACTCAGGTACGAAGTTTGTGATTTCAACAGCTTCTTTAATGATATCAAGGTTTCTAGATTTTTCTCTTACTGAAACTACTTGACCTGGTTTTAACAGCGTAGAAGCGATATCTACTTTTTACCATCTACAAGAACATGTCCGTGGTTAACTAATTGTCTAGCTTGACGGTTAGTTCTAGCTAATCTAAGCTGTATACCAGAATCTAAACGTGTAGCAAGTAGTGCCATAAAGTTAGCACCGTGAAGACCTTGTAATTTACCAGCTTTATCGAATAATTTACGGAATTGTTTTTCGTTCATTCCGTGTAGGTAACGAAGTTTTTGTTTTTCTTGTAATTGTAAACCATACTCAGATAGTTTTTTTCTTAAGTTAGGACCGTGTTGTCCTGGTGCGTAAGGGCGTTTAGCTAACTCCTTACCAGTACCACTTAGTGAAATTCTAAACGACGAGATTTTTCCAAGTTGAACCTGTAAAACGAGCCATTATGTGCTCCTCCTTATATCTTTTTGTTTTTATTTTGTGAAAAACAAAAAGCACGATATCGTTGTTGTATATGTTATAAAACTGGAACTTCGCTCTAGCAGCATAGGCTACGAGTTGCCACATTAAATAATATGTAACATAGAGGCAATAACAATTAATCCATACTATTATTTTACAAGAATAGTTTACCATTATTTTAATTAATAGTCAACTATTTTGATGTTAAATTCTTTATTTTTATTTATATTATTTTTGCAACTTTATAAATTATTTATTACACAAACTAAGAAACTTTTTAAAAACATCTATTTCAAAGTCTACTTCAGGGTGCCATTGTACCCTATTAAATTTCCTTTTTCTATAGCTTCTATTGTACCATCTTCCGAAACAGCTGTAACTTTTAAATCCTTCTCCAACCTTTTTATCGCTTGATGATGTATTGAATTTACTTCTGCTTTACTTCATATAAACTATGAACAAATGAGTTTTCTTCTATATCAATAGTATGTCGAACTAATTTTTCTTTACTAGTATGTTTATCTATATGTTGTTTTAATGAACCGCCATAATAGATATTTAAACTTTGTAATCACTACAAATTCCTAAAATAGGTTTATTATTTTTTCAAAAAGTTCTATAAGTTTAAAAGTCTAATTCATCCTCATAAGAATCTTCAGGATACTCTAATCCTTCTAAAGGTTCTTCTCCATAAAATCTAGGATTAATATCCCCGATCTCTTCCAGCAATTATAAAGCCACTACACATGGCTGCAATTTCCTCAATTCCGTTTTTGAGAACAAACTGGGAATAAGATAAATCCAGCTTCTTCTGCTACTTCTGAAAAATAACCATTAATGTATAAACGTCTCTTCGTTATACCAGCATCTGATTGATAATCGACACTTCGTGTTGAGTGCAATTATTTTCTATGCAATGACCTCCTTTATAAATTTATGTTTCTTATTATATAAATATTAGATAAAATTGTCAAGATTAGCTTTACTAAGTCTTTTTCAATAACTTTAATATTATTAATAAGTTTAAATATTAATCATAACAAAAGTAGTTATTTAGGTTATATTATACATACTTACATATTATTATCGTTAATAAAATAAATACTTAAATTTCCGCTATAATATTTAAATATTATAGCCTAACTTTTAAATTTATAATTATTTACGTATATTAAAATCATGTTACTAATATTATCTTAAACTTTGTTCATACTATTGTAAATATATGGAAAGATAGGTATAATAGTAATGTGTTAATTATGAAGGAGGAATAATTTAATGAATTATTTATTGACTGTAAAAGTATCCTAAACAGGAAGTTATAGAAGATGGTAAAGAGTCTGTTACTAATGTTAGAGAAAAATCTAGAAGATGTAACAGTAGAAGAACTATTAGAAAAATATCAGGAATTTCAACGTGGGATATGATGTCAAAAGTTAATTTTGTTGCTCAGATGTATATGATGAATTCGATGTATTTAAAATGGCTGAAATTTTTAGATCTTAATGCAATTGATTATAGTGCTAAAACTAAAATTTATCAATCGCTCTAATAAAGGTTCTCATGATTATATTAGTAGTCTGGCTAAACTTTTTCGATAGATATACGTTTGATTATGATATATCAATAAAACTTAAGATCGATGAAAAATCTGAAATCGACTTTAAAAACGAAGATACATGGTTTGGAGAAACACCAGTATATCAAATCAACCCAAAAATAAACGTTAAAGATGCTAAACTATTTAAAAACTTATATGATGAATTAAAATGAAATAGCTCAAGTTATTGCAGAAATTAAACCTAAGAAAAATCGAAGAAAAATATTATTATTATCTTTAGATAATTATCCAGCAGGAACTGAAGTTATTTTCACTAAAAGATTCTGAGATTTATGAATAAAATATGTTAAATTAGAAACTGAGATTACTACTAAATTATAGGTAACTCAGTTTTTATTTTTACTAGCTATTTTCTAAGTTAATAACATAATGCTAAAAAGACAACAGAAAGTTCTCTAGCTGTCTTGACGTACTTAGTATAAGACCAATATTAACGTTTTGAGAATTGAGAGCACGTCTCGCACCACGAAGACCGTATTTTTACGTTCTTTCATACGAGGGTCACGAGTTAGTAATCCTGCTGGTTTTAAGTCTTTACGGTATTCTGGGTTTTACTTCTAGTAAAGCACGTGCAATTCCGTGACGGATTGCTTGAGCTTGTCCTGTGTATCCTCCACCGTTAACGTTAACTAAAACGTCATAGTTACCTGTAGTAGATGTAACTTCTAAAGGTTGCATTAAGTCTAATACTAATGATTCTAATGGTAAGTATTCACGCATTTCTCTGTTGTTGATAACAACTTTCCCTGTTCCAGGTACTAATCTTACACGTGCTACTGAGCTTTTACGGCGTCCTGTACCGCGATATTCTACTTGTGCCATTTAATTATTTCCTCCTATATTATCCACGTAATTCGTATTTTTCTGGTTTTTGTGCTGCGTGTGGGTGTTCAGCTCCACGGTAAACGTGAAGTTTCATTCCTTGAGCTCTACCTAAAGTATTTTTTGGTAACATACCTTTGATAGATAGTTCTAAAAGTTCTTCTGGATATTTTTCTACCATTAATCCAGCAGTTCTTTCTTTTAACCCACCTGGGTGCATTGTGTGACGACGGTAAATTTTATCAGTTAATTTTTTACCAGTTAACACAATTTTCTCAGCGTTGATAATGATAACATTATCCCCAGTGTCGATGTGTGGTGTATAAGTAGGTTTGTGTTTCCCTCTTAAAATTGAAGCTACCTCTGATGATAAGCGACCCTAAAGTTTGTCCTTCAGCATCGATTACATACCATTTTTCTAGAGTTGATGGCTTTTGCCATATATGTTTTGACGATGTCTTTTTTTCCTCCTAGATGTTGTTTTTTAATCTGTCATAACGACTAAGTTTTTCCGGGGCTTACTCGTGAAGATATATAAACAATATCATAAGTAATAATACCTTATTTGACGATAAATGTCAAGATATTTTCTTTACTTTATTTATATTTCTTCTCTTAATTTTTCCCAGCTAGAAAATTAAAATTAAGGGTTAATCTAAAACAGATTTTTCTCAATTTATTTCACCCTTAATTTATAAAAATTTAAAACTTTTTATTTGATTGTTTTCTAATGCAGCTTTTACTCTAGATCTACTCGTTCTTTTTCAAGTAATTCTAAAGCTTGTGTTTAATTCTGGACCGTGCATTGATCCTATTGAAGCGATACGAATTGGCATGAATAAGTTTTTACCTTTCACTCCTGTATCTTTTTGAATAGCTTTGATTAAAGCTTTGATGTTGTCAGCAGTAAATTCTTCTACTTCTTCAACTTTTGTTAGAAATCTTCGAATACTGTTGCTGTTGTTTCTTGTTTTAGAATTTCTAACTCTTCTTCATCAAATTTAACTTCTTCTACGAAGAATTGTTTTTGATTAATTCTACGATTTCAGCTACCATAACTCATTTGTGGTTGGTATAATGAAATTAATTTTTCAAACCAAGCTTTATTAGCTTCTACTTTTTCAATAGTTGCAACACCTTCTTTTACGAAGAATGGTAATGATAAGTCTACAATTCTTTCTAAAGGTTGTGCTTTAATATATTGGTTATTAATCCAAGTAAGTTTGTTATTATCGAAGAACGCTGGTGATTTACTTAAACGTTTTTCATCGAAAAATTTCAACAAATTCTTCTTTAGTGAAAATTTCTTGTTCACCTTCTGGAGACCATCCTAATAATGTAATGAAGTTAAATAATGCTTCTGGAAGGTATCCTAATTCATCATATTGTTCGATAAATTGAATGATTGTTTCATCACGTTTAGATAATTTTTCTTGTTTTTCATTTACGATTAGAGTCATGTGACCAAATCTTGGTGGTTCAAATCCTAATGCTTCATATACAACAAGTTGTTTTGGTGTATTTGAAACGTGGTCGTCTCCACGTAGAACGTGAGAAATTTGCATTAAATGATCATCGATTGCTACCGCAAAATTATATGTAGCTACTCCATCATTTTTAATGATTACGAAATCACCGAAGTCATGTCCTTCAAATGATAATTCACCTTTAACCATATCATCGAATTTATATGTTCTGTCTTGTGGAACACGAATACGGATAGATGGTTTTCTACCTTCTTTTTCAAATGCTTCTTGTTCTTCTTTAGTAAGATGAGCATGTTTTCCACTATAGCGTGGTGGTAATCCATTAGCAATTTGCTCTTCTCTTTCCGCTTCTAATTCTTCAGCAGTCATGTAACATTTATATGCTTTATCCTCAGCAATAAGTTGATCTGCGTATTTTTGATAGATATCGATTCTTTCTGATTGATGGTAAGGACCGAATTCTTTTTCTTTTCCAATACCTTCATCATAATCAAGACCTAGCCAATCCATATATTTAAGTTGGCTTCTTTCACCTTCTTCTTTATTACGTTTTGAAGTCAGTATCTTCAATTCTTAGTACAAAGTCTCCACCGTAATGTTTTTGCAAAAAGGTAATTAAATAATGCAGTTCTTGCATTTCCGATATGTAAATTTCCTGTTGGAGATGGTGCATATCTTACTCTTACTTTTGTCATAGTTATCTCCTTTTTACTATTTAAAAATATTTATAATACTAAATTATTATAACACAAACTATATTCATATTTCAATGAAAGTTAAACAATTAACTAAGAAAAGCCTTATCAATTGTTATGTTTTTGTTTTTAATTGCTAGAATATTCAATTTTACGATATCCTTGATGTTTTAAATAATCACAAGAATATTCCTATAACTTACTATCTTAAGAACACCATATTGTAATAGTTTTCTAGAAACAAAACTAAGTAGTCATTATAAACTACTTAGCTTTTCATTTTAATTTAAGGATATTGTATCTATCCTTCTTTAATTTCTACTGGACGTTTTAAGTTTTTCTCTATCACTTTGACCATCTGTTCAACACCTGTTGGTTTTAAAATGAACTTTATCTGGTTCGAATAGGTTTGTATTACCATTAGCTACTGAATACCAATCAATTATCGTGATATTAGAATATTTCTCCTTAGCTTTTGTTAACTCTGAATTTACCGTTTTTTTCCCAAGCTCTTGGTACTTTAACATTAACGAAGTAAATATCAGCTTTATCAAAAATCTTCACTAATTCATCAGTTGGCTTTCAGTAAATGGTCCATTAGTTCTAGTTGGAATATTATCGCTGAATTCTCATTGTTATATTGAGCGTAATTTTTAGCTTCATCCACTGCCATATATAATTGTCGACCGATTTTACCATCGATAACAGCTCCTGGATATAACTCTTTAAATTTCTCTCAATATCAACTGTCAGAGAATCTCCCATAACAACTACAGAACTATATTTCTTATCTGAATTATTTTTATCATCTTTATTATCTTTGTTATCTTTATTTTCATCAGTTGATTTATCTTGTTTATTACCATTATTGTTTTGGTTATTTATAAATTGAGTTTCTTTGTTGTTGTCCATTTCTTTTTACAAATGCTGTCGAAAGGAATGGGACACCTTTCCCAAATATTCCCATCACAAACAATAATGCTACCACTCCAATAATACTAGCATAAATACTTTTCTTGTCTTTTTCGGACGTTTTACTATTTTTATAAAACCAAGTTCACATAATTTATAAAACCTAATTTTTCTGATTGAGTTTCAACAAATATATAGCTGACAATAGCTACAACAAACGTAAGTATAATTCGTAAAATTACAAAGAAAAATATTAGGATTCCCAATTTCTGATACGGGTGTTGTTAAAACTAAAATTGGAAAAATGCCATAAGTATAAACTATAAGAAATTTTACCAATAAAATACAATTGGTTTTAAATGATAATAGTCTCGACATTATTGTATGTTGTTTTCCACTACTTATTATAATTACTAATCCTAAAAATAGCTACAAGTAAGAATCCTCCACGATATAGCCAGGTATTATACTCTGAGTATAAATCATAATAGTTATTAAGATAGCAATCGAAATTAATGATACTAAACTATAGCGCATATTTTCTTTAGGTGTTACTTTTGTATTAAGTTTATCCATAGGATATAAAATCGCACCTACTACTACCTACAAGTAATGAAAAATGCTCTTGTATCAGTTCCAAAAATAAATTCGACTAATATTATTGATATCAAATAGTAATATATGAGTTAATAATGAAGCAAATATTATTCCAATTACAACATATAAAAAGTTTTTATTTAATTTATACGTTCCATCTTTTGACTTTTCTTTTTCCATTAAATATTAAAAAAATAATAATGGAAAAACCATGTAAAATTGTTCTTCAATAGCTAGTGACCATAAATGCTTAAATGGACTTTGTGATCCGAAAACTATCAAAATAATCTAATTTATGGAATATATACCACCAGTTACTTGAATATATGTAACCAAATAAAGCGTCAAGATGACTTTTTACGTAATAATACATCATTGAACAGCACCATAACTATTAAATCCCTACAGTTATCATAAAGTAGACCGCTGGTAATAGACGTCTAGCCCTTCTTAAATGAAAATTATATAAATTAAAGGGAACCTGTCTTTTTATATTCTTTAATAATCAATGAACTAATTAAATAACCTGATAAAACAAAAGAATAAGATCAACACCTAAGAAACCACCTGGTAGGTAATTTACATCAACGTGATAAATAATAACAGCTAATACTGCCAATGCCCTCAAGCTATCTATACTTGGAAGGTATTTTGATTTGTTATTACTCATTTCTACCTCCTTTAATCTTTAAACATCGCTAGTGCAACACGACCTCGTTCTTTGTCTACATCAATAACATAAACGTCAACAATTTGTCCTACACTCAGCACGTCTAACGGGTTTTTAATATAATTTTTACTAATTTTTGAAATATGAACCATAGCATCTTGCTTAAGACCGATATCTATAAAAGCTCCAAACTGTGTAATATTTCTAACAGTTCCTGCTAATTTTACACCAATTTGCAGGTCATCTATTGTCAGAATATCTGATTTTAACAATGGTTTAGCAAATGATTCACGTTCATCACGTAATGGCTTGTTTTAAATCTTTAATTATATCTTCAAGTGTTTCTATTCCTACACCGATTTTTCAGCTAGTTCTTTCTTATCTACACCTTCTACAGTAGTTGCAAACTCATCAGTACCAACTTCTTTTAGTAGATAATTTCAATTCTTTTAATAAGTTTTCTGCAGCTTTATAACTCTCAGGGTGAATACCTGTGGCATCAAAAAATATTTTATACTATCTGGTATTCTAAAGAATCCTACACATTGCTCATATGTTTTCTTACCTAATCTAGGGTACTTTAGAAAATTTCTTTAATAGTTTCTATTTTTTTCCGTTTTTCTTGACGATAAGCTACAATATTCTTAGCTGATTTGTTTATTAACACCTGAAACATATGATAATAAAGATACTGAAGCTGTATTAACATTTTACCCCTACTTTATTTACCGCTGTTTCTACTACGAATGTCAGTTCTTTTTCTAAAAATTTGAGGTGTTATATCGTGTTGATATTGTCCAACACCAATAGACTTAGGATCGATTTTTTACAAGTTCACTAAGCGGATCTTGAATACGGCGTGCAATGATACTGCACTTCTTTCTTCTACATTAAAATCAGGAATTCTTCTACGAGCTACTTCACTAGCAGAGTAAACACTCGCCCCCGCTTCAGTCTACGATAACATAGTCAATTTTTAATCCCGCTTCTTTTAAATTATCTACACAAATTTTCTCAGTTTCACGAGATGCTGTCCCATTACCGATAGCAATCAGATTAATATTATGTTTATTAATAAATTTAATTAAAGTCTTTTTAGATTTCTCTTGTTTATCTGCTGATGCTGGTTTATGTGGATAAATAACCATCTTATCTATAAAATTACCATATTCATCAACAATCGCCATCTTACATCCAGTTCTAAACGCTGGGTCTATTCCTAAAAACTTTTTGTTTTTAAGAGGACTTTGCATTAGAAGTTGTTTTAAGTTCTCTGAGAAAAATAACTACAGAATCTTCTTCTGCTTTTTCGTTAAGTCACTTCAATTTCTCTTTCGATAGATGGATAGATTAAACGTTTCATACTATCCGCAATACATTCTAATAGTAATTCATTTATTGCTGTTTGACGATTTTTGTTAAACCTCTAAGAATATAATTATGTAGTCTATCTTTATCATTTTCTATACTTACACGAATTATACCTTCTTTTTCTGCTCTATTTAAAGCAAAGAATTCTATGAGAAGCAATTTTTCAAATTTGTTCTCCAAACTCATAGTAGTTTTTGTATGTAGAATTTTCGTCTTTCTCTTCTCCACCTTTTTAAGTACTGAAGTGATTTGACCAAACTTTTCTAGTATTTTCAACACATACTCACGATATTTTCGCACTATCTGAAATATTTTTCTGCAATAATATCTAGTGCATAATTACTAGCTTCTTCAATACTATTTACTTCTTTTTCAGTATTTATATATTTAGCCTTCTTTATTTAAATCAGCAATTGATTTTGGTAATTTTAATATATAGTTTGCTAAATTCTCTAATCCTTTTTCTTTAGCTATCGTTGCTTTCGTACGTTTTTTCTTTAAACGGACGATACAAATCTTCTACCCTTTGTAGTTTTTCTTGAGCTAAAATATCTTTTTCAGTTCATCAGTAAGTGAGACCTTTTTCTGAAATTAATCTAATTACTTCTTCTTTTTCTTTCTTCAAGAGATTTTTAAATAGTTAAATTCATCTTGGATTTGTTTTTATAGCAACTTCATCTAAAGAATTTGTTAATTCTTTTTCTATACCTAGCGATAAAAAGCAATTGTATTTCCCTCTTCTAATAGATTTAATACATTTACTATATACTTGTCTTGTATCTTTTAGCTTAGTTGCCAAATTTTTGTAATTTTTCTCGTACATTCTATAACTCCATCTTATTTTTATAATAAACTCTTGGAACACGTTTATTTATACAACAAAAATATTTCATAACTTATTGTATTTTGATATTCAGCGAATTCGTCTACTGAGACTTTTTTGTCCGTTATATTCTCCAAAGAATAGTACGTCGTCTCCCTACTTTTACATTTTCACTACAACGAACCATAAGTTGATCCATACATACACGTCCAACAATTTCACACTCTTCCCGATCCGACTTTAATTTTAAAACCCTTGAGCTCTTCTTAGTAAACCATCAGCATATCCTATTGGTACTGTCGCGATATATTCATCTTGTTTTGCTTCATAGCTAACACCATAACCAAGCTTTTGCCCTTCTTGGAATTTTTTTCACATGTGATACTTTTACTAATTAAGCTAGCTACAGGTTCTAATTGTACCTTATCTAATTTTTCAATATTTCCACTCGGATAACATCCATATAGTGCAATACCAATTCTTGAAAGATTATAGCAATCTTCTCTGTCACTATATTTTACTGTTCCTGCTGAATTTTCTATATGAATATATTTCGGTTTATGAGTGAAAACATTAAGAGTATTTTCGAGAATTTTTCTGTTTGATAATTATCATAATTATCATCATCCCCATCAGCATTTGAATAATGTGAGAAAAATCCCTTCAAAATCAATTTTCTGAATCTAATAAGTTATCAATCTCTTTTAGTTCTTCTAAATCGGAAGTTCCAATTCTTCCCATTCCTGTATCTATTTTAACATGAATTTTTAATTTTCCTTCTATTTGCTGTAATTGTACTAAAGATTCTTCTAACCATTCTTTAGATGGACATGTTAAAGAAACATTATTTTCTACTGCATATTTAACATTTTGAGGGATTTGTAACTCTAATACAAGGACCATACTATCTTTAATAACATCTTTTAGTTCTATTGCTTCTTCTAATGTTGCTGTTGCGAAATGCCTAACTCCATTTTTATATAGATAATCTGCGATTACTTTCGAACCAAGTCCATAAGAATCTGCTTTAACAATAGCTAATCCAATTTTTTGTTATTTAAAGCATCTAACTTGCTGTAATTATTTAATAATGCATCTAAATTTACTCTTAATTGTGTTGGTCTATCATTAATCATTAATCTAATCCCCTTTCTCTAAAAACAACAAACGCCACTACTGTTGTATCAGTATGGCTTATAGTCAGATGTGTCCTAAAAGTCGCCATATTCTATATGGTTTCCCATTCTCATCTTTTTACCTCAACATCATGAAAAGAAAAACTCCTTAGAAATTCCAACTCCAAGCGCTTTTAGAGGTTGCTTCTTTTTACCGCAAAAGCGTCCTGCAAGAATTCCATTTTTCTTCTTTTTATTTGTTATTTTATAATATTCAATTAATTCATTTTTCTGTATATAATTTTTTCAAGTCGTTTTTATCATCAACATATTTTTCGAAGCGATGAATATCGACGATATCACAACCTATTCCGTAAATCATTTTTTTACCTCTTCATTATATAGTCTTACAATATTATAACACTAATATGGATATTATGAAAGCTATATTAACTTGTTATTTAGCTTTATTATTTACTTAACTAGGAGTAAAATAAAAATAGTGATTTTTGTATAGAGGTTTCCCACAAATTCGTACAATTTCTAAAAAGTTTCCTAAGGCGAATTAAGGTTTCGATTTGTTAGAGTGTCTATAAGTTTTAATATGGGAGTGATTCAAAAATCGTGATTTCGAAGAAATCGATTTTTGATCGAGTCACCCTCACTAGGTACTAGATATCTAAAAAGCTTTTATAAAAGCGAATTTAGATATCAATAAACTCACTGCGTCTATGAATTTTCATATAAGACTTTGTTAAAATTTAGGACTTTTGAGTCAGCCTTTTTAATTAACCCTAATATAAAAAATAAACGACTAAGAAATCGTGATTTTATGAAAATCTTGATTTCTAGTCGTTTATTATTAGTTCGACAACATTGGTTAGTATTAATTATTAGTCTCTATTACTACTATTTAATAAAATAAAGATGAATCTTAATAGTTCCATTAAAGCAACCATCGCTGCTACATATGTTAATGCTGCTGCAGTTAGAACTTTACGACAGTGTCTGTGTCTTGATCGTCTACGATATTTAAATCAACTACTTGCTCTAAAGCACGCTTTGAAAGCATCGAACTCTACAGGTAATGTTACTACTTGGAATAGTACCAAATAGCATAAATCCTACTCCAACCCAAGCAATAGTATAACCGAATTGTCCGATTAATCCTGTTAATAAGAATCCTACCATAATAAGAATAGTAGATAAGTTTCCTCCAAAGATTTGCTAATGGTACTAAAGAGTGTCTCCATCTCATTGGTTTGTAGTCTGCTACTTTATCTTGGATAACGTGACCAATTTCGTGTGCAGCAATTGCAACTGATGCAACTGTAGGTTGATCATGTACGATTGGTGATAATACTACAACATTATTAGTTGGATCACTAGTGGTCTGATAATTCAACCTCACCTCTTACTACTCTAACACCTGTAATTCCATTTGCTTGCATTATTATTTCTGCAACTTCTTTTCCCAGTTAATCCTGATTTTTGTTCTTACTTTTTATATCTTTCGTATGTTCTTTTTGCTTTGAATTGAGCCCATAAAGGGATTAACATAATTAGTAAAAAGTAAAGTATATAACTTCCTGACATTCCATAATATCCTAATGGCATATAGATTACCTCCTAATTAGTAAATTATATAAGTTGAATTATACCATATTCTAAGTATATTTGCTAGTATTTTATTAAATTTTACCATTAAATTACAATGAAAAATAACACATCGTGCTTTTTCATCTATTCTTTCATAAGAATTAACATAAAGAGCAGTTCTAAAAATAATTTTTAGAAACCCACTCTCTTATCATTTTATTAAGTTAATGTTTTAAAAATTTGAATAACTAATCTATTCCACTAGTTTCTTTGTCTTGCTAATAGTTTAATAGGAGTTCCTTCAAAGTTAAATGAATCACGAATTCTATTTTCTAAGAATCTCTCATGAGAAGTGCATCAGTTCTGGATAATTCACGAAGAACACGAATGTTGGTGGATTAATAGCAACTTGTGATGCATAGAAAAATAATAAGTCTCTTACCTTTATCTTGTGGAGTTGGGATTCATAGAAACTGCATCAACAACAATTTCATTAAGTGTTGAACTTTGAATACGACGTTGTCTATTTTCATATGATTCTTTAATTAATGGAAAAATGTTAAATACACGTTGTTTTGTTTTTGCAGAAACATAAACGATTTTAGCATAATCTAGATATGCAAAACTATCACGAATTTTTTCTTCAAATTCTTTCATAGTTTTATCATCTTTTTCAATTGCATCCCATTTGTTAACAACGATGATTACACCTTTACCTGATTCATGAGCATATCCAGCTACTTTTTGATCTTGTTCAATAATACCTTCCTCGGCATTAAGAACAACTAAGACGACATCTGAACGTTCAATAGCTTTAAGCGAACGAAGTACTGAATATTTTTCGCAACTTTCATACACTTTACCACGTTTTCTAATACCAGCTGTATCGATTACAACATACTCATCTCCATTATGTTTAAAATCAGTATCTATTGCATCTCGTGTTGTTCCAGCGATATCAGAAGCAATAACAGTTCTTCTCTAAGATAGTATTGATTAAACTTGATTTTACCCACATTAGGGACGTCCAATTAGAGAGAATCTAATTTTTCTCATCTTCTTCCTCTTCTTCTAGAACTTTAAAGTTTTTACATACTTCATCTAGTAAGTCACCGATACCTAATCCATGCGATCAGAAATTTAGGGAATGGATCTCCAAATCCTAATGAATAGAAATCATAATCATATGATTCATATCAAAATTATCAATTTTATTAACTGCTAATACTACTGGTTTATCAGTTTTATATAATAATTTTGCAACTTCTTCATCATCACTTGTAACTCCATCACGGCCGTTTGTTAGAATATAATACATCAACTTCATCGATAGCTAGTTCTGCTTGAGCTCTGATTTGTTTTGGAATGGGTATCTTCTAACTCAATTCCTCCAGTATCAATCATGAAGAATGAATAGTTTAACCATTCTGCTTTTTAGAATAAATTCTATCACGTGTAACACCTGCTACATCTTCTACGATAGAAAGTCTATCACCAATAATCTTATTGAAAATTGTAGATTTACCGACATTAGGTCTTCCTATTATCGCAACTGTTGGTTTTGCCATTTTACCTCCATATCTATATTTTTATTACTTTATCTTTATACCCTAAAAAATAAAAGCAATAGACAAAACTATCTACTGCCTTTTATTTCTCTATTTTTCAAATTAAAAGTTCGATGTCTTTAAATTTGTCCCTAAACTAAATGAAGTATCTTCATCTTTTAAATAAAAGTATCATATTCTGCTTCTTCTTTAACTGGTTTTTCTAGAAGTTCTTTAATAGATAGAGATAATCTTTCGCTTTCAAAATCGAATTCTAGTACTTTTTACAGTAACTTTATCACCTTTTTAAGACGTCTTCTACGTTGAGTTACTCTATCGTGAGAAATTTGAGAAATGTGAACTAATCCTCTACGTCTGGTAAAACTTCTACGAAAAGCACCAGAATGCTGTAGTGTTACGAACAACACCTTCTAATACATCTCAGTTTTGATTGTAGCACGAGCTACTTCCCATTGAGTTGGTAATAATGTTTTTAGCTGATAATGAAACTTTTTCGTTTTTCTTTATCTACTGCAATAACAGCAACTTTACAGTATCTCCAACTGAAAGTACGTCGAAACTTTTTCTACACGAGCGTGAGAAATTTCTGAGATGTGTAAAGTAATCCATCAACTTCTCCGATATTAACGAATGCACCGAAAGTCAGTGATACGACTAACTTTACCTTCAATCACATCACCTTCATTAATGTTTCCGTATACTTCAGCTAATTTTTTAGCTTTTTCTTCTTCTAAAAATTACACGTCTGTTTAGATAATTTTATTTTTGAGTTTGTCCACTTCTTCAATTTTGAATGTGTACTCATTTTCCTACAAATTTAGATAAGTCTTTTCTAAATTTAGTGTCAATATGATCCTAGGGATAAATACGTAATCCTTCTACGTCTGCTAATAATCCACCTTTTAGTTTGACCTGAAACTGTTGCTTGAATTAATTCACCATTTTCGAATTTTTCAATAATTCCAGTCCATGATAATTCCATTAATTTTTTATATTCAGCATTTTTCTAAAATTTTTGTGATAAATAAATTACACCAGGAACGTCTTCTGATCTCTTTTTCACGGTCAGCTCTGATTCCTGTTACTTGAGCTTCTACTTCATCGCCAACTGATAATACTTCTTCAATATTTTCGAATGGTTTTCTTGTAATTTGATTACGTAAAATTACGCAATCATATTGAGCTCCTGCTACATCAACATATACTTTATCGTTATCGATTTTAGATACTGTACCAGTTACTTTGTCTCCTTTTTTTCCAGCATTTCTGAGCTATTTAATAATTCCTCAAATGAAGTTGTCATTACTTCTAATCCTCCTGTGCTTACAATACATACTATATTAATATTATACATCAAAAATATAGTTATGTCATTTATTTTTATGTTAATTTTTAATTCTTTTTATTTTCATCGAGTAATTTGTTTCTTCTTTACTCAATTCATAATTATCCAATAAATCTGGACGTCTTAAATATGTTCTTCGTAGACTTTCTTTTCTTTCTGTAAGTTTCTATGTTCTTATGATGTCCACTTGTTAGCACATCGGAACTACCATCTCCTTTGTAGTCTTTCGGTCTTGTGTATTGTGGATATTCTAAAAGACCAGTTGAAAATGAATCATCTTTATGAGATTCTTCTTTCCTAATACATCTGGTACAAGTCGAGCAATACTATCAACCATAGTCATCGCAGCAATTCTCCACCAGTTAAGATAAAATCTCCAATCGAAAGTTCATCGGTTTTACAAGGTATTCTCTAATTCTTTCATCATAACCTTCATAGTGTCCACATATAAAAATTAAATGTTCCTCTTCTGAAAGTTCTTCGGCTTTTCTGACTAAATCTCTCTCCCTTGAGGGCATAATAAAATTATACGAGTTTTATCCGTTTTATCCAAACTTTCAACAGCATTAAATATCGGCTCTGGTTTTAAGACCATACCTTGACCACCACCAAATGGATAATCATCTACCTGATTATGCTTATTACCAGAGAAATTTACGATAATCGACTATATTTATGTCTAATAACTTATTATCTTTGCTTTTCCTAAAATTGAATGATTTAATGAGTCAAACATATCTGGGAATAAAGTCAGTATATCAATTTTCATTAGTCAATTAATCCTTCCATAACTTCGATATCTATATTTTTCGATATCAATTTTTCTTAACTACGTCCTCAATATATGGAATCAAGATTTCTTTTACCGTTTTGACCTTTAATCACCCAAACATCATTAGCCCTGGTGTTAAAATTTCAATGATTTCACCCTAATAATTTTTCATTTTCGTCAAACACTTACATCCAATAATTTCATGGAAGTAAAACTCATTTTCTTCTAACTCTCCAATATTTTCTGAATCGATTTTAATTTGTAGATTTTAAGTTTTTCAGCTTCCTCAATCGTATCAATTCCTACAAATTTCACTAAAAGATTGTTTTTATGGGTTCTATAACTTTCTACAACTACTTCTTTAATAACTTGATTACCTCGTGTTATTAATAATTCACTTCCTTTTTCAAAACGTTGTTCTTCAAAAATCAGTCGATGAAATTACTTTTACCTCTCCCTTTTTTAATGAGTGCGTATTAACAATTTTTCCTACTTTTAAACGCATTTAATCCTCCTTAATTTATTTATATTCTTTAAAATTATTTTTTTAACTTTCATTCTTATTAAATAAGATATATTTTTCTATAATAATTATCGAAAAGTGCTAATCCAATTAATAATGTCGAAATTCTATTCAATTTCTATATTCTATATTATTTACAAGTAAATGTCCAATACTACCTGCACAACCATACCTAGTATTGTAGAATTTTTAATATTTCGCCTCAAATCTATATAGACTATAGTAACAAATTCAGGAAATATCCATTAAATATTATTTTTATATAACTAATGAAAACTTCTAATCCTATACTTTTTCGTCATTAATAGAATATTATATTTATTCCTTCTAAAACTTCATTATACATTTTTTTGTCATTACACCAACAGTATAAATGTATAATGCAAAAAGCTACTTATTGCCCTGGTCCGAAACCCTCTAAAAATATTAATGCTACAATAATTGTGCGGGAAGGTTCTTAGTATATTTATAAAAACTTTCATGCCTAACGCCTTATATTTACCAAATAAATTAACCGATGATAAAGTATGAGTAAATATTGCAGTTACCGCCGCAAAAAACCGTAGCACTAAAAGCTATTTCTATACTTACCGTTAACTCTGTTAACATCTTAGATGTATAAGCTAAATCTGGGTTTATTATACCATTACCTAATACTTTTAATTGTTTTAAACCAATTAAAAATCGCTCTTGTAGTAATAGTAATATATTTAGTAACATACAATAGACTTCCTATACACTTATAGGTAATATAACTCTTGCTATATTTTTCAAAATAAATTTTTCAAAAGTTAATTGAGAGGAATTGCTGTAATTTCTAAAATAGTAACTCACCAGATCAATAATAAATATTAAAAATAACTAGGGTAATTATTATTATCGAAACTCTATCATATCTCAAATGATTCAATTCTTGCCAAAGTCTTTGTCCTATTCCACCTGCTCCAACTAATCCTAGCACACTAGCTCCTCGAATACTAGATTCTAGCGTTAAGAAATATACCGAAACCACCTGTGGTTTAAGTTAGAACAGAATTGCATTTTTATAAATAACAAATTTCGAGCTACCAAGAGACTCCATCGCTTCTATCTGCTTAACTTCTACCTCTTCAGCATATTCTTTTAAGTAACTTTTGCTGCTAGTTAAAAGGTTAATTAAATAAATACTTACAAATCCACTGAAAACTACCTGTACTGAACAAACTTACAAGTATTGCTGCAATTATTAGAAATGGTATAGTTCTAAAAAATAGAAAATACAGCACTAAATAATTTTGGTATTATTTTAAATTTAAATAGTACATTGGTCAAAATTGGCAAAAAGTAATAAAAGCTGTAAATAACGCTAAAATCGATGAAAACAATGCTATATTTATCGTTTCAATTATAGGTTGTTTTAACTCACCCAAGATTGAAAAAAATCAACAGGATACATTCGCCCTAATAAGTTCTGTATTCTTTTGAAAACCTACTGAAAAAGTTTTTGCATCATACTGCATATACGCAATCAAGAAAATACATACTATAAATATGCTAGCTAATATTTTATTTATATTTTTTTAATTATAAAGTTCTTCAAATTCATCTTTAGTCACCATATCAGAATCTTTATAAAATAAAACTTTTCCGTCTTTCAATCCCTAAAATTTTTGTACTATATTTTTTTCGCAAGATTTACATCGTGTAAATTGATTAATACAGTAATATCTCTTTTCTTTATTTAATTTCTTAAATGTATCCATTATAGAGTAGTGTTCTTTTCATCTAAACTACTCACAGGTTCATCAACTAATAAAAAAATTTTCGGATCTTGTGCGAGCGCCTTAGCGATTGCTACTCTTTGCTTCTGTCCATCCAGATAAATACTTAGACTTTTTAAAAGCCTCCTCTTCTAAACCAACCTGTTTTAAATAACCTACTCCTTCATTATACTCTTTCTTAGTATAACCAAGTAAAAGGCCTAATGGAGATTTTTACTAAATATGGAGTCAATACATTTTCAACTGTATATAAATTATCAAGAACATTATAATCTTGGAATATAAATGCAATTTCTCTTCTAATAAGCTTTAATTTTTCTTATTATAATCTGATTATATTTTTCACCAGCTATATTAATTTCTCCAGATTTAGGGTTTTATTCAATAGATTCAAGCAACGCAGTGAAAGTTGATTTACCAGCACCACTCTTTCCTACTACAGCTACAAATTCCCTTTATCAACATTAAATGAGATATCATTTAATATATTTTTACTCCATAGTTAAAAACTAAATTTTTAACTTCTAACTTTTCTCACTTTTCACTTCATCACCTCATTATCATATAATGAATTTAAAAATAAACTAATTCTAATTTTAGTAAAAATTTTTATAAGTACTATTATATCACTTAAAACAGTTTTTTTCAGTATTTTTGCTACTAAATTTAGTACATTTATTAAACTGTTTACATTTAACTAAAATAATCGTAAATAATAAACTCGCCTATACTAAATAGACGAGTTATATTGATTATTTAATAAATGTTGTAATTTCTTCAACAGATAAACTAGAATCACATCAACTTTAACTTCACCAGCTTCAGCAACTAATAACCCTGGTAGCAGTTCTAACAGCATATTTTTCACGTAATGATTCAATTCCTGATGCATCAGAAAAAGTCTTCAGAATTAATAAAGAATGCTTCTACTTTATTAGAAACAACTACCTCACTAATTTTGGCATAAATCTTCTACAGAATGGGCATGATGATCTACCAATAAATAATACGAATTTTTCTTTTTGATTCAATTTTTCAAAAAGCAGTTTTTGAATCTATTACTTTAAAGTTCTCTAAGTCTTGTTCGAATGTTTTTCCATTTTATTTTATCTCCTTAAGTTTATAGGTTTTAATTTTACTCTTATTTTAAAATTTTCTCTTTATTTGCTTTATAAATCTCAAAAAAGTTTAATTTTGTTAAATAAAAAGGTAATGTATCTCATTACTCCTTTTGCTAAATTCAAAAATGGGGCGGCTGAGGGGAATCGAACCCCCGAATGTCGGAACCACAATCCGATGCGTTAACCACTTCCTACAGCCACCTAAAATATTGAGTTTAAATAAAAATGCCTTGAGACAGAGTCGAACTGCCGACACATGGAGCTTCAATCCATTGCTCTACCAACTGAGCTATCAAGGCAAAAATGGCGGTCCCGACGGGAATCGAACCCGCGATCTCCTGCGTGACAGGCAGGCGTGATAACCGCTACACCACGGGACCTAACTCTTATTCTCAATGTATTTAATTCAAATGGTGACCCGTACGGGATTCGAACCCGTGTTACCGCCGTGAAAGGGCGGTGTCTTAACTCACTCGACCAACGGGCCAATACGGAGCAGGAGGTTTGAACCCTCGCGCCGGTTTCCCCGACCTACACCCTTAGCAGGGGCGCCTCTTCAGCCTCTTGAGTACTACTCCAACTCCACAGGCAGGACTCGAACCTGCGACCCTCTGATTAACAGTCAGATGCTACTACCAACTGAGCTACTGTGGATAAATATTTGTGTTCCTAACGAACAATATTTATTATACAAAAGTATTAACATAATGTCAATACTTTTGTATAACTTTTACTCATTTTGAAAAATCTATAATCACCTATTAATTCAACATTTTATAAAGCTTTTAATATATATGATATACCTTTTCATAAGACAATAATTGTCTCCAAAATATTATCTTTATTTTACTTTATTTGAATCATATTCATTTTTCTCAGAGATTCTTACTATCGCCTTATATGCATCATTATTTGGCTCTTCAAATCCTGTAATACTAAATAGATTAGTTAAAAATTTGTATAGTTTCTTTGTCATTTTGAATTTCTAATAATGCTTGTTTAATCTTTTTCTGCATTTCATCATCTAGATTATTTGAAGCAACTACTGTTACACCTGGAATAAGTTCACTTTTTCGCGATAGGTGTAATATCTTCTTTAAGTGTAGGGAAATTCTTTCGTATATTTTCTGATTACATTTTCATAACTTGCTACTGCATCAACATCTTTGTTTAGTAATAATTGTAAACTTTTATCATGACCACCGCTAAATTGGTATTGTATGTCTTTTATCTGAGTCTATACCTGCATCTTTTAGCATAGCACCAGCATAAATATATCCAGAAGCTGAAGATGGATCAACAAAAAGCAATTTTTACCTTTTAAATCGAGATAAGTTTTTAATATTTGAATCTTTTCTTACGAAAACTTCAGCAAAATAACCAGGTTTACCACTCGTACTTCTTCCTACAAGTAAATTTTTGTATTACTTTGTTTATTAGATAGAACAGCTGAAAATGGCGGTACTAATCCGAAGTCAACACTACCACTACCGATACCTTCGATTACCCTATATAACTACTTGCTGTAAATACCTCTACCTTCATTCCTAGTTTATTTCCTAAGGCTTTTGCAAATGGCGTCAAGTCATCTACGAGCTTTTCACTATTACTACTAGGTACTACACCAAGTTTTCAACACTTTTTCTTCTTTTGTCGAACTTTTTGAGAACAACCAATTAAAGAAAAACACCAATAGAACAGAAAAAAATAGTTAATAATATTTTTCATTTTGACTTACCTCTTAATATATGTGTAAATTTAATTTATATCATTGAGTATATCACAATATTTTTCATTAACTGAATGAAAACGCTCATGTTTTTAATAAAAAGATGACTCAATAGTTTCTGTTTAAACTGAATCTATTGAGTCAACATAACTTTTAAACCAATTTTGAGATTGTTATTCTAAATTTTAAACTCTTTTTATTTTGTTTATACTCTTTTTACTACAAATCTTCCATACTTTTCTAATAGAATTACATCTTCTAAAGCGCAGTTTTTCTCCATTTCTCACTATTACATGATTTAATTTTATAAAGTCTTGTTCTAGAAAACTCTTTTAATCTTACTGCGCGATTTATTAGTAATCTTTCCTACTAGCGAATCTAACCTGAATGAAGAACTAACTATTTCGAAAATCCTCATATTTCTTTTCTATGAAACATCAGTAAAGATCGATTCTTTTCAAAATTTAAGTTTACTCTTCCTGCTTTTGTGAATTCCATTGCGATAACATCAACAATTTCCTCATCTACAAAAATATAAACTTCATTTTCAAGAACAATAATATCTCCAAACCTATTAAAAATTAATCCCCAGATTATGAATTGCTCCTAGTATATTTCTATGTTCAATCTTATTGAAATTTGTTATTAAATTTAGCTTTAAGACAAACAATATCATAATCTACATCATAATATTCATTAGAAATGATTTTTGCTTTTTTTCTCTGCATCACTAAAAACCACCAAAAAAACTCAATTTTAAAAATCACTATAATTATATGCAACTATACGTTCTAAAAATAATCTGTTCAAAAATTTGTAAGATACTTTGTCACAGTATTTCTATTTTTCTACAAAACTTATAGTTTGTAAAAGCTTTTTCAGCTGCTTCTTTTTCTTCAGTAGATGCATGTTGTAAAAATTTAATTTTTTCATGATACTAAACTGCTTTAAATAATAACACTTTTATTAAGTTTTCTATTACACCTAATACAATAAGTGCTGCTACTGGTGAAATATCTAACATACCTATTGGTGGAATTATTCTCCTAAAAACTTTTAAGTATGGCTCACAGATGGTCTCTAAAAATTCTACAATGAAATTATTTTTAATTGTGGTACCCATGAAGTTAAAATATACGCTAGCATACTATATTCATAAAAAATTAAATAGATATGTAATAAATTTATATACCCAAAAATACTCTGTTATATTTAACAAAATTAATACTCTCCTTCGTAAAAGTCTCCTGATACTTCAACGCCATTAGGAACACAAAGGTAGATATCTTCACCTATAGTTTTTAATCTTGCACCAAGACATAGATTCCTCCTGATATAAAAATCTAATAATCTATCAGATGTTTTCTACATCTAATTTACTTAAATTTATGATAACAACTTTATTACGTTTAATATCATCTACAATATCCTTGCTATCAGCAAAAACTAAAGGTTCTGTTAGTATTACATTATTTGTTCTTCCAGCTGGTTGACTTTGAACGTTTTGTTTAGTTTGCACTTGATTCTCCTTTTTACAACTCTTGGTTTTGGTTGTTCCTGTCTTACTTCTTCTCTTTCTACTCTCATCCTCAAAATCATCTTCATTAACTGAATAAATTATTGAATTTTTCATCATACTCATATTCTCAAACCTCAACTTACTTATATTTTAACTACATTATTATAGCATATTTCTAGCTGTTTTTGAAAATGATTTACTAAGTATTTGTTCTTTATTTTAAAAAATACTAATAATATTTCAAAAATATTCTTTTTAAAATTTCTAATTATTTCTAAAGTTCAAATAAATCTGAAATTTTATAAAATAGATAAAATAAAAAGCCTTAGAGTTTAAAAACTCTAATGCTTTTTATTATCCATAAAATTTATCATATCTTTCTTTAATTGAAAGTAATAATTTTGAAATTAATACTTTTAAAATTGAATAAACAGGTATTCCTAGAATTGCACCTACAACTCCTGATATATTAACACCTATTAAGATTACAAAAATTACTGTAAGAGGATGCATATTCATACTTCTTCCCATTATATTAGGAGAGATGATATTTCCTTCTAGAAATTGTACTATTCCCCAAACTACTAACATCTTAACTACCATAACCCAACTTGTAGATGCTGCAACTAACATCGCGGGTGTAATGGCGATAGCAGGACCTAAATAAGGAACTATACTTAAAAATGCAGCGATAGTTGCAAGTGAAAATGCATAGTGTAATCCTATTACATTATACCCTATAAACAACATAACTCCTATACAAAGTGACACCTAACATCTGACCTTGGATATACGATCTACCTTATCATCGATTTCGTCTATTGTCTCAGCAACAGACTTTTTCAAATTTTTTTCGGTAATAAACTAATCACAAAACTTATTAAATTGTGATGCATCTTTTAATAAAAAAATAGAACGAAAGGCATAGTTACTAATACTGAAGCAGTTGAAGATATAGATGATACTACGCCCTGATGCTATAGATGTAGCAATAGATATCAATCTTTCACTAATTTTCGAAACATTTAAGTTTGTATTCACATACTCTACTACTACTTGAACATAAGCATTATCTGAGTATTCTTCTAAGTATCCTTTTACAATTTCAATATATCTTGGTAGAGCAGTAATCAAGTTTTGTGTTTGCTCTACAATTATAGGTACTACTCCAATAATAACAATTAGTACCGTAATTATACCAACTAAAATCGCAAGTAGACTCACAGAAAATCTTGAAATTTTTCTTAGAAAAAAATTTACAAGTGGATTTAACATGTAATAAAAATACATACGCTACTATTATCGGTGTAATTATACTAGAAATTATTGTATTAATTGGAGTAAATATATAAGAAATTTCTGTATATAAATAAATAGCGATTCCTAATAAAATAACTATTAATAATATATAGATTATGAATTTCCCTCCAATAAAAAGCTAATAATTTATCTTCTCGAGATTTTTCTAATCTTGATTCTCTTTTTATTTTTCTAATTCTTTATCCATACAATTTCCTTTCTACTAAATTACTAACTATAGTTAAAGATAATTCATAAATTGTAATAATAGTCTTATAAACAATATACCCCTAGCAGCAAAAGAAAGCTAGACTTACAAAACTTTAATTTCTCTAGTACTGTTTTTTGAAAAATTTTCCAAAAATCAATTCTTAACATAGAAAAAAATTCGCTAATAATATCATAAAACAAAACTGTCAGTTTAAAAATACTCATAAGTAATCCTCTATACTCAATATGTTATTTAAACATATCAAAGCCACCCTTTTTCTTGAAGACCCAAAAGCATTCCAAAGTGCAATCCCGAACATTATAGCAACAACTAAAATACCCGTATTGCCATTCTAACTCAGGCATATTTTTAAAAGTTCATACCGTACAATCCTACTATGAAGGTTAACGGAAGGAAAATTGTAGATATAACCGTTAGGGGTCATCATAATATTGTTCGATTTCAATGAGTTATATGTCATGAAGTTTTCACGGATATCACTAGCTAACTCACGGTTCGCTTCTATAATCTCTGTTTGTTGAACAAGGTCATCATATATATCGTGGAAATACTTTCTATCATTATCTGTCATCTCAACACGACGAAAACTAAAAATCTATGAATAAGCTCTCGAGGTCGGTAATAATCCACGTCTAAGTTTTAATAAATCACTTCGAAGATCAAATACCTCATCCATTATCTTACTTCCTGAAGTATATGAGTCTGTTTCTTCTATATTATAGCATATTTCTAACGTTTTTGAAAATGATTTACTAAGTATTTGTTCTTTTATTTTAAAAATATTAATAATATTTCAAAAATATAGTGATTATTTCATAATTAATTCTTTTTTCAACACTAAATCTTTTTTTACAAACTTTATAAAATCAAAAAGCCTTAGAGTTTTATACTCTAAAGCCTTTTATTTTATCCATAAAATTTATCATATCTTTCTTTAATTGAAAGTAATAATTTTGAAATTAATACTTTTTAAAAATTGAATAAACAGGTATTCCTAGAATTGCACCCACAACTCCTGATATATTAACACCTATTAAGATTACAAAAAGTACTGTAAGAGGATGCATATTCATACTTCTTCCCATTATATTAGGAGAGATGATATTTCCTTCTAGAAATTGTACTATTCCCCAAACTACTAACATCTTAACTACCATAACCCAACTGTAGATGCTGCAACTAACATCGCTGGGTGTAATGGCGATAGCAGGACCTAAATAAGGAACTATACTTAAAAATGCAGCGATAGTTGCAAGTGAAAAATGCATAGTGTAATCCTATTACATTATACCCTATAAACAACATAACTCCTATACAAAGTGACACTAACATCTGACCTTGGATATACGATCCTACCTTATCATCGATTTCGTCTATTGTCTCAGCAACTGACTTTTCAAATTTTTTCGGTAATAAACTAATCACAAACTTATTAAATTGTGATGCGTCTTTTAATAAGAAAAATAGAACGAAAGGCATAGTTATTAATACTGAAGCCGTTGAAGATATAGATGATACTACACCTTGAGCTATAGATGTAGTAATAGATATCAATCTTTGACTAATCTTCGAAACATTTAAGTTTGTATTCACATACTCTACCACTACTTGAACATAAGCATTATCTGAGTATTCTTCTAAGTATCCTTTTTACAATTTCAATATATCTTGGTAGAGCAGTAATCAAGTTTTGTGTTTGCTCTACAATAATTAGCACTACTCCAATAATGACGATAAGTACCGTAATTACACCCAACTAAAATCATAGTAGACTCGCAGAAAATCTTGAAATTTTCTTGAAAAAGAAATTCACAAGTGGATTTTAACATATAATAAAAATACATATGCTACTATTATCGGTGTGATTATACTATTTACTATCGTATTTATTGGTGTAAAATATACGATATCTCTGTATATAAGATAAATAGCGATCCTAAAAGAATAACTATTAATAATATGTAGATTATAAATTTCCCTCCGATAAAAGGCTAATAATTTATCTTCTCGAGATTTTTCTAATCTTGATTCCTTTTATTTTTTCTAATTCTTTATCCATACAATTTCCTTTCTATTAAATTACTTAACTATAGTTAAAGATAATTCATAAATTGTGATAATAGTCTTATAAGCAATATACCCTAATGCAAGGGGACTGCTAAACTTACAAATACTTTAATTTCTCTAGTACTATTTTTCTTTGAAAAATTTCCCAAAAATCTATTCGTATTAAAGAAAAAAATTTTGCAAGTAATATCATTGAAAAATAACACTGTCATTTTGAAAAATACTCATTAGATACCTCCAATTAATATGTTATTTAAACATATCAAACCACCCTTTTTCTTGAATACCCAAAGCATTCCAAGTGCAATCCCGAACATTATAGCAACAACTAAAAAATACCCGTATTGCCATTCTAACTCAGGCATATTTTTAAAGTTCATACCGTACAATCCTACTATGAAGGTTAACGGAAGGAAAATTGTAGATATAACCGTTAGGGTCATCATTATATTATTCGATTTCAATGAGTTATATGTCATGAAGTTTTCACGGATATCACTAGCTAACTCACGGTTCGCTTCTATAATCTCTGTTTGTTGAACAAGGTCATCATATATATCGTGGAAATACTTTCTATCATTATCTGTCATCTCAACACGACGAGAAACTAAAAATCTATGAATAAGCTCTCGAGTCGGTAATAATCCACGTCTAAGTTTTTAATAAATCACTTCGAAGGTCAAATACCTCATCCATTATCTTACTTCCTGAAGTATATGAGTCTGTTTCTTCTATTTCATCCAAGACGATTTTCGATTTTTGATATTATAGGTATATATCCTTCTACAATTTCTGAAACAAGCATGTGCATTACATGTAAGGTGAATATTCTGCTCCTCGTTGTAAAATCTTTGGTATAATTTTATTAACATAACGTATATGTGAGAGGTGAAACGTTACGATATAATTTTTTTCCAACAAACATATTTAATGTTTCATAATCATCATCAATATTTTTTTCAAAACATGAGATACTAAGAATATTTGTTGTCTTGTAATTTCAATTTTTGGTCTTTGTAAAAGTGTTAAAACAGTCTTCTATTAAAAGTTCGTGGAACTTGAAGAATGTCGATAGCAAATTGATCTCACTACGTGTTGGCGTATCAAAAATCAACCCAAAAACCATGCTATATCTTGATCTTTTAAGTCTTTCTAAACTAACATCAGTAAGTATGTTTCCTTTTTATCTACTGCTATAGTTTTTAACATTAGATTTCACTCTCTCATTATTTTTCTACAATTACAATAATACCACACTTATAATAAAATAGTAAATTTATTATTTTAAATTAGAAGAAATATAATGCATAACAATACCTGCAGCTATTGAGACATTCAAACTCTCTGCTTTACCAGGCATCGATATTTTAAGTAAATTATTTACTTTATCTAAAATTTCTTTACTTACTCCAGCACCTTCATTACCAAATATCACCGCAACATTTCCTGTAATATTATTTAATTGTTCTATATATTTGTCAGCTTTTTAAACTTGTTGCATAAAACACTAAAATCTGTCATTTTTCAAGTAAATCCACTAAATCAATATTGTCAAAACAATCTATATGGAAATTACTTCCTTGTGTACTTCTAATAACCTTTTTGTCCATATAGACTCGTTGTATCCTTTTCCCAAGGATTATACAATCAAAAGCAAACGCATCAGCAGTTCTGATAATAGTACCCTAGATTCCCCGGATCTTGAACTTTATCTAGAATAAGAACTTTCTTATATTTTTAATGTCTAGTTCTTTTTTTATTTATATTACATACCCCTATTATTCCCTGTGTAGTTATAGTGTCAGATAAATGTTTCATTACACTGTTTGCAACTTTAGTAACTTCTCCATCAAAGGCAGCTATCAGACTATACTCCTCAAAGTCTTCTGATATGACTATCTCATCAACTACGCTAGCTCTCATAGCCTCTTCAACAAGATGTTTACCTTCTATTAGATACTTTCCATATTTTTTTATATTTTTATTTTCTTTTTAATTTTTGTATATCTTTAATTTTCTTATTACTAACTGATGTAATCATTTTTCTCCAATAAATTTATTTTATACTTTTAGCTTTCATAATAATTATAAACAATATTGAAGAAATATTCAAATTATGATATAATTCATTTACAGATATTACAATAAAAAGGAGTTCATTATGTCATCATTTTTACTATCAACAATAGTTTTAGTGGTTGTTTTAGGAGCAGTTGGACTTTTTAATTATTTTTAGATTAAAGGTGCTGTAACAAAACTTCCTTATGAAGAATTTAGAAAAATCTTAGAAAAGTTCAATTAATTGACGTTAGAGAAAAAGAAGATTTCAAATACGCTCACATCAATGGTGCTCGTAACATGCCATCTTCTCAATTCAATTTCCTTTATACATCTTTTAAGAAAAGACCAACCTATTTATCTTTTGCGATAAAAATGGAACATTAGCTCCTCGTGCTGCTTTAACTCTTAAAAACATGGATATACAAAATGTATACATGTTAAAAATGGTCTTCAAGATTGGAAAGAAAATCTTAAAACTAAAAGATAATAGATTAGTACTTAATTTAATCTCGATGAAGATTATTAAGTACTTTTTTATTTCAACAATTTAAATTATATGAGCATCCTCTGTTGTATCCTATATATTTTTGTGGTATTATATGCATAACTAATCCAAATGGAGGTCAATTTATGACTAAATACTACTATGATCCCTAATATGAATCGAGGTATATTCCTGGAAGATACGTTAACAAAATTGTATATCTTCTAATTATATTCTTCTTAGGACATTTTTGAATTCAATATTTTTATATTGGTAAAAAAATTTTTAAAGGAATACTGTGTCTATTATTTTTGTTGGACATTTATACCATCAATATAGCTGTTTTCTCATTTATAATTACACTATTTAGACCAGCTAATGAACATGGCGATATTTTCATCCACTATTAGATATTAATTTCAAATAGTACATAAATACTAAAATAACAATAAACTCAAGGCTATCACATCTGTAATAACCTTGAGTTTTTATTATTTTTCATCGTTTTTAAATTATCGTTAGCTACTTCAGCTTCTTTTTCTTCAGCATCAGCCATAGCTTTTTGCTTCTTCTTCTAATTTGTCAATATGCATATATTTATTTAGGTATCCTTTAAGTAGAACTAATATTGCACCTAGAACAATTACTACTCCACCGATATATGTGAATACTTGAGTATAGTTTAATTGAACAGTTAATTTAGCTAAAGTATCCAGAGATAATGTTAGCTAATGAGAATGTTAAATACCAAATACCCATTGCTAATGAAGCGTATTTTGCTGGAGCAAGTTTATTGAACATTGCTATTCCGATTGGAGATAAGAATAATTCTCCCAACTGTTAATAATACATATGTTAAAAAGAACATACATGATGTTAATTTTCATTCACTTTCAACATCACCATTGATTGTATTTTAACCCTAATACCATTACTACGAAAGCTAATCCTGAAATTATCATTCCTAGACCCATTTTAGTACCAGTATCTAAGTCTCCTCGTTTTGTTTTACTTAATTTAACCCAAAGCGCACCGAAACACTGGAGCTAAAGATTGCACATAATAGACCATTGAATGAAACTAACCAAGGTGTTGGTACTGTCCATCCGAAGATATTTCTATCTACCGCTTTTTGAGTTAAGATAGCAAATGATGTTTGAGTTTGGAACCAAGCAGCCCAGAATAAAGTTGAGAAAACAAACATTACTGCCATAGCTTTCATTCTATCCATATCAATTTTTGTTAATGGATGGTTAACAGATTTTTAAGCAGCTTTACTTGCTGTTGGGTATTTACCTTTATCTTTTAACCAAGTAGGAGCAAAGAATACGAATACTGCAAAATTGAGAATGCAAGTGACAGCAGCAGCTAAGAATCCAACACGATATCCGTATGATACAATTTTTCCGTCATTAGCAACATTAGCAAACCAACTATCAGTAATTAATCCGAAAACGATTGGTCCAAATAAACTACCAATGTTTATCGCCATATAGAAAATACTATATGCTGCGTCTTTCATTGTAACTTGGTCACGTTCATAAAGAGCACCAACTATAGCACTAATGTTACCTTTACCAATACCTGCGCAACTAGTAAAAGAATTAAACTTGAAATACTGTCCATAATTCACTAGTTGAGAAGTATAATGCAATATAACCTATACAACTAAACAATGTCCCTAAGATGATAGATTTTTGAAGACCTAGGTATTTATCGGCTAACCAACCACCAATAAGAGCCATCATATATCCTGCAGCAGCATAGTAACCATATAAAGTTACCGCAAATCCTTTTTCAAGACCTAATCCACCTTCTGCAGTTCCCTGTTGTGAAGAACAGAATCATGAACCCGATGATACCATAAGCATAAAAGTTTTTGTATAACAGTTGTTAAATTTACTAAATGAAGACCTTTGGGATGTTTTCATTTTTCTCCATAACATTTTCCTCCTTAATTTTATTCTCGTTATGTATTCATCAATTACATTATATACTAAGCTTTTATAAAATCAATTTATTTTCTGAAATGTTGCGTTAACGACAATTTTTAGACCATAAATATATTTTCCTATTTTTTTAAAATTCTATGTACTATAACAGTAAAATGGTCATGATTATTTTACTTTTATTCTTTTATTATTTTTATAATACGTAAAGTTAAATTCAAATGATAAATTATATCGATTACATTAAAAAATGTTAAAAATTTATATACAATAATATCTTAGTTTCAACAGATATATATTTTTAAAATAGAAATTTCTCATAAATAAAAAGATAGTCTTTAGACTGCCTCTACTTTATAATAATTTCTTTAAATACTATCCATTGCCATTATTAAGTTTAATCCATTTTAAAGCAATTCAATTAAATATTACTCCATAAAACCTTTTTAATTTATTAAGCTTTAGATGGGTGTTTTTAATTTTCTGATTGCTTTAGCTTCGATTTGACGAATACGTTCACGTGTTACACCAAATGCACTACCTACTTCTTCTAGAGTATGAGTCTTACCATCTTTTTAGACCAAAACGTAATTTTAATACATTTTTCTTCACGATCAGTAAGTGTTTCTAAAAATTTCTTCTAGTTGTTCTTTTAACAGTTCATTTGCTGCATGTTCAACTGGAGATTGCGCATCTTTATCTTCGATAAAATCTCCTAAATGTGAATCATCTTCTTCACCAATTGGTGTTTCTAATGATACTGGTTCTTGAGCTATTTTTAGTATTTCTCGTACTTTTTCTGGAGTCATATTCATTTTTCTTAGCAATTTCTTCTGGTTTTGGTTCACGTCCTAAATCTTGAAGTAATTGTCTTTGAATACGAATCAGACGGTTAATTGTTTCAACCATGTGAACAGGAATACGAATTGTTCTTGCTTGGTCGGCTATTGCACGTGTAATCGCTTGACGAGATCCACCATGTTGCATATGTTGAGAAACTTAAATCCTTTAGAATAGATCAAATTTTTCAACAGCTTTAATTAATCCCATGTTTCCTTCTTGAATTAAATCTAAGAATAGCATTCCACGTCCCTACATAACGCTTTTGCAATACTAACTACAAGACGTAAAGTTAGCTTCAGCTAAATCTTTTTAGCTTGTTCTTTTTCACTTCTGTTCCTGTTTCAATAATCTTAAAGCTCTAATTCTTTTCTTTTGATAATAATGGAACTTTACCAATTTCTTTTTAAGTACATTCTTACAGGGTCATTAGTTCTAATTCCAGCTGGAACTGATAAATCTTCTAAATCTAGTTCTTCTTCCTCTTCTTCTACGTGATCGCATTGATTAAAAATAATATCTTCATTATTTAATTCCTCATAGAAATCATCCATAGCTTCAGAAGAAATATCTAATTTTGATAATGCATCTACAATCTCTTCTTGAGTTAATTCACCTTGTTTTTACCTTTTTCTAACAATTCTATTGTTTTCAAAATCTTTTACTTTCTTAGCCATGTTCTTCTCCTTTTTATTTCTTATACTTTTTCAACTGAAGTAGCAATTCTTTTTGAGTATCGACATCCATCTCTTGAATCGCAACTCTAAGTCTATCTTTTATCTCTCATCTAATGTTATTTGTTTATTTGAAAAATAATTGATATAATCACTTACAACTTCTGACGTTGGATTTTCTTCTATTAGAAAATCAGTTTCATCAATATAAGTAGCAAGTCTAACAACTTCATCATCTTCTATACTATGAATGAATTTATGGATATGAAATTCAAGATTATTATTATAATAAATAACCAAAGTAATCCATAAGATTCACAAATACTTCTTGTGAGAAGCTACATTTTCTAAATCATTGTATTTATCAATAAACAACGCCTATCTACAAAAAGTATTTAAACAGCTTACATACTTTTTATCATAATTTGTTACTCTAAACAACTGTTCTGGATTACTCGGTGCTACCCATTCTACAGCCGCTTGTTTTCTTTTCACATTCACTTGACCTAATTCTCTAAGAAGAACTTGTCGTTCGATTCCGAACTCCTCTGCCAAATTAGTAAGCAATATGTACTTTTAGTGATTCATCTTCATATATGCAATATTTTTAAGCAATTCATTTTTATAGATGATTCTTTGTTCAATATTACTTTTTAGAATCATTTTTGCAATATTCAATTTTATAGTTAATAAAGTGCTCTTTATTATTTTTACATAATTTATAACATCAAAATCTTGATTTTTAGAATTTTATCTGATAAAAATTCATCTAAATCTTTAGCCCCTGAAAATTTCAATTTATAGACATTATCTGTTGACTGGATAATCCTATTCTCAATTTCTATCTGTGCTTTTTGAACCCAGCATCATCATTGTTCAAACTTAATGTGACCTTCTTCTACAAGCGATAAAATCTCTTTTAATTTATTATTGTCTATATTTGTCCCCATCAATGCAACAGCATTTTTATGCCATTTTGATGAGCTTTTACTACATCCATATAACCTTCACATAATATCACTTCATTTTCTTAGCTATAAATAGCTCGCATCCGAGAAGTATACAGAACTGTTCTTTTTCAAAAATTTTCGTTTCATGAGTATTGTAGTACTTGCAAACACTTTTGTCCGAATGACATAGTTCTTCCCCGAAAATGCTACAACCTGATTTTGATTATTCTTTATAGGAAACATTACTCTGTCTTTAAATACATCATAATAAATACCATTTTTCATTTTTCCCTAATAGTCCCGCTTCAACCATTAAATCTAAATTAATATGATTTGAGTTAAAAAGTTTAAAAGCTATGTTATTATCACGAGGGGCATATCCTAAATTAAAAGTGTTTGATAACATCAATAGTCAGTCCCTATTTAATAAATAATTAAGTGCCTCTTCAGCCTCTTTTTGTATTTAGTAAAATATAGTTATAATAATCTGCTAAAGCATGTGCCCATAATACATTATGTCCAGCTCATTATTCAAATCGTAATTAGCTTCTAAATTAACTTTTGACTCTATATTCAGTCCTAACCTTGCTCCAAGCTTTTTACGATTGCTTGATTATACGTAATATTTTCAATTAGCGAAACAAATTGGAAAATATTTCCCACCTTTACCACATCCAAAAACAATGGGCTATCTCTGGAGAAACAGTAAACGATGGTAGTTTTTCTCATTATGAAATGGACATAAACCTAAATAATTTTGTCCTCTTTTTCTAATTTGACATATTCACTAACTAGACTAACTATATCAATATTATCAAATATATAGTCGATGTCTTGTTTAGATATTTTTGCCACCTTATTCCTCCTCTTCCTCAATTTACCATTAGAATAAATGAATAGATTATTTCCCAACACTAATTATAACATAAACAAACTATTTTAATAGACTTTGTTAAAATATTTATATTATCACTCTAAGTTAATTTTCTCATTTTCAAAGTTAATATTCTATTATTTCTATAATCATAGCATTTAGATATTAAATAATGATAAGTCTTTATTAGAATATTACAGTTATCAATTCCATATGTCTCAAAAATTAAATATTTCAAACTTTCTATTTTCTATATATCAAGATTATATTTTAATTATAATTATACTATACTTTTGTTAAGATATGCATTTAATCAATTTTCTAAAAAGTATATTTCTCTTCTTGTTAACACATCAATCATAACTACAAGCTATGATATGGTAAATTTCTCTGAATTTTAGGTTATAATATGAATATCATTTAAAAAGGAGTATGAAAGTGAAAGTAATTATAGTCGGTGGTGGTAAAGTCGGAGAGCTTCTTTTGTGCTGATTTTTCTAACACATTTGATGAAGTCACAATTATAGACACAAATGAACGTCGTGTTGAAAAACTTGTTGAAACCTACGATATTAATGGACTAGTCGGTAACGGTGCTAATTCTGATATATTATCTGAAGCAGATGCAGCAGATTCAGACATGTTTATCTCAGTAACTACTAGTGATGAAATCAACATGATAGCTTGTATTGCAGCCAAACAAATGGGTGCAAAATATACAATCGCGAGAATTCGTAACCCTGAATATTCTAAAACAAAAGAATTTATTAAACAATCTCTAGGGATTGATCTTATGGTTAACCCTGAGTACGAAGCAGCTAAAACAAATTTTTCTATATGTTAAAGATATCCTACTGCTACTAAAAGTAGAAAGTTTTTCAAACAATAAATTTAATATTTTAGAAGTATTAATAAATGAAAATAGTTTACTAAAGGGTGTTTCACTTTATAGATAGTAAAAATATTGACTTTCCTTCACTAGTATGTTTAGTAGAAAGAAAAGGAGACGTTTTCGTACCTCGTGGAATTATGTATTTGAAGTTGGAGATAAAGTTCATATAACTCGCTTCAAATAAAAATTTAAAAAATTTCTATAAACTTTTAGGAAATAAAGATAATTTGAGATAACTTCATCTTTAATAATAGGTGGTGGAAAAGTAGCTCACTATCTTGTAGAATTTTTACAAAAGCATCATCATACTAAAGTAATAGAAACTCGATAAAGAAAAGGCAATCTCTTTCAGTGAAACATATCCTGAAATTGATGTTATTTGGGCTGACGGAAGTGATCGTGATACTTTAATTGAAGAAGGTATTCAGACATTTGATAGTTGTATATCTTTAACTGGACTAGATGAAGAAAACATTATATTAATATTTATGCACTAAACTTGGTATTAAAGAAAACTGTAGCAAAAGTTAACCGTGCATCTCTAAAAGCAAATAGCTGAGGATATCGGTCAATACTCTTACATCACACCTAAAGAAATAGTTAGAAATATAATAAAAAACATACAAAATCTTTACAATGTAGCCGTACAACAGATATAGAAAAACTTCTATAGAATATCGAATAATAAAGCTGAAGTAATTGAATTTAAAAATCTCGAGCGAAAATTCAAAAGTTATCGGCATTAAATTAAAAGATCTTGATATTAACGATAATACTCTTATAGCATTTATAATTCGTAATAATAAACAAATCTTTCCCAAATGGTGATGATGAAATTAAAGTGAATGATAATGTCGTCGTAGTTAGTTATCAACAGACTTGAACATATCGATGATATTCTTGCTAGGAGGTAATCTATGAATTTTAAAAATGATTTTTCACGTTCTAGGAAAAAATGATGATACTTTTAGCTGGATTACTAATTCTTCCCTACTATTGTATCATTTGTTTATAAAGAACCTTCTCAATGTTACAAATTCATTCTTCATAACAATTTATGATATGTTTTGTTCTTGCATTAATATTACATTTTTTTCAACAAGAGATGTTATCGAGCGTGATTTTTATAAAAAGAAGGATATGTAATTGTAACATCTTACTTGGGTTATCTTCTCATTACTAGGGAGCATTACCTTTCTATTTATCAGAGAAATACCTCATTATATCGATAGTTTTTCGAAACAGTTAGTGGATTCACTACTACAGGTTCAACTATACTTTTAGAAGATATTGAGACATTTAAAGTAAAAGTTTACTTTATTCTGGAGAGTTTCACACACTTTCATAGGTGAATGGGGTTATTGTATTCGCTCTAGCAATCTTACCACGATCCCTCATACTATTCATATAGCTAAAGCTGAAGTTCCAGGTCCGTATTTCGGGAAAGTCTGTCTCTTCTATGAAACAAACAGCAATTTATCTTTATGGAATATATATGCACTTACAGTAGCTTCTTATATTTTTGATGTTTGGTGGGAGTTGGATTTTTGATAGTATAAACCTAGCTTTCTACTGCTGGAACTGGTGGTTTTTCAGTAAGAAATGCAGGGAATTGCATATTACAACAGCACTTACGTTACAGTTGTGATTGCGATATTTCATGCTTATTTTCTCAATGAATCTAAGTTTACTTTATTTTATTATTTTTAAAAGATATTTTCAAAGTATTAAAAAGTGAAGAACTAAGATGGTTCTTTGGAATGATTGGTATATTTTCTGTAATCATGTTTTTAGATATTTACCGTTCATATGATACACCAAACCATAGTTTATTAGATGTATTCTTTTACAGTTTCATCTAGTTGTATCTACTACTGGTTTTACATATAATGACTTCAATATTTGGCCAGTATTTTCAAAAATGATAATCTTAATACTAATGATTGTTGGAGGATGTACAGGAGGAACTGCTGGTGGAATAAAAATTCCTCGACTTATTTTCTTTTGTTAAAAATGCCAAACTAAGTATAAGTAAAAGCTTTAAATCCAAGGAAAAATAGCAATGGTTAAAAATCGATGGGAAAAAGTAATTAAGATACCACTCCACTTTCGACTATTTATTATTATTCGGATTTGTATATGTTATTATACTATTTCTTTAATAACATTCCAAATTAAATGACTTTTGAAGATGCAATTTCTTTAACAGTTACATCAATCAGTAATGCTGGGACCAGCATTCAATCACTATGGTCCAATGAGTAACTTTTCTCAAATACCATCATTTTACTAAAAATAATATTATCTATATCAATGCTATTAGGACGTTTTAGAATTAATGCCATTAATAGTATTCTTCTCTACTAAATACATGGAAAAACGTAGAGCCAGAGAAAGTCAAAATAATTAATAATAATTTTTTAATAGATGTAATCGTCATAAAAGACGAGTTCTACTTATGGATTCGTCTTTTATCATTGAAAACTATCTCCTGAATCTCTTCATTGATTCTTTCATCTAGTTCTTCTTTTAGTAATTAATTCATCATTATGAGCTTCGGTATATCCTAGAATTACCCCTAAAGAATTCTTTACATTATGCAACATAATTTTTCTTCTGTTCATTTTTATCCAACTCTGAACTTCTTCTATAAATCATATATATATTTAGGAATACAAAAACATGTTAATGTAAGAAAAAAATATTTTAATATGTATTGCGGCAGATTAAAAACATCACTATTAATATATTTACTATTATGAAACTAATCATATTTTTCATGATACAAACTATAAACCTCTTTTTATTTATGCCGTATTCTTTAGCAGTATTTTTAATAGCTTCTGATTTTTACACCACTTTTGTACTTTTTTTCATAAATTTCATTTACAATATCATTTAGATTAAGGTCTTGAGATTCTTCTTCTCTAGATGGAGAGATAATAACAACAAACTCCCCTTTTTTCTTTAATCTTTGTCACCTAGCATTTCTAGTATTACATTAGCTTCAAATGTTTCAATTTGTTCGAACATTTTCGTAAGCTCTCTCGCTACTGCAATTTTTTTCTTGTCGGTGAAAATTTTTGAAATTTCTTCCACTAAGTTCTTCACCCTATGTGGACTTTCATACAAAATACCAGTTGTTTTTGAGTTTAAAATAACTTCTAACTTTTGTTTAAGTTCTTTAGTTTTTCGTGGTAGGAACCCATAAAAAGTATAGTTATAAGATTCTATTCCACTAGCTACAAGCGCTGTAAGTCCTGCATTAGCTCCAGGTAAAGCAACAACGTCAAGCCCTGCACTTTTTACTTTATCAACTAATACATAACCTGGATCTGAAATACAAGGCATACCTGCATCAGTTACTAACGCTATCTCTAATTCATCTTCTAAGTATTCAATTATTTTATCACTCATCTTATCCTCATTATGTTCGTGATAACTCAAGTAGTTTTTACCTTTTATTTCATAATGATTCAATAATTTTTGTGTATTTCTTGTATCTTCACAAGCTATAATATCCGCTTCTTTTTAGCACTCTTAATGCTCTTAATGTAATATCTTCTAAATTACCTATCGGCGTTCCTACTAAATATAACATAGTTATTTATCCTTTATTTTCATATTAAAAATCTTTTTATTTCTTGCTTTTTTATTTGTATCCAAATTTAATAAAATATACTCTTCCTTTTTCCTCGTGTTTAGTTTTTTTGAATGAACTTTCTGCACGTGTTGCTTCACTCTTAGTATCAAATTCTTCATAATATATAAGCTCTACCGGTACTCTTTACTCTAGTATATTTAGCACCTTTTTGCGTTATGAGTTTTTATTCTTCTAACAACATCTGTCGTATATCCAGTATACCAAGTTTTGTCACAACACTCAACTACATACATAAAACTACTCATAAATACCATACACTTTCTTCATTTCATCTGTATAACTACCATCTTCATTGTAAATATAAAACGGTTGTTCTACTTTAATATCACTAACTTTCGAGATACTTCCTTCTATTAATACTATCTTACTAGTTTCACTTGTTGGTTTTACTGTAAACAAATCTTATTCGTTTAATAGCTAATCCATCACATTCAGAAATAATATCACTTATCCTATAAGTTCTATGAACCAATGAAAATTTACCATTCTGTTTAACAAGATATCTAATCGCTTTGAACTACATCACTTAGATTACATAAAATCTCATGTCGTGAAATATTATGATTAAATTTTTCTCGTTGATTCGGCATATTCTCAACAGGAAAAATACGGTGGATTACAAATCACATAATCAAATGATGACGGTCTATAATACTCTTTTACATTTTTATATCCCCATTTTTCACATCAACATTAATTATATCATTTAATACTAAACTTTTTAGTTAATTCTACTAAATCCTCTTGTATTTCTAACATTTCAATTTTCGCGTCAGATTTTTCTCTAAGAATAATTGAAATTCCACCATTACCACTACAAAGTTCGATAATATTTTTCTTAAAAACTTCTAGGTACATTCGCAAAAATAAGGTAGTAAAAAAAGAATCTGTTGACATACTATAATGATCAACTTTTTGTAAGATTTTATAATTTTTCGAAACTGTATCAATTCTAAATTATCTTCCATACTAACCTCGCAATAAAAAAATCTAAATTATTATTATCTAATAAAATTGTAAAAAGAAATTTCTAATACTAAGGTTGCATTTACATTTAGAATTAAAATCACTTAAAAGCTAATAAAATTTTCTCCTGAACTTTACTAATATTAACTACATCATGTAAATTATTATCATTATAACTATCAGTAGTTTTGAATACTCAAGTGTTTAAAAATTCGACTATATCTCTCTTTTGTTTTTAATTTTTCTAAGATATAAATATTTGCTAGATGAGGTTTTCTACTGTATCTTTTTAGCATACTCAGCTATTAGTCTAGTTAACTCCTCATTAGTTTCAACTTCATCATTTTCACTTTTGCCCACTAATTTTATTTGTTGGCATCGAGAAATAATAGTTGGTAAAACTGCACTAATATTTTTACAACTAAGAATAGCAATAATATCATCTTCTGGTTCCTCTAAAAATTTAAGAAGACTGTTAGCTGCTTGTTCTGTCATTTTTCTATATCTTTTATCCAATATATATCCATAAAATGATTTAACACTTAAATCCGATTTTTAATGTTTGAATTTCATCTTTTTATTGAAGTTTCACTAGTTAATTTATAAAAATCAACATAGTTACCATGATTTATACTACACAATTTTCTACATTCTTCACAACTGAAAAATTCTTTATCTTTATTTTCTAAACAAAAAATTGCTTTAACAAAAACTTAAAATAAACTCATCAGAATATAAACTATCCTCGCCTACTACTAGATAGGCATGGGATAGTTTATTTGTTTTAATGTATTTGTTAAAGATTTTTATTACAACTGTATCTTTACTAAAGTTCATTGTTCAAAATCCTTCCAATATAGAAAGTGCCTTTTTTGCACATTATCATACGTATCACCAGCATCAATTACTTTAATACGTTCACTATATTCTTTTGAAAGATCATCATAACCGCATTTGACATTTTTATAAAAAATCTAAACTTTCTTGATCCATTCGATTATTATCATCTCTATTTTTGGTACGAGCTAACCCTACCTCAACATCTACACAAAAGTATAATGTTAAATCAGGCTCTAAATTATCAGTTGCATAAGCATTAATATCTAAAATATCTTGCTTATTAAGACCACGTCCATAAGACTGATAAGCTACTGAACTATCAACAAAACGATCACAGATTACGATATACCCATCATTTACATATGGAAGTATCACTATATGATCACGACGACTCGCACAAAAACAATAGACTCTCAGTTTTTAGCGTCAATATCATTTGAACTATCAAAAAGAAGCTCTCTTACTTTTTCACTAAAATCTGTTCCTCCTGGTTCACGTGTTGTATTACCTTTATATCCCTTTTCTTTTTAAAATACTCGTAGCAAAGTTAATAAAGCTCGTTTTACCTGAACCATCTGAACCTTCTACTGTTATGAATTTACCTTTCATTTGAATAACCTTTCTACTATATTATTTATTCATAAATTGAGAAATTCTTTCAACAGCCTCTTTAATGTTTTTCTATGCTTGTTGCATAACTAATTCTAAAGAAGTCGTTGTACGCTTTTCCCAAATGCTGTACCAGGAATAACCCCAACACGAGCTTCTTTTCGCTAATAATTTACAAAAATTCCATCGCACCTAAGTCACGATACTTAGCGGGAATTTTTAGCGAAGATATAAAATGCTCCATCAATTTCAGGAATTTCAAATCCTAATTCACGAAGTTTTGGAACCATATAATCTTTTTCTCTCTATATGTTTCAATCATATTTTGGTTATATTTATCTACATTTTCATCACTTAAAGCTACTACTGCTGCATCTTGAATAAATGTAGCTGCACCAGATACGGTGAACAGGTGGAATACACCAATTTTTCTATCATTGCTAATGGGGCAGCGATAAATCCTACACGCCATCCTGTCATAGCATGAGATTTAGACAATCCACTAATTAGTACTGTTTGTTCTGGTATGAATTCTGCTAATGATGTGTGCTTATAATTGTACGTAATATCACCATATATTTCATCACTAATTACAAATATATCATATTTCCCTAATACATCAGCAATAGCTTTTAACTTCTTCTCTCGTATATGAAACACCACTTGGGTTGTTTGGATAGTTAATTAGTATTGCTTTTGCATCTTTATTTTCTTCTAAAGCTTTTTCTAAATCGCTAGGAAGAACTTTAAATCCATTATCAACTGTATCTATAAATTTGATATTACATTTATTTAAAATACCAACTCCTCGTAAGCTGAGAAATATGGTGTTACTACTATAATAGTATCCCCTCGTTAGTTACAGCAGAAATTGTGTGTTCTATCGCAGCAGATGCTCCAATTGTTACGATAACTTTCATCAGGGCTATAATTTAAATTATATCTTTTCTCTAAATTATTTTGCCCATGCTGTACGTAACTCTGCAATACCATTATTTACTGAATAGTGTGTTCTATTATTATCTAGAGCACGTTTTGCAGCTTCTTTTAACTTCTTCTGCAGTGTCAAAATCTGGCTCTCCTAAAGTTAATTTGATAATTCCTTCTATAGAAGAAGCATATCTATCAAACTCTCTTATCGGCAGAACCTGTAAGGTTTGTAAGTGACGTGTTGAACTTATTTTCTAATGATTTTTAATTTCCATAAATCTGTCTTCCTTTCTTTATTATATTAGATACATTGTTAATGTAATACTACTATTGTATCATATTTTCAGTAAAAATAGAATTCTTATTAGTAATATCGAATAAAATTCCAAACAATGTTTACATATAATTTTTATAGCATTTTAAGAAAATTTTTCGATAAATAATTTCGGATATTTCAATTAAAAATTTCAGAAAATTTAAAGAAAAGTATTGAAAAACTTTTGATTAGTATTATAATATCTTTAACAAATTTTAAAAATTAATTGTTTATAAAAGGAGAAATATAATATGACAAAACTAACAGTAAATGATATAAGAGTAGAACTTACTAAAAATCCAAAGGAAAAAACACCAGATGATAAATTAGGATTTGGTTCAGTATTCACTGATCACATGTTCGTTATGGACTGGTCAGCAGACAAAGGATGGTATGATCCACGAATCGTACCTTACGGACCAATTCCAGTATCACCAGCATTAAACGTGTTACACTACGGACAAAGTGTTTTCGAAGGAATGAAAGCATATAACGCAAATGGAGAAGCTGTTCTATTCCGTCCAGAACAAAACTTTAGACGTTTAAACAATTCATCAGACCGTATAGCTTTACCACAATTAGATGAAGAGTTCGCATTAGCAGCTCTTAAAAAATTAATCTCTATCGATAAAGACTGGATTCCAAAATCTGAAGGTACTTCACTATACGTAAGACCATTCTTATATGGATCAGAAGAAGCTCTTGGAGTACATCCAAACAACGAAGTTAAGTTTATAATCATCTTATCTCCATCAGGAAGCTACTTCAAAGCTGGTCTTCAACCAAATAAAATCTTCGTAGAACACGAATATGTACGTGCTGTACGTGGTGGATTCGGATTCGCTAAAACTGCAGGTAACTACGCTGGATCTCTTAAAGGTCAAAAGAAAGCTCAAGAACTTGGTTACTCTCAATCTCTATGGCTTGATGGAGTAGAACAAAAATACATCGAAGAAGGAGGAGCAATGAACATCTTCTTCAAAATCGATGGAACATTCGTTACACCTGAATTAAACGGTTCTATCCTTCCAGGTATCACTCGTGCATCAGTATTAGAATTACTTAAATCATTAGGTGAAAAAGTAGAAGAAAGAAAACTATCTCTAGAAGAAGTTTACGAAGCATATGACAACGGAAAACTTGAAGAAGTATTCTTATGTGGTACTGCTGCTGTAATCGCTCCTGTTGGTGAATTATTCGATGGTACTAAGAAATTAGAACTTATCAAAGATGATAAACCAGGAGAATGGACTCAAAAATCTACAACCTACTTTACTGGTATCCAACTTGGTAAAGTTGAAGATAAATTCGGATGGGTTGTTAAAGTAGAAGAATAATATAAAAATAAAAGATTCCAAGTTTAAACAATTTGGAATCTTTTTTTATCTTGTTATTAAGCATTCAAAATTTATCCAAAGTACAAATAATATGTATTACAATAAAAAGATGAAGTATAGTATAACACCAACTTCATCTTTTTATTTATTTGCTAATATTATTAATGTAAATTATATTCTATCGACTTTTATAAGCTTATTTTTGTAAGCAAATGTGTATAGAGCAGAAACCAAAGTAACAGCCCCTACAAAGTTTCCTAAGAATACTGTTCCCATGTTTTGGATAAATTGTAAAACAGAGATATTTGCACCTTCAAACATTGCAGCTGGGATTGCGAACATGTTCGCAACCAAGTGTTGGAATCCAATAGCAACGAATGTCATAATTGGGAACCATACACCAAACATTTTACTACCTACATCTTTAGCAGCGAAGTTTAACCATACTGCCATACCTACTAACCAGTTACAACCTACAGCTGAGAAGAATACTTGCCAGAATGTTAAGTATACTTTTGATTCACCAGCTGAAATAGTTTTAGCTGCAATAGCTCCACCAGTTAAACCAGTTAAATGTCCTAAGAAATAAGCAATAACTAATGAACCTACAAGGTTGGCAAATGTAATAACAACCATATTTTTTTAGCTAATAGTTTAAAACTAATTTTCTTATTGAACCATGCAACAGTTACAGCCATCATATTACCTGTAACTAACTCTCCACCACCTACTAAAATACAAATAAGTCCGATTGGGAAAACAGATGCCCCTAATAATGCACCAATTCCTCCGAATTCTTTAGGAATTGATCCTGATACTCGAAGTAAAGCTAAGAAACCTACCCCGATAAATGCACCACCTAAGAATCCTAAACTTAACATGTATTTAAGGCTTGCAGTCGCTTTTAGCAACACCTTTTTACAAGTTAACTCGTAAGTTTCTTGTGGCTCTAAAAATACTTTAGATTCTACAGTGTTTGTCATAATAACACTCTCCTTAAAAATTTATAATAATTACATAGATACAACCTTTTTCTATATCTACAATAAAAGATTATACAATAACAACGATATTTTTCCAACCCCTGTTTTAATACAGATTTCATTAAAATGTGTACAAATTAACAAACCTTAACCATTTTCATTATTCTAAAGTATACAAATATATTTTATAAAACTATTTTTATAAAAAATAATAACCGTTAGAAATAAAACGTTTTCTAACAGTTATTGTAATTATAATATTTTAATTATTCTTTTTTTATACGCTATTGTATATAAACCTGCAACTAGTATCGCTCCACCTAAAAATTTCCTAAAAAAATTACACACATATTATTAAAAACTGCATTAGTGTAATATTAGCACCACCAAACATTGCTGCTGGGATAACGAACATATTGGCTACAACGTGTTGAAAACCAACGGCTACGAATGTCATAATTGGAAACCAAGTCCCAATTATTTTTCCCACCTACATCCTTAGCACAGAAAGATAACCATGCTCCCATACCTACTAACCAGTTACATCCAACACCGGAAAAAAACACCTTGCCAAAAGTTGCATTAACTTTCGACTCAGCAGTAGCTAATGTTTTTGCAAATGTCGCCCCTTCAGTAAGTCCCGTCACATGACCTAAAAAATACGCTACAAAAACAGCTCCTACTAAATTTGCTAGAGTTATAATAATCAAATTTTTCACCAGCATTCTCAGACTAACTTTTTGTTGAAAAATGCTAATGTAACTGCCATCATATTACTAGTTATTAATTCTCCACCGCCTACTAAAATACAAATCAAACCAATTGGAAAGACAGCTGCTCCTAATAAGACCCTAATCCTCCAAACTCATGAGGGATGATCCTGCAACTTTTAAATAAGCAAGATAACCTACTGCAATAAAAGGCACCTCCTAAGAAACCTAAACTTAACATATACTTTTAAGCTTCCCCGAAGCTTTAGCCACACCTTTTTACTAGTGTATTCATATAATTCTTGAGGCTCTAAATAAGCCTTTGTATGTATATATTCTGACATAACTTTTGTCTCCTTATAATATTCTACTGATATTATACAACAAGGAAAATTTATTAACAAATACGGTATCTATAGGGACTCTTATTATATATTTTTCATTTTTAATATATATCAAAAAAATTATTAACTGGATATCATTTCACTTACCTCATTGCTATTTTTACTGAATTACTCTATATTTCATCATTATATACCCTCAAAAAAATAAAGATATATTTTTTTATTTTTCAAATATTCATATTTATTATTTTTCAATTATAAGGTTTTCAAACTAGAATATACAATCGATATCAATCTGCTATTAAATTTTATTTTCTTTTTATATTATTTTCGCAAATATGTTTTTACAGTCTACATGAAAAATTAATTATAATTGTTATATAACCCAACAGAAATAAATATTATAAAATTTATATCCATATAATCTATACAAAAAAGCGACTGGATAATTTCAATCGCTTAATTTATTATCTTGCAAAGCTTTAACCGCTCTAACCTCACGGATAACATTAACTTTAATGTTTCCTGGATATTGCATCGTTTCTTCGATTTTATTTTTAACTTCTTTGGCAATTTTGTAAGTTTTTGTATCATCTACTTCTTCAGGATTTACGATTACTCGAATCTCACGACCTGCTTGAATAGCGAATGTTTTTTCAACACCTTTGTGTTCATTTGCGATTTCTTCAAGTTTTTGTAAACGTTTAATATAGTTTTCTAATGACTCTCTTCGAGCTCCTGGGCGTGATGCAGAAAGTGCATCCGCTGTGGCAACAATGACAGAAATAGGATTTGTAGGTTCAGTATCACCATGGTGTGATGCAATTGCATTAACAACAATAGCATTTTCTTTATATTTAAGTGCTAAAGCAACACCAATTTCAACGTGGGAACCTTCAATCTCATGATCAAGTGCTTTACCGATATCGTGTAGTAGACCTGCACGACGAGCTGTTGCAACATCTAAGTCTAGCTCAGCCGCAATAAGTCCAGCGATATACGCTACTTCCATAGAGTGTTGTAGTCCATTTTGACCATAACTTGTTCTATATTTTTAACTTACCAACAATTTTAACTAAGTCTGGATGCATATTGTGGATTCCAAAGATCAAATGTAGCTTGTTCCCCAGCATCTCGAATAACTTGATCAATATTTTTACGTGCTTTGTCAACAGCTTCCTCAATTTTTGAAGGGTGAATACGTCCATCATCGATAAGTGATTTAATCGCTGTTTTAGCAATTTCACGACGAATTGGATCATATCCAGAAAGGATAACTGCTTCTGGAGTATCATCAATAATTAAGTCAACACCAGTTAATGTTTCTAAAGTACGAATATTTCTTCCTTCACGACCGATAATACGACCTTTCATATCATCACTAGGGAAGATCGACAACAGATACTGTGGTTTCACTAACTACATCTGTTGCAAAAACGTTGTAACGATTGAACGATAAGTTCTTTAGCACGTTTATCAGCAACGCTTTTTCGCCTCTAGTTCTTTATTCTCATATATATTGCCATATCTTTAGCCATATCAGTTTCAACTGCGACCATAATCTCTTCACGAGCTTGTTCTTCTGTTAAGTTTGCAATTCTTTGCAACTCTGTTTCTTGTTGAATCTTAAGTTGATTAATCTCAGTACTTTTTTCTTCAAGTAATTGAGATTTTTCTTCCAATTTCATCTCTCTTGAACTTAACAATTCATCTTTTTATTTAAAAGTTCTGTTTGACGTTCTAATGAAGATTCTTTTTGAACGATTCTATCTTCTTGTCTTTTGAATATCTTGTTTTTTTAAATTCTGCTTCTTTATTAGCAATATTAATTATCTCTTCAGCCTCTTTTTTTAGCTATAGTAGTTTCTTTTTCTACTATATATCTAGCCTCTTTTCTTGCTTCTCCAATAATATGATCAGCATCTTGCTTAGATAATTCTAATGAATAGAATTTTTGAAATGATATATCCAAATAAAAAGTCCAATAAGTAAAAGCTGCAACACTGATTATTCCATAAATCATTTTGCAACCTCTTTCTATTTTGAAAAATTTTTATTATGATATTGCATTATTGTCAATATTTAGAACATTAACAATTTATCACATACCATAATTACAATTCTACACTACCTATAGAGAAATGTCAATAGTTCACTTAGGGAAAACCTCTATCTACAAATTTTTCTACTATAATAATATATTAATTATAAACTTGAATAATTCGAATGCTTATAGCAATTTTTATAGTTATTACTGAATAATTATAAACTTAGTTGTATTATTTTACTATCTACTCAATAACTAAATAGAAAGTATTTTTACTCATGATTATAAGTTAGAATTTTTACTTAACAAAATACTTGCAATTATTTATCCAGTATGATATTATATTTAAGTATGTAAAAAAATACAAAAACTTGATTGAGTGGGAGAACGAAAAATCTAAAGACGTTCAAATGACCACATCACGAAAAATATATAGGAGGTTTTATCGTGGCTAAAAAAGTTATAAAAGTTGTTAAATTACAAGTACCAGCAGGTAAAAGCTAACCCAGCTCCACCAGTTGGTCCAGCGTTAGGGTCAAGCTGGTGTTAATATCATGGGATTCTGTAAAGAATTCAATGCTCAGTACACAAGACCAAGCAGGATTAATCATTCCAGTAGTAATCTCAGTATATGAAGACCGTTCATTTACTTTCATTACTAAAACACCACCTGCTCCAGTATTACTTAAAAAAGCTGCTAAAATTGAAAAAGCATCTTCTGTTCCTAACCGTGACAAAGTTGCTACAGTTTCAAAAGCACAAGTTCAAGAAATCGCTGAGCTAAAAATGGAAGATTTAAATGCAGCTTCTGTTGAAGCAGCTATGCGTATGATCGAAGGTACTGCAAGAAGTATGGGTATCTTAATAGGAGAATAGGAGGATAATTATAATGGCAAAAAAAGGTAAAAAATATCTTGAAGCAGCTAAATTAGTAGATTCTTCTAGTCTATACTCTGTAGTAGAAGCAATCGAATTAGCTAAAAAAACAAGTACAGTAAATTTTGACGCAACTGTAGAAGTTGCATTCCGTTTAGGAGTTGACACTCGTAAAAACGATCAACAAGTTCGTGGAGCAGTAGTTCTTCCTAAAGGAACTGGTAAAACTGCTAAAGTTTTAGTTTTTGCTAAAGGTGATAAAGCAGCAGAAGCTGAAGCAGCAGGAGCTGACTACGTAGGACAAGGTGAATACATCACTAAAATCCAACAAGGTTGGTTTGATTTTGACGTAATCGTAGCTACTCCAGACATGATGGGAGAAGTTGGTAAAATCGGTCGTGTATTAGGACCTAAAGGATTAATGCCAAACCCTAAAACTGGTACTGTAACTATGGACGTTACTAAAGCAGTTAATGAAATCAAAGCTGGTAAAGTTGAATACCGTGCTGAAAAAAAGCTGGTGTTGTTCACACTCCAATCGGTAAAGTTTCATTCTCAACTGAAGATTTAGTTGAAAAACTTCAACGTTGTTCAAGACGCTTTAGCTAAAGCTAAACCAGCTGCTGCTAAAGGAACTTTACTTCAAATCTGTAGCTGTAACTACAACTATGGGACCTGGAGTTCGTGTTAACACAGCAGAATTCAAATAAGAATTATTTAATACAAAGAAGATTTGGTTAGTCAAGTCTTCTTTTTATCCCCTCTTTTGACTAGATTTTATCTTCTATACAAAAAGAGCTCGCTATACAGTATTTTTAAGCCTCTTTCAAATTTTTATTTTATTCCTTATTGTAACCTATGACTAATCCTTCTTTAGACGCTTCTTTTTACTCCTTCTACAAAAATCTTTACTAGCATCTTTATAAAAATTTATATCCACTTGAACTTAACAATAGCACCAAAAATTAATATAAGTTTTATTCTATCCTTTTTACTTTACTTTAGTATCCCTTTTTACTATTGCTTATAATATTTACACTCACAGAGTGATAAACTATTGTAATTACTATTAACAATAATAATTTTATAATATTAAATTGTGCAATATCATATTTTTGGTCCTGTAAATCCACTATAAACTCCAAGTAATGAAAAATCTAAATATGCTTACTATTAATTGGTAAATTAAAATATCTCCTAAAGTATATAAATGATTTTTTTAGTATATATCATCTGTATTATCGCTAAATTAGATAAAGCTATAACTACGACTATAGCATAACTATACTCAATCGTATTGACTCTACGATACAGAAAAATCAAGCACAAATACAACCAGTCCTCCCTACAAATAGACTTACATATGTAGTATAATAAATGTATCTTGCTTTTATTATTTAAATGAAATAGGAAGGTATTCAATAAACTGTTGCTCAGGATCATCATATTTTCTTCCATTTAATTACTATAATTAATGAACTAATTAAAAGCTAATAACATATATGTTTTTATCAAATAATAATTCTAGAATTACTGTTATTGTTACAAAGTAATATAATATATATAAACTCTTGTAAAATAATGGCATACTATAATTTCTACTTTGATATTAAATTCCAAATTGCTCCAAATTTTGTTTCATATTGTTGTTTAATCATTTTCATTCTCCCTTTCAATAGAGAAAGTAATATTCTATCTATATCATTAGTCTTGAATCGTTCTTGTAATTCTACCACGTCTTCCTTACTAGTAACTTTGACCATTTTTCAAATACAATAATATAATCAGCTAGGTTTTGTATTACATATGGTTCTTCAGTTACTATAATGATTGTTTTATCTTCATCCATATATTCTCTAAGAAGTGCTATCATTTCTTTTCTAGCTATTAAACCAACACCAGAAAATGGATTATCTAAAACTAATAGTTTTAGATTTTGTAAAAATCCTATAGAAAATAATAGTATTTTCTCTCTCCTTGAGATAGTTCATATATTTTCTTATGACGATATACTTTATGTTTACTCAGAAATTCGAAAAACATTTCTCTAAATTAAATCTTCCATCTAATTTATATATTTTATATAGAACCTCATCTACTCGCAAAGAATCTGAAAACAAAGGCTCTATCAGCTACATATGAGTAAAGATTTTTAATATCTACTTCATTTTTCATGAAAATTTAGATTATCATAAGTAATTACATTTTTCTCTGAAGATAAACCTCCTAATAGTGTTTGAAGAAATAATGTTTTACCACTTCCCACTGTTACCTGTAATTGCATAGACATACCCTTCTTCTAACTCCAAATCAATTGGACCAATCTGAAATGTTCTTTTATTAATCAATAATTTATTAACTTTTATCATAACTCTTCTCCTCCCAATACACTATTAAATATATCCTTAATATCATTTTATATTAAGTCCATCATTAATAGCCTTATCAATTATGCTCTTAAAGTTCATCTAAGTACTCTTCTTTTTTTATCGTTAAGACAGTAGCTAAATCTATATCATTTACGAAATATCCAACAGCACCTTTTGAATATATTAGCTCTTCTTGTAACAATACCTCATATGATTTTTACGGTTATTATACCTACTTCTAACTCCTTAGCTAAACTCCTAATAGAAGGTAATTGATTATTATTTTCTTAGCTACCATTTAGAATATTACTTTTTGATTTGTGTTGCCACCTGCTGATATATCGGAACAGATGACAAATTAGAAATTTTTATTTTCATCATACTCCTCCCTAATTAATCTGTTTTAATATAATTTAAATAGTTCAATTAGATAATAAAACGTTTTTGTATCTACTGTAATTATACAATAGATACAGTTTGTTTATCAATATATTTTTATTGAATAATATTTTTTTATAAAACGTTAGTTAAACTAAGTAATTTAAACATATATTTTATTTGGAAAAAAATTTTTTACATGGTATAATTGTATTAATAAGTTATTTTAGAGCGTATTTATGATTACTATTATTGTGCCAATTTATAACGAAGAAAAAACAATACGTGATTTTGTTTTATAATCTATACTGTTTTGCATAACATTAAAGAACACGAAGTACTTTTTCATTGATGGCGGTTCAACCGACAAAACAAAAGAAATATTAGACGAACTTTCTTATTTTTGGTTATTCATACCACTTATCAGATAAAAAAGGACGAGCAAATCAAATGAATTATGGTGCAAAAATTGCTAAAGGTAATATTCTATGGTTTATCCATTGCGATAGTATCCTTCAAAAAGATGTATTAGAAAAAGTGCTTGCCTGCCCTACTGAAGTTGGCTGCCTGAAGATTAGATTCTATCCAAGTAGCTTTCCTATGTGGGTAAACTCTCTCGTTTCTAATATGCGAGCAAGTATTACTAACCTTGCCTTTGGAGATCAAGCGATATTTCTAACCAAGAAAGTTTTTAATGAAGTTGGAGGATATAAAGATATGCCTTTTAATGGAAGATTATAAACTATCAGAAGATTTAAGTGCATAGTTATAAAATTACAGTAATTGACTCTCCTATCACTACATCTACAAGAAGATACAAAAATCATACTGCAAAAATAATGTGGCAAATGCAACAGTACCAAAAATGTATCGTCGTGGTGTTCCTGTTGAGGAAATAGCTAAAATGTATAAAGATGTAAGATAACTGATTAGATGCTTTTAGAACCATATTTTTATAAATCTTACATAACCTCTGTACTAGATAAGTTGGGCAATTTTTCATTGATTATTTATGCAAACTAATATATAATAAATTTATATACAAATTTTAAAGGAGAGAATAAATATGGCTGATTATTTTAAAAAGAAACATTTAATAGAATTTGGTGAAGGAAAATTTGGTGAAGACGCTCCTGATTACTGGAAAAACTTTATGAATTACTATGGTAATGTTATGGCTGAAGGTGAACTAACAACTCGTGAAAAAAAGCTCTTATTGCACTTGCTGTAGCTCATGCTGAAGCTTGTCCCTTATTGCATTGATGCTTATACTAGTACTTGTTTAGAAGAAGGATGCGATCAAGATCAAATTGCAGAAGCTATTCACGTTGCTGCAGCAATGAAAGCTGGTATTACTCTTGTACACGGTCTTCAAAGTAAAGAACTTTCTGATAAATTAACAAACTAATATTATTATGACAGAGTTAAATATCCCTAAATTTTTTTGACCAAGTTGAGGAAAAAACAATATTTATTAACTGAAGAATTCCCGAAGTTATGCAAATCAACGTAGGTAGTTTATGCAACATTACATGTAGCCACTGTCATGTTGATGGTGGACCTACAAGAAAAAACAATATGGTTCGTGAAACTTTTGAACAGATAATTGAAGCATTTAAGATTGGTAGATATAAAACGATGGATATTACAGGCGGTGCCCCTGAGATGAATCCAAACTTTAGATGGTTTTTAAAAGAAATCGCTCAGTATGCAAAAGACCATAATTGTAAGGACAAATCTAATCATCCTTGATGTTCCAGCTTATAGGGACATACCAGAACTATATCGTGACTTAAAAGTTCAAATAGTTGCATCTCTACCCTATTACAACGAAAAGGTCGTAGCTAAGCAACGTGGAAAAGGTGTTTTTCCTAAGTCAATAGAAGTACTAAGAAGACTAAATGAACTAGGTTATGGGAAAGAAGAAGACCTTATCTTAAACCTAGTCTATAATCCAAATGGAGCGTTTTTACCTCCCTAAAACAAGAGGCACTAGAAAAAAACTTATAAGAAAAAACTATATGACAATTTTTGAAATTGTCTTTAATAATCTATTCTGCAATAACAAACAATCCTATAGGAAGATTCTCTGAATTTTTTTACATAGAGAAGATTTATACGAAGGTTATATGAACAAACTTTATAAAGCATACAATCCTGCAACATTGCTAGGGCTTATGTGTAGAAATATGATTTCTGTTGGACCTGATGGTTCACTATATGATTGTGATTTCAACTATATTGAAAAATTTAAAATCTCTGGTAAAGTTAACCATGTAAGTCAACTGCAGATAATCATACAGGTGTACGTAGAATTGTCACCGGCATGCACTGTTACGGATGTACTGCAGGAGCTGGTTCATCTTGAGGTGGAGAGACTTGCTAGCACAGGTTATGCTAATATAAAAAGAAAATTGATGTTTTAAAATAACATCCAAGAACGAGATATATTGAATAAGCTCTCCCTTTTCAGGGGGTTCTTCGGGTGTATACCCCTTTGTTACTAACACGCACTCAGCACTGGCTTTCACATTCGTTCAAGCACTATTGTATTTTGACGCCCTGCCACCCGTCAAACGGGTTTATTTATTTGGCTCTTTGTCAGTTCGGAGCATGGGAAAAATCGTATTAGAAATCTAGGCAGCATTTTGCTGCTTAGATTTTTCTTTCTTTCTTTAAGTTTGACATTATTTTTATATTCAGAAACAAATAATCTAGACATAATTAAAATACGCAGTCTGAAATTACTAAAAGCTAGAATATCCATATGATACTCTTTTATTTTATTATTAAATCCTTCTAATGGACCATTAGAATACTCATATTTAACAGCGTTAAGCATATACTCTTTGTACTTTTTCATAGTATTTATAGATTTAACTACATTAAATTTATCCAGGAGCTTTCTAAAGAGAGCTGCTGAATACTGAGTACCACGGTCAGAATGAACATAAGACCAGTAGGACAATTTCTTTTATTATAAGCGTCATTAAATGTACTCATAATAAGGTTAGAATCAGCTTTATTAGAAATATTCCACGATATAATTTTTTTCTAGAAAATAAATCCATAATTATACACAAATAAAACCAAACACCATTTACTTTTATATAAGTAAAATCACTAGCCCAGGCTCAGGAGGATTAAATTCTTGTTTTTAAATGGTTACATAGTTTAGTATCCTCACAGTTTTCTTTTACTCGCTTTGATAAAAGGTTTAGAAGTAGACATAGTAGGGAGATTTAATTTTTGAATTAATCGATATACTCTTCCAACATTAACCTTAATACCATAATCACGCTCTAAAAATATGAGTAATTTTATATGCACCTATTGTAATCTCCATGAATTTTTAAAATAATTCTAGAAATCATTTGAGATATATTTATAGTATATGCTTCTATTAACATTGAATACTTTGCATAAAAGTTTAATATTATGTTGATTTCTAAGGGTGAAAAATAGCGTTTAATCTTTGTTTGAGTGTGGCGTGAAGATAGCAATCGCCTTTTTTAAAATTTGATTTTCTTCTTCTAATTGAGCGTTTCGTTTTTGAAGTTCTTTTATTTGTTTAGCGGTAAACACATCGCCATCTTCAGTTTTAATCTCAGAATACTGTTTCACCCATTTATTAATGGCACTTAAAGAAATACCATAATCTTTACTCAGTTGTGTTTGAGTCTTACCATTTTGATATAGACTAACAATTGATCTTTTAAAAATCTTCATCGTAGACATTTTTGCCATTTTTAAACACTTCCTTTCTGTGTCTACTTTTTAGTATAACTCCAACAGTAATGAATTTGTAGATTTTGTAAAAATTAGAAAAATAATTACGACATAAAAAATATACTATATACATGTTTATTCAGTATGGGAAAAAGGAACAAATGAGAGATTTAACGGCATGCTTAGAGAATTTCTACCAAAAGGTAGATCAGTAAAATAACGTTACAGAGGATGTGTTAAATCGAATGGTGACAGCATTAAACAATAGACCAAGGAAGGTGTTAGGATATAAAACACCAATAGAGATTCAAGAAATAATATAAGCAACAAAAATGCTGACTAGATTTCTAGAGTGAATTTTTCCCATACCCCGAACTTGACAAAGAGCCCGATTTTTGATTATATTTATAATATGTAATTATATGAAATTGAAAAATTTATATTTTTATTATGATGAGACTTGCTAACTTATGATAATCAAGCTATAATAGTAAAGGTAACTTTTAAAGGAGATTATAGATGAAATTAGAACAATTTGATTTTTATTTACCAGAGGAACTTATTGCACAAACTCCTCTTTTAAAAAGAGATACTAGTAAATTACTGTGTGTAGATAGAAAAAGTGATACACATGAACATAAAAGTTTTTTTAGATATTATAGAATATTTTTAATCCTGGGGATACTTTGGTATTAAATAATACTAGGGTAATGCCGGCACGATTATATGGAGCAAAAAGATACAGGCGCTGCGATAGAAGTATTATTATTAAAAAAACTTGGGACATAATGATTGGGAATGTCTAGTTAAGCTCAGCCAAAAAGAATAAAAGAGGGAAAGTATTGTATCTTTTTGGTGATGGAATAATGGAGGCTGTGTGTACAAAGGTTCTTGATGATGGATTTAGACATTTTGAATTTATTTACGAAGGAATATTCCAAGAAAGACTAGATGAACTGGGTACAATGCCTTTACCACCGTATATAAAAGAAAGATTAACTGATAAAGAAAGATATCAAACAGTTTATTCTAAAGAAGTAGGAAGTTCAGCTGCTCCAACTGCTGGTCTTCACTTTACAAATGAATTATTAGATAGAATTAAGGAAAAAGGTGTAAATATTGCGTATTTAACTCTTCATGTGGGTTTAGGGACATTTAGACCAGTTGCTGTAGAGAATAGAAGATCACGATATGCATTCAGAATATTATACTCTAGATGAAAAACAGCGGAACTTATTAATAAAAACAAAAGAAAATGGAGGAAGAGTATTTTCTGTAGGTACCACTTCAACAAGAACACTAGAAACAATTGCTCGAGATAATAATGGAAAGATAGTTGCAGCATCAGGTTGGACAAATATTTTTATCTATCCGGGATTTGAATTTAAATGTGTTGATGGATTAATCACTAACTTCCATCTACCAAAATCATCATTAATTATGCTTGTTAGTGCATTTTATGATAGAAAAAGTTTTAGAATTATATAATATAGCAGTTGAAAACAAATATCGATTCTTCAGTTTTGGAGACGCGATGATAATAATATAGTTATTGAAAGGAAATTTTTATATGAGAGATGTTAAAGAAAAATGCAGTTTGGTATGAACATATAAAAACATGTAAACAGTCTGGGGGCAAGATTAGGTATTGTTCATACACCACACGGTAGCTTCGAAACACCAGTATTTATGCTGGTTGGAACACAAGCTACAGTAAAAGCAATGTCACCAGAAGAAGTAAAGGTATGGGTGCTGATATTATTTTTATCAAATACATATCACCTTTGGTTACGTCCTGGTGAAGAAATTGTAGAAAAAGCAGGTGGACTTCACAAATTTATGAATTGGGATGGAAGTATCCTAACAGATTCAGGAGGATTCCAAGTATTTTCTCTTAGTGAAATGAGAAAAATCGAGGAAGAAGGAGTTCATTTTAAAAATCATCTGTCGGGAGAAAAATTATTCTTATCACCTGAAAAAGCAATGCATATTCAAAATGCTTTAGGTTCAGATATAATGATGGCTTTTGATGAATGTCCTGACTATAATCATGACTATAAATATATTCGTCAATCAGTGGAAAGAACTAGTCGTTGGGCTGAGAGATGTCTAGAAGCATAAAAAATCCAAAAACACAAAGTATTTTTGGTATAGTTCAAGGAGCAGGATTTAATGATTTGCGTGAACAAAGTGCTAAAGATTTAGTAAGTATGGATTTTCCAGGTTATGCTATCGGAGGTTTATCGGTTGGTGAACCAAAACATGAAATGTACAGAGTTTTTAGAGCATGTTACACCATTATTACCAGCTAATAAAGCAAGATATTTAATGGGGTAGGTTCACCTGATGCACTATTTGAAGGAGTACTTAGAGGAGTAGATATGTTTGACTGTGTATTACCCTACGCGTATTGCACGTAATGGAACATGTATGACTTCTGCTGGACGTGTTGTAGTGAAGAATGCTAGTATGCAGAGGACTTTACACCACTTGATCCAGAATGTTCATGTTACTGCTGTAAAAATTATACAAAAAGCATATCTTCGTCATTTATTTAAAGCTGATGAAATATTTGGAGCTAGACTAGCAACTACTCATAATATTCATTTCTTAATTAATATGATGAAAGATATTCGTCAAGCTATTAGAGAAGATAGATTACTAGATTTCAAAGAAGAATTCTTTGAAAAAAATATGGATTAAATCAAGAAAAATCCTAAGAATTTCTAATAATCTAGTATATGATAAAAGGTTTATTTTTACTTTCGTATATAGTAGAATAAACATATATTATAAATAAACGGAGGTAAAACATGCAAGGTTCATATATTAATATTATTATGATAGTATTTCTTTTTGGATTCATGTACTTCATGATTATTAGACCACAATCTAAAAAGAAATAAAGAATTAAAACTTCTACAAGATTCATTAAAAGAAGGAGATAGAATCGTAACTTTCGCTGGAATTTACGGAGATATCGTTGAAGTAGGACAGTAACAGTAAAAGTAGAATTGCACCAAAAGTAGAAATCGAAATAGATCGTAATGCTATTCGTAGCTTTAGTTGCAAAATAATAAATATTTAAGTGGATTATATGGTTCTTTATCAAATTCGGTTGATTTTGAAAATTAGGAGGAAGCTATGCTATATTAAGTAGTATAGCTTTTTCCTATTTTTCGTTTTTTAATCTTATTTCTTTTCTTTTTAGTGATAATAGCTTGACGCTCTTCTTTAGAATATCTAGGTTTCTTATAAGTCTCTGAAGGTGTAAACAAGGGGCTGACCCAAAAGTCCAAAAATTTTAACAGAGTGTATATGAGAACTCATAGACGCAGTGGTTTATTGATATCTAAATTCGCTTTATAAAAAGCTTTTTAGATATCTAATAACCTGTGCAGGGGTGACTTCAAAAATCGATTTCTACGAAATCACGATTTTTGAGTCACTCCCTTTAAAGTTACTAAAAGATTTATAACCATAAGAAATACGTTTAATAACTTTAATTTTATTATTAATTCCTTCTAAAGAAACATTAAAAAGCCCATTGTAGTACATAGTATTTTTAATCTGTTTTTTTATATTTTCTAAAGTATTTTTAATAGCTGTAAACATATATCTAGGTAAAATAGATTTATCGTTAATTAAAAGCTTTAAATTTATCAAAATCATCGTTTTCAAGAGCTTCTCAAGGTCTTGGATAAGCTCAATAACACTTTATATAGCTGAGGATCTTGCTTAATTATGTAATTGACAATATCTTGTTCTGTAGTGACATATTTAAAAATATTTAAACTGTAAGTACTGTTATCTAGTTCATCATAGCTTGTAAGAAGATTTTCCAATAACATTTCAATTGTTTGTATAACTCTTTATTTTTTTCTTTGATACTATTCATAAACGATACCCCTATATTTATTAAAAAGCTCTATTAACCAACTGAACAATATGGAATCTATCAATGACTATTTTCGCATTAGGAAAAGTTCTCTAATGATACTTTTTATAACCCTAAATTCATATCAATAACTATTGCCTTAACCTTACAACGTTCTTGATAAGAATAGTATAAGAAGTAGTCTTTATAATTTTATTAGTTCTTCTCTGAAGTATATTTTGTATTTTATGAGTTAATGCATCTGCATACACGAAGCTCATTTTACTTATACTATCAGAAGTAGAAGAAAAGTTCATCAAAAACATATATAATCAGGTAAGGTTTTAGGTCTTTCTAGAGTTTTAGATAGATCACATTGTATTCTTAATACAGTATTAGTAGATACAGCACAAGATTCAGCTATTTCCTTTTGAAGTATTCTCTTTAGACAATCTTCTAATAATGCTAGCTTTTAGATTTTTAGAAGTATTAGAATGTTTTCTAACTTCAGTAGTTTCAGCTGTAAAGGATTTACATATAAAAGCATTACTTATTTAAGTATAAGATGACTGGTTTTTGTCAAAGATAAGGGCATTTTAACCTTTACTTTTTCTATACCCATTTTTCCCTACCTCACATTTCTTACAATAAGGGCAAACCTTAGATGAAGCGTCTAATACTCCGTAGTATATTAAATGAACTTGTCCTTTTATGTTCTCCTTTTCTGTTTTATCTATAATTTTATATTTTTCGTCAGTTATTTGTAGCGTTGTTTTAAGAGATTTGCTATAGTTACACTATGAATGTAAGTTTCCTTTCTTATTTTTTTGCTCATACTTAAATTATAAAGGAATTTTACATTCTTTTCTATTTTTATAATTTAAATACGGCTGATATTTATTATCAACCGTATTTATTATAGATAAAAAATCGAATCAATATTTAAATTATCAATCCGATTTATCATCATTATTTTTATTACTTCTTAAGTATTTAACATGAGCTAAAAATATTAGTAGCTATTCCTAATCCAATACTTAATACAAGAATTGAACTACCACCATTACTTATAAATGGTAATGGAACTCCTGTCATCGGGATAGAAGCCGTAACTCCACCAATATTTACTACTCCTGTACTACTAATAGACTTGCAGAATCCTAATGAGTACATAGCTGAAAAAAGTGTTTCTCGATTTTGTTCCAGAAAATATTACTTTTCCGATAATAATAAGTAATAAAGGTTACAACAAATAGTACCCCTATAAACCCTAATTCTTCAGCAATAATAGCAAGTATAAAGTCCGTATGGGCTTCTGGTAAGTAACCTAATTTTTGAATAGAATTTCCTAATCCTCTTCCAAATAATCCTCCATTACCAAATGCAACATATGAATTTATTACCCTGATCTGCAGCAGCTGCTAAATCCTCCGAAAATGGATTTAAAAATACTTTTAGACGATTTGTTCTATATGAAGTTCCGCTACTGAACAATGCACTCTTCAACATATATAACATCAATACTGCTGCACCTGCGATTATCGCAAGCGTTAGTATTTTTTTAATATTTTGTGAATGCATATTAGAACATAGCGTCATTATACCAATACAGATAATGTAATAAGCATCATTCCAGTATCATTTTGAAATGCTATAATGGCAACCAGAGCTAATGGAATATTAAACATTTTTAGTAATTCTGAACTAGTACAAATTTGTCTTAATTTTACTTTTTCTTGTTTCTAATATATATGCCATATACATAATAATAAATAACTGGGCTAAAGTTGATGGCTGAAAACTAAACGCCCCTATCCTAATCCAAGATTTAGCTCCATTTAGTGCTGGCATAAATAAAGGAACAAAAAGTAAAATGGCAATTACTATACATCCATTTTTAAAAAAGTTTTTATTTTTAAAACTTCAAATGGTATAGCTACCGAGAATACTAGAAACGCCATATAAGCTAGTACTACCCACATCGCTTGTCTGCGTAAGAAATATGTTTCACCTACTGGAATACCTGATGTAAAGGTTCCATACTTATTCCCTATCATACTAGCACTATAGACCATCATGCAACTTAAGATTAACAATACTAAAAGAGTTAATGCAACTACCCAATCTAATCTTACATGTCTACGCTCATGCTTAATTGATCTATGTATTCTTCTTACAAAAATTCATATTAATTTGCTTTTGCTTTCTTCTATTACATTTGAATACATTTCGCTAGCTTTATCTTCTAAATCAGCTAAAAATTAAGCGTCCTGATTCTTGAGAAATACATCCTATTTCTACTGCTAAATTTATTTCTTTTAGTTAGGCCATAAATTTGAGTATCAATAACATCTTGATAAAGTGGACATTTTCTCTGACCTTTTACTGATACACATGCATTAATCATCTCTTCAATTTTCACAACATCTTCTTCAATTCTTCTTCGAACCTTAATAAAAATTAGGTTATTTTCCATTTTTTTATCACCTATCCTTTTGATAATTCATAATCAACTTCATGTTTTATTATGGCAATTGCTCTTATAAAATCCTCTTTTGAAATTAATTCTAAACGTTTTAATTCTCTCACTTCATATTCTACCATACTTAACGTATGTTTTCTATCCTTCATATATATAATTATACCAAATGATTTCAATAACTGCTGTAAATCATAAAAATTTTTCATTTATATCACCTTAAAAATTACTCAATTCGTCGACTAGGTTTTTATTTATTTCCCTACTATCTAGCTCATAGCTTTTTCGCATATTCTTTTTGCTTTTGAATAATTACTTTCTTGTCGTTCAATTATTGCTAAATTATAGTAAAAGTGGAGCAAAAGAATCATCAAAAATTTATTCCATCAAGAAAAAACTTTCTTAGCATCTTGTTTCGTAGCAGTTGTCATTTTTCACCATACCTAGCTCATAATAAGTTAAAGCTGATTTGTTCTTAGAGTTTAATTCTTTTCTAGATTGAATATATCTTCATCACTATAATATTTTAACAACCTACTATCAACCCTCGATACTCTAAATCTATTAATTGAACTTTTTGTATTAACACCGGCAAATAATAAAAGTTTCACCAAGTAAGCTAAAAACTACCATACAAATTAATACTATGTAAGTTCTTTTTCTTCACCAAGAATAATTCTAAAAATACTCCTAATACAAAAGAAAAAAATATAGAACTATAGAAGTGTCAAACAATAATGTAACTAACACTAAATAGATAATGGAGATTGCACCAGAATACATAAATTTCAAATTATCATTTTTCTTGCTAAGTAGCCCCATAAAAATAGAACCTAAAAGCGAAATATTTGAGACCAATGCTATATCTAATGTTCCAGAATAACCAAAAATTAATAAGAAATTAAATACTAAAGAAACTATAAGTAACAATCCTAGACTCTTCAATACATTAAGGGATTTATTAAAGAGTACTGAACTAACACCAATTGTTGCCAATATTATCAATAATTTCATTGAATTATCTACAGTAAAAACACTAGTAAACATTCTATAAAATTGACCACTTATAATTTTTTTGGTAACTATATTCGATATACTGGTATGCGAACTCTTATTATTCGATAAATAAATAATAAAATAATTCAACAAGAATAAAAATAAATAAATTCCCGATAATATGTTATATTTTACATTAATTATATTTCTATCTAATGTTTGTCTCTTATAAAGTTCAACAACTCTATTTTTTTATATCTTAAAGTATCTGGTGTTCCCTCTATAAAGCTCTTATCTTTTCTTTTTAAAAATAACTGCTATTTTTCATTATATAAAATACGTTCAATAATTATACTATTTGATATTCTATATTTTTGTAATCTTCTAAAAATATCATCAAATTCAGGAGAAACATAAAGGATTTTCATTTTCAAACTACTCAGTTTAAACATTTTTCAGTCTGACTTCATTTCTAATAACATTAGAAACAATACTATCAATTTCTGTTGATTTAAAACTATCCCCATATATAAATCTTATTAATTCATTATCCTCATTAATAAAGCCATACATCTTTTCCGGACGATAATATAATATACTATAATTATATTTCGTTATATATAGGTATATAATCTTCCAAAAATTTCTTATCATTCATAACTTCGTTATTATTAGTAAAACTTAAATAGACCTAGGTCTATTTAAGTTTTTACTTTTGCTACTTTGTGAGAAATCAACAGTGTCATTTAATTTTTAATACTTCGATTTTTTTCTACCGCATCCATGTTTGTAATTACACAAGGAGTAATAATATCTTTAGCTTTTTCTTTAACTAATTCTAAGTCATAAGTTAATAAAGTTTGACCTACTTCAACTCTATCTCCAGCAGATACAGCTACATCGAATCCTTCACCTTTCATTGCAACTGTTTCTAATCCAACGTGAATAAGAATTTCTACATCACCTGATTTAATTCCAAATGCATGTTTAGTTGGGAATACTTGGATAATTTCTCCAGCTACTGGTGATATTAGTTTTCCTTCTTCAGGAATAATAGCAAATCCATCTCCCATCATTTTTTTGAGCAAATACTGGGTCCGGTACTTCAGTAATATCTACTACTTTTTCCTTTCATATATGAGCTTAATACAACTTCATTTACTTGCTCTTCGTTTTTCCGAATAATTTAGACAAAAAATCCCATCTTAATCCTCCATATATTGTTACCTTCTTAATATATATATTATATACTTTTATTGCATATTTTTTTCAATTAATTTTCGGAAATTATTTCAAATTTAATACTAAAAATATTTCTATTTCATTTTTGATTAAAAATTAGCATAAATAAAGAGAGATTATCTAAATATGATTCGAAAAAAATCAAATTTATAAAAACTCTCTTAAATAATTATCATATGTTCAAGTTTTTAAAAAATTTTTGATACTTTTTTTAATTTCTAACAATTTTTATTTAAAAACTATAATTTCCTTCTTATTCAACTTCAGATTGTTCTTCTGTTTTCTCAGAATTTTTCTTGATAAAATAGTCCATATATATATTGTTCCGGATCAAATACTTCTAAATCATCAATATTTTTCCCTAAACCTACTAGTTTAACTGGAATACCTAGTTCTTTCTTAATAGCAATAACAATTCCACCTTTAGCTGTTCCATCTAGTTTAGTAAGGATAACACCTGTAACATCACTTACTTCTTTAAATATTTTTGCTTGAAGAATACCATTTTGTCCTGTTGTTGCATCTATAGTTAAAAAGTACTTCGTGAGGACCTTCTGGAACTTCTTTTTTTATTACGCGGACAATTTTTTCAAGCTCTTTCATAAGATGATCTTTATTTTGCAGACGACCTGCTGTATCACAAAGTAATACATCATAACCTTTTGCTTTAGCAGATTGAATAGCATCAAAGATAACCGCTGCTGAATCAGCTCCCTCATGTGATTTCACAATGTCTGCACCACTACGTTTTGCCCAAACATCAAGTTGATCAATAGCCCCTGCTCTAAATGTATCACCTGCTGCAATAAGTACTTTTTACCTTCTTTTTTAGATTATGGGCTAGTTTACCAATAGATGTAGTTTTCCCTACTCCATTAACCCCTACGAATAAGAACACTGAAAGTTCATTTTCCGGTGCATAGTTTAATTCAGATTTTACAGTTCCTTCCATGTAAACATCTACCAACTTCTCAATAATCATACTTTGAAGCTCACTTGGTTCTTTTTAGATTTTTGTCGTTGGGATTCAACTTTTTAAGTAATCAACTAATTCTAATACAGTACTATAACTAACATCCGATTGAATAAGTAATTCCTCTAAATCTTCAAAAACTCTTCATTAATTTCTATATGAACTAATTAAGTTATTAAGTGCATTAGAGAAGTTATCACTGAGATTTTTAATCCTTTTTAAATTTTTCAGTTACAAACTGACTCTCGACGAACTCTTCATATTCGTCAAGTGAAATCAGTTCCTCATTTAATTCTTCCTTAGCAGAAAATTTTTCTTTTAATTTTTCAAAAAGCTTGCCATTGGATACTCCTTATATATCTTTTTATATAATAAAAGGGAGACTAAGCTCCCTTTAATTTCTATTAAAAGCTTCCTAAATTTTTAGGGAGTTTTAATTTTTTTGTTATTTCGAATAATATTCTTCTAATCAGGTTTTAATAAATCAATATCGACTTATTTGTGCTTCATGTATGGGAATAACAACACGTCACGGATTGAAGCTGAGTTAGTTAATAACATAACTAATCTATCAAT